>Ga0209902_100023_pt1 | contig 365483 bp, 360 predicted proteins | sample FECB27metaG_FD_188304 | JGI IMG/M metagenome (GOLD analysis project Ga0209902, IMG submission 188304) | Cyanobacterial communities from the Joint Genome Institute, California, USA - FECB-27 (SPAdes) (version 2) | ecosystem: Environmental > Aquatic > Thermal springs > Hot (42-90C) > Microbial...
ACCGGGCGGCGACCTGTACGACCAGGCGGTGGCGGTGGTCTTAAGGGACAAGAAGGCGTCGACGAGCTACATCCAGCGCCGGCTGCAGATCGGCTACAACCGCGCCGCCTCGCTCATGGAGCGCATGGAGCAGGAAGGCATCGTCGGACCCGCAAACCACGCCGGAAAACGCGAAATTCTGCTTGAATCTCCAGGAGTGGGAGACGATTAGCTTCCACGGCGCATCGTGCGGAAAAGTGGGAACCGGTTTTCCGCGCCCAGCGATGCGCCATTTACGAATGAGCATCGGATGCATCCCAAAAGTGCAAATCCACTTTTGGGTCCGATGCTCGGCGGAACCTTGGCCGCAGCCCTGCGTCATTGTTGAGCTATGTGCAATGGCCCGGCAGCCGTCATGATGGTTTCGGTCAGGAGATTCTTCGGATGCGTCCCCTCCCCTTTGTCGCTTTGGTAACGGCCGTGTCCGCCTGCGCGGGCACTCTGCCGGCCATGGGGCAGACGCTGCCGATTGAGATGATCCTCCCGCCAGCGCGGCCCGCCGTCAACGGCTTCAGCCGCACGGCCGCGCCCCCGCCGACCGCCTCCTTCCGACATGCGGGATCCGCGCACCAAGCGGCTCAGCCGGTCCGGCCGGTGATCCCCAGGCCCGCCAATGCGGAGCAGATGCTCGCCGCGACGGCGCCCCTGCCGCCGAGCCGCCCGGTGATGGCGGAGCCTGAGGCAATTCCTGAGCCCATCACGATCACTCCGAAGCCCATCGTCACCGCTTCGGCGATTCCTGTTGCGCTCAACCAGCCGCTGCCCAACAGCGTGGTGGTGGAGCGAGCCAATGCCTTCTTCACCAACTTGAGCACCATGGTGGCGGACTTCACGCAAGTGGGCGGCGACGGACGCCGGCAGGGCGGCACGCTCTATCTCCAGCGCCCCGGCAAGGTGCGGTTCGAGTACGATCCGCCGGCCACCCTCCAGGTGGTTGCCGACGGCCGCTCGGTCGCGGTGCGCGACCGCAAGCTCGCCACGCAGGATCTCTACTCCATCTCGCAGACGCCCCTGAAATTCCTCCTGCGCGAACGGGTCAATCTCGGCCAGGACATCAAGATCACCGGCATCACCAACGACGGCAATTCCGTGCGGATCAACCTGGAGGATTCCTCGACGCTCGGCGGCACCTCCCGGATCACGCTGTTTTTCGACTCCCAAGTGGAGAGCCTGAACCAGTGGCGCATCATCGACGCCCAGGGCTTCCAGACCATGGTGGTGCTCGACAAGGTCGAACGCGGACGCCGGATCGACCAGGATCTGTTCAAGATCCAGTACGAGGCGATCATCGGCGCCGGCAACAACCGGTAGCCTGTCGTTGTTCTCGCAGCTGATTCTGCACTCCACAGCCTCATCCTGAGGAGCGTAGCGTCTCGAAGGACGAGGCGTCTCCAGAGACCACTGAACCATCCTTCGAGACGCCGCTGCGCGGCTCCTCAGGATGAGGGCGAGCATGAGACGAACCTCAACCCCGCCCTTCCCTCGGGGCAAAATCTGTCGTAGCCGAAGAGGGTCTTCCAAGGGGCCTCATCCGTGCAACTGACCGTCTCAACCTGGAACATCAATTCCGTTCGCCTGCGCATTGATCAGGTGGGCCGCTTCCTGAAGGAGCGCCGCCCCGACATCCTGTGCCTGCAGGAGACCAAGTGCCCGAACGACAAGCTGCCCCTGAAGGATCTGCAGGCCTTCGGCTATCCCTTCGTGGTCCATATGGGCCAGAAGGGCTATAACGGCGTCGCCATCCTGTCGCGCTATCCGTTTGCCGAGACCAGTGTGATGGAAATGTGCGGCCGCCCGGATGCCCGCCACATCACCGTCACCTTGAGCCGGGAGGCCAAGGCCGCGGCGGGTCTGACCATCCATAACTTCTACGTTCCGGCCGGCGGCGACATCCCCGATCCCGAGATCAACGAAAAATTCCGCCACAAGCTCGATTTCATGGCCGAGATGCGCGCATGGGGCAGCAAGTCCAAGCCGACTTCAGGCCCAGCGATCCTCGTCGGCGACCTCAACGTGGCGCCGCTCGAACACGACGTGTGGAGCCACAAGCAGTTGCTCGACGTGGTGAGCCATACGCCGGTGGAGACTGAAATGCTCGAGGAGCTGCGGCAGGAGGCGGAGTGGATCGACGCCATGCGGGTGCTGCGGCCCGAGCCCGAAAAGATCTTTTCCTGGTGGAGCTACCGCTCGCCGGACTGGGCTGCCGCCGACAAAGGCCGCCGGCTCGACCATATCTGGCTGTCGAAGGGCCTGAAGGACACCCTTCGCACCATCGACGTCACGCGCGACACCCGCGGCTGGGAGCGCCCCTCCGACCACGCACCCGTAACGGCGGTGCTGGAGCTTTAGACCTCCCACCGAAGAGCTTTCCTCGGCTGTTTTCTTGCGGCAAAACTCTGTTATGGTTTTTCCCATGACACAAGGGAATGCCGCCGCTCGCGATGAACCGGGCGCAGTCCAGGACGACAGCGCGGCTGTCGAGGCGGTCGGCCGCATCCATGCGGTAGCCTCAATTCTTGAGCTCCTGCTCGACAGCACCGGCCTGGGGTTCGGGGCTGTTGCCCGCGTGACCGAGACCTCGTGGACGGCCTGCGCGGTGCTCGACAGGATCGGCTTCGGTCTGCCCGTTGGTGGGACGCTTGACGTCGCCACCACGTTCTGTTCGGAGATCCACGCCTCCAGCACCCCCATCGTGATCGACCAAGCCAGCACGGATCAGGTCTATTGCAATCATCGGACGCCGAAGATGTACGGCTTCGAAAGCTACATCGCGGTGCCGATCATCCTGCGCTCCGGCGAGGTCTTCGGCACCATCTGCGCCCTGGACCCGAAGCCGGCCAAACTCTCCGATCCCAAAACCCTGAAGACCCTGCAGCTCTTTGCCGAACTCATCGGCTCGCAGCTTGAGCTCGACGACACGCTCGCCGACCAGAGGAAGGCGATCACCCATCAGACACTCCTGATCAACGAGCTGAATCACCGGGTGAAGAATACCCTGGCGACCGTGCAGTCCATCGCGTTCCAGTCGCTCAAGAATGCCCAGAGCCTGGCCCATGCTCACGAGAGGATGGAGAGCCGGCTCATGGCGCTTGCGCGCGTTCACGATGTCCTGACCCAGGAGCGATGGGACAGTGCCGAGCTGGAAACGATCGTCCAGAAGGCGATTCTGCCCTTCGAGGGGGTCGATCTGCAGCGCTTCCGCCTGTCCGGCCCGCCGATCCGGCTCCCGCCGCACCAGGTGCTGCCCTTGTCCATGGCGGTCCACGAGCTTTTGACGAATGCACTGAAATACGGAGCCCTGTCGGAACCGGCCGGATGGGTTGCCATCCGGTGGAATCATGCCGGCGACGGCAGGAACCTCGCCTTCCGCTGGAGCGAGCACGACGGCCCTGCCGTCCGTCCGCCATCCGAACGCGGGTTCGGCACCCGGCTGATCCAGCGCGGGCTTGCCCAGGAACTCGGCGGATCCGTCGAGATCAACTTCAACCCGACCGGCGTGACCTGCACGATCTCGATCCCGCTCACTGGGCCTGCATAACGGATCCCATCGCGGTCTCAGCTTAAGCCTTGCCGTCCCCCGGCCGTGCGGTTAACCCTCTCCGCTCCCTCAGCGGATTCTTGGATATGTACGGCATTGGAATTGTCGGCCTCGGCACGATGGGCCGGCGTCTCGCGGACAGCATCAGAGCTAATCCCGCCTTCACGATCGTTGCGGCCTACGATCCAGCGGCAACGGACACAACAATCCCGATGGTCGGCAGCGTCGCCGAGCTCGTCGGCAATCCCTCCGTCCGCTGCGTCTATGTGGCGACGCCTCCGCTCACGCATGAGGAGATCGTGAGGTTAGTGGCAGACGCCGGCAAGGCGCTTCTGTGCGAGAAGCCGCTCGCAGCCTCGCCGGAAGCGGCCCGGGCCTGCGTCGATGCGGTTAGGCAGGCGGGCATCCCGGCCGCCGTGAACTTTCCCTTTGCCACCGCTCCCGCGGCCGTCCGCCTGCAGGAGTTGGTCGACACTGGGGTTCTTGGCGAAAACCTGTCGGCCCATCTGACGCTGCGCTTTCGGCAATGGCCCAGGGAGTGGCAGCAGGGCGCTGCGTCGTGGCTCGCCGGTCCTGAGCAGGGCGGCTTCACCCGGGAGGTTGTCTCCCACTTCGCCTTTCTGGCCCTACGCCTGTTCGGTCCGGGGCGCCTCGCGGAATGCACCGTTGAACGAGGACCCATGGGCACCGAAACACGGGTCCGTGCCGTGCTGCAGTTCGCGGCAGCCTCCATGACCATCAATGCCGCCGTGGACGGCGACCAGGACGAATTCAACCGCTTCGAGGTGAAGGGCTCGAAAAGTTCGGCCGTCATGAGCGAGTGGTACCGCCTCGCCCATGACAGCGGCGATATCGCGCCGGCGCGGGCCGATGCCAACCAAATCGCGGAGCTTGCCCTGCTTCTGGAAGGCCGCCCCAATCGCCTGGCGACCTTCGAGGAAGCAGCCGAGGTCGTCGCGCTCATCGAAGCGATCCTGAAATCGTAGGATTTCGCGCTTCAATCCTCGGGGTCTGGCGATTGCATGGGATCGCCTTTGACGGGTTGTTAACCGCTGTTTGCGAAAGAGGCTGCACAACATTCCCTAAGGTCAACAACCGTGCAGTTCCTCGCCAACCGGAAGCTTTCCCATCTCACGACCGCCGCCATGGTGGCTTTCGTCGTGATGACCGCCGCCGCCCTCTTTGCGGTCGTGTCCCTTCAGACCAGCTCTGACGTCCAGAGCAAGGCGCTGGCGCAGCTGCAATCCAATGTGCGGACGTTTGTGGGCATCCTGCGCGGCTCCATCAGCAGCCTGACCGTTAAGAAGGACAGCACGGGGGCGATCACCGGAATCACGGTGAACGACGATGCCGTGTTCTACAGCGACGAGCTCGCCGACCGTATCGCAGAGGCCACCCAGGCGCCCGCGACCCTGTTCGTGAAGGACAAGGCGAGCGGAGACTTCATCCGCCGCGCCACCAACATGCGCAACCCCGACGGAACGCGCGCGGTCGGCACGGCCATGGACCGCAAGGGCGTGGTTTTCCCCATCGTGTCGGCCGGCGGCACCTATGTGGGCCAAGCGAAGATTCTTGGCGGAGACTACCTCCTGGTGAACCTGCCGGTCTTCGGCCAGAGCGGACAGGTTCTGGGCGTGCTCGGCAGCGGGTTCCAGGTCACGGCGCTCGAAGCCTCGGCCAACCGCCTCATGTGGCAGATGGGCATGGTTTCGCTCGCGGCCGTTCTCGTGTTGACCCTGGCGGCAATTGTCTCGGCCCGGATGCTGTTCCGGCCGATTCCGAAGCTCGCCGGGACCATGGACGGCCTCGCGCATGGCGACATCTCGGTGACGGTGCCTTACCTCGCCTGGAAGAACGAAATCGGCGAGATGGCCCGCGCGGTGGAGATCTTCCGTGAGAACACGGTCGAACGTCAGCGGCTCGCCGTGGAGCAGGCGGCCGAGAGCGACGCGAAGATGCAGCGTGCCTTGAAGCTCGATGGCCTGACCCGTCAGTTCGAGTCCAATGTGTCGGCCCTGACGCAGGGGCTTGCCACCGCCGCATCGCAGATGGAGGCCACCGCCCAGACCATGACGGCCACGGCCGAGCGGACCAACCGGCAATCCGTCAGCGTGGCGGCCGCCGCCGAGCAGACCTCGGGCAGCGTGCAGACGGTGGCTGCCGCCACCGAGGAGATGTCGATCTCGATCCGGGAGATCGCCCGGCAGGTCACGCAGTCATCGCAGATCTCGTTCGAGGCTGTCGAGAGCGCCAAGCGCACCAACGGCATCGTGCAGGCCCTGGCGAACGGCGCCGAGCGCATCGGCGAGGTGGTAGCCCTCATCAACAGCATCGCGAGCCAGACCAACCTGCTCGCCCTCAACGCCACCATCGAGGCCGCTCGCGCCGGCGAGGCCGGCAAGGGCTTCGCGGTGGTGGCCTCCGAGGTGAAGAACCTGGCCACCCAGACCGCCAAGGCCACCGAGGAGATCGGCTCGCAGATCGCCCAGATCCAGGGCGCCACGCAGGAGGCGGTGGATGCCATCCATGGCATCCAGACGGTCATCGACCAGATCTCCAGCATCTCCACCGGCATCGCCGCCGCCATGGAGGAGCAGGGCGCAACGACCAGCGAAATCTCGCGCAGCGTCCAGGAGGCGGCCCGCGGCACCGGTCAGGTGACGGAGAGCATCGACAGCGTGAAGCACGGTGCAGGTGAGACCGGCGTGGCAGCGGTGCAGGTGCTCGACGCGGCCCAGGAATTGGCCCGCTATGCCGAGAACCTCTCCCGCGAGGTCGACGTCTTCCTGTCCGACGTCAAAGCGGCGTGAGAACGAAAGCATCGGATCTGACAGCGGCAGCCGCTCATGGGTCCGACGCTTCCTCTTGGGAGCTTGGCCGGTCAAGCACGGATAGCCCTCCTCCCCCTTGTGGGGAGGAGTTGGAGGTGGGGGTGTGGGCGATAGCCCATCAGGCTCTGGCGCCGGCACCCCCACCCTGGCCCTCCCCACAAGGGGGAGGGAAACACGCGCCATATTGTTGATTGGCTAATCTTGAGGAACGCCGTCGCCCTGTCCCCTTACGCCTCGTCCGGCGGTTGGAGCGGGTCATCCCCACCATCGATGGCCAGAAGCTGCTGGCGCACGCGCTCCAGGCCTTCCGTGAGGCGGGTCAGCTCCTCGGCCATGGCCTCGTGGATCGCCGCGGCGGCGTCCGGAAATTCCTCCAGAACGCGGCGCATGAGGCTGGGCGTTACGCGAATGATGGCGGAGGGCTCCTGCGCCGTGGCGGTGGCGCGGCGCTCGATGCGGGCGAACAGGGCCGCCTGCCCGATCAGCGCGCCGGTGCCGGCCACGAAGGCCGCCGGCGAGCCGTCCTCGGTGGCGTCGAGGGCAATGGACCCGCGAGTCACCACATAGCCGCCGTCGGACCTATCGCCCTTCTTGAACAGCACATCGCCCTCGCGATACGTGCGGTTCTCCGATGCGAAAGCGACGAGCCGCAGAGCATCCTTCTCCAGCAGGTTGAACAGCGGAGCCTGGCTCAGGGTGGCGATGTCGTCGTCGAGGGCCATGATGCGTGTTTACGGGATCAGCTTGTAGCCGCCCGGCTCCGTCACCAGGATGCTGGCATTCGACGGATCGGTCTCGATCTTCTGGCGCAGACGGTAGATGTGGGTCTCGAGGGTATGAGTGGTGACGTTGGAATTGTAGCCCCACACCTCGGTGAGCAGGGTGTCGCGCCCGACAACGGCCTGGCCGGCCCGGTAGAGATAGCGCAGAATCGCCGTCTCCTTTTCGGTCAGCTTGAGCTTGGAGCCCTTCTCGGTGGTGAGCATCTTGGAGCCCGGGCGGAAGATGTAGGGGCCGATCTGGAACACCGCGTCCTCGCTGGCCTCGTACTGGCGCAGCTGCGCGCGGATGCGGGCAAGCAGCACGGCGAACTTGAAGGGCTTCACCACGTAATCGTTGGCGCCGGCCTCCAGGCCCATGACGGTATCGGTTTCCGAGCCTTGGGCGGTGAGCATGATGATCGGGCTGCGGAAGCCGTTCTGGCGCATGACCTTGACGGCCTCGCGGCCGTCCATGTCGGGCAAGCCCACATCCATGATGGCGAGATCGATCCGGTCGCCCTTCACGGCTTCGATGGCGCCGTTGGCCGTCTCCGCGATGGTGACCTGGAACTCGTCATGGAATCCGAGCTGTTCGGCTAGGGTGTCGCGCAGATCCTGATCGTCATCGACGACGAGGAGGCGGCTGGCATTCGACATCTGAAACCCTTCACACGATGAACTGCATGTTGGCTGGAGCGGCCCTTCGAGACTGAAGAACCCTCAAGCCTCGAGCCGGTTCGTTCGCCCCTTGTCGCCGCTCATGATCCGGATCGAATATCGCCACCGAGGGTGAACGTCGGCGCGAGCCTTGAGCTGCGGATCATGCTCGACGCATAAGAGTAGTCATTCCCAGCTTGACAACAAGGGGCGTCCGAGGCCCTTCCACTGCCGATGAAACACTCTCGCGTCAATGTTATCCGTGTTTTCCGCTCCCCGCTCGACCACCAGCGCGGGTCTCTCAAAGCGGGCAACCTCGTGATTCCCTGCGCCTTGGGACGCTCCGGCACGAGCCATGCCAAGCGCGAGGGCGACGGCGCCTCGCCCGTGGGACGGTTTAAAATCCTGCAGGCCTTCTACCGGGCCGACCACGGACCGCGTCCCCGAACCGGCCTGCCTTTAAAGGTGATCCGCCCCGGGGACGGCTGGTCCGACGACGTGCGGGACCGGCGCTACAACCGCCTCGTCCCCCTGCCCTGCCCCACGAGCCACGAAAAGATGTGGCGCGACGACCACCTCTACGACGTGGTGCTCGACATCGCCTGGAACCGCGGCCCCATCATCAAAGGTCGCGGCAGCGCCATCTTCCTGCACCTCGCCCGCCCGGGCTTCCTGCCCACGGAAGGCTGCGTGGCCGTAGAGCGCCGCATGATCCGGCGACTCCTGGAGCGCATCGGGCCGAAGACGCAGATTGAAATCGTGGGGTGACCACATGATCCTGATCGCCACCTGCTCCGAATACCCGCATCCGACGCCGAACCTCGAGGCCCTGGTGAGCGCCCTAGAGGCGCAAGGCATGGACGCGGCTTATCTGCCCTGGAAGACGACGCCGCTGGAGACCTTCATCGCGACCGACGCGGTGCTGCCCCTGTGCTGCTGGGATTACTACGACGATCCCGGGCGCTTCCTCGCCTGGATCGATGCACTCGAAGCCCGGGGCGCAAGGCTGCTCAACCCGCCCGAACTCCTGCGCTGGAATTTCCGCAAAACCTATCTGCTGGAGTTGGCTGCGGCGGGGTTGGCCGTGCCGAAGACCTTCCACCTGCCGCAAGCAAACCGTCAGACAATCTCGCAGCGGATGGATGCGGAAGGTTGGTCCATTGCTGTGGCAAAACCGGTGTCGGGTCAGAGCGGCCATGGTGTGCTGAAGATGGACCGATCGAATGCCGATCAATGGCCGACGGGCGACCTGCTGCTGCAGGAATATCAACACGATATCGGTGCGCTCGGCGAAACAACGATGACCTTCATCGAAGGCGCGTTCTCCCATGCGGTGCGCCGTGTGCTTAAAGCCGGCGAGTGGCGGGCCAATGCGCAATACGGCACTACCTATGAACGCGTCACGGTGAGCCGGGACGTGATCGACACCGCGCAGGCCTACATCGATCATCTGCCGCAGACGCCGCTTTACGCCCGCGTCGACGGGCTCGTTCTCTCCACCGGCTTCATGCTGATGGAGTTGGAGCTGATCGATCCGTATCTCTATCTCGAGTTTGCGCCTGGCAGCGCGGATGTGATGGCCAGGGCTGTCATTCGACGACTTGGGTAACCATCAGCCGTCACGGCCGTCCCCGGACTCGGTCCGGGGATCAATCTCGGCCATCCATGTCTTTTGCATCCTTCCTCATCCTGAGGAGCAGCCGGTAGGCTGCGTCTCGAAGGAGGGTCCAGTGCTCTCTGGAGCCTCCTTCGAGACGGATTGCTCGCGCAATCCTCCTCAGGATGAGGATCGTGAATTGGAGATCGAAGGAAGACGTGGATGCCCGGCCTTGTGCCGGGCATGACGCATTGCGGTCGGCAAGCACGGGCTACCCGACAATGCTCTCGTAAAACGCCTCCGGCCCGTCGATCTCCCGCAGCCTGCCCTTGTCGATGAGCAGGAAGCGGGTGCCGATGGCGGTCACGAAGCTGCGGTCGTGGGAGACCACGATGCAGGTGGCCTGTGCATCGAGGATCTCAGATTCCAGCTGTTCGCGACCCGGAATGTCCACGTGGTTGGTGGGCTCGTCCATGAGATAAAAATTCGGCTCGGAGAGGCGCAGCGCCAGAAGCCCGAGCCGCGCCTTCTGGCCCGGCGACAATCTGGCGATCGGCAGCCCCTGCCGCTCGATGGAAAAGCCCGCCTCCGCCAGAACCGCGCGGCTGCGCTGATCGCCGAGGCGGAACCGCGACAGGATGAAGTCGTGCGCCGTCGCCTTGTCCGGCAGCTGACGCATGTCCTGATCCACATAGCCGAGAGCAAGACTCGGGCTCACACGGATGCCGGGCATACCGTCGGGCGCCAGCATTGCCCGGTGCAGCAATTGAACCAGCTGCGACTTGCCCGCGCCGTTGCGGCCCAGCACCACGATCCGGTCGCCCTGCGCCACTTCTAACTTCGAGATCGAAAAGAGCCTGCGCCCGTCCGGCGCCTCGACCGTCACGGTCTCCAACGCCACCAGCACGCGCGCATGGGTGCCGCGATTGCCGAGCCGGATCTCGCCGGGCCGTTCCTTGTGCAGAGAGCGTGCGGTTTGCTCCAATGCGTCGGCCCGGCGCTTGATCTGCGCCGACTTGATCTGCGCGGCATCGCTGCCGCTGTTGATGCCCACATTGCGCAGCGCCGAGGCGCTCTGGCGCAGGCGCTTCACCTCGCGCAGGGTTTTCTCGCGCTGCGCCTGCGCAGATGCATCATGCGCCTCCAGCAGATCGCGGGCGCGCCGGTAGGGATGCGCGAACGTGATCGATTCCTCCGGCCGCAGGAAGAGTGTCTTGCTCGTGCAGGCATCGAGAAAATCGCGGTCGTGGCTCGCCACCACGATGGGCGCGGTGTAGCCCGCATTGTTGATCCACGCCTCCAGCTTGAACAGCTTCTCGAGGTCGAGGTGGTTGGTGGGCTCGTCCAGCAGCAGGATGTCCGGCTCGGTGATCCAGGCGCGCGCAATGAGCGCGAGGCGCTGCCAGCCGCCGCTGAGCGCCCGCATGGGCAGGCGGCGCAGATCGGCCGGCGTGTCGAATTCATCGAGCACCATGTCGACGCGCCATTCTTGGGCGACGCGCTCGTCTGCCGGGAGCGCCCGATGCAGGACGTCATCGAAGGACAGGTCGAGGAGACCAGCCGGAACGTCCTGTTCGACCAACGCGACGCGCAGGCCCCGCGAGCCGACGATGTCGCCCTCGGTCGGCTCCATCTGGCCGGCGAGGCATTTGAGAAGCGTCGATTTTCCCGCGCCGTTGGCGGCGACCAGCCCAAGGCGGTCGCCCTCGCCGATGACGAGGTTCAGGTTCTGGAACAGGGGCGTGTGGGCAACGACGCCGACATTGCGAAGATTCAGGGAAGTCATGGAGGGGTCTCTGGTGCAGCGCGCTCAGGCCTGGGCCTCAAGGAGCGCGAAAATTCGTGAACGTGTCAGGCGCGCAGGATCCTTGCGGATGACAGGCGCGGTTGAGCCGTTCAGAGCTGACCAGAATGAGATGAAGCGGTTTGTGGAAAAACCGTCAGATCCGTTCGATGGCCGGCCCTGCAACAAGCTGCTGCAGGGCGTGCCAGGGGCCGAACTTGCGTTGATGCATCGCTTCAATCATGCAGCCCTCCCTGGTTCGAACGTGGATCGAGGCTGCAACCTTAACCGCGATGAGTGTCGGATGCAATGCCAGGCATAGCGAGGGCGCCGCCTCAAGCCTTCGGCCGGCTCCCAAAAATCGCGCTGCCCACCCGCACATGGGTGGCGCCGAGCTGGATGGCCGCGTCGAAATCGGCGCTCATGCCCATGGAGAGCACCCTCAAGCCATGCCGCTCGGCGATGGCGTTGAGGAGCGCGAAATGGGGCGACGGCGGGTCCTCGGCCGGCGGGATGCACATGAGGCCGTCGATCGCTAGGCCATATTTCGCGCGGCAGGCCTCAAGGAACGCATCGACCTCGGTTGGGATCACGCCGCCCTTCTGCGGCTCCTCGCCGGTGTTCACCTGAACGAGCAGGCGCGGCGTCCTGCCCTGCTTGGCGATTTCCTTGGCGAGTGCCTCGGCCAGCGAGGGTCGGTCGAGGGTGTGGATCACGTCGAAGAGCTCCACCGCCTCCCTGGCTTTGTTGGACTGGAGCGGGCCGATCATGTGGAGCTCCACGTCCGGGTAGCGCTCGCGCAAAGCGGGCCACTTGGCTTTCGCCTCCTGCACGTAATTTTCGCCGAACACCCGCTGGCCTGCGGCAAGTACGGGATCGATGGCTTCCGCCGGAAACGTTTTCGAGACGGCCACCAAGGTGATGGAGGCCGGATCCCGCCCATAGTCGGACGCTGCGCGCGAAATGCTCTCCTGCACCTGCCTCAGACCGCCGACCGCGTCGTTCTCGCTCATGGGACCCTCTCAAGACCGCCTGCCAAGCGCGAAACCGTTGACCGCGCGGAAGAGCTGTGTCCTAGTCCGCCGCAACGTGGCGGCGCAAGCCGCTTGAATCTCTAAACGACGGATGATTTGAGAAAAATGAGGCCCGAGCGCTACAACGCCAAGGAAGCCGAGCTGAAATGGCGGAAGGTCTGGAACGACCGCGACCTGTTCAAGACCAACAACGACGACCCGCGTCCGAAATACTACGTGCTCGAGATGTTCCCGTATCCGTCGGGGCGCATCCACATGGGCCACGTGCGCAACTACACCATGGGCGACGTGGTGGCGCGCTACAAGCGCGCCCGCGGCTTCAACGTGCTCCACCCGATGGGCTGGGACGCCTTCGGCATGCCGGCGGAGAACGCCGCCATGCAGAACAAGGTCCACCCGAAGGAATGGACCTATGCCAACATCGCGACCATGCGCGCCCAGCTGCAGAGCATGGGCTTGGCCATCGACTGGAGCCGCGAGATCGCCACCTGCGATCCGAGCTATTACCGGCACCAGCAGCGCATGTTCCTGGATTTTCTCGAGGCCGGGCTTGTCGACCGCAAGACCGCCAAGGTGAACTGGGATCCGGTCGACCACACGGTGCTCGCCAACGAGCAGGTGATCGACGGGCGCGGCTGGCGTTCGGGCGCCTTGGTGGAGCAGCGCGAGCTGACCCAGTGGTTCCTGAAGATCACCGATTTCGCCCAGGACCTCGACGACCGGCTCGACACCCTCGACCGCTGGCCCGAGAAGGTGCGCCTGATGCAGCGCAACTGGATCGGCCGCTCCGAAGGCCTTTTAGTGCGCTTCGCCCTGAAGCCGGAGACCGTACCGAACGGCGAGACCGAGCTGCAGATCTACACCACGCGCCCCGACACCCTGTTCGGCGCGAAGTTCATGGCGGTTGCGCCCGATCATCCTCTCGCCAAGGCAGCGGCCGACAAAAACCCGGAGCTCGCCGCCTTCATCGAGGAGTGCAAGCGCGTCGGCACGGCCCAGGAGGCCATCGACAAGGCGGAGAAGCTGGGCTTCGACACCGGCATCCGGGCCGAGCATCCGTTCGACCCGAACTGGACCCTGCCGGTCTATGTGGCGAACTTCATCCTGATGGAATACGGCACCGGCGCCATCTTCGGCTGTCCGGCGCATGACCAGCGCGACCTGGACTTCGTCAATAAGTACGGCTTGGGCAACACGCCCGTCGTGTGCCCGCCTGACCAGGACCCGGCTGCCTTCGTGATCACCGAGGTGGCCTATGACGGCGAAGGCCGGATGATCAACTCCCGCTTCCTCGATGGCATGACCATCGCGGAGGCCAAGGAGGAGGTCGCTCGCCGTCTGGAATCCGAGACCCGCGGCAACCGTTCCGTGGCTGAGCGCAAGGTGAATTTCCGCCTGCGCGACTGGGGCATCTCGCGCCAGCGCTACTGGGGTTGTCCGATCCCGGTCATTCATTGCGATGCCTGCGGCGTCGTGCCGGTGCCGAAGGACCAGCTGCCCGTGGTGCTGCCGGAGGACGTGTCCTTCGACGTGCCGGGCAACCCGCTCGACCGTCACGCCAGCTGGAAGAACGTGAGCTGCCCGCAATGTGGCGCCAAGGCCCGGCGCGAGACGGACACCATGGACACCTTCGTGGATTCGTCCTGGTACTTCGCCCGCTTCACCGACCCGACCCTGACGGATCAGCCCACGGATCGCGCGACGGTCGATTCCTGGCTGCCGGTGGACCAATACATCGGCGGCATCGAGCACGCGATCCTGCACCTGCTCTATTCTCGCTTCTTCACCCGCGCGATGAAGAAGACGGGCCATGCCGGCCTCGACGAGCCGTTTGCCGGCCTGTTCACGCAGGGCATGGTGGTGCACGAGACCTACAAGGATGCAAGCGGCGCCTGGGTGCTGCCCGCCGACGTGCGCTTCGAGACCGAGGGCAATGTGCGCAAGGCCTTCCATGTGGAGACCGGCGCGCCGATCGAAATCGGCTCGATCGAGAAGATGTCGAAGTCGAAGAAGAACACGGTGGATCCGGACGAGATCATCGCCTCTTACGGCGCCGACACGGCCCGCTGGTTCATGCTGTCCGACTCGCCGCCCGAGCGCGACGTGATCTGGACCGAGGAGGGCGTGCAGGGCGCCGGCCGCTTCATTCAGCGCGTGTGGCGCCTGATCGGCGAGATCGCGGATCGTATGGGCAGCCCCAACGGTGCGTCCGCCGAGGGTCCGATTGCGCTCGCCGTGCGCAAGGCCGCCCACAAGGCGCTCGCCGCCGTCGAGGAGGATGTGGAGCGCCTGCGCTTCAACCGCTGCGTCGCCCATCTCTATGAGCTCGCCAACTCCCTGCAGGATCTGGCGAACCAGGCGAAAGGCACCGACGAGCCTGGCGTCGGCCCGGCCTTCGCCGAGGCCGGGCGCATCTTCGTACAGCTGCTGGCCCCCATGATGCCGCATCTGGCGGAGGAATGTTGGGAATCCTTAAGCCAGTCCGGTCTCGTGGCCGATGCCCCCTGGCCGCAGGTGGACCGCTCGCTGCTGGTCGAGGATACGGTCACCCTGCCGGTGCAGGTCAACGGCAAGAAGCGGGCCGACGTGACGGTTGCCCGCGACGCGGATCAGGCTACAGTCGAGGCCGCCGTGCTGTCCCTCGAGGCCGTGCAGAAGGCCATGGAGGGGAAGCCCGCCCGCAAGATCATCGTCGTTCCCCAGAGGATCGTGAATGTCGTCGCTTAACCTGAAGGGCCTGGCCCACATCGTTCTTGTGGCAGGCCTCTCTCTGGGCCTGTCCGCCTGCTTCCGGCCTCTTCATGGCCCAACCGCTTCGGGGCAATCGCTCCAGACGGAGCTTGCCTCCATCGACGTCCCGGAGGTGGAATGGCCGCCTCAGCTGGCGAATGCGGGCCATTACCTGCGCAGCGAGCTGATCTATGCCCTGAACGGCTCGGGATCGGCGACGCCGAAGCGCTACAACCTGCGTCTCGCCTTCACCAAATCGCAGACGAGCCCAGTCGTCGACACGCAGTACGGCACGGCAAGCTCGGTAATCGTTGGCGGAACGTTGACCTATACGCTCACGAGCCTCGACGGAGCCACGGTCATCACCCAGGGCACGGCCACCTCCTCAGCCAGCTTCGACCGTTTCCCGCAGCGCTTCGCCAATATCCGGGCAGCGCGTGACGCGGAGATCAGGCTCTCCAAGGATCTCGCCGACCAGGTGAGAACCCGGCTGTCGGCGGTGCTCGCCACCCGAACCTGACATCATGGTGGCCGTCAAAGCCGGTGACGTGGAGGGGGCGCTGCGGCGTCCCGATCCGCGCATCGGCGTGTTCCTGTTCTATGGGCCCGACATGGGTCTCATCAACGAGCGCGCCCGGATGGTGGCTGAGCGCTCCGTGGACGATGCCTCCGACCCGTTCCAGATGATCCGCATCGACGGCGACGACATTGCGGCCGATCCCGGACGCCTGGCGGACGAAGCCGGGACTATGGGTTTGTTCGGGGGCAAACGCGCCATCTGGGTCAAGGCTACCTCGCGCAACATCGCGCCAGCCGTGGACGCCGTCCTGAAAGGCGAGTTGCAGGATACAGTGATCGTCATCGAAGGCGGCGATCTGCAGAAATCATCACCCCTGCGCACCCTCTGCGAACGCTCACAGAAGGCGCTCGCCCTGCCCTGCTATGCGGACGAGGCCAAAAATCTCGGCGCGGTGGTCGATGAGACCCTGAAGGCCGGCGGCTTTTCGATCCAGCGCGATGCCCGCATGGCCCTGATCGCGAGCCTCGGCGGCGACCGCCTCGCCACGCGCGGCGAGCTCAACAAGCTGATGCTCTATGCCCATGGCCAGCGGGAGATTACCCTCGCCGACGTGGACGCTATCATGAGCGACGTATCGAGCCTCGCCATGGATGCGGTGATCGACGCGGCTTTCGCCGGCGAAGGCACCGGCCTTGAGACCGGCTCCCGGCGCCTCGCGGCCGAGGGCGTGAATGCGAGCGTGCTGCTCGGCGCGGCGCTCCGCCATGCCCTGATGCTGCTCACGGCGCGCCTCACCGTTGAGGAAGGTCGCTCGATCCCAGCCGTGATGGAGACCATGCGGAGCCTGCATTTCCGGAGAAAGCCCTTGGTCGAACGACATCTCCAGCGCTGGACCGGCGACAGCCTGAAGAATGCGATCTCCCTGCTGCAGACGAGTCTGCTCCAGACCCGCCGCATGGCCGATCTCGGCGACACCATCGCGGCTAAGACCCTGCTTGATATCGCGCGAACGGCGCGGCGGTGATCTGATTGAAATTACAATTATTTAGCTTCAGAAGACGAGCGGCTTGGCGAGCTTGTCGTAGATCGGGATGTGCCAGTCGTCATAATCCGATCCGTCCGGTTCGTCGTAAAGAGAAGCGATGAATGCTTCGAACGACGGTGCCTGAAGCCAGAGCTGGTTGTTGCCGTCAGAGCCCCAGGTGTTCGTGCTGTGCAGCCAGCAGAAGATTTGACCGAAATCGGCCGGGCGGAGCGATAAAAGTATTTCCATGCCGCCTGGATTGCACCCGATGAAGAGCATGTCGGGCGGAGTTCCAGCGTCATAGATTTCACCACGCCAATAGCGTTCAGCATCCGCCCAGGAATAGAACGGATCAACGTAGGTGACGGGCTCGGTGGAAGGGTAGAACTCCAGCGGGACGGTGTAGCGAAAGAGGCGCGGATAGACGCAGCCGCCGTTGAAAGCGAGCATGAACCGGCGATAGGCATCGGGCAGGGAGTGGCCGGTGCTCCCTTCCCAGCGGGCGATGTCTTCGCTCGGATCCTTTACGTAGGACCAGTCCTGTTCACCCTCGTTCCATCGCTCCGTTAGAGGAGCAATCAAGCGCCTCGTGCTCATCTGCCCCTCAGAACCAACCCTGGCTCGAACCTTACGGATTTAATCGACGGCACAGACCGTCGAGCTGGTCCAAGGTCTTGTACTTGATGCGCAATTCGCCGCCCTGGCCCTTGTGATCGATGCTGACGGTAAGGCCGAGCACGTCCTGCAGGGCCTTCTCGAGGGCGCGGGTGTCCGGGTCTTTCTCTGCCTGGCCGGGCTTGGCGGCCTTCGCCGCTGCCTTGGCCGATCCGCCTGTATCGCTCTGGGCGATCTCCTCCACCTGGCGCACACTCATGCCCTCGTCGATCACGCGCTTGGCCACCTGGACAGGGTCGTTCACGGAGAGCAGCGCCCGGCCGTGACCGGCCGTGAGCTTTCGGTCGATCAGCAGCTTGCGCACCGGAGCCGGCAGCTCGGTGAGGCGCAGCATGTTGGCGATGTGGCTCCGGCTCTTGCCGATGATCTTGGAGAGATTTTCCTGGGTGTAGGAGAACTCGGCCATCAGGCGCGAATAGCCCTCCGCCTCCTCGATGGGGTTGAGATCGGCGCGCTGGACATTCTCGAGGATCGCGTATTCGAGCGAGGTCTTATCGTCGATATGAACGACAACCACCGGCACCCGGTGCAGGCCTGCTTTCTGGGCCGCGCGCCAGCGGCGTTCACCGGCAACGATTTCGAACTGCTCGGTGTTCGTGATGGGGCGCACCACGATGGGCTGGATGATGCCGCGATCCTTGATGGACTGGGTCAGTTCGCTGAGGTCCGTGTCATCGAAGACCTTTCGCGGATTGCGCGGGTTCGCGCGCAGGAATTCCACGGGCACGGACTTCGGCACGAAACCCTTGCGCTCAAGGGTGCCCATCTCCTCGCCGACCTCGCCGATGAGGGCGGCCAATCCACGGCCCAGGGATTTCATCTCTTTAGCCATTGCGGTCTCTCAAACTCTCAGGCGGCGCGCAGCGCGCGCTCGCGCTGGATGACTTCGGAGGCCAGACGCAGATAGGCCTGCGAGCCGGCGCATTTCAGATCGTAGAGCAGAACCGGCTTGCCGTGGGACGGCGCCTCGGAGACGCGCACGTTGCGCGGGATCATGGTCTCGTAAACCTTGGCGCCCATGAACTGGCGCACATCGGCCACGACCTGACCGGAGAGGTTGTTGCGCGGGTCGAACATGGTCAGCACGACCCCATGGATCGTGAGTTCCGGGTTGAGGGCTGAGCGAACCTGCTCGACCGTCTTGAGCAGCTGGCTGAGGCCTTCCAGAGCAAAAAATTCGCATTGGAGAGGGACCAGAACCGCGTCAGCAGCGGTTAAGGCGTTGATGGTCAAGAGATTGAGCGATGGCGGGCAATCGATCAGAATATAGGTAAAAGGTTCGCTTACCTCGGAGGCCGCAAGTTCCTGAATCGCCGAGCGGAGGCGATGAGCCCGATTCCGCTCATTGGCGATCTCCAACTCGATGCCGAGGAGGTCGAGGGTCGAGGGCGCAACCGACAATCCGGGCACCACCGTCTCGGTGATGCTCTCCTCCAGCGACGCCTCGCCGGCGAGCACGTGGTAGGTCGAGGTCTGCCGGTTCTTGCGGTCGATGCCGAGGCCTGTCGAGGCGTTGCCCTGCGGATCGAGGTCGATGATCAGCACCCGCTCGCCGATGGCGGCGAGCGCCGTGCCGAGATTGATCGCCGTGGTAGTCTTGCCGACGCCGCCCTTCTGGTTGGCGAGCACGAGAACGCGCGGCTTCACCCCACGCGCGCCTGCTTCGGGTCCGGTACGGTCGGTCATCATGAATGGCTCTCGATGGAGGTTATGCGAAGAATCCTGGCTTCAGAATCGGTCGAGCTCGGCAGGATCTCCGTCTCGAATGTCCACTTTTTCCGGGCTTCGGTCAATTCGGTCTCGGCGTCACGACCCTTGGGAAAGAGGCCGATTGTCCCCGCTTTCAACACAGGTTCAGTCCAGTCCAGGAGCTGAACCAGCGATGCCAGCGCCCGGGCCGACACCACATCGGCCTTGCCGACGAAGCCTGGAATGACGGTCTCCAGCCGCGCCTCATGCACGGTCGCGGCCGAGCCGGTCAGCCGGGAGATGTGCCGGAGGAAGGCGCATTTGCGTGAATTGCTCTCGACGAGGTGGACCTTCAGCCCCCTCTCCGCCCCTGCAATGGCTAGGACAAGACCCGGAAAACCGGCCCCGGAACCAAGGTCGAGCCAGGTCTTGGCCTTGGGCGCGAGGTTGAGAAGCTGGAGCGAATCGACGATGTGCCGCTCCCAGATCTGGTCAAGCGTGGCCGGACCGACCAGGTTCTTGATCGCCTGCCAGCGCCGAAGCTCCCGCTCCAGCAGCTCGAACTTCTCAAATGTTTCACGTGAAACATTCAGCTCCGATGCAGTCCTGGCCGTCGCGATCATGCCTGCCCCGCTTCAAGGGAGCGGCTAGCGCGACTCGGCACCTTACGGGCATGAGCGGCCAGAAGCGTCAGGGCCGCAGGCGTGATGCCCTCGATCCGGGCTGCCTGCCCGAGGGTTTTCGGGCGCACCCGGTCGAGCTTGGACTTGATCTCGTTCGACAGTCCGGGAAGCCCCTGGAAGTCGATGCCCTCCTCCAGTACCACGCTCTCGTCGCGCCGGTAGGCGGCGATGTCCGCCTGCTGCCGGTCGAGATAGACCGCGTAGGTGGCATCCGTCTCCAGCCGCTCGCGGACGGGGGCGCTTACCCTGCTAAGGTCCGGCCAGATGCGCAGCAGGTCCGACCAGCCGATATTCGGATAAGAGAGAAGCTGATAGGCCGAACGGCGGATGCCGTCCTGGTTCAGCTCCAGACCGTGCCGCGCCGCTTCCTTAGGGGTGAGGGCGAGAGTTTGAAGCTGCTGCCGCGTCTTATGGATCTCCTCCTGCGAGGCCCGGAAATGCACCTCGCGCTCGGAGCCGACACAGCCAATCTCCAGCCCCTTGCCGGTCAGGCGCTCGTCCACATTGTCGATGCGCAGGCTGAGCCGGTACTCGGACCGGGAGGTGAACATGCGGTAAGGCTCACTCACGCCGCGGGTGATCAGGTCGTCGACGAGCACGCCGATATAGGATTCGGCCCGATCGAACACGATGCCGTCCTGTCCGGCAGCCCGACGGGCGGCATTGAGGCCGGCGACGAGACCTTGAGCGGCCGCCTCCTCATAGCCGGTGGTGCCGTTGATCTGGCCGGCGAGAAACAGCCCCTGCACGGCCTTGGTCTCGAGCCTGGCGTTCAGGTTGCGCGGATCCACGTAGTCGTACTCGATGGCATAGGCCGGCTGGAGCATGTGCACCTTCTCCAGGCCCGGGATGTGCTTGAGGAACGCAAGCTGCACGTCCTCCGGCAGGGAGGTGGAGATGCCGTTCGGATAGACCGTGATGTCGTCGAGGCCTTCCGGCTCCAGAAAGATCTGGTGCCCATCCCGGTCGCCGAAGCGCACCACCTTGTCCTCGATGGAGGGGCAGTAGCGTGGGCCGGTGCCCTGGATCTCGCCCGAATACATGGCCGAGCGGTGCAGGTTGTCCCGGATCAGGTCGTGCACCCTGGCCGTCGTTCGGGTGACGCCGCACTCGATCTGCGGATTGGTGATGCGGGTGGTCAGCAGCGAGAACGGCACCGGCTCGTCGTCCGCCGCCTGCTTGTCGACTCCGGCCCAGTCGATGGTGCGGCCGTCGAGGCGGGGCGGGGTGCCGGTCTTAAGGCGGCCGAGAGTTAACCCGAGACGGGCAAAGGTTTTGGGCAGGCCGAGCGACGGGCGCTCGCCCATGCGGCCGGCCGGAATCTTCTTCTCACCGATATGGATCAGGCCGGACAAGAAAGTGCCGGTGGTGATGACCACAGCGCCGGCAGTGAGCTGTCGCCCATCCGTGAGCAGCAGGCCAGCGATCCGGTTCTCCTGCACGATCAGGTCATCGGCTTCGCCTTCGACGATGGAGAGGTTCGGCGTTTTCAGAAGCTCCGCCTGCATGGCGCGGGCATAAAGCTTGCGGTCAGCCTGGGTGCGAGGCCCGCGCACGGCAGGGCCTTTGCGGCGGTTGAGCAGCCGGAACTGAATGCCGGCCCGGTCGGCAATGCGGCCCATGATCCCGTCGAGGGCATCGATTTCGCGCACGAGATGGCCCTTGCCGAGGCCGCCGATGGCCGGGTTGCACGACATGGCGCCTACGGTCGACAGCTTGTGCGTGACCAAAGCCGTGCGCGCACCCATACGCGCCGCAGCCGCAGCCGCCTCGGCTCCAGCATGGCCGCCGCCCACGACGATCACGTCGAACGATGAACTCATGATGCTTTCCATAAACAGGGGTCTACGCAGCGCCGGGTCCGAGGTCAAAAGGGCAAAATGTTTCACGTGAAACATTTTGGGCGATCCCCATCACCGCACAGCCCGTCCACAGGCTGTCCAGAGCGGATTCAGCACCCTTCCACCGATTCGTGAACAGCGGAAATCAGCAGTCGCACAGATTCGCCGAATGGTTATCTGCGCTGCGCGTCTGCGGGTCTACTTGCCGATGCAGAAGCTGGAGAACAGGCGGTCGAGCACGTCCTCCACATCCACCCGGCCGGTGATCTCGCCGATGGCACGGGCCGCGAGCCTCGCCTCTTCGGCGGCAAGCTCCAGGGGTCCACGGATCGCCAGCATATCCCGCGCCCGGATCAGACATCCCTGAGCACGGTCCAAGGCTTTTCGATGGCGCTCACGGGTGATCACCGCATCCCCCTGCCCCATCAGGCTTGCGGCTTCCGCCTCCAGGCGGGCGATCAGGTCCGGCAGTCCCTGGCCGGTCGCCACCGCGATCATCACGTCGCACTCCTGTCTGGGCTGCTGCAGATCCGCCTTCGTGCCCACTTTCAGCAGGCGCCGTGCGGACGGCGGCGCACTCGCCTCCCCTTCCGGTGGAACGAGCCAGAGGACGAGGTCGGCGTCCTGCGCCCGCGCCCGTGCGCGGGACACGCCTTCCTGCTCGATTAGGTCGGCGCTCTCCCGTACGCCTGCCGTATCGACGATGATCACCGGCAAGCCGCCGAGATCGCAGTGAACCTCGATCACGTCCCGGGTGGTGCCGGCGATGGGCGACACGATGGCGACGTCCCGCTGGGCCAGCGCATTGAGAAGGGTCGACTTGCCGGCATTGGGCGGGCCGGCGAGCACCACGGTAAGGCCCTCTCGCAGCCGCTCGCCGCTGCGGTTGGCCAGCGCCCGGCCGATCTCCCCCTGGACCTCATCGATCATCCGCAGGATGTCCGCCTCCAGGTCCTCCGGCACATCGCCTTCGTCGGAAAAGTCGAGGCTTGCCTCAAGCAGCGCCAAGACCTGCAGGATGCTCTCGCGCCACTCCTCGGCGGCATTGCCCAAGCGCCCGCCGAGCTGGAGGATTGCCTGCCGGCGCTGCGCTTCCGTCTCGGCATCGATCATGTCGGCAAGCCCCTCGACCTGAGAGAGGTCCATCCGCCCATTGAGAAAAGCCCGGCGGGTGAACTCGCCGGCCTCGGCCGGACGGCAGTTCTCGATGGACGAGAGGGCCCGCAGCACGGCGGCACGGGTGGCCAGACCGCCATGGATGTGCAGCTCGGCCTGGTCTTCGCCCGTAAAGCTTGCCGGTCCCGGCATCCAGAGCACGAGCGCCTGATCGAGGGGATCATTGGTTTGAGGATCGTGCAAGGTCCGCACCACAGCCCTTCGGGGCTCCGGCACACCACCCGTCATCCGCTCCAAGATCGTCCGGCTCTCCGGCCCGCTGATCCGGATCAGGCACACGGCCGACCGGCCGTGACCGGAAGCGATGGCGAAGATCGTATCGTCAGACCGCATGAACATGAACCTCATCGAGAGAAGCGGATTTAACTCTGGCGGAGCCCTAAAACAAAACGGCATCCAGGATCGGATCAGACCCGGATCGATCATTCCGGCCGGATTACTCCGGAATCAGGAGCAGGACCGATGAACCGCCTCAAGGACGCCTCTTCCCCTTATCTCCTGCAGCACCGGGACAATCCTGTCCATTGGTGGGAATGGGGGCCGGAGGCCCTAGCGGAAGCCAAGCGCCTCGACAAGCCGATCCTGATCTCCATCGGCTACGCCGCCTGCCATTGGTGCCATGTGATGGCGCATGAGAGCTTCGAGGATCCGGACACCGCCGCGGTCATGAACGCGCTCTACGTGAACATCAAGGTCGACCGGGAGGAGCGGCCCGATGTGGACCATGTCTATATGAGCGCCCTGCATCTTCTGGGCGAGCCCGGCGGCTGGCCGCTCACCATGTTCCTCACGCCGGAGGGCGAGCCGTTCTGGGGCGGCACCTATTTCCCCAAGGAGCCGCGCTTCGGCCGTCCCGGCTTCGTCCAGGTGCTGCGGGAAATCAGCCGCCTCTATCATGAGGAGCCCGACCGGGTTCTGAAAAACCGCGATGCCATCAAGCAGCACCTTGCCAAGTTCGAGCCTGGCGACGGCGGCGTTCTGGGGCTCGCCGATCTCGACCGGATGGCTTTACGTCTGACGGAGCTCATCGACACGGAGCATGGCGGACTTCAAGGGGCGCCGAAGTTCCCCAACCCGCCGATCCTCGAATATCTCCTGCGCTACGCCCGGCGAGCCAATGACGGCGCGGCGCGGCATCGCTTCCTCCTGACCCTGGAGCGGATGGCGCTCGGTGGCATCCAGGATCATCTCGGCGGTGGCTTTGCCCGCTACTCCGTCGACGAGCGCTGGCTCGTGCCACATTTCGAGAAGATGCTCTACGACAATGCCCAACTGCTGGAGCTCTACGCGCTGGGATTTGCGGAGACGGGGCGCCCCCTCTTCCGGCAGGCGGCTGAGGGCATCGTCACCTGGCTCGAGCGGGAGATGGTGACGCCGGAGGGCGCCTTCGCGTCCAGCCTCGATGCGGATTCGGAAGGCGAGGAAGGTCGGTTCTACGTCTGGAGCTTGCCTGAGATCCGTGAGGTGCTGGGTGAAGAGGACGCCGCCTTCTTCGCAAAAGTCTACGACATCACCGCGGAGGGCAATTTCGAGGGCCACAACATCCCGAACCGGCTGATCTCCGGCGAAGCACCGGATCACGTGGAACAGCGGCTTGCAGCCTTACGGGCCAAACTCCTGGAGCGGCGCGAGCAGCGGGTGCGGCCCGGCCTCGACGACAAGGTGCTGGCGGATTGGAACGGGCTGATGATCGGGGCCCTCGTGCGCGCCGCTCCCCTGCTCGGCCGGCCGGACTGGATCGCCCTAGCGCAACGGGACTATCGGTTCGTGGCTGAGTCTATGAGCCGGGGCGGCCAGCTTGGTCATTCCTGGCGCGGCGGGTCCCTGATCTTTCCGGGCTTCGCCCTCGACCATGCCGCCATGATGCGGGCCGCGCTCGCGCTCTTCGAGGTGACGTCGGAAGTCTCCTATCTCCGGGATGCGCAAACCTGGCGCGATGTCCTGCTCCACGAGTTCATGGTGGAGGAGTCCGGCTGCCTCGCCATGACAGCCCAGGGGGCCGACCCTCTCGTTGTGCGACCGCAGCCGACCCATGACGAGGCGGTGCCGAACGCCAACGGCGTCTTCGCCGAGGCCCTCGTGCGGCTGGCGCAGATCACCGAGGCGGCGGACGACATCGAGCGGGCCAGAGACATCCTGAGCAGGCTCGTGAGCATAGCCCGCGCCTCGCCCCTCGGCCACACCTCGATCCTCAACGCCCTCGATCTGCACCTGAGGGGCCTGAGCATCGTGGTCACGGGAAACAACGCTGAGACCCTCCACGAGACGGCCCTGCAGATCCCTTACTCGGACCGCAGCGTCCGCCTCCTGCGTGAAGGCGAAGCACTCGACGACAACCACCCGGCCAAGGCGCTCGCCGCTTCAGGTGCCGAAGCCCAGGCCCTCGTCTGCGCCGGTCAGCGCTGCTCGCTGCCGGTCACGGATGCGGAGGGGTTGAAGGCACGGGTGCGGGAGATGCTGGCGTCGCCGGCCTGAGCTTCAGCAATCCGGCGCTCGTTTGACCTCTTCCCGCTTCAGATGCGTTAGCGGAAGAGCCGCGTCAGATTTCACGCGCGTCAGGGCAAAGTTCGAGCGGATGTCGCCGATCATCGGCAGGGTGAGGAGCCTCTCGGTGAGCAGACGCTCATAGGCCTTGAGGTTCGGCACCACGATCTCGGCCATGAAATCGGCCGTGCCGGACACCATGTGGCAGGCCACCACTTCGGGCATGGCGAGGAGTGCCTCCTGCAGCGCCTGCGCATTGTCGCGGGAATGTTTTTCGACCTTGATCTCGACGAAGACCGTAAGCCCCAGGCCCACCGACTCCCGGTCGAGCACCGCCCGGTAGGTGCGGATGAAACCGTCGCGCTCCAGGCGGCGCACTCGGCGCAGGCAGGGCGAGGGCGAGAGGCCGACCTGATCGGCCAGTTCCTGATTGGTCAGCCGTCCGTCAGTCTGCAGCGCGCTGAGGATTCGCAGATCGATGCCGTCGAGATCGATGTAGGGCATGAGTTCACCACTACTGAGGTTATGCGCAATCTTCTGCCAAGAATTGCGTTATCACAAGCCGAAATTCGCAAGGACATGCCCTGCCCTGCAAGCCTATGCTCAGAAGCATCGTAGGAGGCATGCCATGTCCGACCTTGCTTGCACCCCATCTCCCCCTCAGGCTCGTCCTGCCCTCCTCGGCTGGATCGCTGCTTTGGCCACCGTGACCATCTGGGCCCTCTGGGCCGTGGGCACCCGCCATGCGGTCACCCATGATCTGCCACCGGCCGCCATTGGCCTGGTTCGGTTCGGCGTCCCGGCCCTGGTGCTGATTCCCTTCAGCTGGCGAACCGGTCTGTTTCCTAAAGGCCTGAGCCTAGCGAAGGGTCTCGGCCTTCTCGGCTCCGGGGCCCCGTTCTTCCTGATCGTCGCCTTCGGAATGCAGTTCGCCCCTGCGGCGGAAATCGGCCCGCTCCTGCCGGGCACCATGCCGCTCTTCGTGGCGCTGATCGGCTGGCTGGTCTTTGGGGAGCGGCTCACGGGCATGCGGGTTTTCGGCTTTGCCCTGATCTTGACGGGCATCGTGTGCATCGGCGGCTACGGCGTGCTGTTCGCTGCTAATGGGGCTTGGCGTGGTCATCTGCTGTTGCTCGCGGGCGCCTGTCTGTGGGGGATCTACACCCATGCTTACCGCCGCAGCGGCTTGTCGGCCCTGCAGGCGGCCGCGCTCATCGGGCTCTGGTCGTTCCTGATCCTGCTGCCTTTCGGCCTCCCCGCCCTCGTGCAGGTGCTCGGCAAGGGCATGGCCGGACCAATCATTGTGCAGGCGCTTCTTCAGGGCCTGTTATCCGGCGTGGCGGGCGTCGTGCTCTACGGCATGGCCATCGACCGTCTCGGCGCCTCGCGGGCGGCAGCGGTGTCGCCCCTGTCCATCGTGATGGCGGCGCTTCTGGCAATTCCGGTGTTGAATGAAATCCCAAGCCCCGCCGCTTGGATCGGGATAATTCTGGCGACCTCAGGCGTTGTGCTGGCGAGCGGCGTTCTCAAGCAGGGCGGATTCACCGCCGCGAGATGAGCGCGCAGGATTTCAGCCCGCACAGGAGCACGGATGTTCTTTTTCTTCTCGAACCGCATGGGCTGCGCAGGCTCGCTCCTGGTCTCCGCCGTGCTGACCGTAATCGTGCTAGTGCTCATGGGCGTGTTCTAAAGTCAAAACCGGGAAAAGAGCTTTCCGGCGTTCCCTGAATCCTCCTTCGAGACGGTCGCTGCGCGACCTCCTCAGGATGAGGACGGTGTTTTATGACTGATGGGCGGAAAAAGGTCTCTTCGCCAACTTTTGGAGCAGATCGAAGTCACCGCGGATTAGGGCCTCTTTCTTGGTACGCGTCCAGCCTTTGACTTGACGCTCATAGGCAATGGCATCGGTGATACGGTCGAAATGCACGGAATACGCGAGCCTCACCGGCCGACGCTTGGCCGTGTAGCCTCCGAACAGGCCCAGATTGTGCTGACTGACTCGCGTCTCCAGATCGTCCAACCGGCTCGTGCCGATATAGTAGCTGCCGTCAGCACAATGCAGGATATAGAACCAGCAGCCCTGCCCCACCTGAATCCTCCTAAGCCATGAACACCGGCCTCATCCTGAGGAGCAGCCATCAGGCTGCGTCTCGAAGGAGGGTCCAGTCTGCACGGAAACATCGCAAACAAAAACCCCACCCTCTTGTGACAGGATGGGGCTGAAATTCCGCAGGCGGATGGTCCGCCTTTAGGTGTTCATCGAGTCGAAGAAGTCGCCGTTCGACTTGGTCTGGCGCAGCTTGTCGAGCAGGAACTCGATGGCGTCCACCGTGCCCATCGGGTTGAGGATGCGGCGCAGCACATACATCTTCTTGAGCGTGTCGGCCGGAACCAGCAGCTCTTCCTTGCGGGTGCCCGAGCGGGTGATGTCGATGGCCGGGAAGGTGCGCTTGTCGGCGACCTTGCGGTCGAGGATGATTTCCGAGTTGCCGGTGCCCTTGAACTCCTCGAAGATCACCTCGTCCATGCGCGAGCCGGTATCGATCAGCGCGGTGGCGATGATGGTGAGCGAACCGCCCTCCTCGATGTTGCGCGCCGCACCGAAGAAGCGCTTCGGGCGCTGCAGGGCGTTGGCGTCGACACCGCCGGTGAGCACCTTGCCAGATGACGGAACCACCGTGTTGTAGGCGCGGCCCAGGCGCGTAATCGAGTCGAGCAGGATCACCACGTCGCGGCCGTGCTCCACCAGGCGCTTGGCCTTCTCGATCACCATTTCGGCCACCTGCACGTGGCGGGTTGCCGGCTCGTCGAAGGTGGAGGCCACGACCTCGCCCTTCACGGAGCGCTGCATGTCGGTCACTTCCTCGGGGCGCTCGTCGATGAGCAGCACGATGAGGTAGCACTCGGGATGGTTGGTGGTGATCGACTGCGCCACGTTCTGCATCAGCACGGTCTTACCCGTGCGCGGCGGCGCCACGATGAGCGCGCGCTGGCCTTTGCCGATGGGCGACACGATGTCGATGATGCGCGGCGAGAAATCTTTTCTCGTCGGATCGGCGATTTCGAGGTTGAAGCGCTCGTGCGGGAAGAGCGGCGTCAGGTTGTCGAAGTGAACCTTGTGCCGGATCTTCTCTGGATCCTCGAAATTGATGGTGTTGACCTTGAGAAGCGCGAAGTAGCGCTCGCCTTCCTTCGGGCCGCGGATCGGGCCGTCCACCGTGTCGCCGGTGCGAAGGCCGAACTTCCGGATTTGGCTCGGGCTGACGTAGATGTCGTCGGGACCGGGCAGGTAGTTGGAATCGGCCGAGCGCAGGAAGCCGAAGCCGTCCTGCAGCACCTCGACGACGCCCGCGCCGATGATCTCCACCTCGCGCGCCGCCAGCTGCTTGAGGATCGCGAACATGAGCTCCTGCTTGCGCATGGTGCTCGCGTTCTCGACCTCGAGCTCCTCGGCGAAGGCGATGAGTTCGGTTGGCGTCTTGGATTTCAGGTCTTGAAGCTTGATTTCCCTCATCGGGGAACACTCTCGGGGTAAGGTCGCGGGCAGGTTGGGCTGTACGCGGGAGGAGACAGGGGAAACGTTCGACAGGGCCGCCGGGTTCACGAACCGTGACTGAAGAGCCCTAAGGGCCCGTGCAGCGCACCTGTCTTGGAGGAAGGAGAATTCTTATTTAGCCGTTTTCTCCGGAAATCACAAGAGCCTTCGCCACCTGCCTCCGGAACGTTCCGTCCTGGAGAGAGGTTATCGGTCGCCGATCAAGAAGGAAACCGCCGTGAGCCAGCTGACCCTCGCCGACCTGTCCGACGAGATGCGCGACATCGACTTCGCCATGCTCTCGACCCACGCGGAGGGAGGCGAGATCGCGGGCCGGCCCATGAGCAACAACGGCGATGTTGCCTACGAGGGCGATTCGTTTTTCTTCACCTACGAGGACACGCGGACCGTCGACGACATTAAGCGAGATCCGAAGGTGTCCCTGGCCTTCCAGGGCAGCAAGGGACTTCTCGGCAAGCCCCCGATCTTCATTGCAGTCGAAGGGCGCGCCGAACTGATCCGCGACAAGAAGGCCTTCGAGGAGCATTGGACGAAGGATCTCGAAATCTGGTTCAAGGACGGTGTCGACACACCGGGCCTCGTTCTGATCAAGGTTCACGCAACCCGCATCCATTACTGGCACGGCACGGATGAAGGCGAGATCAAGCTGTAACTGGCGTCAGAACGGCTTCACGATCACCAGGATCACAATGCCGATCATGAGCACCGTCGGGACCTCGTTGAGGATGCGATAATATTTCGCCGGTTTGGTGTTCTTGTCGGCGGCGAACTCCTTCAGCCGGCGCACATAGACGCCGTGCAGGCCCGACATGATCAGCACCAGGGCAAACTTGGCGTGCATCCAGCCGGAGGTGTACCAGCCGCCGTCCCAGACCAGGTAGAGGCCAAGCACCCAGGTCACCGCCATGGCCGGGTTGATGATGGCCTTGAGCAGGCGCCGCTCCATGATCTTGAAGGTCTCGGATTGGATCGAGTCCTTGGGCGCGTCGCAATGATAGACGAAGAGGCGCGGCAGGTAGAGCATGCCGGCCATCCAGGCGATGACGGCGACGACGTGGAACGCCTTGAGCCAGAGATACATCATTGCCTCAAGCCCCCCGCACGCGGGCGATCATCTGCGCCACATGCTCGACCGGCGTCTCCGGCAGGATGCCGTGCCCGAGATTGAAAATATGCGGGCGGCCGCGCACGGCGCTGAGGATGTGATCGATCCCCTGCTCCAGCGGCTGACCGCCGGCGATCAGCGCCAGCGGATCGAGGTTGCCCTGTGTGGCGAGCGTGTTTGGCAGGGTCGGGAGAACGACGGCGGGATCGAGCGTCCAGTCCAGCGCCAGCCCGTCGCCGATGCCGGCCGTGGCGAAGCGGTGGAGATTGGCGCCGCCGCCGCGCACGAACACGATCACCTTGGCGTCGGGCCGCGCAGCTTTCAGACCTTCCACCATGCGGCGGATCGGGTTGAGCGACAGGCGGTCGAACAGGGCCGGCGGCAGGGCGGAGCCGAAGCTCTCGAAGATCTGCACGGCCTCGGCGCCCGCATCGATCTGACGGATGAGATAAGCCGTGGAGGCGCGCACCAGCCGGTCGATGAGCGCATCCATGAAGGCCGGGTCGCGATAGGCGGTGATGCGGGCCGGTGCCTGGTCCGGAGTGCCCTTACCGGCGATCATATAGCTCGCCACCGTCCAGGGCGCGCCGCAGAAGCCTAGAAGCGTGGTCTCCTTCGGCAGGCTCTTGCTGAGCCGGTCCAGGGTCTCGAAAACCGGATCAAGCCGCTCCAGCGGCAGCTCGTCGGCAAGCCTGGAGAAATCCTTGGCCTCTGTGATCGGATCGAGCTTGGGGCCTTCGTTCTCGACGAAGCGCACGTCCTGGCCGAGCGCATGGGGAATGACCAGGATATCGGAGAACAGGATCGAGGCATCGAAGCCGAAGCGGCGGATCGGCTGAAGCGTCACCTCCTCGGCAAGCCTCGGGTTGTAGCAGAGATCGAGGAAGGAGCCGGCCTGCTTCCGGGTCTCCCGGTATTCCGGCAGGTAGCGGCCGGCCTGACGCATGATCCAGATCGGCAGAGGCCAGACCGGCTCGCCGTTCAGCACGCGCAAAATCGCCTTGGTGGAACGTGTGCTCACAGGCCCTCTCTTAAAAGAAGAATCTTTGAATCTTAGAATCTGATGTTTCTCTTGGGCCGTGAATCACAAAGCCGCAACCCCGTCCACAGGCGGTCCACACGGCCCGTGGCCTTAAGGGTTCATTAACGGATGGGGCGGGTGCGCCACAATCCTTTCCGAAATCTTAAAGCTTAACAGCCCGTTAACGAAGGTTAACCAAACCTGAACCGAATGCTTGCCGGTGATTCGTGCCGGATTCTCCCAAAGGATCGATTCCAGACTCACACAACGGGCAGCTCTGTTGATGGTTTGCAGCGAATCCCACAGGGCCTTTTGCTGGACCTCTGAACTCAAGCGTTTTATCCACACTGATCGACTCCTCTTCATGGGTGATCTGGGATGCTGCACGTTAAGATCTCACCCCATCCTGAGGAGCAGCGGAGCTGCGTCTCGAAGGAGGCTCCAGTGTGCGCTGGAGACGCCCTGATCCTTCGAGACGGACCTGACGGTCTTCCTCAGGATGAGGGCTGCGGAAGACGCCGACGATTGGGCCGGACCTGAGGAGACCATGAGACGTGGGACGCAGCTATTTCCATCTCCATCTCGTCTCCGACTCGACGGGTGAAACGCTCATCACCGTCGCCCGTGCGGTGGTGGCGCAATACGAGGGTGTGGCGGCCATCGAGCATGTCTATCCGCTCGTGCGCTCCAACACCCAGCTCGAGCGCGTGATCCACGAGATTGAGACCGCGCCGGGCATCGTGCTCTACACCCTGGTCGAGCAGGAACTGGCCAGCCGCCTGGAGGAAGTCTGCCGCGCTACCGGCTCGCCGCATCTCTCCGTGCTCGAACCAGTCCACGCCCTGCTCTCCTCCTATCTCGGCACGCACTCGACAGCGCGACCCGGCGCCCAGCACATGCTGAACGCCGAGTATTTCAAGCGCATCGACGCCATGAATTTCACCCTGCTGCACGACGATGGGCACCTGCCGCACGATCTTGATGATGCTGACGTGATCCTGGTCGGCGTGAGCCGCACCTCGAAGACCCCGACCTCCATCTACCTCGCCAATCGCGGCCTCAAGACCGCCAACATCCCGCTGGTACCGGGCGTGCCCCCGCCGGCGATCCTGGAGACGGCGAAGACCGCCCTGATCGTCGGCCTCGTGGCGACGCCCGAGCGCATCGTGCAGATCCGGCAGAACCGATTGCTCAGCCTGAACGCCGACGACGACACCGCTTACGTGGATCGCGAGGCTGTGGCCGAGGAGCTGGCGGCCTCCCGGCGGCTGTTTGCCCGCAACGGCTGGCCGGTGATCGACGTGACCCGCCGCTCCATCGAGGAGACGGCGGCGGCCATCATCGATCTCCACCGCGACCGCCGTCAGCGCCTGAGCGCGAGTTAAGCCATGCCAGCCCTCTGGACCCATTCGGAAAAATTGCTTCTGGCCTCCACCAGCGCCACCCGCCTAGGCCTCCTCGTGAGCGCGGGGCTTTTCGTCGAAACGCAGAATGCCGGCATCGACGAACGAGCCGTCGAAGAGGCAGCCGCCCATGAAAGCCTCGATCCGCTTGCCCTCGCGGGCAGGCTTGCGGCGGAAAAGGCCTTGGCGGTCAGCCGCCGCCATCCGGAGCGCGTGGTGCTCGGGGCCGATCAGGTCCTGGAGTGCGAGGGGCAAGTGTTTCACAAGCCGGACGACCGCGAGGCCGCCCATGCCCAGCTGAAGCGGCTTGCCGGTCGGCAGCACGCGCTCCATTCCGCCGGGGCGATTGCCATCGGCGGGCAGGTGGTCGAGCGCTTCTCGGGAACCGCCCACCTCACTTTGCGGCCCCTGACGGACGACGCCATCACCCTCTATCTCGACCTCGCGGGTCCGGACGTGCTCAAAAGCGTCGGCGTTTACCAGCTCGAAGGGTTTGGCATCCATCTCTTTGAAACGGTCGAGGGGGACCATTCGACGATCCTGGGGCTCCCCCTTCTGCCGCTTCTCGCCGCCCTGCGCCGTCTCGGCTGCCTGGCTCTTTAGGACTGAGAATTCATGGCGAAAGCCTTCGTCGTCGGCCACCCGATCAAGCATTCTCGCTCGCCGTTGATCCATGGCCATTGGCTGAAAGCCTATGGCCTCGACGGCTCCTATGAGCGCATCGACGTGGCGCCTGTGGATTTCGGGGATTTTTTGCGTGGGTTTCACGCGCAAGGCTTTGCCGGCGGCAACGTCACCCTCCCCCATAAGGAGATGGCTTTCCTCGGCGTCGAGCGCAGGACGGAGCGGGCGCAGCGCGTGGGAGCGGTCAACACCCTCTGGGTCGAGGATGGGGTGCTCTGGGGCGACAACACGGATGTTGCCGGCTTCATCGGCAATCTCGATGCCAGCCTGGGGACAGGCTGGGAACAGGATGTGGAGACCGCCCTCGTGCTCGGGGCCGGCGGTGCCGCCCGCGCCGTGGTGGCGGGGCTCCAAGACCGGCCCCTCAAGCGCATCTTCGTGGCGAACCGCACCGGATCGAAGGCGGAGGATCTCGCCCGCGATCTAAGGCCGGGCAGTGCGGTCTCCCTGGAGACCGCCGCATGGGAGGCCCTCGGGCGGGTGATCCCGCATGCCCAGCTCATCGTCAACACCACGTCGCTCGGCATGGCGGGCCAGCCGTCGCTTGCCATCGATCTCTCCCGCGCTCCCCGCAACGCCGTGGTGACGGACATCGTCTATGTGCCGCTGGAAACGCCCCTGCTCGCTGCTGCGGCGGCGCAGAACCTGCGAACCGTCGATGGTCTCGGCATGCTGCTGCACCAGGCGGTCCCCGGCTTCCGGCGCTGGTTCGGCGTTACGCCGGAGGTCACGCCTGCCTTAAGGGCCGTGATCCTGACCGACCTCGGGGCGGCCCGATGACCTTCGTGCTCGGACTCACCGGCTCCATCGGCATGGGCAAGTCGGCCACCGCCGATCTTTTTCGTAAGCTGGGCGTCCCGGTCCACGATGCCGACGCTACCGTGCACAGGCTCTATCGCGGCCGCGCCGCGCCGCTCATCGAACAGGCCTTTCCCGGCACCGTGGCGGACGGCGCTGTTGATCGCGCTAAGCTGGGCGCTGCCGTTCTGAATGATCCAGCACGCATGAAGCAGCTCGAAGCCATCGTGCATCCGCTGGTGCGGGAGGAAGAGGAGAATTTTCTCGCCCGCGTTTCCGCCCTCGCGCCCATCGCCGTGCTGGACATTCCCCTGCTGTTCGAGACCGGAGGCGACAGGCGCTGCGATGCCACCCTGGTGGTGACGGCGCCGGCCGAAGTGCAGCGGGAGCGGGTGCTGGCCCGGCCCGGCATGACGGCGGAGAAATATTCTGCCATCCTGGCCAAGCAGATGCCCGACGCCGACAAGCGCGCGCGGGCCCATTTCCTGGTCGACACCAGCCGCGGCTTCGCCTCCGCCGAGGCGCAGGTGCGCTCCATTGTCGTTTGCCTCGCCGCCCGTCCCGGACGGCGTCACCCTGTTTGATGAAGAGTATTTGTGATGTTGCGTGAAATCGTTCTCGATACCGAAACCACCGGCACCAGTCATGCAAGCGGCGATCGGGTGATCGAAATCGGCTGCGTGGAGATGCTCAACCACATCCCCACGGGCAAGAGCTATCATGTCTACATCAACCCGGAATGTCCCGTGTCGGCCGGCGCCTTCGCGGTCCACGGGCTCTCCGACGAGTTCCTCGCCGACAAGCCGGTCTTCGCAACGATTGCGGATGAGTTCATGGATTTCGTCGCCGATGCCCGGCTCGTCATCCACAATGCGGCCTTCGACGTCGGCTTCCTCAACGCGGAACTCGCCCGCACCGGGCACCCGCAATTCAATCTGGCCGATGCGGTCGATACGCTCAGCATGGCCCGGCGCAAGCATCCGGGTGCGGCCAACAACCTCGATGCGCTGTGCACCCGCTACGGGATCGACAATTCCCGGCGCACCAAGCACGGGGCGCTCCTCGACGCCGAGATCCTGGCGGAGGTCTATATCGAGCTGATCGGCGGCCGCCAGGTGGGCTTCGACCTGTCGCTGCAGCCGACGGCCCGTCGGAGTGCCGCGGCGGCGGAACGGGCCGCGCGCGACGCAAAGCCACGCACCCTGATCTCCCGCCTGACGGACGCCGAGCGCGCGGCGCATGAGGCCTTCATCCAGTCCATCGGGCCGAGCGCGATCTGGCATGAGTACATCGGCGAAGCGAAGCCGGAAGCTTCTTCCTGATCTTCAACCTACCTCCGCCCTCATCCTGAGGAGCAGCCGCAGGCTGCGTCTCGAAGGAGGTTCCAGTTTTCTCTGGAAGCTCCTTCGAGACGGATTGCTCGCGCAATCCTCCTCAGGATGAGGTTTGAGGATGTGATATTCAAAAAAATCGGGCGAAGCCTAAGCCTCGCCCGACCCAAAAATTCCGAAACTCGTCCGAGCGCTTACGACAGCGTCTGACCTGCGCCGTTCTCCTGCCCCTGAACCTCGGCAGCGCGCTGGCGGTAGAGGGCCACGAAGTCGATCGGGTCGATGTAGAGGGGCGGGAAGCCGCCGTTGCGGACCGCATCGGCCACCATCTGGCGGGCGAAGGGGAACAGCAGGCGCGGGCACTCGATCATCACCACCGGGTGCAGCTGCTCCTGCGGGATGTTCTGGATCCGGAACACGCCCGAATAGGTGAGCTCGAAGGCGAACAGCACATCCTTGCCGCCGATCTTGGCGTCGCCCTCGAGGGTCAGGTCGATCTCGAAATCGGCCTCGGCGAGCTGCTTGGCGTTCACGTTGACCTGGAGGTTGATCTGCGGGCCTTCCGACTGCTGCTGCAAGGAGCGGGGCGCGTTGGGGTTCTCGAAGGAGAAGTCCTTGCAGTATTGCGCAAGGGCGTTCAGCGAAGGCGCTGCGTTGTTTGCCGCATTCTCGGCCATGGTGTCATGCTCCCTAAGGGGGTGTCTCGTCGAGCCCGGGCGGAACGCCTCGTCAAGCGGAGCGTCTGCGGCGGCGGGCCATGGATCTTCGCGCTACCATGCTTCTCATGCGGGAAGCAAGATTTTGAGCCAACTCATTCGCTTGTCGGGGGCACAGGTGGATGTTACGACCTCAAGACCCCATATGCGAAGGATGACACCTTCGCCTCCTCAAAACAACGCCCGGCTGCAACCGGGCGCGGGCAGGCTCACAACGGATCGACGATGCAGGATTCCTTCGACATCACGACCCTCATTTTCATTGTTCTCGCCGTGTTCGTGATCTGGCGCCTCCGCTCCGTTCTGGGGCAGAAGACCGGGAGCGAACAGCCGCCCTTCGATCCGATGTCGCGCCGGGATGCCCCCCTGCGCCCTGGCAATGCGCCGGCCGAGCCCGATCACAATGTGGTGCGCCTTCCGGGTGCCAATGGCCCCCGCCCTGCCGCCGAGGTTCCCCCGGCCGAGCGCTGGAAGGGCATCGCCGAGCCCGGCACGCCCACGGCCCAGGCGCTGGACGGCATCGTCCGCATCGAGCCGAATTTCGATGCCGCGGAATTTCTTGAAGGCGCCAAGTCCGCCTACGAGATGATCGTCACGGCCTTTGCCCAGGGCGACCGCAGCACCCTCAAGGACCTTCTCTCCCGCGAGGTCTATGAGGGTTTTGAGCGGGCGATCACCGAGCGCGAGCGCCGGGGCGAGACGGTGGAGACCACCTTCGTGTCCATCGACAAGGCCGAGATGGCCGGGGCCGAGCTCCAGGGCAAGAATGCCCAGGTGGTGGTGCGCTTCCTGTCCAAGCTGATCACCGCCACCCGCGATACCTCCGGGGCCGTGGTGGACGGCAGCCTCGAGACCGTGGCCGACGTCACGGACGTGTGGACCTTCGCCCGGACCCTCGGTAGCCGCGATCCCAACTGGCTGCTCGTGGCGACCGAAGCGGGGCAATGAGGGATGCCGGGCGGATCCTTGTCGCCTGTTGTCTTGCCAGTCTCCTCACTTGGACGCTGAGCATGTCCGATGCCGCAGCCGGATCATCCCTGAAGGATCTCGCACGCCTGGAGCCTCTCGCCTTCCAGGATTTGCCCGGCTGGGAGGCTGACGATCATCACGCCGCGTTCCAGGCTTTCCTGCGCTCCTGCCGGGCCCTTGAGGCCGCGTCCGCCGAGCTGCGTCCGGCGCAGGCGCCGCAAACGGATCTCCTCAGCGTCTGCCGTGAGGCCCTGAAGACCCCCGATGCCGGTAAGGCGGAGGCGAAACGCTTCTTCGAGGCCCATTTCCGGCCCCATCTGGTCGTGCCCCATACAGGCGCAGGCTTTCTCACCGGCTATTACGAGCCGGAGTTCCAGGGCTCGCGCACGCCTGACGCCGCCTACAGGGTTCCCCTGCTCGACCGGCCCGAGGACCTCGTCACCATCCCGCAGGGCGAAACCTTACCCGGCATTGAGAAGGGCCTTCAGGCGGCACGGCGCACGGCCAATGGCTACGCGCCTTATCCGGATCGTGCTGCCATCGAGGACGGCGTCCTGGGTGATCGGGCCAAGCCCATTGTCTACCTTCGCAAGCCGGGCGAGGCCTTTATCATCCATGTGCAGGGCTCAGCCCGCATCCGCCTGACAGACGGCTCCGTGATGCGGGTCGCCTATGCTGGGCGCAACGGGCGGCCCTACACGTCCATCGGCCGGGTGCTGGTGCAGCAGGGTGCGATGGACCTGGAATCCATGACGCTCGCAAAGCTCATGGGCTGGTTGAAGGATAACCCTGAGCCGGCCAAGGACCTGATGCGGCAGAACCGCTCCTACATCTTCTTCCGCGAGGCCGCGGAGCTGGCGCCCGAGGACGGACCCATCGGCGGGGCAGGCCACCCGCTCGTGCCCGGCCGGAGCCTCGCCGTCGACCGCTCCCTCTGGGCCTACGGCCTACCGGTCTGGCTCGACGGGCAACTGCCCCTGACGCTTGAGACGGCGGAGCCGCTTCAACGCCTCATGATCGCGCAGGATACGGGCTCGGCCATCGTCGGACCGGCGCGGGGCGATTTCTTCTTCGGCAGCGGCGAGGAGGCAGGCCGGCGCGCCGGGCTTCTGCGCCATCCCGTGCGCTTCGTGGTCCTGCAGCCCAAACCCGGTTCATGACCCGCAAAAGCCGCACCCGCCAGCTCAGCCCCGAGGAGAAGCGGCTCTGGTCCCATGTGGCCCGGCACGTGAAGCCCATGCAGGGCAAGGCCCTGCCGCCCGAGCCGGAGCCCGAGGCCAAGCCAACCACAATCTCTGCCACGGCGGTGACGAAGCTCCCGCCAGCCCTGCCCCCTCTCCCACTCAAGAAACCTGCCCTGCCCCCGATTGCCCCCGTGGAGCGCAAGACGCTTCAGGCCCTGCGCCGGGGCCGCAAGGACGTGGACAGCGTCATCGACCTGCATGGGATGCGCCAGGAGGAGGCGCATTTCGCCCTGCTGAGCTTCCTGCATCGCGCGCAGGGCTCCGGCCATGCCCTCGTTCTGGTGATCACCGGCAAGGGCGGAGCAGCGATCAACAACGGGCTCTTCGAGGAACGCGGCGTGCTGCGCCGCATGGTACCGCACTGGCTGCGCCTGCCCGACCTGCGCCATCTGGTGATCGGCTTCGAGGAGGCCTCTCCCCAGCATGGCGGATCCGGTGCACTCTATGTGAGGCTCCGCCGTCGACGGAGCGTGGGGTAAGACGATGACTCCCTTCGGTGAACGGGTGCGGCAGCTGCGCCAGGAGCGCGGGCGCATGTTGAAGGACATGGCGGCGCATCTCGGCGTGTCGAGCGCCTATCTGTCGGCCCTGGAGCGCGGTGAGCGCGGAAAGCCCACCTGGACGCTGATTCAGGGCGTGCTGCAGTATTTCCACATCATCTGGGACGAGGCCGACGAACTCACGCGCCTTGCCGACCTCTCCGATCCCCGGGTGAAGATCGATACGGCCAACACCGACCCGAAAGCGACGCTGCTGGCCAACCGCTTGGCGCGGGAGATCCGCGGCCTGACCTCGGACGAACTCGACCGGATGGTTGCGGTGCTCGACCAGGCGCAGGAGCGGGAGCGGAGGACTGCTTGTGATAGCGCCTCTTCCCTCCCCCTTGCGGGGAGGGATTGAGGGTGGGGGGTGAAAAGTCGGAGCGTCGACGCTCCACAAGCACGTCAACCCTCGTCCTACCACGTCATCACCGGCCTTGTGCCGGTGATCCCGATGGAGTGAGGCACAGTGCTTTTCAGAATCGAGGTGGCCGGCACGAGTCCGGCCATGACGGAAAGGTTTCATCTGGTCGCACCACCCCCACCCGAGCGCTGCCGCGCCTACCCTCCCCGCAAGGGGGAGGGAAAACGCTGTACCGCCCCAGCCCTTGACCTCCCCTGCCCCGGATGCGAAAGCGCCCCGTCTTTCACAAACCCGGTGGCCTATGTCCCAGACCCGCATCGACGTTCTCACTCTCGGCAACGCCATCGTTGACGTGCTCGCCCATACGGACGAGGCCTTCCTGCTGCAGAAGAAGGTCCACAAGGGCGCCATGCAGCTCATCGACGAGGCGCGGGCGGAAGAGCTTTACGGCGACATGGGCCCGGCGATCATCGTGTCGGGCGGATCGGGTGCCAACACGGCCGCAGGCGTGGCCTCCTTCGGCGTGAAGGCCGGCTTCATCGGCAAGGTGAAGAATGACGAGACCGGAAAACTCTTCGCCCACGACCTCAAGGCCATCGACGTGCATTACGACGTGGCCTTGGCCCAGGACGGACCGGCCACTGCCCGCAGCTTCATCCTGGTGACGCCGGATGGCGAGCGCACCATGAACACCTATCTCGGCGCCTGCCAGAACCTCAGCCCTGACGACGTAAACCCGGACACGGTGCGCGCCTCATCCATCGTCTATCTCGAAGGCTATCTCTGGGATCCGCCGGCCGCCAAGGAAGCCTTCCGCAAGGCCGTGAAGATCGCCCATGAGGCCGGCAACAAGGTGGCGCTCACCCTGTCCGACGCCTTCTGCGTCGACCGCTACCGCGATGAATTCCTCGGCCTCATGCGCGACGGCAGCCTCGACATCCTGTTCGCCAACATCCACGAGCTGCAGAGCCTTTACGGCACCTCGGACGCTGATACTGCGCTTGCCGCTCTCCGTGAAGAAAACGTGCTCGGCGCTATCACCCGCTCGGCCGACGGCGCGCTGATCGTCAGCCGCGGCGAGACAAAAGCCGTGCCGGCCTTCCCCGTGGAGCGCGTGGTCGACACCACGGGCGCGGGCGACCTCTTCGCCTCCGGTTTCCTGGCTGGTCTCGTGAAGAACCTGGATCTGACCGACTGCGCCCGTCTCGGAGGCCTCGCCGCCGCCGAGATCATCAGCCACCTCGGCGCCCGCCCGCAGGTGAGCCTCAAGGAAATGGCTGAGCAGCAGGGGCTGTTGGGCTAGTCACTACCTCGCCGTCATGGCCGGACTTGTTCCGGCCATCCACGTCTTGAATCCTCAAGATTGCCTCTGCCCTCATCCTGAGGAGCAGCCGTCAGGCTGCGTCTCGAAGGAGGTTCCAGAGGACACTGGATCCTCCTTCAAGACGGATTGCTCGCGCAATCCTCCTCAGGATGAGGTGAAAATGTGTGGCAAAAGGGTCTAACTCCCGCCCGTCTGCCCGAACCACAGCCCGAACAGGGCCGCGAGCGACACGAGCGCCAAGAACCCGTTGAACAGCACGAGCAGGAACGGCGGAAGGCGCTGCACGTCCGGGTGCGGCGGCTGCGAGCCGGTAAAGACTTGGCGCCAGACGGCGGCGGCGAAGCAGAAGGCGCTGAACAGGATCAGGACCGAGCCTGTCGAGAGGATCATCCAATCCGGCACCACGCCGGCGAGCAGCTTCTGCGCGCCGATACCGGACGCGAGGGCGGCCAAACCGGTGCGTACCCAGGCCGCATAGGTGCGCTCGGCGGCAAAAACCGTGCGGTTGGCGGCCAGTTCCGTGCGCCGGTCGGCGCTGTCCTTCAGCTGAACGGTGGCTTTGGCGGTCGTCTTGGCTGCGGTTTGCGTATGCTCCGCCGCTTCCTGCGTGCTTTCCGCGGCCTCTTGGGTCTGCTCGGCCGCTTCCTTCGCGTGCTCAGCGCTGACTTTAAGTTTCTCGTCGACGGGCTGCGTGGCCATGCATCCTCCATCCATCCGGAGGCACAACGCTCAAGGTTGCGAAATGGTTGGCGCGTTCAGAGCCGCCGCAGCGCCACCGTCTCGATCCGGTGGCTGGCGCCTTTTTTCAGGATCAGGCTCGCGCGCTGGCGGGTCGGGATGATGTTCTCCTGCAGGTTCAGCAAGTTGATGCGGTTCCACAGGCCCTCGGCAATGCCGATCGCCTCCGCCTCTGGCAGCTCCGCATAGCGCCGGAAATAGGACAGCGGATCGCGGAAGGCCGTGTGGCGCAGGCGCAGGAACCGGTTCACGTACCACCGGTGCAAATCCGCCTCGTCGGCATCGATATAGACCGAGAAGTCGAAGAAATCGGACACGAAGGGAATGGCCGTACCGTCCTTGGGCATGCGTGCCGGCTGAAGCACGTTAAGCCCCTCGACGATGAGGATGTCCGGCCGGTCGACGGTGGTCTCCTCGCCGGGCACCACGTCGTAGACGAGGTGGGAATAGAGCGGCGCCTTCACGTTGCGCTTGCCGGCCTTGATGTCGGCCAGGAAGTGCAGGAGCTTGCCGGTATCGTAGCTCTCAGGAAAGCCTTTGCGCTCCATGAGGCCGAGCCGCGTCAGCTCCGCGTTGGGCAGGAGGAAGCCGTCCGTGGTGACCAGGTCCACCTTCGGGGTATTGGGCCAGCGGGCGAGCAGCGCCTTGAGCACGCGCGCCGTGGTGGATTTGCCCACTGCCACCGAGCCCGCCACGCCGATGATATAGGGCACCTTGGCGTCCTTCTCGGCGAGCAGGAAGCGCTGAGTCGCCTTGAACAGCCCTTGCGTCGCAGCGACGTAGAGGGAGAGCAGGCGCGAGAGCGGCAGGTAGATCGCCGCCACCTCGTCGAGCGAGATCGGGTCATTGAGCGACTGCAGCTGCACCACCTCGTCGGCGGTGAGCGTCATGGGCGCATCGGCACGCAGCTTCGCCCATTCGTCGCGGGAGAAGACGCGGTAGGGCGACAGCCCGTCATCGTCCTCGACGGCGGAAACCACGTTGGGCTGGTCCATGCGAACCACCTCTCGTTTTGAGCATCGGACCCAAAAATGGAAGCCACTTTTGGGATTACTTCGATGCTCACTTTTTAAGATGCGCATCGTTGAGCGCGGAAAACCGGAACCACTTTTCCGCACGATGCGCTAGAGCTTGCGCGCGGCCTTCTCCGCAAGCCCTGACTGCGCCGTGCGGCGCTCCAGTTCGGCCATGACGTCACTTAGAGGAATATCGGCGCCCTGCAACACGACCAAAAGATGATATAGCACGTCGGCGGCCTCCGCCGTGAGATTCTGCCGGTCGCCCTCGACAGCCGCGATGGCCGCTTCCACCGCCTCCTCGCCGAGCTTCTTGGCCGCCTTGGCCGGCCCGCCGCTGATGAGCTTGGCCGTATAGGACTCCGCCGCTGGAGCGGCTGCGCGCTCAGTTATGATGCGGGCGAGGTCGTCGAGGGTGAAGGAGGTCATGGGTGAACTAGCCCGGCAGGGTGACGACAAGGGGACCGTTGCGGGTGGCAACGACGGTGTGTTCGAACTGGACGGTCGGCGCGCGGGGCTCGCTGAACAGGGTCCAGGGATCGTCACCGTCCTCGGCCCATTCCGCCCCCAGCGACAGGAACGGCTCGACGGTGAAGACGAGACCCTCGTTCATGATCCGGCGCTCCGAGCGGTCCGGCCAGGTGGCGATCTCCTTCGGCTCTTCGTGCAGGGAATGGCCGATGCCATGGCTCGCGAGATTCCGCACGAGGGTGTAGCCGTTCTTCTCGGCGAATGTGCCGATGGCTTCTCCGATGCCGGCCAAGGGCTTGTTCGCACCGACCTGCCGCAATCCGATCCACATCGCGCGCTTGCCGTCCCGGCACAGGCGCTTGGTAGCGTTCGTGATCGGTGGAACGGCGAAGGACGCGCCGGTATCGGCGAACAGGCCGTTCTTTTCCGCCGAGATGTCGATGTTGACGAGATCGCCCGCCTCGATCCGCCGGGAGCCGGGAATGCCATGGGCGACCTCCTCGTTCACGCTGATGCAGGTGGCGCCGGGGAAATCGTAGACAAGCTCAGGGCCGGAGCGGGCACCGGCCTTTTCGAGAAGCTTGCGCCCGATCAGGTCGAGCTCCGCCGTTGTCATGCCCGGCTCGAGCGCCGCCGCCATGGCCTCAAGGGTGTTGGCGACAATCCGGCCGATCTCCTGAAGCTTGGTCAGATCATCCTCGTTGGAGACCGTCATGGGCTGCGTTCTTTCATGCTGTCCGGTTTGAAGCGCTGTGCGCCGGCTCATCCAGCCGCATCTTCAGTCCTGCTTTCGCCATGTATCCCTTCGCCTCGCTGATCGTATGCGTTCCGAAGTGGAAGATCGAGGCCGCGAGCACCGCGCTGGCATGGCCCTTCTCGACGCCGTCGACGAGGTGATCCAGATTGCCGACGCCGCCGGACGCGATGACGGGCACCGACACCGCGTCCGCGATGGCGCGAACGAGCGCCAGGTCATAGCCGCCCTTGGTGCCGTCCCGGTCCATGGAGGTGACCAGAAGCTCCCCTGCCCCCAATTCTGCGACCTGCTTGGCGAACGCGATGGCATCGATGCCGGTGGCATTGCGCCCGCCATGGGTGAAGATCTCCCAGCGTGGAGGTTCGCCCTCCCCTGAGACCTTCTTCGCATCGATGGCCACGACGATGCACTGGTTGCCGAATTTTTCCGAAGCCTCGCGCACGAAATCCGGATTCTTCACCGCGGCGGTGTTGATCGAGACCTTGTCGGCGCCGGCGAGCAGCAGGTTGCGGATGTCTTCCACTGTGCGCACGCCGCCGCCCACGGTGAGCGGCATGAAGCAGGCCTCGGCCGTGCGCTGCACCACATCGAGCAGAATCCCCCTCGCCTCGTGGCTCGCGGTGATGTCGAGGAAGCACAGCTCGTCGGCGCCGGCTGCGTCATAGGCCTTCGCGGCTTCGACGGGATCGCCCGCATCGACGAGGTCGACGAACTGCACGCCCTTCACGACGCGCCCGTCCTTCACGTCGAGGCAGGGAATGAGACGCACTTTCAGCATGGTTCACTCTTAAATCACCTTCCCCTGGAGGGGGAAGGTCGGACCGCAAGGTCCGGGATGGGGTGGATGCGCGAGGCTTGCAGAACGAGGTGTTTCCACCCCTGTCCCGCCGCTGCTCGCGCAGCGTCGACCCTCCCCCTCAAGGGGCGGATGGAACTGGTACTTTTCTCAACAAGGCCAGCGCCTCAACCGGGTCGATGCGCCCGTCATAGAGGGCGCGGCCGGAGATGGCGCCGTTGAGGACGGCGCAGTCGGGTTGGGTGAGGCGCTCGATATCGGCCATGGATGCGAGGCCTCCCGAGGCGATCACCGGGATCGAGACCGCACGGGCGAGACCCAACGTCATCGGGAAGTTGAGGCCCTTGAGAATGCCGTCGCGGGCGATGTCCGTGTAGATGATGGCGGCAACGCCCGCATCCTCGAAGCGGCGGCCGAGTTCTTCGGCCGAGAGCGTTGAGGTCTGGGCCCAGCCTTCCACAGCGACCAGACCGTCCTTCGCATCGATGCCCACCGCGATCTTGCCAGGATGGAGGCGCGCAGCCTCGCGCACGAAGTCCGGATCGCGCACGGCCGCCGTGCCGATGATCACCCGGGACACGCCCTTGGCGAGCCAGCCCTCCACGGTTTTCATGTCGCGGATGCCGCCGCCGAGCTGTACGGGAATGTTTATGCGCTTGAGGATGCCTTCGACAGCCGCCGCATTCATCGGCTTGCCGGCGAAGGCCCCGTCGAGATCGACCACGTGCAGCCACGCGAAGCCCTGAGCCTCGAAGGTGGCGGCCTGGTCGGCGGGATCGTCGTTGAAGACGGTGGCCTGGTCCATGTCGCCCTGGATGAGGCGGACGCAGCGGCCCTCTTTGAGGTCGATGGCAGGATAGAGGATCACGGGCGCCACCTTAAGAAATTGGCGATGAGCTTGAGGCCGAGGGCCTGGCTCTTTTCGGGATGGAACTGCGCGCCGACGAGGTTGTCGCGCCCGACGATGGCCGTCACCGGCCCGCCGTAATCGGTGGTGGCGACCACGTCGGCCGGGTCCGCCGGCGTGAGCGCGTAGGAATGCACGAAATAGGCGTGCAGCCCGTCCGGTCCGGTGGGAATGCCGTCGAGCAGCGGATGGGGCTTTGCCAGCGTCAGCGTGTTCCAGCCCATGTGCGGGATCTTGAGAGACGGATCGCTCGGTGTGATCGCCTTCACATCGCCCTTGATCCAGTCGAGACCATAGCTGGTCGTATGCTCCAGGCCCCGCGTGGCCATGAGCTGCATGCCCACGCAGATGCCGAAGAACGGACGCTTGTCCTCATGCACGCGCCGCTGCAGCACCTCCACCATGCCGCGCACGGAATCGAGGCCGCGGCGGCAATCGGCAAAGGCGCCAACGCCCGGCAGTACGATCCGGTCGGCTTGGGCGACCACATTCGGGTCCGATGAGACCGTGATGGCGAGGTCGAGCTCCGCCTCGCGGGCCGCCCGCTCGAAGGCCTTGGCGGCGGAGTGCAGGTTGCCGGACCCGTAATCGATGATGACGACGCTCACCGGGGACGCTCCGCATCGGGGAAGAGGCCGATCACCGGATCGAGCCTCCGAGGGGTGGACAGGATCGGCGAGGGCGCCGGGCTGCGGGGCAGGGGTGCCGACCTGGCGTCGAGCCAGCGGGCGAAGGCCTTGGCTTCCGCCTCGTCCTGGTCGGCGGCCGTGACCGCATCAACGGCCGGGCGGCCATGACGGGTGAGCGTCCAGCGACGCAGGCTGTTGGCCTCCAGGCCGATCAGACTCTGCAGCAGGAGCTGGGCAACGGAGCCGGCCAGCGGATGCACGTCCAGCACGGCCATGAGGCCACCGAAGGCCAGCACCAGGAGCAGCACCGCAAGGCCGGCAAGCCACAGGCGGTGGACGAAGAACCACAGGAAGGTGAAGAAGAAGGCGCCCCAGGAGAAGGCATCCTTCACGAGCTCGGATTCGTCCAAAGCGCTCGGATCACCCGGCCGCGCATCGCGCGGGAGGTGCAGGGTATAGGTGGTCATGGCGACGTTTCCTCAGGCCCCGCCCGGTGAGGTGAACCTCGTGTTGCCAGGCAAGGCGTCTCTCGATGGATCTAGAGCGTACCCTTGGTGGAGGGAACGCGGCCCTCTTCCCTTGGGTCCAGTGCCACGGCCTGACGCAAGGCCCGTGCCAAGCCCTTGAAGCAGCTCTCGGCGATATGGTGGCTGTTCTCGCCGTAGAGCGTCTCCACGTGCAGGGTCAGACCTGACTGGATGGCAAACGCCTGGAAGAACTCGCGCACCAGCTCGGTGTCGAAGACGCCGATCTTCTCCGTCGGGAAGGTGGTGCGGAACACCAGGAAGGGACGGCCCGAAATGTCGAGGGCGATGCGCGTCAGGGTCTCGTCCATCGGCAGATGGATGTCGGCATAGCGCGTGATGCCCTTTTTATCGCCAAGCGCCTTCAGGATGGCCTGGCCGAGCGCGATCCCGGTGTCCTCGGTGGTATGATGCTGGTCCACATGCAGGTCGCCGGTCACCTTCACGGAGAGGTCGAAGTGACCGTGTCGGGCGAACAGTTCGAGCATATGGTCGAGGAAGCCGACGCCGGTGGAGATCTCGGCCTTGCCGGTGCCATCGAGGGCAATCGACAGGGCGACATCGGTCTCGGCGGTACGACGGCTGACGCTCGCGGAGCGCATCATCACAATCCTTTGCGGAACAAGAGACGAGGCGTTCTAGCAAGGTGCGCGGAGAATTGCCACCCGCGTTGCTTTTGGCCGATCAATGATTAAGTCAGGGCTCAGGCGTCCTACAAACCCCCTCATCCTGAGGAGCAGCTGTTAGCTGCGTCTCGAAGGAGGGTCCAGAGAGCACTGGAGACGCCTCGTCCTTCGAGACGGACCTGAAGGTCCTCCTCAGGATGAGGCTTATGGTGGGCTTGTCAGGCGCGAGTTGCTTATGACCGTCCCTACCGCCTGCCGGAGCCCTGCCTTGTCCGAAGACGCCATCCCCCGCATGCATGCCACCACGATCCTCATGGTCCGCCGGGGCGGCCGCGTCGTCATTGGCGGGGACGGGCAGGTGAGCCTCGGCCAGACCGTGGTGAAGGGCAATGCGAAGAAGGTCCGGCGCCTTGCCAAGGGCGGGGTGATCGGCGGCTTTGCCGGTTCGACGGCCGATGCCTTCACCCTGTTCGAACGCCTCGAGGCCAAGCTCGAGCAATATCCCGGCCAGCTCACCCGCGCCTGCGTCGAGCTCACCAAGGACTGGCGCACCGACCGCTACCTGCGCCGGCTGGAGGCCATGATGCTGGTGGCCGACAAGGAAGTGGGCCTGCTGCTCTCCGGCGCCGGCGACGTGCTGGAGCCGGAAAACGGCATCATGGCTATCGGGTCCGGCGGCAACTACGCGCTCGCGGCCGCGCGGGCGCTGGCCGAATACGAGACGGACCCGGAGGCCATCGTGCGCCGGTCGCTCGGCATCGCGGCCGAGATCTGCGTCTACACGAACGCGAACATCGTTATTGAGACTCTGGACAGCTAATGACCACCTTTTCTCCCCGCGAAATCGTTTCCGAACTCGACCGCTACATCGTCGGCCAGAACGACGCCAAGCGTGCGGTCGCCATTGCCTTGCGAAACCGCTGGCGCCGGCAGCAGCTCGAAGGCTCGCTGCGCGAAGAGGTGGCGCCGAAGAACATCCTGATGATTGGCCCCACGGGCTGCGGCAAGACTGAAATTTCGCGCCGTCTCGCCAAGCTTGCGGGCGCGCCGTTCCTCAAGGTCGAAGCCACCAAGTTCACAGAAGTGGGCTATGTGGGCCGTGACGTGGAGCAGATCGTACGCGACCTCGTGGAGATCGGCATCGGCCTCGTGAAGGAGGAGCGCCGCCGGCAGGTGCAGGCCAAGGCGCATATCGCGGCGGAGGAGCGCGTGCTCGACGCGCTCGTGGGCACGACTGCGAGCGCCGTCACGCGCGATTCCTTCCGCCGCAAGCTGCGCGCCAACGAGCTCGACGACAAGGAGATCGAGATCGAGCTGCAATCGTCAGGAGGGCAGGGGATGCCGATGTTCGAGATCCCCGGCATGCCGGGCGCATCGGTCGGCGCGATCAATCTCTCCGACATGTTCGGCAAGGCCTTCGGCGGACAGCGCAAGACGCGCCGCACCACCGTGCGCGAAGCTTATGATCCGCTTGTGACGGAAGAGGCCGACAAGATGCTCGACCAGGACGCCATCGTGCAGGAGGCCCTGCGTCAGGTGGAGAACAACGGCATCGTGTTCCTCGACGAGATCGACAAGATTGCCGGCCGCGAGGGCCGCACCGGCGCGGACGTGTCCCGCGAAGGCGTGCAGCGCGATCTCCTGCCGCTGATCGAGGGCACCACCGTGTCGACCAAATACGGATCGGTGAAGACGGACCATATCCTGTTCATCGCGTCGGGCGCGTTTCACGTGTCGAAGCCGTCCGACCTGCTGCCTGAGCTGCAGGGCCGCCTGCCGATCCGCGTGGAGCTCTCGCCCCTCACCGTCGAGGATTTCCGCCGCATCCTCACCGAAACGGAAGCAAGCCTCATCAAGCAATCCGTCGCGCTGATGAAGACGGAAGGCGTCGAACTCGTGTTCACCGACGATGCCATCGACGCGCTGGCTGAAGTGGCCGTAGAGGTGAACAACACCGTCGAGAACATCGGCGCGCGCCGCCTGCAGACGGTGCTGGAGCGCGTGCTCGACGACGTGTCCTATACGGCGCCCGACCGTTCAGGCGAAACGGTGAAGATCGATTCGGCTTACGTGCGCGGCGAGGTGGAGGAGCTGGCGAAGAACACGGATCTGAGCCGGTTTATTCTGTGATCCAACAGCGATGCGGCACCGCTTGGTGCCGCATCGCAAAAATCAGGCGGCTTCCAGCTCCTGCCATTCCGGCAACGGGAAGACACGATCATAGGCCCAGTTGAAGACGTAAGCGTAGCCCATGTAGAAAAGGGCAAAGGACACATCCATCAGGAGTGCCTGCCACAGGCTGATGCCGAGATACCAGGCGAAGAGCGGCAGCAGGACGAGCAGGAGCCCTGCCTCGAACATGATGGCATGCAGCACGCGGAGCGGAACGGTTTTGGCCGTGCTGCCACGCATGCGCTGCATGAGATGGTCGAAGCCGAAATTGTAGACATAGTTCCAAAGCGTAGCGATAGTCGCGCCGACGATGCCGATCACGCCGATATCGTGCATAGGCACGCCGAAAGCCCACGCACCGAGAGGCGTGACGAGAATCAGACCGATAATCTCAAAGCTGATAGCGTGACGGATGCGGTCGCCTGTGGTGCGCATGTAAACCCCCAACGGGAAAAGTTCGGGTCGTCCCGAACGATTGTCCCAGAAGGCTGGGGGAGGCCGTCCTCGCTTGCAGTTTCATAGGAATAGCGGATCGGCGCGCAGAAATGAACTCCGCCTGCAGCGGGAACTGAAGACTCCGCTTGCGACTTGAAAGCGCATGAATCCGAATCTGCAGGATCTCAAAGCCAAGGCGCTCGTCATCCATGAGCGCCTCTGTGAGGTTTATGGCTGTCCGATTCCCTACTTCCATACTCTCAATCCGGTGAGCGAGCTGATCTCTTCGCTCCTGTCCCACCGCACCCGCAATGCGGATTCAGGACGGGCCTTCAAGGCGCTGCGGGCACGCTTTAGCGATTGGCGCGCGATGATGAACGCGCCCACGGAAGACGTGGAGGCGACGATTGAAGGCGTCACCTGGCCGGAGCAGAAAGCGCCACGCCTGCAGGCGGTGCTGCATGCCATCGAGGAGCGCCATGGCAGCCTGTCGCTCGACTTCCTGAAAGACATGCCGGTCGATGAGGCGCGGGCCTGGCTCGAGAGCATTCCGGGGGTCGGTCCGAAGACGAGCGCAGCGGTGCTCTCCTTCTCGGTGCTGCGCAAGGCGGCGCTTCCCGTGGACAGCCACCACCACCGTGTGGCCCAACGTACGGCCCTCATCCCGCAATCGACAGCCGTCGGGCCGTCCCACGCGGTGCTCGCCGCACTTCTGCCGGAGGAGTGGGATGCGCAACAGGTCTACGACAACCACGAAGTCATGATGCTGCACGGCCAGCGCTGCTGCTTCTTCAAGAACCCGGCCTGCCACCGCTGCGCGATCCTGGATCTGTGTCCGACCGGGCAGGGCAGGGTGGAGGGAAAGCGGGTTTTACCAGTCAGGTCCGAGGCCGCGTCCGACGCGATTGGTTCCTCACGTTCCCGCGAGAGATAGCCTGAAATTCCCAAGGGTCGGAACGACCTTGCGCCTTTTTGCGTTCGCCTCCCAACATTGGAGGAGATCCCATGCGTAAATTCTTCATGGCTGTGGCCGCCACGGCCGCTCTCGGCGCCGTCAGTCTTGCTCCGGCTTCCGCTGCCGAGACGCGGACTGCGCCCATCAACGAACTCGCCGCCGCTTTTAAGACCGGCGATGTGAACGCCGATTACGTCCAGTATCGCCGCTATTATGGCGGTAGCCCGCGTTATGTGGAGCGGCGCTACTATGGCGATCGCCGCTATTATGGGGATCGTCGCTATTATGGTGACCGCCGCTACTACCGTCGCGACCGCGGCAATGCCCTTGCGGCCGGCGCTCTCGGTCTGGCTACAGGCACCATCATCGGCGGCGCTATCGCCCAGTCGCAGGCCCAGGCCGCTCCGGCCTATGGCGGCAATGCTGCCTACTGCGCCCAGCGCTACCGGTCGTATGACCCGGCCTCTGGTACTTATCTCGGCTATGACGGCGTCCGTCGTGCCTGCCCGTAAAATTTCAGAATGGACATGAACGAAGCGGGCCATGTGGCCCGCTTCTTTTTTGCTGGAGACTTTACTTCGCCGCGATGACGGCGATCTCGACCTTGAAGGCGGGCGTTGCGAGCTTCGCCTCGACGGTGGCGCGGGCCGGCGTGTTGCCGGGAGACACCCAGGCATCCCACACGGCGTTCATCTCCTGGAACGTGCCCATGTCGGTGATCCAGATATTGGCCATCAGGATCTTCGACTTGTCGGTGCCGGCTTCAGTCAGCAGGCTGTCGATGATCGAGAGGATTTCCTTCGTCTGCTCGGTGACGCTCTTGCCTGCGCTCTCCTGAGCGACTTGGCCTGCGAGATAGACCGTATTGCCGTGAACGACGGCGCCGCTCATGCGCGGGCCGGGCTTGATGCGCTGGATCGTCATGGATTGTCCTTGAGCCTCACTGGTGAAAACGAGACATGCCTTTTCGGGGGCGGAACGTACTTGGTCAAGTCATCAATAGAGGGTTGTGCGCTGCCGCTCGGGGAGCGCCTTGTCATAAGCCTCGCCGCCCGCCTCGTTGTTCGTGAGCGCCGCCAGGATCTGCCCGGCGCTCGGCAGGCTCTCGCGCGGCACGTGACGGGCCGGGTTCCACAGCTCCGAGCGCAGGATCGCACGGGCGCATTGGAAGAACACCGTCTCGATGGTGATCACCACCACGGATTTTGGCGCCTTGCCATCGACGGCAAAACTCTCCAGCAGGCTCGGCTCAACGGAAATCATCGCACGCCCGTTCACCCTCAAGGTCTCACCGATACCGGGGATCAGGAAGAGCAGGGCGACGCTCGGGTCCTGCACGATGTTGCGCAGCGAATCGATCCGGTTGTTGCCGCGCCGATCCGGCAGGAGCAGGGTCTTGTCGTCCCGGATGCGCACAAAGCCTGGACCGTCGCCGCGGGGCGAGCAGTCGAGTCCCTCCGGCCCGCGCGTGGCGAGTGCCGCGAAGGGCGAGGCCTCGATCAGGACGCGGTATTCCGGCACGAGCCGGTCCGCCTCTTTTAGGAGCGAGGCCTTGTTGACCTCGCCATAAAGGGCTTCGAGGTCGGACAGGCTGGTGATGATATGGGCCATGATTCGGGTTCTGCCGGTGTGGCGCTTAGGGATAGACGGTTCGCCGCCTCGGTCCAGCGACTGTGATTTGACATTGGCGCGTGCGGCTGCACCTGCATAGCCTTGAGCCAAGCCCCCGATGCAGGATCGAAACCGGTCATTCGCCTATGAAGCCAACCGAGACAAGACCTGCCGCCAAGGCGGCTTTGCTGAGACGTCCTGTCCCCTGGCGGGAGATCCGCCTCGTCTCAGGCCTGGTGCTCGCGGCCTTTCTCCTCACCCATTTCAGCAATCATGCCCTGGGGCTCGTCTCCATCGAGGCGATGGAGGCCGGACGCGCCTGGTTCAACCGCCTGTGGCGCAACCCGGTCGGCACAATCCTCCTCTACGGCTCCCTTCTCCTGCATTTCCTGCTGGCGCTGCAGGCTCTCTATCGCCGCCGCACCCTGCGCATGCCCGTCCGCGAGGCCGCGCAATTGGCCTTAGGCTTGAGCCTGCCCTTCCTTCTGATCGGGCATGTGGTGGGAACGCGGATCGAATGGGCTCTGACCGGCCACGATTCCGGCTATCCCGAGGTGGTCAGGAGCATCTGGTTGATCAGTCCGGAGATCGGCGCGCGTCAGGCGGTTGCCCTGGTTATCGCGTGGCTGCACGGATGCCTCGGGGTCTATTTCTGGTTGCGCCCGAAACTCTGGTTTCCAAGGTGGGCGTTGCTGCTCTACACGGGAGCCATTCTCATTCCCATCCTGGCGCTGCTCGGTTTCGCAGGGGCTGGCCGGGAGATTGCCGAGGCGCCGGAGCGGTTTGCCCTGCGCACTCCTCCCGCGTCCGATCTCCTGCCCCTGGTTGGCCCCGGCCTCTATGCCTTCTTCGGCGGGCTCCTGGCCCTGACGATTGCCGGCCGCATCGTGCGCAGCGCGAATCTGTGGTCCCGCCGGGTCCGCATCCGCTACCCCAACGATCAGGTCGTCACCGTGCCGGCGGGGTTCAGTGTGCTGGAGGCCAGCCGCACGGCCGGGATCCCGCATATCTCGGTCTGCGGCGGGCGGGGGCGCTGCTCCACCTGCCGGGTGAGGGTGCTCGACGGATTGCAGGATCAGCCGCCGCCCGCCGCGCAAGAACGCGGGACACTGGCGCGTATCAAGGCGGGCCCCAATGTGAGGCTCGCCTGCCAGTTCAGGCCGCACGGCGAGATCACGGTCGTGCCCATCCTGTCCACGGGCCGCAACGGCGTGACGGCCCTGGTGCGCGCCGGACGGGCCCAGGGGCAGGAGCAGGAGGTCGCGGTGCTGTTCTGCGACCTGCGCGGCTTCACCAGCCTCACCGAAAAGCGCCTGCCCTTCGACACGGTGTTCATCCTCAACCGCTATTTTGAGGCGGTGGGCGAGGCGGTGGAGGATGCGGGCGGCTATATCGACAAGTTCATCGGGGACGGGGTTCTGGCCCTCTTCGGCCTGAGCACGACCCCGCAGGAGGCATCTCGTCAGGCTCTCGACGCCGCGCTCAGGATCAAGGCGGCGCTCGCCCGCCTCAACGAGGATTACGCCAGCGAATTCGAGCATCCCTTGCGCATCGCCATGAGCCTGCATGCAGGCCCGGCCATCGTCGGCCAGATGGGCTACGGCCAGGCCACCAGCCTCACAGCCGTGGGCGACACCATCAACGCGGCGAGCCGCCTCGAGGGGCTCGCCAAGGAACTCGACGTGGAGCTGGTGATCTCCGAGGACCTCGCCACCCGCGCGGGCCTCGACCTCTCCAGCCGCAACCGCCAGATCGTCTCGATCCGTGGTCGGGCGGCACCGTTGGGGAGCTGGATCATTCCAGAGGTGGGGAGCTTGGTGCGTTCGTAAAGAATCGCAGGATTTGTCAAAGGCACCACGCTTAAGGTTGGATCAACAGCCTTAAAAGACGGATGCCACGATGGAACAAGCCACTGCCGACACCCACGCCAGCCGCCTCACCCGCGTCTCCTCCTACATCCACGATCATCTGGACGAGGAACTCAGCCTTGATGTGCTAGCCGGGATCGCGTGCCTGTCGCCTTATCACTGGCACCGCATCTATCACGCCCATTTCGGCGAGACCGTCGCCGCCACCGTCCGGCGTTTGAGATTGCAGCGTGCGGCTGCCCACCTGGCCCATACAAACATGCCGATCACGAAAGTGGCGGAGCGGGCAGGCTACGACAGCCAGGCCTCATTCACCCGCGCGTTCAGCGCCGCCTTCGGCTTGGCGCCCGCCACCTATCGCGAGGTCGGCAGCCATTCTGTTTTCAAAGCCCCCACCCCACAAGGAGTTCACGCCATGTATGAGGTCGGTGTCACGCATGTTTCCCCAAAAAGCCTGATCGCTGTGGAGCATCGCGGCTCCTACATGGCCATCGGCAAGAGCTATGATCTGCTGTTCACAACGCTGGCGCAGCGCGGCCTGATCCGGCCGGATCTCAGCATGGTGGGTGTCTATCTCGACGATCCGACCAGCGTTCCGGAAGCCGATTTGAGATCGCACGCCGCTGTCGTCGTGGCCGAGCCGGCGAGGGTCGACGCACCACTTTTCACGACCCAGATCCAAGGCGGCGATTACGCAGTTCTGAAATACAAGGGACCCTACGGCGACATGCGCGCAGCCTATGACTGGCTTTATGGCCAGTGGCTTCCCTCGTCGGGACGCGACGTCGCCGACGCGCCGGTCTTCGAGGATTATCTCAACAGCCCGCGTGACACGCCGCCGACCGAGCTGCGGACGGACATTTATCTGCCCTTGAAGTAGGGCTTGTCACGAAGCCAAAGAAAAAGGCGCGGTTCAAAACCGCGCCTTTTCTGTTCTTCGCTAGGCTAGCGCAATTACTCGCCCGCAGCCTTCTGCTGGTCGCGCTGGGCGCGCTCGGCGTCGCGTTCGGCCTTGAGCTGCTCGGTGATGTCTTCGCCGGTCTCCTGGTTGACCACCTTCATGGAGAGACGGACCTTGCCGCGCTCGTCCATGCCGAGGAACTTCACCTTCACCTTGTCGCCTTCCTTGACCACATCGGTGACCTTGCCAACGCGGTTCTTGGCGAGCTCCGAGATGTGCACGAGGCCATCGCGGGAACCGAAGAAGTTCACGAAGGCGCCGAACTCCATCACCTTCACGACCGTGCCCTCGTAGATCGTGTTGATCTCGGGCTCGGCCACGATGGAGCGGATCCAGTTATAGGCCGCCTTGATCGACTTGCCGTCGGCGGACGCGATCTTGATCAGGCCGTCGTCGTTGATGTCGATCTTCGCGCCGGTCTTCTCCACGATCTCGCGGATAACCTTGCCGCCCGAACCGATGACTTCGCGGATCTTGTCGACCGGGATCTGCATGGTCTCGATGCGCGGAGCATGCTCGCCGAGCTCGGCGCGCGGTGCGGTGAGGGCCTTGTTCATCTCGGCGAGGATATGCGTGCGGCCGGCCTGAGCCTGGTCCAGCGCCACGCGCATGATCTCTTCCGTGATGCCGGCGATCTTGATGTCCATCTGGAGCGAGGTGATGCCCTGCTCCGTGCCGGCCACCTTGAAGTCCATGTCGCCGAGGTGATCCTCGTCGCCGAGGATGTCGGACAGGACCGCGAAGCGCTCACCCTCGAGGATGAGGCCCATGGCGATGCCCGCCACCGGACGGCGCAGCGGCACGCCCGCATCCATCAGGGCGAGCGAGGCGCCGCAGACGGAGGCCATGGACGAGGAGCCGTTCGACTCGGTGATCTCCGACACGACGCGGATCGTGTAGGGGAACTCGTGGCTTGCCGGCAGCATCGGGTGGATGGCGCGCCAGGCGAGCTTGCCGTGGCCGATTTCGCGGCGGCCGGGCGAGCCCATGCGGCCCGTCTCACCGACGGAATAGGGCGGGAAGTTGTAGTGCAGCAGGAAGGTTTCCTTGCGGGTGCCTTCCAGCTCGTCGATGAACTGCTCGTCCTCGCCGGTGCCGAGCGTGGTCACGACCAGCGCCTGGGTCTCGCCGCGGGTGAACACGGCCGAACCGTGAGTGCGGGGCAGAACGCCCACTTCCGACTGGATCGGACGCACGGTCTTGAGATCGCGGCCGTCGATGCGCGAGCCGGTGTCGAGGATGTTCCAGCGCACGACCTTGGCCTGGATTTCCTTGAAGGCCGCCTTGACCTTCTCGGGCTCGAACTTCGGCTCGCCGTCGGCGGGAAGCAGCTCGGCCATCACCTTCGCCTTCACGGCGTCGACGGCGGCATAGCGGTCCTGCTTCTTGGTGATCTTGTAGGCTTCGCGCAGCTCGCTCTCGGCAATAGTGAGAACGGCCTGCTCAACCTCGGACGAATCCGCAGGCTGGTAGTCGCGCGGCTCCTTGGCGGCCTTCTCGGCGAGGCGGATGATGGCCTCGATCACCGGCTGGAAGTGCTTGTGGCCGAACATCACGGCGCCGAGCATCACGTCTTCCGGCAGTTCCTTGGCCTCGGACTCGACCATGAGCACGGCGTCGGCCGTGCCGGCGACCACGAGATCGAGCGAGGTCTGGTCCATCTCCTGCAGCGGCGGGTTCAGCTTGTACTGGCCGCCGATATAGCCGACGCGGGCTGCGCCCACGGGACCCATGAAGGGCACGCCCGACAGGGTGAGAGCCGCGGAAGCCGCCACCAGGCCGACGATGTCAGGATCGTTCTCAAGATCGTGCGAGAGCACGGTCACGACCACCTGGGTGTCGTTCTTGTAGCCTTCGACGAAGAGGGGGCGGATCGGGCGGTCGATGAGGCGGGAGACCAGGGTCTCCTTCTCGGTCGGACGGCCTTCGCGCTTGAAATAGCCGCCCGGAATGCGGCCGGCGGCGTAGGTGCGCTCCTGGTAGTTCACCGTGAGCGGGAAGAAATCGAAACCGGGCTTCGGCTCCTTGGCCGACACGACGGTGGCAAGAACGGTGGTCTCACCGTAGGTGGCGACGACAGCGCCGTCAGCCTGGCGGGCCATCTTGCCCGTCTCGAGCACGAGCTTGCGGCCGGCCCAGATCAGTTCTTCGCGTTGAGTATCGAACATGCTTTTTCGTCTTTCATGACAGCAGGAGCGGGGGCTCGATGCCATGAGCAAGACGGCAAGAGACTCGCGCCGGTGGGCATGCCCACCTCATAAGCCTCTTGCGATCCTGCCATGGTCATCGCGTCAACCGCCTCCTCGGAGGACACCGGGACTTGATCGTCGACCGGTGCGAGCGAAGCGCTCAGACCTTGTCTGAGCATCCGCTCTGTTCTTGGTTGGGCATGATCTGGCCGAAAAACCGGAAACCACTTTTTCGGATCATGCCCGAAAGCCGTCCGGAGCCGGGCTCCGGACGGAAGTCTTTGGAAAGCTTAGCGGCGGATGCCGAGCTTCTCGATCAGCGTGCGGTAGCGGCTCTCGTCCTTCTTCTTCAGGTAGTCGAGAAGCGAACGGCGCGACGACACGAGCTTCAGGAGGCCACGACGGGAATGGTTGTCCTTGTTGTGGGTCTTGAAGTGACCGGTCAGGTTGTTGATCCGCTCGGTCAGAATAGCGACCTGCACCTCTGGGGAGCCGGTATCGCCAGCCTTCTGGGCGAATTCCTTCACAAGCGCATTCTTGCGCTCAGCCGTAATCGACATCGTCAGTCCTTTCAGGTTGGTTTTGTCAGGAGACCTTGGCCTTCAGGGCTTCAGGTCCGGGGCATCCGGAAGGGCCGGGCCGGGATGTCGTCCAGCGCGGTCCGAACACGGACGCGTCTTTCGGGGCATGACCCTCGAAAAGATGGCGCACCATACACGAAATGCGCCCGAGTGCCAGAGAAATCGTTTTTCTCAAGCGGGGCAATAAGATGCGCCGATTTGAGGCAAACGCCCTGAGCATCGGATTGATCCGATGCTCCTCTCCAAGCAGCGCATCGTTGGCCGCGGAAAACCGCAAACACTTTTCCGCACGATGCGCCACGGAACAAGTTTTCTAGGTCACGGTTGGTGAACCAGAGACCCCCAAGATAGGAAACCGACATTATGACTGCCACGACTGGCATGGCCGACCTCACGTCTTCGGAAGACATCCGCAACATCTTCATCACCGGCCTGGAAAACGCCCACGCCCTCGAAAAGCAGGCCATTCAGCTCATGGAGCGGCAGGTCGAGCGGTTCGAAAATTATCCGGAAATGTCCGACCTGCTGCGCCGTCACATCACGGAGACGGAAGGCCAGATCCGCCGCCTCGACGAGGCTCTGCACAGCTTCGGAGCCGATCGCTCGATCCTGAAGGACATGGCCACCCAGTTCATGGCGAATCTGGCCGCCGCCGGCCACATGCCCATGGCCGACGAGGTTCTGAAGAACACCTTTGCCAACCACGCCTTCGAGAATTTCGAGATCGCGTCCTACAAGTCCCTCATCGCCATGGCTGAGGCCTCTGGAAACCAGAAGTTCATCCCGGCTCTCCAGGAGTCGCTGCGCGAGGAGGAAAGGACCGCCCAGGCGGTTTACGACATGATCGAGCCGATCACCCTGAAGTTCCTGAGTCGTTCGGCGCAGGGGCTGAAGGCCGACCGGTAAAGGTCAATGCAGTCATCCCGGACGGCGCAAGCCGATCCGGGATCGCTCGACGAGAATGGCGCCATATTCGTGAAACCATCCCGGGTTCCGATGACGCGGACCCGGGATGACGCGTTTTAGACGCCCAAATTAAACACCCGGTGCGGCACCAATTCGCCGCGCTCCACGTCGCCTACGGCGATGAGCACGCCGTTGCAGGTGGCGTAGACCTTCCCCGACAGGGGCGCCTCGCGCCCGCGCAGGATAATGGACTGGCCGCGCATAAGGCGGCCCGCCATGTCGCGGCTCACCGCGATCGAAGGGATTTCGTTGAGCGCCGTCTCCACCGGGCGCAGGGCCGCCGGATCGGTGGCGACATCGTCCACGGTCACCGCATCATGCTCTGTGAAGGGGCCGACGCGGGTGCGCCGGAGCGCTGCGATATGGCCGAGACAGCCGAGCGCCCGGCCGAGGTCGCGGGCAATCGCCCGCACATAGGTGCCCTTGCCACAATCGGCCTCAATGATCGAGCGGTTGCCATCATGGTGAACCAAGGCAAGACGGTCGATCTCGACCGTGCGCGGCTGCAATTCAACCACCTCGCCGTCACGCGCCAAGTCATAGGCGCGCTCGCCAGCGATCTTGATGGCGGAAAAGCGCGGCGGCACCTGCTGCACTTGGCCCGTGAACTGGGGCAGGAACGACTCGATCTCGGACGGATCGGGCAGCCTGTCGGTCTGCTCGACGATCTCACCTTCAGTGTCGTCCGTGGTGGTCTCCGCGCCCCAAGCCACGGTGAACACGTAGGATTTGCGCCCATCCATCACGAAAGGCACGGTCTTGGTGGCTTCGCCGAGCGCGATCGGCAGGATGCCGGAGGCCAGCGGATCCAGTGTGCCGGCATGGCCGGCCTTCTTGGCCGAGAGACCGCGCTTGACCACCGCCACTGCGTGGGTCGAGGTCATGCCGACGCCCTTGTCGAGGATGATCCAGCCATTGACGTCGCGCTTCTTCGGTCGGTCCCCGTGGGGCCTCCGCTGCGGGCGTTCGTCGCTCATGAATCCTGCTCGTCGCTGTCGTCGGAAAGGTCAAGGCTGGATCTGCCCGTGTCGCGGGCCACACGCTCGGTGCGCAGGAGCGCATCGATGCGAGCGGCCTCGTCGAAGCTCTCGTCGCGGCGGAAGCGCAGGTCTGGGGCGAATTTCAGGTTCACCCGGCGGGCCACCTCCTGACGCAGAACCTTTTTGTGCTTGTCGAGCGCTTTCAGCACCGCTTCCTCGTCACGGCCGCCGAGCGGCATCACATAGGCGGTGGCGAGCTTGAGGTCCGGCGACATGCGCACTTCCGGAATCGTGATGACGTTCCTCGTCAGCACATCATCCTGCACGTCGCCGCGGGAGAGGACCTCGGCGAGCGCGTGACGCACAAGCTCGGCCACGCGCTGCTGGCGCTGGGAAGGTCCAGTGGTTTGTTCAAAGCGCTTAGCCATTCACGCGCTCCTTTGCATAAGAGACGAAACGGTCGAAGGCATCCTTCGACGGAAAAGCGCGTTGCGGGATGCAAAGCGCCTCCAATGTGCTGATGAAAAGAAACAGATTGCCTTTCAGGCTGACGATTCTCGTCACCTTGCTCCAGACGAACTCGCCTTTGACGCCTTCGCTCGACCAGCTGATCCCATCGTCATGAAACGCGAAAGCCAAAGGTTTGTTGGCCATGCTGTAACGCTTGAAGACCCAAGCAGGGAGAATCCGGTCGAAGAGAACATCTATAAGTACCACGCAAACAAGGAGACCTGCGTAAAGCGGCAAAATCTCAGAGAGGTAGGTCCAGGATAAGACCTCCTCGGCGGTGAGGTCGGCATCCCAGATCAAGAACAGCAAGATGGCAACGTTAACTCCAACAAGCAAAGCATAGCGCCAAGGCCAGAGAACATATTCGACACGGTTGAGCTTACGCCGAGCTTCCCGCGCGGCTTGGTAATCGGCAAAGCTATAGGTGTAGCTTGCGCTATGTACCGCCTTAGGGCGGTCTTCAGCTGCTTGTTCTTGCATCGTCATCTCACCGGGATCGGACCGGATGGTTCAAAAAACATGGCCGGGAGACACCCCGGCCATGTTAGTCTCTGTTTCAGGATCGCGCCATGAAGCGCGAAGCGAGGCCTTAAAGGCTGCGCTTCACCTCTTCCACGCGGTAGCACTCGATCTGGTCGCCGACGCGCATGTCCTGGTAGTTCTCGAAGGACATACCGCATTCCTGACCCGAGGTGACCTCGCGGGCATCGTCCTTGAAGCGCTTGAGCTGCGAGAGCCTGCCTTCGTGGATGACCACGTTGTCGCGGATCAGGCGCACATGGGCGCCGCGCTGGACCACGCCGTCGAGGACGCGGCAGCCGGCGATCTTGCCGACCTTCGACACGTTGAACACCTCGAGGATCTGCGCCTCGCCGAGCCGCTCCTCGCGCAGCGTCGGAGCGAGCAGACCGGACATCGCCGCCTTCACGTCATCCACGAGGTCGTAGATGATGTTGTAGTAGCGGATCTCGATGCCGGCACGTTCGGCCGCCTCGCGCGCTTCCTTGTGGGCACGCACGTTGAAGGCCAGGATGATGGCGTTCGAGGCTTCCGCCAGGGTGACATCCGATTCCGAGATGCCGCCGACGCCGGCCTGGACGATGCGGGCGGCCACTTCCTCGTTGCCGACCTTCTCCAGAGCACCCACGATGGCTTCCGCCGAGCCCTGCACGTCTGCGCGAACCACGAGCGGAAATTCCTTGCGGCCCGCTCCGGCCTTGAGGTCGTGCATCATGTCGGCGAGCGTGCGCCCGGCCGAACCCATGCGGGCCGCCTGACGCTCGCGCTTCTGGCGGGTGCGGTACTCGGTGACCTCGCGGGCACGGGCCTCGGACTCGACCACCGCAACGCGGTCGCCGGCCTCAGGGGTGCCGTTGAAGCCCAGAACCTCGACCGGAACCGAGGGAGCTGCCTCCTTCACGTTGGCGCCAAGATCATTGATCAGAGCGCGCACGCGACCCCATTCAGCGCCGGCCACCACGATGTCGCCGGTGCGCAGCGTTCCGCGCTGCACGAGCACGGTGGCCACGGGGCCACGGCCGCGATCAAGCTTGGCCTCGATGACCGTACCTTCCGCAGAGCGCTCCGGATTGGCCTTGAGGTCGAGGATTTCAGCCTGGAGCTGAAGGCCCTCGAGCAGGCTTTCAAGGCCGTCGCCGGTCTTGGCCGACACCTCGAATTCGAGGGTCTCGCCGCCCATGGATTCGACCACGATGGAGTGCTGCAGCAGCTCGGTGCGCACCCGCTGCGGGTTGGCGTCGGGCTTGTCGATCTTGTTGATCGCCACGATCAGCGGCACGCCGGCCGCCTGCGCGTGGTTGATCGCCTCGACGGTCTGCGGCATGACGCCGTCATCGGCCGCCACCACCAGCACGACAATATCCGTCACCTTGGCGCCGCGGGCGCGCATGGCCGTGAAGGCCGCGTGGCCGGGCGTATCGATGAAGGTGATCTTGCCGCCGAGCGGCGAGGTCACCTGATAGGCGCCGATATGCTGGGTGATGCCGCCGGCTTCGCCGGACACCACGTTGGTCTTGCGGATCGCGTCGAGCAGCGAGGTCTTGCCGTGGTCGACGTGGCCCATGATGGTCACGACAGGCGGGCGAGACTCAAGGTTCTCGTCCACATCCGGGGTGTCGAACAGGCCTTCCTCGACGTCCGATTCCGCGACGCGCTTCACCGTATGGCCGAGCTCTTCCGCGATCAGCTGGGCTGAGTCGGAATCGATCACGTCCGTGATCTTGTGCATCTGGCCTTGCTTCATGAGCATCTTGATCACGTCCACGGCGCGCTCCGACATGCGGTTGGCGAGCTCCTGGATGGTGATCGTCTCGGGAATGATCACCTCGCGGGCGATCTTTTCCTTCTGCTCCACCTGACGGTGGCCCATGAGGCGCTGGTTGCGGCGACGGAAGGCGGCGAGCGAGCGGGTGCGCTCGTCCTCGCCCGAGGTCGCGTTGGCGAGCGTCAGGCGGCCACGGCGCTTCTCTTCGCCGGGAGCGGCCTTAGGGGTCTTCGGCAGGGCGGCGGGCTTGGCCGCGACGCCGGGACGACGGATGGTGCGTGCACCCTCCTCATCATCCACCAGGGCAGCGCGGGCAGCTACGGGAGGAGCCGTGCGGGCGTGGGGCTTTGCCGTTTCCGGATCGGGGACGACCGGAGCGGCAGGACGCGCCATATGGTTCAGGCTCGGCGGACGGCCGCCCATGGTGCCACCGCCGCTGCGGGGGCCACCAAAGCCGCCCGGACGGGGACCATCCGAGCGCGGGCCGCCGGGACGCGGGCCGTCGGAACGGGCGCCGGCAGGACGCGGTCCATCCGAACGCGGACGATCCGGGCGGGGACCCTCGAAGCGGCCACTGTCCTGGCGCGGGGCGCCGGTGCGGGCCACTGGCGCGGAGCCTGGAGCCTGACGGGGAGCCTCCTCGCCGAGACGGCGACGGGCCTCGTCCTCGGCGCGGCGCTTGCGCTCCTCGTCCTGACGGCGGCGCTCGTCTTCCTCACGCTTGCGGGCCTCTGCCGCTTCGCGCTCCTGGGCCTCGGCGGCCTCGCGCTCGGCGCGGCGGGCTGCCTCTTCGGCCTGTCTCTTGCGGTCTTCCTCGTCACGGCGGCGCGCATCGACGAGCGCGTTCATGCGCGCATCGCGCTCCTGTTCGGAGAGCGTCTGCAGCACCATGCCGCCGGACCGGGGCGTGTTGGGAGCGGACCGCTGCGGGCGGCCGCCCTGAGCGGGCGCAGCCGGCTTCGGGGTCGGAGCCGGGGCGGCAGGCTTGGGCGCAGCCGCGGGGGCCGCTGCCTGTTGCGGCGCGGGTCTGTCTTCCTTGCCCCCGGTGGGGCCGACAGCAGGGCGACGCTTGACCGTCTCGACCACAACCGACTTGGATCGGCCATGGGAGAAGCTTTGGCGCACCACGCCCTGTTCGACGGGGCGCTTCAGAGAAAGCGTCTTGGACGACACATGAAGAGTCTTGTCGCCCTGGTTTTTCGTATCGGTCATTCCGCCTCAGTTCCTGCGGGTTTCATAGTCGTGGGTTCGCCGGTCTCGTTTCCGAGGCCAGTTTGATCGGCGTCGATGCCGCGAAAGATGCGGTAACGATGCCATCGGTTCAGAAAGCCGTCGCTCCCAGCGCCCGCGACGAGGGCAGCATGTATCACATTTGACCGGCCTAATGCCAAATCCAATTCGTCATTCGACAATTCTTGGATGACCGGAAAGCTAGATATTGCCTCGCCGAAGCGTTTTCGCAACTGGTTTGCCAATTTTCTTCGCCCATCTTCGGCCGCTTCTGCGGCATGAATAAGGGCAACGATGGGCTTATCCGTGATGGTCGACTCGACCTTATGGAAGCCGGTGATCACCGATCCGGCCTTGTTGGCGAGCGCCAGACCCTGACGGAGGTCGTCCCGGAGAAGACGCTCGATGTCCTGGGCCAGGGTCTCCGGAACCTTGGCCTCGGCCTTGAAGGCACGGGCGAAGAGGCGACGTTTGGCCGCCTCTTCCACCATGTCGGAACGGGCCGTGACCCAGGCGCCGCGGCCCGGCAGCTTGTTCTTGAGATCGGGCACGACCTGATTGTCGGGCCCGAGGACAAAGCGGATCAGTCCCGCGGGGCTGTTCGCCTCGCGGGTGACGATGCAGGTGCGCTCCGGTTCGTGCCGCGGCACAGGTGCTGACCTCGCTTTGCCATCGCCGTTAAGAAGGTTGAGCCTCGGTCTCGGCCTCTTCGGCCGATCCCTCGGTCTCCACCGTCTCTTCCGGCTGCTCGATCCAGCCCGCCTTCACGCGGGCGGCCATGATCATGTTCTCGGCATCCGCACGGGACACGTCGAAGCCGTCCAGGGCACCCTTGTAGCGGGTGGCCTCAGGGCCGCGGCCTTCCGTCCAGCCGACGAGATCGTCGGTGGCGCAGCCGGCCAGATCCTCGACATTCTTGATGTCGTTCTCGCCGAGCGCCACCATCATGGCGGTCGTGACGCCGTCGATCTCCTTCAGGTCGTCGGAGACACCCAGTTCCTGGCGGCGGGCGTCGTTCTCGGCCTCGATGCGGGCAAGGTATTCCTGCGCCCGGCTCTGGATCTCGGCGGCCGTGTCCTCGTCGAAGCCCTCGATGGCGGCCACTTCGCCGGAATCCACGTAGGCGATTTCCTCGACGGAGCGGAAGCCTTCCGAAGCCAGCAGCTGGCCCACGACCTCGTCCACGTCGAGGGCGTTCATGAACAGCTCGGTGCGCTCGGCGAATTCTTTCTGGCGGCGCTCGGACTCTTCAGCCTCGGTCAGGATGTCGATGTCCCAGCCGGTGAGCTGCGAGGCCAAGCGCACGTTCTGGCCGCGGCGGCCGATGGCGAGCGAGAGCTGGTCGTCGGGCACCACCACCTCGATGCGGTCGGCCTCCTCGTCGAGCACCACCTTGACCACTTCGGCCGGCTGGAGCGCATTGACGATGAAGGTCGCCTGGTCGGGCGACCACGGAATGATGTCGATCTTCTCGCCCTGGAGCTCGCCCACCACCGCCTGGACGCGGGAGCCGCGCATGCCGACGCAGGCGCCGACCGGGTCGATGGAGGAATCGCGCGAGATCACGGCGATCTTGGCGCGGGAGCCCGGATCGCGGGCCACGGCCTGGACCGTGACGATGCCGTCGTAGATCTCCGGCACTTCGGACGCGAAGAGCTTCGCCATGAACTGCGGGTGCGTGCGCGACAGGAAGATCTGCGGCCCGCGCGCTTCGCGGCGCACATCGAAGAGATAGGCGCGGATGCGGTCGCCGGGACGGAAGGTCTCGCGGGGAATGAGCTCGTCGCGGCGGATGATCGCTTCGCCGCGGCCGAGGTCGACGATCACATTGCCGTACTCGACGCGCTTGACGGCGCCGTTCACGATCTCGCCGATCCGATCCTTGTATTCCTGGTACTGACGGTCGCGCTCGGCATCGCGCACCTTCTGCACGATCACCTGCTTGGCCGATTGCGCCGCGATGCGGCCGAAATCGAAGGGCGGCAGGGTGTCGGCGATCACGTCGCCCACCTGGGCCGCCGGGTTGTGGCGGGTGCGGGCCTCAGCCAGCGTGATCTCGCGGGAGTCGTTCTCCACCGCACCGTCCTCGACCACCAGCAGGTGGCGGGCGAGGCGCAGCTCGCCGGTCTTCCCGTTGATCTCGGCATGAATGTCCGTCTCGGCGCCGTAGCGCGACCGAGCCGCCTTGGCGATGGCATCGGCCATGGCGTCAAGGACGATCTGCTTGTCGATCACCTTCTCGCGGGCGACCGCATCGGCGATCTGCAAGAGTTCAAGCCTGTTGGCACTGATAGCCATCGAGGTCGCTCCTTAGTTCGGTTTTGTCTCAGAGCAGAATGCCATGACGGCATCCTGCTCATATTCCTTTGGTTTACGCATAATCTTACCGGTGAACCGGTATCCACTTCACCGGATCATGCGTCGTTGGATGGGTTCTGCGGCTCATCGGGCGCATCCACCACATCCGTGTCTTCATCCAAGTCGTCCGTGGTCGGCGCCGTTCCCCGGCGCAGCGATTCACGGATCAGGTCGTCGGTCAGAACGAGGTGTGCCTCGCCCAGATCCGTCAGAGGCAGGCGCGCGATGGGATCGAGGCCTTCCTTCACGTCCGGCAACTCGACAACGAGCTTCCCGTTCTCGACGCCCCGGAGAAAGCCCCGGAAGCGCTTGCGTCCTTCGAGCGGCACGGCCATCTCGATCTTGGCGTCGTAGCCGGTCCAGCGCGCAAAATCGCTCTCCCGCACGAGCGGCCTGTCGATCCCCGGAGAGGAGATCTCGAGGTAATAGGCCGTGTCGATCGGATCCTCGAGATCGAGCACCGGCGAAATCGCCCGGCTCACGGTCTCGCAATCGCTCACCGACATGGTGCCGTCCGGCCTCTCGGCCATGATCTGCACGGTGCATCCATTCGCGCCGGTGACCCGCACCCGCACGAGATTGAAGCCCAGATCCTCGATCACGGGCTCGACGATCGCCGCCACTCGGGCGGCCACGCCGTTTTCGGTAATCAGCCGCTTGTCGCGTTCGTTTGTCATGGCTCTCCGCACGCTCCGGCATTCAGGCAATAAAAAAGAGCGGACCCGGCGGGGCCCACTCTTGACCAGCAGCTTACGCTGCAACCAGAGCTGACGTGCAACTTATAGCGATTCAAGCCCAAAAAAGCAAGGGTCCTGCACGAAGTCCGCCCGGCTTACCCTGAGGACCCTCTTCGACGACCTCCAGAAGACACATCTGGAAAGCCCGAGAGCACCGCTTAGACCCGCACAAAGGTCAGATAGCTCGGCACCCGACCTTCACGAATGGCCTTGGCTTCGTAGCGGGTGCCCGGCCAGCCCTCGTAGGGCTTGCGCCAGTCGTCGGCCCGTGTGGCAGTCCATTGGAAGTGCGGGGAGCGCATGGCGCGGGCGAGCACCCAGCCGATGTAATCGTCAATGTCGCTGGCAAAGCGCAGCTCGGCGCCCGGCTTCATTACGCGGGCCAACATCTCCAAGTTCTCGTCAGAGACGAGGCGTCGCTTGCGCTGCCGGCGCTTGGGCCAGGGATCGGGATAAAGGATGTAGACCCGATCGAACGAGGCGTCGGGCAAGGTCGGCAACAGGTCCGTGACGTCGTCGTCCCAGACGCGGACATTGTCGAGACGCTCGTGCTCGACCACGGCCAAAAGCTTGGCCATGCCGTTCACGAAGGGCTCGCAGCCGACAATGTTGACGTCGCGATGGGCACGAGCCTGAGCTGCAAGATGCTCGCCGCCGCCGAAACCGATCTCAAGCCAGGTTTCGCGCGCCTGAGGGTTCGGAAACTGGCCCGCAACATCGCGACCGGGAACTATGCGGATTGCAGGCAGCAGGTTCTGGACGAGGTCGTCCTGTCCGGCGCGAAGCTTCTTGCCTTTCCGGCGACCGAAGAAGGCGCCGGCGCGTTCCGAGGCTTCGCTCATAGGACAGGTGCTCCTGAAGACGGCACGGTCTGGCTGGACCCGGCATCTGGGTGCCGATTGATGCATTTAGAGCCGATTCCTCTCGCGGGGAACCGGCTCTTATCGTTGGTTCTGGTTCGGCCGAGAAAGGCTCAGCGGGCCGAATGGCTCTTAGCGGAACGCTGCCTTCAGGCGGTCAGCGAGGTCCGTGCGCTCCCAGGAGAAGCCGCCGTCCGTGTCAGGCTTACGGCCGAAATGGCCATAGGCCGAGGTGCGGGCATAGATCGGCCGGTTGAGGCCGAGATGCGTGCGAATGCCGCGGGGCGAGAGGTCCATGGCGTCCATGAGCACTGCCTCGAGCTTGCCCTCGTCCACCTTGCCGGTGCCGTGCAGATCCACATAGATCGACAGTGGCTTGGCCACGCCGATGGCATAGGAGAGCTGCAGGGTGCAGTTGTCGGCGAGACCCGCCGCGACCACGTTCTTGGCGAGATAACGGGCTGCATAGGCTGCTGAACGGTCCACCTTGGTCGGGTCCTTGCCCGAGAAGGCGCCGCCGCCATGAGGGGCTGCACCACCATAGGTGTCGACAATGATCTTGCGGCCGGTGAGGCCGCAATCGCCGTCCGGGCCGCCAATGACGAATTTGCCGGTGGGATTCACGTGCCAGATGGTGTCGGGCGAGATCCAGCCCTCGGGCAGAGTCTGGCGGATATGCGGCTCGACGATGGCGCGCACGTCCTCGGAGGAGAGGCTCTCGTCGAGGTGCTGGGTCGAGAGAACGATCTGGGTGGCCGAAACGGGCCGGCCGTTCTCGTAGCGCACCGTGACCTGGCTCTTGGCATCGGGGCCGAGCTTGGCGGCATCGCCCACCCGGCCTTTACGGGCGGCAGTGAGGTTCTCGAGAATCTTGTGGGCGTAGTAGATCGGCGCCGGCATCAGGTCGGGCGTCTCGGTGCAGGCATAACCGAACATGATGCCTTGGTCGCCCGCGCCCTCATCCTTGTTGCCGGAGGCATCGACGCCCTGGGCAATGTGGGCCGACTGGGCGTGGAGGTAGACGGCAACGTCGGCGTTCTTCCAGTGGAAGCCATCCTGCTCGTAGCCGATGTCCTTGATGGCATCGCGGGCGAGCTCGATCACCTTGTCCTTGGTGATGGACTCAGGGCCGCGCACCTCGCCGGCGATGACCACGCGGTTGGTGGTGGCGAGGGTCTCGCAGGCCACACGGGCTTCCGGCTCGGCGGCCAGATAAGCATCGACGACAGCATCGGAAATCCGGTCGCAGACCTTGTCCGGATGCCCCTCGGACACCGATTCACTGGTGAAAAGATAGCTCGAACGCCGCACGACGGAATTCCTTCAGGCCATGGGAAAAGCGGAGCCTGCGGATCCCCCGCAGGCTTGAAACCATGCTCATGCCGCAGGCCTGAGGAAAGGTCAAGCGAACGTGTTCTTTATGACGAACGTTCCGTATCGTCCTCAGCGGCCACCGAGGCGACGAGCTGGACGATGCTTTTGCGGACCTTGGGGTTCTTGATCCCGGCAAAATGCCGCACAAGTTGCAGACCCTCCGGGGTCGACATCATGTCCGCCACATAGGTGGGCTGCTTCTCTTCTGCAAAGCCAGGAGCGGATTTGGTGCTCGTGACGCCGTCGAGAAAGAAGTGAACGTCGACGCCAAGGATTTTGGTGATTTCGATCAGGCGAGCCACGCTGATCCGGTTCATGCCCTTTTCGTATTTCTGGACCTGCTGAAAGGTGAGGCCGAGCATGTCGCCAAGCTTCTCCTGGCTCATGCCGATGGACATCCGGCGCATACGCACGCGGCTTCCGACTTCCTTATCGATAGAGCCCGTCGACTTCTTCATGTGGCCCCACTTCCTCACTGGATTTATTGTAACGCGAAGTCATGAGTTACTTAAGGACAAGTTGAGCTTTGCCCACGACATACAACCAGGAGCATTAAGCAGATCACAAGCGTAACCGTCAAATAAAACTTCCCCCATTTGCTGTAAACAGTGGCAGGTTCCGCAACTGGAAGATTTGCGTCTATAGCGTTTTCAACTGAAAGTGGCAGTTGCTCCATTATACGGCCAAAGGGATCGACAATGGCGGAGATCCCCGTATTAGCGGACCGCACCAGCGGCAGGCCTTCTTCGACCGCCCGCAGACGCGCCTGCGCAAAATGCTGATAGGGTCCAGGTGTCTCACCGAACCAAGCATCGTTGGTTACATTCAGGATGAGGTTGGGCCGTGAGCCGTCGCCCAGGATCTCGCCCGGAAAGATCGCCTCGTAGCAGATCGTCGCGGCAACCGGCGGCAGGCCCGGAATGGCAAGCGTCATGCGCTTCTCGGCAGGCTCGAACCCGCCCGGGATGTGCACGAACTGGCGCAGGCCTACCGCACGGATCAGCGTATCGAGAAATTTCGGCACGTATTCGCCGAACGGCACCAGATGCGCCTTGTCATAGGAGCCGAGGATCGTGCCCTGATCGTCGATCACCTGGATGGCGTTGTAGAACTTGCCCACCGCCTCGCCGGGCAACGGTTCGTCCATGCGGGCCGCCCCCGTGATCAGGACAGAGCCCGGCTCCAGAAGAGCTGCGATCTGAGCCAATGAGGCGGGGTCGCGATGAAGAAGGAAGGGGAAGGCCGATTCTGGCCAGATGATGTGCGTCGGTGCGGCACCATCCTGAACCGGTCTCGCGCTCAGGGACAGGTAATGCCGCATGATGGCGTCGCGATTGCGCGGGTTGAACTTAGCGTCCTGAGGCAGGTTCGGCTGCATGATGCGCAGACGCACGTCGGGAACGGTGGCTGATGCTTCCATCGGCAGCCGCCCGAAGCCGAAACCTGCGAGGCCAGCGAGCATTGCCGCCGCCAGGGCGGGTGCCATCCAGCGGGCGCGAGCGGTCCGCCCGGTGAGCAGGACGGCCGGTGCTGCGCCGATGCACAGGCTCAAGAAGGTCAGGCCGTACAGGCCGACCAACGAGGCGGACTGCATCAGCCAGAGGTTTTGGCCGAGCGCCATCCCGGGGCTGTTCCAGGGAAAGCCGGTGAAGAGATGCCCGCGCAGGACTTCGCTGATCGTCAAACCGAAGGCGAAGGCCAGGATGCGCCGGGCGTCAGGCAACCAAAGCAGGCGGGCAAGCGCGAAACCGAAGGCTGGGAAGAACGCGAGAAGCGCCGGCAGGCCCAGGACCCCGAAGGGCATGGCCCAGGCGAACTGGTCGGCCTCCACGAGGAAGGCGGCGCCGAGCCACCAGAGGCCGGCAACGAAATAGCCGAAACCCCAGAACCAGCCAAGAAAGGCCGCGGTCTTCAGAGGCGCCCAGCGTGAGGGGCCAGCCCCGGCCGTGCCGTCGAGGAGCCAGACCGCCGGCACGAGGGACAGGACGAGCGCTGGCAGAAAGCCAAAGGGCGGCATCGCGAGAGCGCCGACGGCCCCGGCTGCACAAGCCATGAGCCATCGGCGCCACCCCCGAAAAAGGGTGACGCGCTTTGCCAGCAGGATCATTCGGCGGCAGCGCTTTCAGGGCGCTGGGCGACCGGTTGGCCTTCCGTGATTTCCACCTCGGTGGAGGCGACAGCCCGGCGATGGATGCGAAGCCGCTTCACGCGCCGGGGGTCGGCGTCCAGAACCTCGAATTCGAGGCCGGCCGGACCGACGATCACCTCGCTGCGGGACGGCACACGGCCGGCGAGCGTCACGATGAAGCCGCCAATCGTGTCGATGTCCTCGGCGCCCTCCTCCTCGGTGAGGTCGACGCCGAGCATCTCCTTAACCTCGTCGAGGCTAGCGCGGGCATCGGCGATGTACGTGCCGTCGGCGGCCTGCGTGATCGTGAGGGTCGCATCCTCGTCGTGCTCGTCCTCGATGTCGCCCACCACCATCTCGACGAGATCCTCGATGGACACGAGACCGTCGGTGCCGCCGTATTCGTCGATCACCAGGGCCATGTGGGTGCGCGTCGCCTGCATCCGCACCAGCAGGTCGATGGCCGGCATGGAGCGCGGCACGAACAGCACCGGGCGCAGGATATTGGCTGACGCCAGCGTCATCGACAGGTCGATCTGTCCGAGGCTCGGCGGAGACGTCTCGTCGCCGGCGCCTGCTTCAGAGGCGCCGCCATCGGCCCGCATGGCGATGAAATCCAGGAAGTCCCGGATGTGGACCATGCCCTTGGGGTCGTCCAGGGTCTCGCCATAGACCGGCAGACGGGAATGGCCGGCCGTGCGGAAGAGGTTCAGAAGCTCGCCGAGATTGGTCTCGGCCGCCACCGCTACGATGTCGGCGCGGGGCACCATCACGTCCTCCACTCGAATGCGGTGGAAGGAGAGCACGTTCTTGAGCATCGCCCGTTCCTGGGGCGAGAAGTCCGTGTCCTCGACGGTTTCCGCGAGAACATCCTCAAGATCGTGGCGGATGGATTCGCGGGGTTTCAGGCCGAGGCGGGTCAAAACCCGGTCGTACCAGTGGTCGCGTGTGTCGTCTGTCTCGGTGAGGGTTCGGACAGGGCGTTCGCTACGACTTCGATCTTCGTTCATTGCCGTGGGTTGTCAGCCGTTATGCTGCCATATCGCGATAGGGGTCGGCGATGCCAAGGGTGGCGAGCGCCTTGACCTCGAGAGCTTCCATGATGTCCGCCTCCGCCTCGACCTCGTGGTCGTAGCCGAGGAGATGCAGAACGCCATGAACGATCAAATGGGCGAAATGATGCGCAAGCTCCTTGGATTCCTCCTCGGATTCGCGCACCAGAGTTTCGTACGCTAGAGCAATATCGCCCAAATGGCGAGGCCCATCCAAGCCTGGCTGCTCCGGCGCCGGGAAGGACAGCACGTTGGTGGGCTTGTCCTTGCTCCGCCAAGTGCGGTTCAATTCCCTGATCTGGGCATCGTCGGTGAGCATGACGCTGGCCTCGAAGTCCTCGTCCGCCTCGTAGGTGACGGCGAGTGCCGCTGCAGCGGCCTTCTGGGCCAGGGCCTCAGCGTCCTCAAAGCGGCTCCAGTCGCCCGCCTCGATCATGATGTCGAGGGTGATCACGGCCGGCGGTCCCGGTAATCCTGGCGCGGCGGCTCCGGCGGCGCCTCGCGGGCGGCTTTGTCGTAGGCGGTCACGATGCGGCGCACGAGGTCGTGGCGCACCACGTCCGCGTCCTTGAAGGTCACCCGGGTGATGCCTTCCACCCCGTCCAGGATACGCACGGCCTCGACGAGGCCCGATTTCTGGCCCGGCGGCAGGTCGATCTGGGTGGGGTCGCCGGTGATGATCATGCGCGAGCCTTCGCCGAGGCGGGTCAGAAACATCTTCATCTGCATCGACGTGGTGTTCTGCGCCTCATCCAGCAGCACCAGGGCGTTGGTGAGCGTGCGACCGCGCATGAAGGCGAGCGGCGCGATCTCGATCATGCCGGTCTGCAGGCCCCGGTCCACGTGGCGCGCTTCCATAAAATCATAGAGCGCGTCGTAAATCGGGCGAAGATACGGATCGACCTTCTCGCGCATGTCGCCCGGCAGGAAGCCCAGGCGCTCGCCCGCTTCCACGGCAGGCCGCGAGATGATCAGCCGGTCCACCTGTCCGGCCTCCAGCAGCGAGACCGCATAGCCGACCGCCAACCAAGTCTTGCCGGTGCCGGCCGGGCCCTCGGCGAAGACGAGCTCGTTGGTTTTGAGCGCCTTGATATAGGTGTTCTGGGAGGCGTTGCGGGCGCGCACCGCCCCGCGCCGGCGGGTGGAAATCTGGTCGAAGGCGGTCAGCCCCGCAGCCGGCTGCTCCTCGGCCGCCGGGAAGAGGCTGCCCTGGAGGGTGCTCTCCTCGATGGCGCCGTCCACATCGCCGGTGCCGAGGGCTCTGCCCTGACGGGCGCGCTCGTAGAGTCCTTCCAGCACGCGCCGGGCCATCTCGGAGGCCTCCGGCGTGCCCTTCACGGTGACCCGGTTGCCGTTGGCAATGGCCGTCACGTCGAGGCGCCGCTCGAGATGGGCAAGATTCTGGTCGTATTGTCCGAAAACGAGGCTGGCGAGGCGGTTGTCCTCGAAGGTGAGGATGATCTCGGCCTCTTCGACGACGCCCGGATGCAAGCCGCCGGGGTTCCGTCCCTTTTGTGCACGTGCGGTCGCGTTGTCCGCTGGGCTCAAATGCCTCTCCTCTGATGTTCCGCCGCCGGTGTGGCGACGGACGAATATGGGGTCTTGCCGGGTTCTCGACTAGGCCGCTGCCTGGCTGCCGGGTCCGATCCATTCCCCGAACAGGCTGTTCGAGCCTGCTTGAATAATCCGCACCTTCACGATCTCGCCGACGGCATGGCGGTCGCTCTCGAACTGCACGGGCTGCAGATAAGGCGACTTGCCGGCCATCTGGCCCGGGTGACGACCCGGCTTCTCCAAGAGAACGTCGAGGGTCTGGCCGACGGTTCCGTGATTGAAGGCCTGCCGCTGCATTTCCAGAAGATTCTGCAGCCGCGCCAGACGCTCGGCCTTCACGGCCTCGGAGACCTGGGTCTCGATGTCGGCGGCGGGCGTGCCGGGGCGGGGGCTGTACTTGAACGAGAACGAGCTGGAAAAGCCCACATCGGCAATGAGCCGCATGGTGTCCTCGAACTCCGCATCCGTCTCGCCGGGAAAGCCGACGATGAAATCGGACGAGAGCGCCAGGTTCGGCTGGGCCTTGCGGATGCGCTCGATCAGGCGGCGGTACTCGTCGCCTGTGTGCTTGCGGTTCATCGCGTCGAGAATACGGTCGGAGCCGGACTGCACCGGCAGGTGCAGGTAGGGCATCAGGGCCGGCAGGTCGCGGTGGGCGGCGATCAGCTCGTCGTCCATGTCGCGCGGATGGCTGGTGGTGTAGCGCAGCCGTGCGATGCCGGGGATCTCGGCCAGGCGGTGCAGCAGGCGCCCGAGGGACCAGACGGAGCCATCCTGCCCCTCGCCGTGATAGGCATTCACGTTCTGGCCGATCAGGGTCAGCTCGCGCACGCCCGCATCGGCAAGACGCAGAGCCTCGTCCAGGATCTTGGCCACCGGGCGGGAGACTTCAGCGCCGCGGGTATAGGGCACCACGCAGAAGGTGCAGAACTTGTCGCAGCCTTCCTGGATCGTCAGGAAGGCCGACACACCCCGGTTCCGGATCGCCGCCTTCGAGGGGTTGGGCAGGTGGTCGAACTTGTCCTCGACCGGGAACTCCGTGTCCACGACACGCTCGGAGCGCGGCTTCTTCAGCAGGCCTGGCAGGTTGTGATAGTTCTGGGGTCCCACCACCACGTCCACGGCGGGTGCCCGGCGCAGGATCTCCTTGCCTTCGGCCTGGGCGACGCAGCCGGCGACCACGACCTTCGTCTCATAGCCGGCCGCCTCGCGCTCTTGCTTCAACTCGCGCACGCGGCCGAGCTCGGAATAGACCTTCTCGGCGGCCTTCTCGCGGATGTGGCAGGTGTTGAGGATGACGAGATCCGCCTCCTCCATGGCCTTGGTTTCGCTGTAGCCCTCGGTTGCCAGCATGTCGGCCATGCGCTCGGCGTCATAGACGTTCATTTGGCAGCCATAGGATTTCACGAAGACTTTTTTCACGAGGTCGGCCTGTTCTGCTTGCAATCGGGCGGGCGATGATGAGCGCCTTTTAAGCCTTTTATGCGTGCAAGAGAATAGCGGCTGTTTGGCTCAAGGATTTTAGACAATGCGGTCATCCCGGACGGAGCGCAGCGAAGATCCGGAATCGTTGGACGAATATAGCTCGGTTCTCTCTCCCATTGGGAGAAGGTTGGGGTGAGGGGTTACAGGTTGATCCGGAAAGGGCTCTAACCCCTCACCCGCGCCTGAAGGCGCGACCTCTCCCACCGGGAGAGGCGAAAAGGAGCCATCCTCGTCACGCGATCCCGGATCGGCTGCGCCGTCCGGGATGACGAGACTGGTCACTCACGGAACGCGCCCTCGACCGGCGCGGACAACTCCGCATCGGCGGCCAGAATTTCAGCAACGACCTTCGCGAAAGCAGGACGCGCGCTGAGCCGCTCATACCAAGCGGCCAGGTTCTCATGCCCTCTCAGGGACGCCCCACCCAGGCGGCGGGTCCAGAAGACGGTCATGAACACGGCGATGTCGGCTGCCGAAAAGGCGCCGCAGAGATAATCCCGGTCCTGGAGCTGGCGGTCGAGGGTGGCGAAATGGCCGGCGAGCGCAGGCTCGGCCTCTCTCGCTTTGAGCTCCTTCGCCTCCCAGCGCTCAAGATCCTCCGGCTTCGGCTCAGTCCGGTGCATCAGGAAACGCAACGGGGCCAGCATGATCTCGTCTGCAAAGACGTCGAGCAGGCGACAGCGGGCCCGCTCGCGCGGATCCTTCGGGTAGAGCACCGGCTCAGGATAGGCGTCTTCCAGATATTCGATGATCACGGTCGAATCGTAGAGGGACAGATCCCCGTCGGTGAAAACCGGGACCTGTCCCTTGGGATTGAGGGCCAGCACGTCCGGGTGCTTGGGGGCATATCCCTTCGTCTGGCTGAAGACGACCCCGATACGCTCGAAGGCCAGCCCCTTCTCATAGAGGGCGATCTCCACTTTACGGGAGAAGAGGCTGACGGGGCCGGAATAGAGCTTCATCGGGGGCCTTTCAGAAGATCAGCGGCTGATCGACGGCGGCAGGTGATCCTGCCAGGAGGCCTCATTCAAGCCTTCCACGTCGGCCCGCGACAACCCGATATCATGCAACGCGTGATCGTCGAGCTCATACAGGATCTTGGAGGTCCTGCGGCGGTCGAGCCAGGCCTCATAGCGCAAAAGCAGGTTCATGAGCGTGCTCCCATGGTTGCGGTGAGTGGTGTGGAACCCAAGATTTGCTGTGGCATATCCGGTCGCCATGACGGTTCTCCTTCGATGGCGTTTCTCTGGAGATGAATGTGCTCCTGTGATAGGCTGCAAGCAAACGAGAAGTTCTTCAGCTCTGCTCAAGGAAAACTTGGGCAGAGTACCTCAAAGGTCCCGATGTGCCGCCGTCGTCTTCCGCCCCTCAATGCCCTGCGCGCCTTCGAGGCCGCCGCCCGTCACCTCAGTTTCGAGAAGGCCGGTGACGAGATCGCCGTGACCGCAAGCGCCGTGGGCCAGCAGGTGAAAGCGTTGGAAGCCTGGCTCGGGCGGCCGCTCTTCCTGCGCCAGCCGAGCCGGGGCGTGGTGCTGACGCCGTTAGGCGAGCGCTATGCGGTGTCCGTCACCGAGGCCCTCAACCGTCTCGACGAGGCGACGGCACGGGCGCTGCGGCCAGAGGCCTCCAACGTCATCACCGTCAGCGCCATGCCGAGCCTGGCCTCGAACTGGCTCATCCCGCGGCTGGGCGCCTTTCGGGAGCGGCACCCGGAGCTGGATGTTCGCGTCTCGGTGTCAGGTCACCTCACCGACTTCGATCGCGAGGACGTGGATATAGCGATCCGCTTCGGACGCGGCAACTATCCGGGCCTGCGCACGGACCTGCTGATGGAGGAGTTCTTCTTCGCCGTGTGCAGCGCGGCCCTGCTCAACAATCCGGAGCGGCCTCTGCGCGAGCCTGCCGATCTGCTGCGTCACACCCTGATCTACGAGGCCGTCGATGGTGTCCCGGACTACACCACCTGGGACCGGTGGCTGGCAGAGGTGGGTGTTTCGGGGATCGATACCTCGCGCAGTCCCCGCTTCACCCATACCTATCTCTGCCTGCAGGCCGCCGCTTCGGGGCAGGGCGTGGCGCTCGCCACCAACGTGCTCATCGGCGATTACCTGAAGGCCGGCCGTCTCGTCAGGCCCTTCGCGCATCAGGTGAAGGGAGCCTACCAGTATTATATCGTCTGCCCGGAGGCGACGGCGGATCGTCCTGCGCTGGCAGCGTTTCGCGCCTGGCTGCTGGACGAGGCGAGGGCGCAGGCTGCAGCAGAATGGGATGCGGGTGTTCCCTCCCTCCTTGTGGGGGAGGGCTAGGGAGGGGGTGTTGGCGCTAAGCTGGTTCCAGTCCTGCGCAGCACCCCCCTCTCCAACTCTCCCCCACAAGGAGGGAGAGGGCGCGTGGTGCTCGATAGGCTCGTCAGCGAAAACTTTTATGCCACCCTCAGCGCCCGCCGCACCTCGGCCTCGGCGAAGGCGGTCGCCTGCTTGCGGCTGCCGTTGAACGGCATCGGCTCGCCCCAGGTCACCACCACGTCGATGGGAATGCCCTGAGTGAACAGCTTGAGGTGGGGCGCCAGATCCATGTCGCCGTACCAGGCAATGAAGGGGCGGTCGCGCCGGGTCACGGGCATGCCATGGCGGCGCGTATACGTGATGGCAAGCGGCTGAAGGAGCACGCGCTCGACGCTGTCATGCATGAGCGCTGTCTGGGCTGCGCCCACCAGGGAGGAGCGGAAGGGCAGGAGCCGATTGCCGTCGCCCGTGGTGCCCTCGGCAAACAACACGACCACCTCGCCCTTCACCAGCCGGTGGGCCAACGCATCGTTGACCTCGGCGGTGGCCTTGCGGCGCTGACGGTCGATGAACACGGAACGCTGGAGCGTCGCCATGAAGCCCACCACGGGCCAGCCCTCGATCTCGGATTTCGCGATGAAGGACAGCGGGTGCAGCGAGCCGATCACCGGAATATCGAGCCAAGACACGTGGTTCGACACCACGATCGTCGGCGCCTTGCCTGGCGGCGTGCCGCGCTCGATCACGCGCACGTTGAAGATCCTCAGAAGCACCCGGTGAAACCACATCGGCAGCACATGCAGGGTGGCCGACAAGCCGAGGCGGAGGGCAAGCATCTGCAGCGGCACGAGCACGAGGCTGCAAAGGCCGAGCAGCAGCAGCCGGAAGGCGACGGCAATTCTCGTCACGCGTCGTCCTTGTCCAGCGGGACCGCGTAGAGTTCGAGCCGGTGATAGACCACCTTGTAGCCGAGCCGCCGGGCGATCTCGTTCTGCAGCGCTTCGATCTCCTCGGAGCGGAACTCGATCACGTCGCCGGTCTCGAGATTGATCAGGTGGTCGTGGTGCTCGCGGGCCGCCTGCTCGTAGCGCGAGCGCCCGTCGCGGAAATCGAGCCGCTCGAGAATGCCCTCGGTCTCGAACAGCTTCACCGTGCGATAGACGGTGGAGAGCGAGATGCGGTCATCCACTTCAGCCGCGCGGCGATGCAGCTCCACCACGTCGGGATGATCCTCGGCCGCATCGAGCACCTGCGCGATGATCTTGCGCTGACCCGTCATGCGCAGGCCCTTGTTGCGGCAGGCACGCTCGATGGCGTCCGACCGGCGCGTTCTGGCGGATGTGCTGTTGCGTGTGGCCAAGGCTGAAACGTCTCCCTCAGCATCGGACCCAAAAGTGGAAGCCACTTTTGGGACCCATCCGATGCTCATCTATTAAGCTGCGCATCGTTCGGTCGGAAAACCGGGTCCACTTTTCCGCACGATGCGCTTGCGGAGGGTTATACGGTAGGTGAGCGAAAGGGGCTATAGGTCCAGCGCCATGGTCAGGGCCGAAGCCTTGGTGCCATCGGCCTTGTGGTAATAGCCCTCCCGCCGCCCGGTTTCGTGAAATCGGGCGCGGCGGTAGAGGGCGATGGCCGGCCCGTTCCCCTCCTCAACCTCCAGATGCACGCGGGCGACGCCGCGCCTCGACAGGGCGTCGAGATGGTGCGTGAGAAGGGCGCGGGCATGGCCCTTCCCACGGGCTTCAGGGGTGATCGCCACCGTGATGATCTCCGCCTCGTCGAGCACGATCCGCGACAGGACGAAACCGGACGGTTTGGTGGTGCGGCCGAGAAACAGCCCGTCGGCCATAATTCCACGCTCCCCGAGCAGACGCTCGAAATCGAGGGTGCTCCACGGGCGCGGGAAGGCCGAGGCGTGGATCGCCGCAAGCCGCGCGGCGGCATCGGTGCCCACGGGCTCCACATGCGGCGCAGGCGGGTGGAGGAAGCGGTCGAGAATGCTCATGGCGAGAATTCTTATTGCCTGGCGATTCGCGTCCCGTCCTGCGGCTTGGCATCGGGCTCGCGCAGGTAAAGCGGCTTCGGCAGGGCCTGGGCCGGATCGGCCAATGCCCCGAGGCGCGCCACCCAGCCGATGTCGGGAAAAGCCGACATGTCGCTGACCTGCGCCTCGACCCCCTGGATCCGGGCCTCTGCCGCTAGCATGGGCGCGGCCGACCCCGCCACGACGATCGGTCCCGAGCCGAGAAGCCGGATCGCCTCGCGATAGGTCATCAGCCCCGGCGGGATGATCGTGCGCCCACCGGGTGCTACGGCCTGGATGTAGATGTGTCCGTGCTTGGCATCGATGGCAGCGGTGAAGAGCCCGCGCCTGTCGCCGACCATGAGCGGCGCCAGGAAGGCCGACAAGGTGGCCACGCCCACAACGGGAATGCCGGCCGCCAAGCCGATGCCGCGCGCGGCGCTGATGCCGACCCTCAAGCCCGTATAGCTGCCTGGCCCCACCGTCACGGCGACCCGGTCGAGGCTCTCGAAGCCGCGGTCCACATGGGCGGAGAGCCGGTCGAGGAGCGGCATCAGGGCCTCCGCGTGGCCGCGCTCCATGGGGATGGTGTCGGCGGCCAGCGGCACGGTCTCTCCCGCCTGGACGATGCAGGCCGAGCAGGCGCCGAGGGCGGTATCGATGGCAAGGACGCGCAACATCTGTCTCCGTCAGGTCGTGACGTTTCTTTAGAGCATGAAGCTGAGGAGAGGGAACCCGATTTGTCGTTCCCGGAGAATTTTCGGGCGGGGCAGCCTCAAGAACGCAGCCATGGCTCAGACCAAACAAAAAGCGCGGCTGCAAGAGCCGCGCTTGGATCTCTGAAACTATGGTTCGTCTCGAATAGGCTTAGACAGCCTGAACCTCGCGCACGTCCGGGAGGAAGTGGCGCAGCAGGTTCTGGATGCCGTGGCGCAGGGTGGCGGTGGAGGACGGGCAGCCCGAGCAGGCGCCCTTCATGACGAGGTAGACAGTACCGTCCTTGAAGCCCCGGAAGGTGATGTCGCCGCCGTCGCCCGCCACCGCTGGGCGGATGCGGGTCTCAAGCAGCTCCTTGATGGTCTCGACGGTGGCGGCATCCTGTTCGTCGAAGAACTCCTCGCCGTCCTCTTGGCTCGCGCCGTAGCCGTTGGCGAAGAGCGGCGCGCCGGTCATGAAATGCTCCATGATCGCGCCGAGAATCGCCGGCTTCAGGTGCTGCCACTCGCCGTCCGCCTTGGTGACGGTGACGAAGTCGTAGCCGAAGAACACACCCGTCACGCCGGGAACGGCGAAGAGGCGCTGGGCCAGCGGCGAGACTTCGCCCTGCTCAGGATTTTTAGCCTCGAAGGTGCCTTCCGGCATCACGACACGGCCGGGCAGGAACTTCAGGGTGGCGGGATTCGGGGTCGCTTCGGTCTGGATAAACATCGTCGCTTGTCCTCTGCGCCGGTTCAAGGTCGGCCGAGTGGTGGATTTAGAATTGTTCTAACAGATTCCTCTCCCAATGTGGATCGAATTGGGGAGGATTCCAAGGGGAGAAGCCATACTCGGACGTCATCCCGGGGCTGCGCAGCAGAAATCGGGATCGCTGGACGAGAGTGGCGCCATATCTTGAGGGCAATCCTGGATCGCCTGCGGCGTCCGGGATGACTAACCCGCGAGCGCGTCGATCTGCTCGTCCGACAGGCCGCCGGGCACGATCACGATGGGAATCGGGAAGGAAGCGGCGGCGCGGCCACCCAGGTTCGAGACCAGGGGGCCAGGGCCCTCCTTGCTGCTGCCGGCGCCGAGCACCAGGAAGGAGATGTCCTCGTCCTCCTGGATCAGCTTCATGATCTCGTCCGAGCGGCTGCCGACGCGGATCACCTGCTCGGGTTCGACGCCCGCGGCGTTGCGCGCCTCGCGGGCGGCGGCATCGAGGAGCTTCTGGGCTTCCTCGCTCGCCTCCTCGATCATGGCCTCGCCCACGCCGATCCATTCGAAATTGTCGGGCGGATCGACGACCGCGAGCATCACCATGCTGGCACCCGTGCGGACCGCGCGGCGGGAGGCGAAATGCACCGCCCGGGCGCATTCCGGGGTTTTGTCGACCACCACCATGAATTTCGGCCTGTGGCCCGACTCGTAAGATCGACGCTTGTCGCTCACGGAACGCTCTCCTGATGACCCCGGATGCTGCCCTGCCTTTGGGGCAAGGGCAAGCGGCTCGCATGCCGCTCTTTTAAGCAGCGCATGGTGTCAGCGGGCGCGCACGAAACCGACGATGTCCTTGACCGCATCCATGGTCACGGAGGCGAGCGCCCGCGCCCGCGCGGAGCCGTCCGCCAGCACCGCGTCGATGTGGCCGGGATCGGCCATGAGGCGGCGCATCTCGTCGGCGACCGGCGAGAGCTTCGTCACCGCCACGTCCACCAGCGCGGCCTTGAAGCCGGAGAACTGCGCGCCGCCATGCTGGCGCAGCACTTCTTCCGGCGTGGTGTCCATGAGCGCCGCGTAGATCGCCACGAGGTTCTCGGCCTCGGGACGGGTCTTGAGGCCCTCGACCTCAGAGGGCAGGGGCTCGGGATCGGTCTTCGCCTTGCGCACCTTCTGGGCGATGGTGTCGGCGTCGTCCGTGAGGTTGATGCGCGAGTAATCGGACGGATCCGACTTCGACATCTTCTTCGAGCCGTCCCGCAGGGACATGACCCGGGTGGCCGGACCCTGGATCATCGGCTCGGTCAACGGGAAGAAGGCCTCGCCGAAGCCGTGGGCTGCAATCGACTCGGCCCAGTCGTTGTTGAACTTCTGGGCGATGTCGCGGGTGAGCTCCAGGTGCTGCTTCTGGTCCTCGCCCACCGGCACATGGGTGGCGCGGTAGACCAGGATGTCGGCCGCCATCAGGCTCGGATAGGCGTAGAGGCCCACAGAGGCATTCTCGCGGTCCTTGCCGGCCTTGTCCTTGAACTGGGTCATGCGGTTGAGCCAGCCGAGGCGCGCGACGCAGTTGAACACCCAGGCGAGCTCCGCGTGCTGGGGCACCTGGGACTGGTTGAAGACGATGTGGCGCTTCGGGTCGATGCCGGCGGCGAGGAACGCGGCGGTCACCTCGCGAATCTGCCGGGTGAGGTCAGCGGGGTTCTGCGGCACGGTGATCGCGTGCATGTCCACGACGCAATAGATGCAGTCGTAGTTCTCCTGCATGGCCACGAAGCGCTTGATGGCGCCGAGATAATTCCCGAGATGAAGGTTTCCCGTGGGCTGAACGCCCGAGAACACCAGCTCCTTGAACTGCGCCATCGCCTTGAACTCCCACGCTAAAGCATCGGACCCAAAAGTGGTTTCCACTTTTGGGATCAATCCGATGCTCAATATCTTTAAGCAGCGCATCGTTCGGGGCGGAAAACCGGATCCACTTTTCCGCACGATGCGCTAGTCGCGGCGCGGGTTATGACAGGCCCGCGTCGGGACGCAAGGGTTCTGACGATTTTTTCGTGAGAGAGGCCCAATCGTCGCGGGTCATGGCGCCGGTCGCGAGGGCAGCAAGCGCATAGAGAGCCAAGCCGCCGAGGCACAAGGCTGCGAGCATAAGAGACCCCGGCTCGGGAAACGCGGTTCCGGCGCCGAGGAGCCCGAGGCTCATGATGACGGTGGCCATTGCCGTTCGCGTCAGGCGATTCAGGCTCCGGCGGCCGGGCGACCAGAGACCGAATCGGTGCAGCCCCAGGATCACCGCGCCCGCGTGAGCAACGCAGCCGAGGCTGACCCCGAGCGCGATCCCGGTCGGGCCAAGCGGCCAGGCGAGGAGGAGGGAGGCGGTCACGGTCACCACGAGGCCCATGCCGGCGGCTGCGAGAGCTCTCCTCACGGAGCCCAGGGCGAAGAGGGTCTGGCTCAGGACTTTTCCCACCGTGGCGAAGGGAAGCCCCAGGCTGAGAGCCATGAGCACCAAAGCGGTGCCCTCGGCGTCGCTTGACGCGAAGGCGCCGCGCTCGAACAAAACCGTGCTGATGGGCCGGGCGAGGATGAACAGGGCGGCGCCAGCCGGCAGGGCGAGCAGCAGCGCCACCTCGAGTGCGCGGTTCTGCGCTGTCATGAGAGCTTGCCGCTCGCCGGACTGATGGCGCCGGGCCAGTTCCGGCAGGAGCAGGCCTGCGCTTAAGCCCGCCATCAGGCCGAGCGGCAGCTGCATGACGCGCTCTGCGTAGTAAAGCCAGGACACGCCGGAGGGCCAGAACGAGGCGATCTGGGTCGCGGCCAAAAAGTAGATCTGCACGGCGCCGCTGGCGGCGAGCACGGGAAGTCCTGCGAGAAGGAGGCTCTTCAGGAGAGGCGACCAGCGCGGCCAGCGAAAACGAACGAGGCTTGCGCCACCCCGCAGGAGCGCTGCAGCCACGATAGCAAGCTGGATCAGTCCGGCGAGGCTTGATGCGGCGGCAAGCCATGCGGCTTTCTGCGCGAGAGGGAGGTCGAACCCGCTCTCCAGCACCACGAGCACCAAGATCAATCCGCCGTTGACCGCGAGCGGCGCAAGCGCCGTTGCGGTAAAGAATCCGCGCCCGTTGAGGACGGCCGCCCCGATGGAGGCCAGCGTCACGCACAACACAATGGGAAAAGACAGGCGGGTATAGAGCGCGACGAGCGCCAGCGTCTCGTGATCATCGTGCAGGCCCGGCGCGAGGAGAAGGGCAATGAGGCCGGCGCCAATCTCCACAAAGCCTGTGAGCGCCAGCAGCGCGAGGGCGAAGACGCTCAGCGCATCACCCGCAATGGTCGCTGCCTCGTCCGGACTCACACGGCTCAAAGCCGGCACAAGAACCGGATTGAGCCCGCCCTCGCCGAGGATGCGGCGCACGAGGTTCGGCAGGCGCAAAGCCGCGAGAAACGCATCCGCCACTGGACCGGCGCCCAAGGCTTGCGCGAACAGCACATCGCGCGCGAAGCCGAGGATGCGCGAGGCGACCGAGCCGAAGCCGACCAGAAGAGAGGAGCGGATGAGCGACATGCGCTCCGAGGCTTAGCCGGTCCGCTTTGCCTTGTGCAACTTCCCTGACTGAGTCACGGCCATCCACGTTTCAGGAAACACCATGCCTCATCCTGAGGAGGTCGCTTAAGCGACCGTCTCGAAGGAGGGTCCAGCGGTCTCTGGAAGCTCCTTCGAGACGCAGCCTGCGGCTGCTCCTCAGGATGAGGCCAGAGCGAATCTGATTGGATTGAAAATGTGAATCACCGGCACAAGGCCGGTAATGATGTGGAGGGCCGATTGGAAGCACTTACCCCCTCGCCTGCGCAATCGCCTCGCGCTTCTGCGCAAGCGTCATGCCGCCCGCATAGGATTGCGTCGCAACCAGGAAGGATGGAGTGGCGACGAAACCGAGGGAGTCGCCGATTTTGAGAGTGTCCTTCATCCACTGGGTCGTGCGCTCGGCATTGGCTGTCTCTTCCAAGCGCGGGCGATTGCCGCCGAGGCGCTCGGCTTCCGCCAGCACCCGGCCGCCATCCACCGTGCCGCGCAGGCGGAACAGGGCGAGGTGCAGGTCGAGATAGCGCTCGGGGCCGTGGATCTGGAGATAGGCGAGTGCTGCCTTCGTCGCCGTCACTGACGGGATGCCTAGCACGGCGAAATTCACCAGCACGTAGGAGAGGTCCGGCTCGGCCTTCAACAGCGCCGGCAGATCCCCGGCCGAGCGTTTGCACCAGGGGCAGTTGTAGTCGAAATATTCGACCATGATCACGTCGCCGTGCTTGTGACCCAGCTGCACGGCGGACGGAAGAGCCAGCGTATCCTCCACCAGCTCGATGGGAACGAGCTGCGGTTCCGGGGCGGATTGCGCGAAGGCAGGGATGCCGGTGCCGGATGCAGCAAGACCGGCGAGAAGGGTGCGGCGGGACAGGATCATGACAAAGCAACTCAGACTGAGGAAAGCCCGTCGTGCCGTCCGAAAATGGCGATGGCAAGGCCAAGGTTCACCATCCGATATGTGAATCAGTTCTTTCAAAGCGGATTATATGATATAATATTTTTCAAGGAACGAATGGGATGTTCCAATGAACACACCCCACCCCCATGGTGAAGGTGTCTACCAGACCAGTCCGACGCGAGCCTTTATAGGCTTGGCTTTCGGCGCCCTCTTAGGGGCTCTGATTGTTACAGGTTCATATCTATTTGGGCTCTGGCATGTGCATGGGATGGATCATTTCAAGCAATATTGGTTCAGCAAAGGCTTCGGCATATTCAAGATTGCACTGATGTTCTGGGGTAGTGGCTTAGTCTTGCTCGCTGCGTTCCCATGGTGGCTGCTTCATCGCTGGCACTACCGGGGCTGGCGATCTGCAGCCGCCCTTGGCTTCGGGCTGACTTTTGGTTTGCACGCCGTCCTTACGGGTTATTCCTCTTGGAGCATGGACAATTATTCGTTTTGGGACTCAGGCGGAGCAACCGTGCTGGACGGTGTAAGAAATCCCTACGGTTGGAAAGTCCTGTTTCTCGACACGCTTCGGCTCAGTGCAGTCAGCGCTCTAATAGGAGTCGTTATATGGCGAATAGCCTATAGACGAAGAAGTTCGTAGAGTCGTGAGAGGCTAGTTAGAGCACGAAGCCCGGCTATTCGTTTGCACTTAGCTTCAATCCCGCTGACAATCGTGGCGACAGATGGGAACGCCTAATGACTTCCGTTTTCAGCCATGACGAACTGGCCGTGATCCGGCGCGCCTATGCCAAGCAGATCCTCACGCTCTCGGGCGTTGCAGACGATCCCAGGCTCGAAGAGGCGTTCGGCACCGTTCCTCGCGAGCGTTTCCTCGGCGCGCCGCCGTGGCTGATGTCACGCGGGCTAAGAGGCTACGATGCCGTCGCATCGCACGACCCGGTTGTACTCTATCAGGATGCGCTCTTCGCCCTCACGTCGCAAAACGGCGTCAACAACGGCAGCCCGTCGCTGCATGCCCGCTGCCTGCATGCTCTGCGCCTGCGCGAGGGCGAGCGCGTGGCCCATATCGGCGCGGGCACGGGCTACTACACAGCGCTGCTCGCGTATCTCGTCGGCGCACAAGGGCATGTGCTCGCGGTCGAGTTCGATCCGGTTCTTGCCGAGCGCGCCCGGGACAAACTGGCGAACCTGCCCAACGTCACCGTCGTCCAGGGCGACGGCGCCGAATGGCCGCGGGAAGATGTGGATGCGGTCTATGTAAATTTCGCCGTCGAACGCCCGGCCGAAGCCTGGATCGAGCGTCTCAAACAGAGCGGCCGGCTCATCTTTCCCCTCGGCGTTCCGCGGCCGAAGGCGAGCCCGCAGGGTGGGACGCACTCACTTTATGGTGCGGGGCTGTGCGTGACGCGAAATAGCGCAGGCCTTGCCGTGCGCTGGCTCGGCCATGTGTCCTTCGTCTGTGCGGAAGGACGCCTGTCGCAGCCCGGAGAGGACAGGCAGGCGCTGCAAGCCGCTTTCGAGAGCGGCGGCATGGAATTCGTGCGCAGCCTTGTCTGGCGGGAGAGCGCCCCACCAGGACGATGCTGCTTCACCGGAGCGGGCTGGGCCCTGTCCTATGACGAGGTGCCGGCATAGGCAGCCCAGGGCGCGGGGTCACATCCCCTGCCATGACGCGAGAAAGGACGGCACATCGCCTGCTGGCATCGGGCGCCCGAAATGGTAGCCCTGGACCAGGTCGCAGCTCATGCGCTGCAGGAGAGACGCTTGGAATGCCGTCTCGACGCCCTCGGCGACGATCTCGATTCCGAGATTGTGTCCGAGGCTCAGCACGGCTTTCACGATGGCCGCATCTCCGGCATCCGCTTCAAGGCCTCTCACGAAGCTGCGGTCGATCTTGAGCGTGTTCACCGGAAAGCGTTTGAGATGGGACAGAGAGGCATAGCCCGTGCCGAAATCGTCGAGCGCGATGGTGACGCCCTCGGCACTCAAGGTCTGCAGGGCCCGTTCCACCAGCTGGGTGCTGGATCCCAGGAACACGCTCTCGGTCACCTCCACCTCAAGACACTGCGCCGGCACGCCCGCCTGTCTTAGGTTGTCGAGCACGCGCTCGGCATAATCGTCGCGCCGGAACTCGGCCGCCGATGCGTTGATGGCGATACGCCCGATGGTCAATCCGGCATCGAGCCAGCGGCGCATGTCGGACAAGACGCAGGCGCGCATGCGCTCGCCGATGGCGGTGCCGAGTTCGGTATCGTTGAAGGCGGGAGCGATCTTTTCCGGCGACTGAATGCCTCCGCGCGGGTGTTGCCAACGCAACAGAGCCTCGAAGCCACCGATGGCTCCGGAGGCCAGCACCACCTTGGGCTGGTAGAACGGCATAATCCAACCGGACTCTACCGCTTTCGCCGCCACCTCCAGGGCCGAGGCCGTCCTTTGCGCCTCCTGGCGCAGGGCTGGAACGAACATCTTGAACGCGCCACGTCCGGAACTCTTGCTGTGGTAAAGCGCGAGATCCGCCTGCTTCTGAAGCTCCTCGGGGCTGGTGTCGAGCCCGGTCGTGATCGCGCCACCGATGCTGGTGCGGCAGTCCAGCGCCTTGCCGCTGCGCCTCAGCGGTTCCTGCATCCGTGACAGGATCGATCGGGCTGCTTCGGCAACGTCGTCCTCGCCGCTGACGTCAGGCAGGATCACGGCGAATTCGTCGCCCCCTAGGCGGGCCACGACATCGGTGGCCTTCACCGCCTGCCGCAGGCGCTGGGCAAATTCTTTCAGGAGATCGTCGCCGGCGTCGTGGCCGAACCGGTCGTTGATCTGCTTGAGATGATCGAGATCCATGACCAGGAGGCCGATGGCCTGCGACTCGTCTGAAACCTCGTCCAGGGCCAGCTTGAGGCGCTCGCGGAAGAACCGCCGGTTGGCGAGGCCGGTGAGGTCGTCGTGATAGGCGGCCCGGTGCAGCTGCTCCTCGGCGAGCTTGCGGTTGTGGATGTCCTCGACCGTCCCGTACCAGCGGATCACCGAGCCGTCCTCGGCAAAGCGCGGGATCGCCCTGCTCCGGAACCAGCGATAATTTCCATCCACGAGGCGCCCGCGGCATTCCACGTCGAGCGGCCGGTTCGTGCGGACGGCCTCGATCCATTTGTCGCGAACCAGAGGCAGATCGTCAGGATGCACGACCCGAGCCCAGCCAGAGCCCACGTTGTCGTCGGATGGGATCCCCATCAACTGGTTCCAGCGTGTGGAGGTGCTGAGGATGTTGCCCTGGCTGTCCGCCGTCCAGGGGATCTGCGGATTCAGCTCGACCGAGTAGCGGTAGTGTTCCTCGCTCTCGCGCAGGGCCGCTTCGCTCCGCTGCCGCTCGATGGCGAGCGCCGCCAGGTGCGACACGGCATCAATGCTTGCCATCTCGGTCTGCGTGGGGACGCGCGGCTCGGCATAGTAGAAGCCGAAGGTGCCGAGCACATCGCCTGATCGTGAAAGGATCGGCTTCGACCAGCAGGCCTGCAGGCCGTTCTGGAGAGCAAGATCGCGCCATGAGGTCCAGAGCGGGTCGCCTGCGATGTCGGACACGATCACGGTGCTGCGGCGATGGGCGGCTGTCCCGCACGACCCAACCTCCGGTCCAATGGGAAGGTTATCGATCAGCCTATTGTACTCTGCCGACAGGTTGGGTGCCGCTCCATGGCGGAGCACCTGACGCGACGGATCGAAAAGGAGTGTCGAGCAGCGCGCACCCGCAATCTGTTCCTCTGCGAGGAGGCAGAGCGCGGTCAGCACCTCGACGAGCGACCGACCGGCTGCGATCATCTCCAGAACCCGTGTGTGGCCCAGATGGGTCAGCTCGGCGAGCTTGCGGTCATGGATGTCCTGGGTGGTGCCGTACCAGAGAATGACCGCTCCATCGGCGTTCCGGCGCGCTCCGGCGCTGGAGCGGAACCACCGATAGCTGCCGTCGGACGTCCTGATCCGATACTCGCATTCGTAGGAGGCACCTGATGTCAGGGTTTCGCGGCGGGCCTGTTTCAGGCGGGCGGCGTCGTCCGGATGCACGAATTGCATCCAGCCATATCCCAGCAGGTTTTCAAGAGGGTGACCCACCATCTCCGCCCAGCCAGGCCCGATATAGAGGATGTTGCCTTCTGTATCCGAAACCCATGGTGTCTGGTGGCTCAGCTCAATAGCGTAACGGTATAAGTTCTCTTTCTCAGAAAATGCTCCTCCGGACACGTCGAATACTTTTTCGCTGTAACCTCTACCTCCCGGAAAGGGAGTTATGGATGGGCTGCGCTGCATGTAACGAGCTTAAAAATATTGCCGAAGGAAGAGCAAAATCTTGGCTGACATCAATTCTCCTGTCCATCCATACGAAGAACCATAAGGTCAGAAAGGTAAACCGGATCAGTCAGTGCTCCTTCCGTTGCGGCTTCACAAGCATAGCTTGAATACGAAAATGCCTGTTCCGCAGAGAGAACGCAGGTTGAGCAGTCACACGAACGGGGCGTTAACGATATTCGCTGATGGGCACAAAGGTCGGCTCATCTTCATGCAAAAAGACCGGCCAGCTTGCGCTGACCGGTCTCGAACTCTCGGGAACGAACCCGGTTGTGAGCAAAGGCTCGATGTTAGCCTTCTTCGCCCGTCACGCCGGCGGCATCTTGGGCCTTCAGCACCTCGGGGCGCGGCATGGAGATGATGTTGTAGCCGGAATCCACGTAGTGGATCTCGCCGGTCACCCCGCGGGAGAGATCCGACAGCATGTAGAGGGCAGCACCCCCCACATCCTCGATGGTGATGTTCTGGCGCAGGGGCGAATGGGCCTTCTGGTAGGTGAACATCAGGCGCGCATCGGCGATGCCCGCGCCCGCGAGCGTCCGCACGGGGCCAGCCGAGATGGCGTTGCAGCGGATGCCGGCCGGCCCGAGATCGTTGGCGATGTAGCGTACGCTGGCCTCGAGCGCCGCCTTGGCCACGCCCATCACGTTGTAATTCGGCATGACCCGGGTCGAGCCGCCATAGGTCAGCGTCAGGAGCGAACCGCCGTTGCGCATGCGCTTGGCGGCGCGCTGGGCGATTTCCGTGAAGGAGAAGCAGGAGATCACCATAGTGCGGGAAAAGTTCTCCCGGGTGGTGACGTCCACGTAAGGACCCTTGAGCTGCGACTTGTCGGAGAAGCCGATGGCGTGGACCACGAAGTCGAGGCCGTCCCAGGCCTTGTCCAGGGTGTCGAACACCGCATCCACGGAGGCGAGATCCTCCACGTCGCAGGGAACCACGAGATTGGAGCCGAGCGACTGCGCCAGCGGAGCCACGCGCTTGCCGAGAGCCTCGCCCTGGTAGGTGAAGGCGAGCTCCGCCCCGTGCTGCGCCAGAGCCTTGGCGATTCCCCAAGCGATGGAGTGGTCGTTCGCGACGCCCATGATGAGGCCGCGCTTTCCTTGCATCAGACCGGTCACGTGGGTTCCCCTCTGCATCGGCTCCAGGGTGCGACGCCAATTGTTATGAAAGTGTGCATCGCGAGCCGGAAATGTGGTGTCGGTGAGCGTATCCATGCGAGGTCCCCCTTGAAATCATTGGGGCTTCGCATGGTGCCGTCTCAAGTTGATGACAACGTCTTACCCGTTGTGGCGGCTGAAGACGAGTGTGGCATTGGTGCCGCCGAAGCCGAAGGAGTTCGACAGGACCGTGTCGATCCGGGCATCGTCGATCCGCTTGCGCACGATGTTCATGTCGGCAAATTCCGGATCGATCTCGTCGATATGGGCGCTCTCGCAGATGAAGCCGTTGTTCATCATCAGCAGCGAGTAGATCGCCTCCTGCACGCCGGTGGCGCCGAGCGAATGGCCGGTGAGCGATTTCGTCGCGGAGATCGGCGGGCACTTGTCGCCGGAGCCGAAGACCGTGCGGATCGCCTCGATCTCCTTCTGGTCGCCCACGGGAGTCGAGGTGGCGTGCGGGTTGATGTAGTCGACCGGGTTGTGCACGTCCTTGAGCGCCATGCGCATGCAGCGGATCGCGCCCTCGCCCGACGGCGCCACCATGTCGTAGCCGTCCGAGGTCATGCCATAGCCGACGATTTCGCCGTAGATGCGGGCGCCGCGGGCCTTCGCGTGCTCCAGCTCTTCGAGCACCAGCACGCCCGCGCCGCCGGCGATCACGAAGCCGTCGCGGTTGACGTCATAGGCGCGCGAGGCCCGTGACGGGGTGTCGTTGTACTTGGTGGACATGGCCCCCATGGCGTCGAAGAGGTTGGACATGCTCCAGTCCAGGTCTTCGCAGCCGCCGGCGAACATCACGTCCTGCTTGCCGTATTGGATCATCTCGTAGGCATTGCCCACGCAATGGTTCGAGGTCGCGCAGGCCGACGAGATCGAATAGTTCACGCCCTTGATCTTAAACCAGGTGGCGAGCGTCGCCGAGGCCGTGGACGACATGGCCTTGGGCACCGCGAACGGTCCGATGCGCTTGGGGCCCTTCTCGCGGGTGATGTCGCCCGCTTCAAGGATGATGCGGGTGGAAGGACCGCCCGAGCCCATGATGATGCCGGTGCGCTCGTTGGAGATCTCGTTCTCCTCCAGGCCCGCGTCGCGGATCGCCTGGTCCATGGCCACGTGGTTCCAGGCCGTGCCTTTGGCATGGAAGCGCATCGCGCGACGGTCGACGATCTCCTCCGGGTTGAGAGTCGGGGCGCCCTGCACCTGGCAGCGGAAGCCGTATTTCGCGAAATCCTCGGCCTTGCTGATGCCGGATCTGGCTTCGCGCAGAGAGGCCAGCACCTCCTGGGTGTTGTTGCCGATGGACGACACGATGCCCATGCCGGTGACGACGACGCGCCTCATAGCTACCTCTCCAAAGAACCCTTGATGCCAAGCCTAACGCCTCAACAGGTAAGGCTGGCCCTGCTCATTCTCAACACTGAGCCCGAGAATGGTCGAAAGCATGACGCCAAGTCCCAAGGCTCCTGCGGCTGTGCAGTGAGGCTGGTTCTTGAAAAAAGATCATGCTTTGTCAATAGGATGCGGCCCAGCTTGGTGCCGAGCCGGCCTTGTCCGCATTCTAGCCGCCGACCGGGGCTTCGGCCTGGAACAGCCCGACGCGCATGTCCTTCGCCTCGTAGATCCGGCGACCGTCGGCCTCGAGCCAGCCGTCGGCGATGCCGAGCACCAGCTTGGAGCGGAACACGCGCTTGAGATCGACGCCGTAGACCACCTTCTTGACGGTGGGCAGCACCTGGTCGGAGAACTTCACCTCGCCGACGCCGAGCGCCCGACCGCGGCCTGGGGAGCCGCCCCAGCCGAGGAAGAATCCGGTCATCTGCCACAGGGCATCGAGGCCGAGGCAGCCCGGCATCACCGGGTCGCCCTTGAAGTGGCAGGGGAAGAACCAGAGGTCCGGCCGCACGTCGAGTTCCGCCACCACATGGCCCTTGCCATAGGCGCCGCCATCCTCGCCGATGGAGGTGATGCGGTCGAACATCAGCATGGGCGGGAGCGGCAACTGCGCATTGCCGGGGCCGAACAACTCTCCGCGCCCGCAGGCAAGGAGCTCTTCATAGTTAAAGCTGGACTGGCGGGCCATGCCGGATGCCGATCCTTTCCCTAGGGTCTCAAAAGGGGCCTCAAGAAAGCCTCGGGGCCATGATGCGGCTCTGGTAGCACAGGCTTGGCCGTCCATCAAAGGGACCCTGGCCGGGATTCTTTGCGGCCTCAACCATCATCCCAAAAACCCTGCCAAGAACCCTGTCAAGGACCGTGCTCCCATGAGCCATCCGGGGGGCAGCCTTGCGGCAACCCTCTCGCTTTCTTATTATCGTGATGTTAGAAGCGCGCATTCGTCCATTCAGTTCCGTGACATGACCGATCCTTTGTCCGCCTACATCGCGTCCACCACCGCTCCGGCTCACCGGAAGGGCTGCCCCGTGTCCGAGTTGCGGGACAAGCTGCGGCGCGTGGGCCTGCGTCCGACCCGCCAGCGCGTGTCCCTGGGCTGGCTCCTGTTCGGCAAGGGCGACCGACACATCACGGCCGAAATGCTCTTCGACGAGGCGTCCCGCGCCCGCGTGCCGGTGTCGCTGGCGACCGTCTACAACACCCTGCACCAGTTCACGGAAGCCGGCCTTCTGCGCCAGCTCGCAGTGGATGGCGCCAAGGCCTATTTCGACACCAACCCCACCGAGCACCACCATTTCTTCCTGGAGGAAGAGGGCGAGCTCGTGGACATGCCCTCCTCAGGCATCAGCGTCGCCGACCTGCCCCAGCCGCCTGAAGGCATGGAAGTGGCGGGCGTCGAAGTGATCGTGCGCCTGCGCCGCAAGGCTTAATCACCAGCCTCTTCAAGCGGCTTCCGGATTCTCTCGATGCCGCTCAGCCACAGCCTCTTCGCCCTGCTCGTCACGGTCATTTGGGGCCTGAGCTTCGTCGTCATCAAGCTCGGGGTCGGCACCACGCCGCCCCTGCTGCTGGCAGCCCTTCGCTTCCTCTTTGCAGCAATCCCAGCCGTCTTCTTTATCCCGCGTCCGAAGACCAGCTGGAAGATTGTCGTGGCCTACGGCTTCTTCCTCGGCGTCGCCCAGTTCGGGCTGCTCTTTGCCGCCATCGCGTTCGGCATGCCGGCAAGCCTCGCCTCCGTGGTGATGCAGGCGCAGGTGTTCTTCACGATTCTCTTTGCTGCCGTGCTGATGAACGAACGGCCCGGGCCGCATCAGGTCATCGGCGGCGTTGTTGCCGGCCTGGGCCTCGTCCTCATCGCCTTGCCGCGCATGACCGGCGGGGGAGCCGGGCCCTTCGTCATGACGGTGATCGCCGCCGCCTCCTGGGGCGTGGCTAACATCGTGTCCAAGCGGGCCGGCCGGGTCGACATGCTGGGCTTCATCGTCTGGTCGAGTCTCGTCGCGCCGCTGCCGCTGCTGGGCCTGTCGCTCTGGCTCGACGGCCCTGCAGCGGTCATCGCCGCCCTGACCCGCATGGACGGTGGGACCCTCGCAGCGGTGGCCTATCTCGCCTATCCGACCACGATCTTCGCTTTCGGAATCTGGGCCTACCTGCTGTCCCGCTACCCGGCCGCCACGGTGACGCCCTTTGCACTTTTCGTGCCAGTCGCCGGGATCCTGGGCTCAGTTCTGATCCTCGGCGAGGCCATGCATCCGATCGAGGCCGTTGGCGGGGCAATCATCGTGCTGGGCCTCGCCTTCAACGTGTTCGGCTCACGCCTCATGGGACGCAGGGTGGTTTGAACCTCACTGTCATTCCGGGGCGGCTCACAAGAGCCGAGCCCGGAATCCATAAACACAACATATCAAAGTAAGAGTGAGCAGCGCGACGCTTCTTCCTGCGTCCTCAGCGGTTATGGATTCCGGGCTCCGCTGCGCGGCCCCGGAATGACAGTGGAGAGTTGGCCTTTAACTTTTCAGCGGATGAAGCCGTAGCCCACGAGGCCGTAGACGATCAGGAAGATCGCCACGAAGACGTTGAGAAAACGGGGAACCACCAGGGAGGCGATGCCGAGAGCAATACCTAAAATGGGGAGCAGCTTGAAGCTCAGGTTCAGACTCATGGGAGAAGGCCTCCGCGGATCGGGTTACGGTGTTGCCTTCTAGCCCTGAAAGTCTTGATAAATCCGTAAAGGCCTACTCGACTGTCTCATTGGGGTAGACGCCCCACAGCTTCTCCTGCTGGATATAGCCGTCCACGTCGCGGGCGCCCTCCATGGTGATCATCACCCGGCACCACCGCCCGTCGCAGCCCCTGACGTTGGTGATCACGCCGGGCTGGAGGTGGGCCACCACGCTGCTCTTCTCGTCGGCGCGGTCGAACAGGTTGATCGGAGGCTGGTTGCCCTTGGCCCACGGCATGGCAAGGGCCGTGCGCCGCCCCGACAGGAGCGAATGGAGAACCCAGCCCTCGGTGCCCTCCGAATCGCGGATGCGCCGCCAGGTCTCGTACTCGGCGATGATCTCCACGGGGAGCCCCGCGCGCTGGAACACCCAGGCGGTCCGGTGGTCCTTGGACGGGCCTTCGCGCAGGTTCACCCGGTCGGTTTTGAGGCTGACATAACGGGGCACCGGCAGGCCGGTGCCGAGGCGTCCGCCCGGAGGCTGCTGCGCGAGGGCCGCTCCGGCGCTCAGGCTCACGACAGCAAGGGCAAGGACGATCTTGCGCATGGTATCCCCGATCATGACTTTGTCTTGGATGGCAGGCTCTGGTAGATAAGCTTGACGGATGCCGCCACGCGGCGGGTCGCTACCTTTGATCGCCGAACCAGGGTTAAGAGAGCGTGAAACTCTTTACACTTCGCGGCTTTTTCAGTGCTGAGGGTTTTTGAGCCGATGAAAAAAAGACCCCTGGTCGTCGTCACCCGCCGCCTGCCCGACGTGATCGAGACGCGCCTGCGCGAATTGTTCGACACGCGCCTCAACCTCGAGGACAAGCCGCTCTCGGCCGAAGAGCTCACGGAGGCCGTCAAGGCGGCCGATGTGCTGGTCCCCACCATCACCGACGAGATCGATGCATCCATCATCGGTCAGGCCGGACCCAACCTGAAGCTCATCGCCAACTTCGGCAATGGCGTCGACAACATCGATGTGTCGGCGGCGGTGGCCAAGGGCATCACCGTCACCAACACCCCCGGCGTGCTGACCGAGGACACGGCCGACATGACCATGGCGCTGATCCTGGCGGTGGCCCGACGCCTTCCGGAGGGGACCCGCGTGATCCCCGATGGGGAGTGGACTGGCTGGTCGCCCACCTGGATGCTAGGGCGGCGCATTACGGGCAAACGTCTTGGCATCGTCGGCATGGGCCGCATCGGCCAGGCGCTCGCCCGCCGGGCGAAAGCCTTCGGCCTGTCGATCCACTACCACAACCGCCGCCACGTGCCGCCGAAGATCGAGGCTGAACTCGAGGCGACCTACTGGGAATCCCTCGATCAGATGTTGGCCCGCATGGACATCGTGTCCGTGAATTGCCCACACACGCCCGCCACCTATCACCTGCTCTCCGCGCGGCGCCTCAAGCTCATGAAGCCGGATGCGATCCTGGTGAACACCGCCCGCGGCGAGATCATCGACGAGGGGGCCCTGACCAAGCTCATCGAGGCCGGCGCCATCGCGGGCGCGGGCCTCGACGTGTTCGAGGAGGAGCCCGCCGTCAATCCGCGCCTCGTGCGGCTTGCTAAGCAGGGCAAGGTGGTGCTCCTGCCCCACATGGGCTCGGCCACGCACGAGGGGCGTGTCGCCATGGGCGAGAAGGTGATCGTCAACATCCGCGCCTTCGTGGACGGCCACAAGCCGCCAGACCGGGTGCTGCCCAGCATGCTCTGAGCACACCACACAATCAGATCGGCCCATAATTGGCGCGGCGATTCGGGCCCGTTGCGGGTTTTCCCTTGAATCAATGTCTCGCTAACATATGTTAATTCGCATGATTCGCGTGAGCCGACCCACGTAACCTCCGACTCTCCTCCTGTCGCGAGCCCATCGATCCGATGAACGGCTATTCGATTTCTTCACGACCCGTCGTGCTCCTCGTGGAGGATGAACTTCTCGTGCGAATGGCAACGGCCGATGCCCTCACGGATGCGGGCTTCGACGTGATCGAGACCGCCCATGCCCAGGCGGCGCTGGAGGTCCTCCAGCATCGGGACGATATTCGGGTGCTGTTTACCGACGTGAAGATGCCCGGGTCCATGGACGGTCTCGAACTCGCAGACCTCGTCCGCCGGCGCTGGCCCCACATCCCGATCGTGATCACCTCCGGCCATCTGAAGCCGGAGAGCGTGCGCCTGCCTGACGATGCCGTTTTCATCGCCAAACCATATGGCGAGAAGGCTCCGGCAGTGGCGATCCAGGCCCTTCTGGTCTGATTCCGAGGGCGGCGTTGTGCCTCCGATGCTCATTCGGACAGCACGCCTGACACCCACCGCACTCTCATGAATGTGAAAATGGGGGCTGCGACTCAATGCAACCGAAAACCATCTTGAGCATAAACATATGTGAGTGCGGCTAAGATCGGAGTTTGGCCACTACAGGCTGTTCCTACCCTCAGCAACGACCCGTATGACCAACCCCCTGATTCTAAAGCTCGAACAGCGTGATCAGCTCTCGGACGAAGAGAAGAGAGCCTTGGAAAATGCGATTGCGCGCGTCCGGGTGGTCGAGGCCGACGAGGACATCGTGCGCGAAGGGGATCGCCCGAACGAGAGCTCCCTGCTCCTCGACGGCTTTGCCGCCCGTTACAAGATCGTGTCGAACGGTCGGCGGCAGATTTCCGCGCTCCACGTCGCAGGTGATTTCCTCGATCTGCATAGCTTTCTGCTGAAGACGATGGATCACGGCGTTCTGGCGCTGACCACCTGCCGCATCGCCACCGTTCCGCATGCGACGCTGGAAAAGATCACCGACGAGTTTCCACATCTCACACGGCTGTTGTGGCTCAACACGCTGATCGACGGTGCCATTCACCGGGAATGGCTCACCGCCATGGGGCGCCTCTCGGCAACGGCCCATATGGCGCACCTGATCTGTGAGCTCTATCTGCGTCTCAAAGTGGTCGGTCGGGCTGAGGGCGACTCGGTCCAGCTCCCCATCACGCAGGCCGAGCTCGGCGATACGCTCGGGCTTTCCACCGTCCACGTGAACCGGGTGCTGCAGGAACTGCGCAAGGAAGGACTGATCCGTTTCCAGGGCGATGCCATGACCATCCTTGACTGGGAGCGGCTGAAGAAAGTAGGCGAGTTCACCTCAACCTATCTCAGCCTCCAGAACGAGGACCGCTAGTCTAAGGCCCTGATGCCGGATGTCCGATATCACCCTGCAGCCCATATCCGTGATGCCCGATGGCGGCGGCCATGAGGGACAGCTCGTTCTTGCCGCCGGACACCTTGTGGCCGTTCTCTCCCGTGTGACCGCGGAGGAAACCATCGGCGAGCGGGAGCAGATCGAAGGCTGGTTTCTGGAGGCCGGCTTCGGCCCCTGCGGCCTCCTGATGAGCGTCACGCCTCCCGTTTTCGCCGATCTGGATTAGGCCCTGGCATGGGTCCGCACGCGGCTGGAAGCGGGGTTCGATCCGAGCTGATCGGATCAGCCGGCCAACCGCCTGACGATCTCCCCGGCGGCCCGCTCGCCCTCCTCCCAGGCGCCGCCCGCCGTGCCCCATTGCGCGCGCGACAGCGCCTCCCCGGCAAACCAGATCCGCTCCCCGACCGGCGTCTTCAGGGTGTCGCGGATGGCGTAGAGCCCCGGCGGCACCACTGCCCAGGAGGCGCGCGACCACGGATCGTTGCGCCATGCGGTGCTGTGTAGCGCGGTTAGATTGCGGAGGGCCCGATGCCCGAAATGCTCCGCCAGCACCGCGCGGGCAAACCGGAACGGCGCATGAGCATCCCGCCGATCTAAGCTTGCGGCTGCCGGCTGGTCGAGCTCGAAGAAATGGAACGGCGTGTTGTCGATGCAGGTGAGAAGCCCCGGCGGCTCCCGGCGCGTTCCGGTGAGGCTCGCCAGGCGGTCGGCGCCGCGGAACGGCGAATCCGGCCAGTGCAGCACCACATGCTCGTAGACGCCCTGGGTGAAGCCGTGGATCGCCTCCTGGATCGCGTTCGGCAGGGCAGGGGCGAAGCGGATCGTGCCTTTCTGCAGCACCGCCATGGGCGTGGTCACGATGGCGGCTTTCCCGCGCAGCGCTCCGGCGCTGCTCTCGACCCGCACGCCTGACCCCGACCAGTCGATGGCGTGAACGGCGGTCCCGAGACGGATCGGCAGGCCCCGCGCCAGGCGGCCCACATAGGCGCCGAGCCCTCCGGCGATGAAGAGGTTGTCGGCATATTCCATGCTCGGGAAATCATGCAGGCTAACCTCGTCGAGGGGACGGCCTGAGACCAGCCCATGAATGGCCGCCACCCGCCGCCCTTGCGGGCCCATGGGGGGCAGGACCTTCGCGGCCGCCTGGTCCTCACGGGCCTTTGCTTCTTGAGTCATGGCCCGGTCGGCCATGGCAAAGGCCCGGTCGAGCGCCGCGCTCTCGGCCCGGCTTCCCCGACGGCCGCGCACGAAGAAATGCCCGTCCACGGGAGCCCGGCGCAGAGGCTCACGGCGCTCTCGACCGAGCTTCACCAGCGGATTGATCGGACCCGCATGAAGCCAGTGGGCGCCGAGGTCGAGCGGGTGGCCTTTAAAGCTGCGCGTGAGCGTACGCCCACCGATGCGGTCTCTGGCTTCCAGGATCGTGACCGTCAGCCCCCGGGCAATGAGATGCCGCGCTGCCGCGATTCCGGCGCTGCCCGCGCCAATGACGATCACGTCTGGATCCGCCACAGGGGCGATCTGCGATTCGGGTTTCAACGGCACAGGCTTCCCCACCCCTCGCTTTGCGGCGGCTTCGTTCATAAGTAAGCTCCGCACCGCGCATCAAGCGTGGCCTTAGCGCATCGTGCGGAAAAGTGGATCCGGTTTTCCGGCCCACACGATGCGCACACCACTAAGAAGCATGGGGTTCACCCCCTCGAGGAGACGAAGGACAGATGCTCATCCAATCGGTTTTCGCGGCGGCCCGCGAGGTCTTCTCGCCCGCGCTGCGGCGTGTCCTCTGGAAATCGATCGGATTGACCCTGGCGCTGCTCGTCCTGGTCTGGCTCGGCCTGACGAAGCTGTTCGACATTTTCCTCACCAATCACGATCTCAGCGCGAGTTACCCGATCATCGACAGCTTCGCGTTCTTCCTCGCAGGCTTCGGGCTCTTCGTGGCGCTGATCTATCTGCTGCCGGCGGTCTCGGCCATCGTAGCGGGGTACTTTCTCGACGATGTGGCCGAAGTGGTCGAGCACAAGGATTATCCGGCCGATGCGCCCGGCCGGGCTCTGCCCTTCGGCAAAGCCATTCTTTACGGTGTCCGCTTTGCCGGCCTGTCGCTGCTGGTGAACCTCGGTGCCCTGCTGCTGTTCTTCATCCCCGGCATCAATATCGGGGCATTCTTCGTGGCCAATGCCTATCTGCTCGGGCGCGAATATTTCGAGCTGGCGGCCGGTCGCTTCTGGCCGGCGGAGGACGTGGCGCGCCTGCGCACCGAGCACCGGGGCACGGTGCTCGCCGCCGGTGCCGTGCTGGCCGGCCTGGTGCTCGTGCCGGTGGTGAACCTCATCACGCCGGTGTTCGGCGCCGTGATGATGGTTCACCTGCACAAGAGGCTCACCCGCGGTCGGACGGTGATTTCTGATCGCCAGGAGGGCCAAGCCTCCCTCGAGAACCGTTGAAGGATTAAGCCCCTCAGCGGCTCGCCTGCTGGCCGACGGCCGGGCCGGAGGCCCGCTCCGGGTGAAAGTCGGACGAGGCTCCTCCCGAGCGGGGAGCAAGCAGGTCCGGCATCGTTTGCGTCGCGTTGCGCTTGAGGTCGAACTGGCCGGTCTTGCGGAAGCGCACCAGATAGCTCGGCACGATCGCCTCGATGGTGGTTGGGGTGATCCCCAAGCCCTGGAGCGTGCGGCCCTCGGCCACTGCGCTGTCGGACACCACGTTGTCGCTCTCAAGCAGGATCGCCTGGTCGCGGGTGGTGACGAGTTCGTTCGGCATCAGGCCGAGTGTCAGCCAGTCGAGCGTGCCCATGATGCTGCCCATGGCTCGGGCGGCCTTCGCCGGCACGGGCACGATGGCGCGCTTGCGCTCGGTGACCTCGAAGATGAGTTCCATCATTTGGCGCAACGAGCGGATCTCCGGCCCGCCGAGTTCATAAACCCGGCCGGTCGGCACCCGACCGTCCACCGCGGCCACGATGGCCGCCGCCACATCGCCCGCATAAATCGGCTGGAAGCGGGTGTCGGCGCCGGGCAGGGGCAGCACGGGCAGCATGCGGGCCAGCGTTGCGAAGCGGTTGAAGGAGCCGTCGCCGGGTCCGAACAGCAGGGAGGGGCGCAGGATCACCGCATCGGGCCGCACCTGGTGCAGAGCAGCCTCGCCCTCTGCCTTAGAGCGGGCATAGGCCGATTCCGAGTTCGCATCCGCCCCGATGGCCGAGACATGCGTGAAGGAGACCGCCTTCTTGGCGAGCCGCGCGATCATGGCCGGCGCCTGGGCCTGCAGCGTGTCGAAGCGCTGGCGGCCGGTCTCCTGCAGAATGCCTACCAGGTTGATCACGTGATCGGCCCGGGTCACCGCATGGGCCACCGAATCCTCGTTGCGCAGGTTGGCGTGGATCGGGTGGATCTGCCCTACCTTCCCGAGGGGGAGGAAATTCGCCATGTTCGGCTGCCGGGTCGGCACGAGCACCCGGTAGCCGCGCTGGGCGAGAAGGCTCACCACATAGCGGCCAAGGAAGCCCGACCCGCCGAAGACGGTGACGATTTGCTGCTCAGGCGTGCGAAGGGCACCGATCATGAAACTCTCCTGCCCGGCGAGGGACTTGCATGGAGCTTGGGTGGGAAATGTAGAACGTCTCTATAGCATCGGACCCAAAAGTGGAATCCACTTTTGGGACCCATCCGATGCTCCAATTCTTTAAGCGGCACATCGTTCAGGCGGAAAACCGGATCCACTTTTCCGCACGATGTGCCGTCAAACGCCGCTGCCCTGTGAAGAGGTGCAGGCCGAAGAAAGCGCATCGGTCGCATTTTCGGTGATTGACGCGCAGTCCGATCCACCGTAAACGAAGCCTCGCCGAACAGGCAGGCCCAGGTGGCGGAATTGGTAGACGCACTGCTTTCAGGTAGCAGCGGGTAACACCGTGGAGGTTCGAGTCCTCTCCTGGGCACCATCAACCCTTAAGTGGTTGATCCGCAATAGAACTCCCATAGAACAAGGCTGAGAGACTGCCCGAGTGGTACAAACGGGTGGTGCAGATGGCCCTTTTGATGTCGTGTCCCTGACGACCTCCGGCCGATCATCAGCAAGTGGGACATTGAGCTTAGTCTCAGGACCAACGATCCCGAAACGGCGAAGCAGGAGCACCTCAAGGTTCTGACGGATCTTGAGGCGCAATGGGAGAACCTGCGCGCTGGCTCCAGAACCCTTGTAGAGCGGGAAGCCCATGAGCTTGCTCGGGCGGTTCACGATGCCTTCGCTTGCAGGACATCGGGACAATCCAAGCCAACAGACCTCTTGCAGTATGGACAGCGGAGGAAGCCTCTAGGGAAGTCCCAGCGTTGGATTTCGCCAAGCCGCTCTGGCTGAGATCAAACCGGTTCACCGCTGGCTGCTCTAGATTTGGGCCTGTTCGCGATCACGCTCCTCGGAGATCCGCCAGCTTCGCGTTGAAGACATAACGAAGGCCGATCTGGACGCTGGATCAGTCAAAACCTTTAGCTCCGAGCACATTGTCCCGCTTCACCCAGCAATCATCGAGAGTGGCTTCCTCGATTGCGTCCGCACGATTGGCTGTCGATGGGTCAGGTGGACATTGAGCAATGACGGGCATCAAGATTGACCCCCATTCGTCCAGCCATGTTGGTGATGCGCGAGCCGAGCGTGCGGCGCCTGTTGTCTGCAGTGACATGATAGCCGATCGGCAGAGCCACTAGCAGGCCGTTGAGACGGAATCGGATGCTGGACGTCAGGGAACGATCCAGCCCCAAACCGATTGTCCAACAGCGAAGCTTCACCTCGGGCCTAAGCCCGACACAACGAAGGGTGCGCGGCACAGCCGATGGCGCAGCTTTTCACACCGGCGGCAACCACCCTGTTCCGGGTGGTCATCGTGCTTGCGGGCCTGGGGGTCGTGGGCGCGGGCGTGACCGCCTATCTGTGGGCCCGCGCGGACAGCACCTGGAATGTGGGAAAGCCCGCACCGCAGCCGGTCCCGTTCCGGCACGATCTTCATTCGGGCGAGCTCGACATCGATTGCCGCTATTGCCACGCGACCGTGGAGCGCGCCGCCGATGCGGGCATGCCCTCGGCCCAGACCTGCATGTCCTGCCATTCGCAGGTGTGGGTGGGGGCGAGCGTTCTGGAGCCTGTGCGTTCGAGTTTCGCCCTCGGCCAGCCGATCCGCTGGACCTCCGTTCACCGGCTGCCGGACTACGCCTATTTCCATCACGCGGCCCATGTGACGAAGGGCGTTGCCTGCGAAACATGCCACGGCCGTGTGGATCAGATGCCGAAGACGGTGAAGACCCAAACCCTCTCCATGGGCTGGTGCCTGGATTGCCATCGCGATCCGGTGCCGAACCTTCGCCCCCGCGAGGCGGTTTTCGCCATGGGCTACGAGCCTCATGGCGATGAATTGCCTGAGGACATCCGCGAGTTCTACCGGGAGGCTTCCCGGCGGCTCACCAGCTGCAACACGTGTCACCGGTAGGTTCCATGGGCGAGAGAACGACAATCGATCTCGAAGCCCTGAGGGCTCGCCTCGCAACCGAGGACGGGCCGCGCCTCTGGCGCAGCCTTGAGGAGCTCGCGGATGTGCCGGAGGTGCGACGCTACGTGGAAGCCGAGTTCCCCGACATTATGCAGGCCGCACAGATCGACCGGCGCACCCTGCTGAGGCTGATGAGTGCCTCCCTGGCGCTGGGAGGGCTGGCGGCCTGCAACGGCAGCGATGCCGGAACAGGAGCGCCGCTCCTGTCGCAGAGCCACAATAGGCCGGGCTATGTGCCGGGCGTGCCGATGACGATCGCCACCTCCCTGCCGTTGAACGGCTATGGCAGGGGCGTGCTCGTCAAGGCGCAGGAGGGGCGCCCGATCAAGATCGAGGGCAACCGTCTTCATCCCGCAAGCCTCGGCGCCACCGATGTGTTCGCGCAGGCCGAGATCCTCTCGCTCTACGATCCCGACCGGTCCGATGCTCCACTCCAGAATGGCGTGCCGAGGTCCTGGGAGGATCTCACGAGCTTCATCCGCCCCGTGCGCAATGAGCTTGTTTTCGATGAGGGCAGGGGGCTTCATGTCCTGATGCCGCCGACCGCCTCACCGACCCTGCACAGGCTGATCGGGCAGGCGCGGCAGCTTTTCCCGCATGCGCAATGGCATGTGTTCACACCCGTCGACGACGGCAATCGTCGTGCTGCAGCGATGTCGGTTTTCGGACGCGGCCTGGAGCTGGTTTACGACCTGACCCAGGCCGATGTCATCGTGACCCTTGGTGGCGATCTCTTTGCCGAGGAGCCGGGCCACATCCGCTACGCGGCTGATTACCAGGCGCGACGGCGGGCACCCGACCGAGGCATTCCCCGGCTGTTTGCTGTCGAAACACGCATGAGCCTCGTGGGCGCTCGGGCGGACGAACGGATCCCGCTGCGCCCGCGGGATTTTGAGGGCTTTGTCGAGGTGCTCGCGGCGGCTCTCGACACTGGAGCTGTGCCGTCCGGCGCTCATCCCGCTATTTCTCGTCTAGCCGATGCCCTGCGCCGCGCCGGAGCCCGCAGCCTCGTCGCGGCGGGTCGCGAGCAGTCCGCCCGCGTTCATGCGCTGGCACTCGCCATCAACGCGCGCCTCGGTGCCTTCGGAACGACGACGCGCGCTATCGAGCCGCTGAATGCTCTGCCGGGTGAGGTTCGGACACTTGCCAACTTGGTGGAAGCCATTGAGACCGGACAGGTCTCGCGCCTTGTTATCCTCGGCGGCAATCCCGTCTACACGGCACCGGCCGACATTGAACTGGCGCCGCTTGTGCGGCGTGTGCCGCTGTCTCTTCATCTTGGCCAATATCGGGACGAGACGGCTGCCGTTTGCACGTGGCATATCCCTGAGAGCCACCCGCTCGAAAGCTGGGGAGACCTGCGGGCCTTCGACGGAACGGTGGGGCTACGCCAGCCGGCGACGATGCGGCTGAAGCCGGGCTTGAGCGCGGAGGAGTTCCTCGGCCTCATGGCAGGGCAGAATACGGACGGGCGCGGACTGGTTCAGGCCGCATGGCGCGAGGCCTGGGGCGACGCCTTCGACGAGCGCTGGGCACGGTCCCTTGAGGACGGACTGATCGAAGGATCCGCGGCGCCGACGGTCGATGTCGCTCTTCGACCGGACTGGAGACTGGAACCCGCTACACCGGCTGCATCCGTGGGGATCGATGTGGTCTTCGCTCCTGATCCGTCCGTGTGGGATGGTTCGTATGCCAACAATGGCTGGCTGCAGGAACTGCCCAAGCCGCTCACGAAGCAGGTCTGGGGCAACGCCGCTCTGATGGCTCCTGAAACGGCGGAAGTCTTTGGGCTCGCTTCGGGGGACGCCATTGACCTGTCCGTCAACGGGCGTGTCGTGCGGGCGCCCATATGGCTGCTGCCCGGCCATGCCCCCGGCGCCGTGACGTTGACCCTCGGCTATGGCCGCCAATTGGCCGGACGGATCGGCAACGGGATCGGTTTCGATGCCTATGCCATCCGCTCCTCCAATGCTCGGTGGATGGCCGCCGGCGAGATGCGGCGTGCGGTTGAAAAGATCCCGGTCGTCTCAACGCAGCAGCACCATTCGCTGCAGGGACGGGACATCGTGCGTGTGGTGGCGCCCGGAGAAGCCGTGCCTCCTGAGCCTGCGCATCCATCCATTTATCCGGAATGGCCCTACAAGGAACATGCCTGGGGCATGGCGATCGATCTCGATGCCTGCATCGGCTGCAACGCCTGCGTGATTGCCTGCCAGGCCGAGAACAACATCGCGGTTGTCGGCCCCGAGGAGGTGGCGAAAGGGCGCGAGATGCACTGGCTGCGCGTCGACCGCTATTATGCCGGCGATCCGGCCGCACCCGACACTTATTTCCAGCCCGTTCCCTGCATGCATTGCGAGAAGGCGCCCTGCGAGGTCGTCTGCCCGGTCAACGCGACGGTGCATTCCTCCGAGGGACTCAACGACATGGTCTACAACCGCTGCATCGGTACGCGGACCTGCTCGAACAACTGCCCCTACAAGGTGCGCCGCTTCAACTTCATCGATTATCAGGGCACCGATGTCTCGGCCCCATCTGAGGCCATGAACCCGCAGGTGACGGTGCGCGACCGCGGCGTGATGGAAAAATGCACCTTCTGCGTCCAGCGCATCGGGGCAGCCCGCGCCAATGCCCGTGTCGAGGATCGGCGCGTGGCCGACGGCGAAGTGATGACCGCCTGCCAGCAGGCCTGCCCGACGCAGGCCATCGTGTTCGGCGACATCAACGATCCGGACAGCTCTGTCAGCCGCCTCAAAGGAAGTCCGCGCAACTACGCGCTTCTGGGAGCGCTCAACACGCAGCCGCGTACCACCTATCTCGCGCGCGTTGAGAACCCGAAGGAGAACGGATAGGCCCATGACCAGCGACGCCCAAGCAGTGACGAGCCGGGTGGCCGACGTTCCGCTCTCCCCGCATTTCGGCTGGGCATGGTGGCTTGCGCTGCTCGCCTCCGGCGGTCTCGTCGCGCTCCTCGGCTACACGCTGATCTCCGTCACGATCATTGGCGTCGGCGTCTGGGGCGTGAACATTCCTTATGTCTGGGGCTTCGATCTCATCAACTATGCCTGGTGGATCGGCATCGCCAACGGCGCGAGCCTCTTTGCCGCCACTCTGGTTCTGCGCCGGCACGATCTGCGCACGGCGGTGAACCGGTTTGCGGAAGGCGTTGCGCTCTTCGCGGTCATCTGCGCCGGAATCTTCCCCATCTTCCATCTCGGGCGCCCCTGGCTGTTCTACTGGACCTTTCCCTATCCGGCGACCTTCCAGGTCTGGCCCCAGTTCCGCAGCACCCTGACCTGGGATTTCTGGGCCATCAGCACGCATGTGATTGTTACAAGCCTGCTCTGGTACGTGGGCCTGATCCCCGATCTCGCGACGCTGCGGGATCGCGCCCGGCGCCCGATCGTGCAGCGGATCTATGGTATCTTCGCCCTCGGCTGGCGTGGCTCCGTACGCCATTGGGCCTATCATCAGCGCGCCTATCGCCTGGTCGCCATTCTGGTGCTGCCGCTGATCCTCATCATGCAGAGCACGGTAGCCTTCGAGTTCGCCGTAACCCTGGTGCCCGACTGGCACGAAACGCGCCAGCCGCTCCACTTCGTTGCAACGGGCTTGGCACAAGGCTTGTCCATCGTGCTCCTCGTCGCGGTGCTCCTGCGCTGGGGACTGCGGCTCGGGCGCTACATCGACGAGGGAGACGTTGATCTGTTGGGCAAGCTGGTGCTCGCAAGTGCCCTGGTGTCCGGCTACCTCTACATCGATGAGATCGCCTCGGCTCTCTTGTCGGGAGGCTTGGCCCAGGAGGCAACCTTCGCCCGCATGACGGGCGAGTACGCGGGACTCTATTGGACCGCGATCGTCTACTCCGTCGTGATCCCGCAGCTGTTCTGGTTCCGGGCCGCCCGGTTGAGCACCGTGGGTGGGGTCTTCGTCGGCATCGCCATCGGCGTCGGCATCTGGTTCGATCGTTTCTCGATCATCGTCGGTGGGCTTCAGACCGATTACCTTCCCTCCATCGGGCGCGGCTACAGCCCGACGCTGTCGGAGACAGGTCTCTTTCTTGGAACGATCGGGCTGTTCGCAGCTCTGCTGCTGCTCTTCGTCCGCTTTCTGCCTGTGATCTCAATGTTCGAGACGCGCCATGACGAGCATGAGGAGAAATCCTCATGAGCCAGCAGCCCTATGGCATCATGGCGGAGTTCAAGACTCCTGAGGCGCTCATTGAGGCGGTGAGGGCGGCCAAGCACGCCGGCTATACGCGGCTCGATGCGTTCAGTCCTTTCCCTCTCTCGGACCTCGCCAAGGAACTCGGCGTTCGCACGTCGGTGATCCCCTGGATTGCAACGGTCGCCGGGTTGATCGGTGCAGCCATTCAGTACGGCTCGCAGTACTGGATGAACGCCGTCGACTATCCATTGAACGTTGGCGGACGGCCGCTTCACAGCTGGCCCGCCTTCCTTCCCGCCTCCATGATCGTCGCGATCCTGTGGGCGGGCGCCGCAACCCTAATCGGCCTGCTCTTGATCCTGCGGCTGCCGCGCCTGCATCATCCCGTCTTCGCGGTGCCGGGTTTCGAGCGTGCGTCGGAAGACCGTTTCTTCCTGTGCATCCTGCAGGACGATCCCAAATTCGACAGTGCCGTCATCCGTGAAGTTCTGGGAGCGCACTCGCCTCTGGCCGTTCGGGAGATTCCGGCGTGCGAGTAGCGGCAGCCATCGCGAGCTTCCTCCTGCTCGCCGCCTGCGATACCGGAACGGAGCAGCGTGACGCGGTCGCTTCGACGCGCACCGTTCAACGAGGCTATGAGCCCGTGCCGCCCGGCACGGTGCCAAGGGGAGCGTCTGCGCAAGCCGCCGCCCTCGCACCTCCGGGGCCGGAGCGAACGCCGGCTCTGCTCGCCCGTGGCGAGGAGCGCTTCCGGGCCTTCTGCACACCCTGTCACGGTGCGAACGGCCGTGGTGACGGCCTTGTTGTGGCACGCGGCTTTTCTCCGCCGCCTTCCTACCATGATGAGCGCCTGCGGGCGTTGGCGCCCGAGCACATCGTGCAGGTGATCACCCAGGGCAAAGGACGAATGTTCTCTTACGCCGACCGCGTACTCCCTGAGGACCGCTGGGCCATTGCGCACCACGTCAAGGAACTGCAGGCGCGTGGTGTTGGGGATGCATCAAGGCAGGGGAGCGCAACTCCATGACCGCAATGGAGGCCCTCTACATCGTCTTCGTCGCCCTTGCAGGGATCGCGATGGGTAGTCTCGTGGTGCTGATGATCGGGCATCTCATGAGCGAGCATTGGCTTGCGCCGGTGCGTGCTGAAGCGGAGGCCGCCGCTCTCACGCTGCCTTTCTTCCTGCTCCTAGGCCTCGTGCTGGCCTTTGGCATTGGTGAGCTTTTCCCATGGGCCGGACATCCGCTGGACCTGCCTCCTGCACGGGCAAGTTTCCTGAGCCCCGGCTTCTTCATGATCCGGAGCGCCTCCTATCTTCTGATCTGCACAGGGCTGGCCTATTGGCTGACGCATACCCGCCACCTCCGCCGCGCCAGTGCCATCGGCCTCGCGCTGCTGTCACCGGTCATGACCTTTTCGGCCTACGACTGGGTGCTCTCGCGGGAGCCGCAATGGTGGTCGAGCCTGTTCGGACTCGCGTTTGGGCTGGGCCAGGTTCTCGCGGCTCTTGCGAGCGCCATCCTGATCACGCTTCTCAAGAAGGAACCTGCCTCGCCCCAGCGCATGGCGAGCCTTGAGCGCGCATTGCTGACCCTGCTGCTGCTGACCGCCTGGACGTGGTTCGCGCAGTTCCTGATCGTCTGGCTCGCGAACTTGCCGCATGAAGTTGCATGGTATCTCAAGCGCTCGGACGACGGCAACCTGACCCTTCTCGGAACATCCTATGCGCTGATGCTGGCCGCAATTGTCATCCTCGTGCCCTCCGGCGTGAGTCGCATGGCGATGCTGATCGGCAGCGCGCTGGCTCTTCTGCATCACACCACGCACATGCTGTGGGTGTTGCAGCCGCGCGGTGGTCTGTCCTGGCTCGCGCTCGGATTGCTTCTCGCGGTTGCCGCTCTTTGGATCGGCGTCTATGTGGCCGTGATGCGGGCGCGGCCGACCTATAACGAGGAGGCTGTGGAAGAGCCTTAGCTCCTCGGTGCGCTTCCATCGGGATTGGGAACGATGCGGCGGGTGCGGACATCGGTTTCTGTCGGAACAGCCGGAGGATTCGGGATGTCGGCAGCCATTTCATTTTCACGGCGGAGCGGAAGCGGTGGATCGGGCGGATAGACGCGCCTGTTGTCACCTCCCAAGGAGTAGAGGTAGGCTGCCATGTGCCGCGCCTCTGCCTCGGTGACACCTTGCGCGGGCATGCCGGTGGTGGGTTTCAGGGCGACCGGGTCAATCAGCCAGGCGATCAGGTTCGGCGGCGTGTTCGGCAGGAAACCGGCGAGAAGATGCTGCTGGGCGTAATTCTCCAGGCGCGGACCCACCTTGCCCCTCGCACCGCGCACCTCCTCGATCGTATGGCAGGTGCCGCAGCCATAGGCCTGAATGAGCGCATGGCCTTGTTCCGGCTCTCCGCCGGCGATCGCGAGGCGCGAGTAGGTGTCCTCAGTGTCGCTGCAGGCGGCAGGGACAATCAACATCATGGTCAGGAGGAGTGGACGAAGGATCATCGGCTCGGCTTCAGAACATCTGTCGGGGCAACCGGCGAGCGTCGCGTCCGTTCCGTTCCGGGCGTGAGGAGCCGAAGGGCCATGATAAGCCCTGCCGCGAGATAGATCCCGCACATGGGAAGGGACATGATGGCACCAGCCAGCTGCTGATCTTCCAGAGCCGTTAAACCCCACTCCATTGTGCTGGGTGCATGATATAGGGCTTCGCGGGCGAAGCTGAGGAGGGCGCTCAGGAGGCCGCTCTGCAGCAGGGTGATGAAGCACGCAATGAGGGCGGCGGCCGCCGCCTCGCGACCGGAATGCGCCTTGATCACGGCCCGCCAGAACACCAGGGCCGTGCCGAAGAACAGGACGTGCTCCAGCCAGTGCAGCGCGTCGGAGGCAACCGCAGCGTCGAATAGCATCGGGCTGTGCCAGACCCACAAGGTTGCCATGTGAATCAGGGCTGCCGGAATAGGTTTTGCGCAGGGCGACAGGATAGCGAGCACGGATCGCAGTGGACTGTTTCGGGCGATGCCGCGCCGCCGATGGGCTGGCAACGCCCACAGCCATGCGACCTCAGGCTTGCCGAGGACGAGAAGCGGCGGAGCGACCGCGATCAGCAGGATGTGCTGCACCATGTGAGCCGAGAGAAGGGTTGAGGACAGTGCCTCGAGCGGCGTCAGCAGCGCGATGACGAGAAGGACCATCCCTAGGGCGAAGCAGGCGATCTGCCGGGTGGCGAAGCCGGGAGGAAACCGCCCAAGATCCTGCCGCAGACGATAGACGCCCCGAATGAAGAGCAGGCATGATGCCAACAGCGGCACCGAAACCAGCGGATCCGCATGCCACGCATGCCAGAGATCGCCCGCACCGTGAGGCGCTGCCCCATGAGCAAATGCAGGGATCTTGAACAGGATAGTGGCCAATCCCGCGATGAGACCTAGTTCGATCCTGAGGGATCTGTTCGGGAATGGCTTTCGGGAACCAAGTCTCACGGCCAAGCTTTTCCGTTCAATGCATGCAGAAATGACCTAGGGCGGATGGAGCACGAAACGACCCTCACGCGCCTCCGATGGCGGCTGGCCTCCGCTGCGAGGTGCGCAGGCGGGCTCATGTGGGCTGTGCCAGTCGCAGGCTGCAGCGGCGTGCAATCGGCCCTCGATCCGGCCGGGGGCGATGCCTGGGATCTTTACTGGCTCACCATCGTCATGACGGTGGGGGCAACCCTCATCTTCATTCTGGTGACGGCCCTTCTGCTCTATGCGATCTTCTTCCCACCGGAGCGTCGCGCCTGGCTCGGAACACGCCGAACCATCATCTACGGGGGGCTTGCCTTCCCGATCGTGATCCTCTCCCTGCTTCTTCCATATGGCCTCATGGTCATGCGGGATGTTGATGTTCCGCTATCCGGCGCGCTGCAGATCGAGGCCATCGGCGAGCAGTACTGGTGGCGGGTGCGCTACCCGGCCGAGGGCGAGCAGGCGGAGTTCTCGACAGCAAACGAATTTGTCGTTCCCATCGGCAGGCCGATCACCGTGTCGGTGACCGCGGCCGATGTGATCCACAGCTTCTGGATTCCGAATTTCGGCGGCAAGATCGACATGATCCCGGGACGGATCAACCGCTTCAACTTCACGGCGGAACGTCCCGGTGTCTATCGCGGTGTCTGCGCCGAGTTCTGCGGCGCCCAGCATGCGCGCATGGCCTTCGATGTTGTGGCGCTGGAGCCCGCCGAATTCGACGCGTGGCGAAGGACGCAGGCGCAGCCGGCCCAGGAGCCGGGCATCCCGCTCCTAGTGAGAGGCCGCGACCTGTTCCGCGCCGGCGGTTGCGGCTCCTGCCATGTGGTGCGCGGCACGGAGGCCAATGGGCAGTTCGGTCCGGATCTGACCCATGTGGGCAGCCGGCGCACCATCGGGGCGGGCCAATTCCCGAACAACATCGGCACACTGGCCGGGTGGATCGCCAATGTGCAGCACATCAAGCCGGGAGCCAAGATGCCCTCCTACGGCTCCCTCACCGGCGAGGATCTGCGGGCGATGGCAGGGTATCTGGAGAGCTTGAAATGAACGCACCCGAGCTCCCGAAATCCTTCGAGCGCAAGGATGCCGAACTTCCCAATCCGCTGCCGCGTCCGGGGGGCGAGTTCGAGCGGCTCAAGAAGGCTTGGGAGCCGCCGGGCTGGCTGAGCTTCGTCACCGCCGTCAACAACACCTATGTGGGCCTCTGGTATGTGGCCACGGCCTTCCTGTTCTTCATCCTGGCCGGGATCCTCGCGTTGATCATGCGCGTCCAGCTGGCGGCGCCGGAAAGCGATTTCGTCAGCCACGATCTCTACAACCAGCTCTTCACCATGCACGGCACGGTGATGATGTTCCTCTTCGCCGTTCCGGCCGTGGAGGCGGCGAGCGTCTATCTGCTGCCGAACATGCAGGCCGCCCGCGACCTGCCGTTCCCGCGCCTGTCGGCCTATGCGTTCTGGGCCTATTTCGTCGGCGGCCTCGTGTTCTTCGGCACAATCTTCTTCGGCCTGTCGCCGGATGGCGGCTGGTTCATGTATCCGCCGCTCACCAGCACCAAATATTCGCCGGCCGAGAATGCCGATTGGTGGCTCCTCGGCATCGGCTTCATCGAGATCTCCGCCATCGCCGGTGCTATCGAGATCATCGTCGGCGTCATGAAGACCCGCGCGGTTGGCATGAGTCTCGACAAGCTGCCGGTCTATTCCTGGGCCATGCTAGTCTTTGCCGTCATGATCGTCATCGGCTTCCCGGCGATCATTCTCGGCACGCTGCTGCTCGAAATGGAGCGCGCTTTCGACTGGCCTTTCTTCATTGCCGAACGAGGCGGGGACCCGCTCCTGTGGCAGCACCTGTTCTGGTTCTTCGGCCACCCGGAGGTCTACATCATCTTCCTGCCGGCGACCGGCATGGTGTCGATGATCGTGCCCGCCATGGCGCAGACGCCCCTCGTGGGATACCGCCTCGTGGTGCTCGCCCTCATTGCAACGGGCTTCCTCTCTTTCGGGCTCTGGGTGCACCACATGTTCGCCACTGGGCTGCCGAAGATGTCCCTGAGCTTCTTCTCGGCGGCGAGTACGGCGGTGGCGGTGCCGAGCGGCATTCAAGTCTTCGCCTGGATCGCCACCATCGCGTCCGGGCGCATGAAGCTGACGACGCCCTCGCTCTTCGTCATCGGCTTCCTGTTCATCTTCACCCTCGGCGGCCTGACCGGCGTGATGGTCGCCATGGCGCCCTTCGACTGGCAGGCCCATGACAGCTATTTCGTCGTGGCGCACCTGCACTACGTGCTCATCGGCGGCATGGTGTTCCCGCTCTTTGCGGCCATCTACTACTGGGTTCCCGTGGCGAGCAAACGGGCACTCTCCGAGCGTCTCGGACGTTGGGTCTTCGGCCTCATGTTCCTGGGGGTCAACGTCACCTTCCTGCCGATGCACATCACCGGCCTCATCGGCATGCCGCGGCGGGTCTACACCTACCCGGTTGGCATGGGGTGGGACGCGCTCAATCTCATCTCCACCATCGGAGCCTTTATGATTGCCGCGGGTGTGGCGATCTTCCTGTTCGACATGGCTCGCAACTTCCGCTTTGCTGGTGAGGACAATGCCGGAAACGTCTGGAACGCCGGCACGCTTGAATGGCTGCCGAACGGCAACTATGCCACGCGCAGCATTCCCTCCGTGGTCAGTCGTGATCCCCTCTGGGATCAGCCCAACCTGTCGAAGGATGTGGAGGATGGACGCTATTATCTCCCTGGAACCGCCACGGGAGGACGCGAGGCGCTGGTGACGAGCCCCTTCGATGCGCGGCCGCAGTACATTCTCCAGATCCCCGGGCCCGGATGGCAGCCGGTGCTCGCTGCGGTGTTCACGGCAGCCTTCTTCCTGCTCCTGACCGTGAAGTTCGTGTTCACGGCGATGATATGCGGCATTCTTGCGCTCGGATGCGTGATCTGGTGGCTCTGGGAAACCGATCCCGGTCCGGTCCGACCACCTGCCGATATCGGCGGCGGCATCGTGGTGCCGGTCTATGTCACGGGGCCGATGAACCATTCCTGGTGGGCGATGATCGTCCTCATGGTGGTGTCGGGCATGGTGTTCACCTGCCTGATCTTCTCCTATCTCTTCCTGTGGCTCGTGAACCCAGGGGCATGGCCGCCGCAGGACGTAAGACTCCCCAACTGGCTCTGGCCCGCTTTTTCCGCCTTCCTTTACTGCGCGAGCGCGGTGCTGATTGCTGTGGCAAGCCGACAGCTGCGCGGTGAGGATCGGCGCAAACCGCGCGCGGTGCCGATGCTGATTGGAGTCGCGCTGCTTCTCGTCGGCAGCGCATCGGCTGTGGATCTCTGGTCGCAATGGCAGACGGGTTTGAGCCCGTCGGCCCATGCCTATGGTGCTGTAGTCTATGCCATCATGTCCCTGCAGATCTTCTTCGTGCTGACCACGCTCGTCATGGGCATCTACACCATCGCACGCTGGCTTGCCGGCAAGCTCGACAGCGTGCGCCGGACGACCTTCGATAACACCATGCTGTTCTGGTACTACACGGTCGGCCAAGGACTGGTCGGCCTCTTGGTGGTGCATGGCTTCCCGCGCCTGACCGGAGGGATCTAGCATGACCGGACGGCGCACAGGGCAGGTTCTTCTGGCACTCGGCGGCATGATCGCCTGGGCGGTGCAGTTCACGATAATCTACGGAGCCACATCGACCCTGTGCGGCCGGGGATGGGCGGATGCGACGCTTCTCGGCATCGGCGTCGTTCAATTCACGATCCTGGCATCCACCATCACGACTTTCGCGCTCACGGCTATCCTGCTGATCGTCTCGTTTCGCGAAGAACGGCAAGGGCGGGATCAGCCGATCTCGGCGACGGACAGCTTCTTGAATCAGACAAGTGTGCTGATCAACGGCCTCTCGCTTGTCGTCATCCTCTGGCATGGCGTACCGGCCTTCATCCTGCCAGCCTGTGCATAAGCCCAACAAGGGTAGCTTCCGACACCGTTACCTGAAGCCAATTTAAGCCAGAATCTCCTCGGCTGGCGTATAGGCGAGGCCATGCGCCTCCGCTACAGGTCGGCAGACGACCTTACCCGCATGGACATTGAGGCCGTCGCGCAGAAAGCGGTCATCCTGCAGCGCTTGGCGCCAGCCATTGTTGGCGAGAGAAAGGGTGAACGGCAGAGTGACGTTGTTGAGTGCGAAGGTGGAGGTTCGGGCCACGGCTCCCGGCATGTTGGTCACGCAGTAATGGACCACGTCGTCCATGATGTAGGTTGGGTTCGAGTGAGTGGTCGGCCGCGACGTCTCGGAGCATCCGCCCTGGTCGATGGCGATGTCGACGATGACGGAACCGGGCTTCATCGTTTTCACCATCTCGGCGGTGATCAGCTTCGGTGCGGCGGCACCGGGCACGAGCACCGCGCCGATGAGAAGATCCGCTTGCATTACAGCGTGCGCGATGGCGTCTCGCGTGGAGAAGACCGTGCGCACGGATGACCCGAACTGGGAGGAGAGGCGGCGTAGCACTTCGGCGGAGCGGTCGATGATTGTCACATGGGATCCCATGCCGAGCGCGATAGTGGCCGCATGGGTTCCGGATACGCCGCCGCCGAGGATCACCACGTCGGCCCCCGGCACGCCGGGCACTCCGCCGAGGAGGACGCCACGTCCGCCCTGGGCCTTTTCGAGACAATGTGCACCCACCTGAGGCGCAAGACGCCCCGCCACTTCCGACATCGGAGTCAGAAGCGGAAGAGCGCCGGAAGCCGAGGTCACCGTCTCATAGGCGATGCAGGTGGCGCCACTCTCCATGAGTTCTGTGGTCTGCTTGAGATCAGGAGCAAGATGGAGGTAGGTAAAGAGAATCTGCCCCGGACGAAGCCGTTTGCGCTCCTCCGCTAGCGGCTCCTTGACCTTCACGATCATCTCCCCGCGCTCGAAGATCGCATCGGGCCCATCGACGATGACGGCGCCTGCCGACTGGTATTCCTCATCCGCGAGCCCTGCCCCGAGACCCGCACCGCGCTCGATGAGTACCTCATGACCGTGATGAACAAGTTCCGTGACGGAGGACGGCACGAGCCCGACGCGATACTCGTGGTTCTTGATCTCTCTCGGAACACCGATGCGCATGGCTCTTCTCACGGTTGATCGTCTGACGGATATCGTCTTACTCCAGCCAAGGGAGCAGGTTGGAGCCAATTGAAGCTAGTTAATGCGGCCGAGAGCTGCCGATAATGTGGTCACCATAGTATCGATATGCTCCCTCTCGACAAGCAGGGGAGTTGACAGGGTTCTGGTATCGGGAGGTCACCACCCAGGCCCAAGTGCTCGATCTGCTCCAGCCCTCCATAGGCACCGTACGGCCCATTCACCTCTGGAAATGTCCAACGACCAGTAGCTTGACTTTCCAAAACGTTTTGGGAATCTATTTCCGTTCAAGGAGAGAGTGCTCCCTGTGTCGAGCCTGAAGCACCTCGCGCAATCGCTGGGCTTGTCGATCACAACAGTGTCGCGGGCGCTCGATGGCTATTCCGATGTGGCACCGGCGACCCGAGAGCGTGTTCGGGCGGCCGCACAGGCGATCCAATATCAACCCAACTCCGCCGCTCGCAGCCTGCGTCGACGCAAGGCCGAGGCAGTGGCGGTGACCCTGCCGACGGAGCCGGGACGGTTCGGCCCCCCGACCTTTCTGAACATGCTGGCGGCCTGCGGCCAGAGGCTCGCCGAGGAGGGGCTGGATCTGATGCTGCTGCCGACAGGCGGTCGCATGGAGGAGATGGAGACCTACCGGCGGCTCCTGGACGGACGAAGGGCCGATGCAGTAATCGTGGTGCGCACGAGGCTGGACGACGAGCGCGTCGCCTTCCTGAAGGAACGGGGCATCCCCTTCATCACCCATGGCCGCACCGCGCGCTCCGACGAGCACGCTTTTGTCGACGGAGATGGCGAAGCTGGCTTCCGGGAAGCCGTGCAGCATCTTGTATCCTTGGGACACCAGCGCATCGCTCACATTGCGGCTCCGCAGGATCTGACCTTTGCGCATCTCCGCCGCAAGGGCTGGTTGGAAGCCCTCGCAGAAGCTGGATTCTCAGACAGGCCTGAATACACGGCGCCACCGACGGAAGCGGGTGGTTACGAGGCCGCACGACGGCTCATGCAGCAGAACTCCCCTCCTACGGCCATTTTGTGCGCAACCGACAGCATGGCGATTGGCGCCTTAAGCGCCCTCAAGGAAATGGGCCTCAGGGCTGGACGCGATATAGCCCTGATCGGGCACGATAATCTGCCCTTTGCGGCGTTCACCGATCCGCCGCTCTCAACCATGGAAATAGCCGCCCCCGATGTGGGCCGGCAGCTGGCGGAGATGCTGATCGCTCGCTTAGGGGGACGCGATAGCCGCGTGTTGCAGACAATTCTACCAATTCGGCAGGTTCCGAGGGCCACCCACGGACCCCTGAACTGAGCCCAATGCTCTCGACCTTCCGGCCCCGGGTCGAGCGGCATCAAGAAGGGACCGATGGAGGAAGGAAATGACGCATCCGGTATCGCTTCGCGCCATTGCCGCCGCTACCGCTCTTTTCGGAGGGCTTACCGTGGCACAGGCACAGGAAACGATCTTTTACTCGACGCAGCTTCGCCCGATCGAAGAAGCCACGAAAGTTCGTGAGGTTCTGCTGAAAGGCCTGTCGGGCAAGACCACTTATGTGGTGGACGAACCTCCGGCCTTTGCTGTTCGCATGAAGGCAGAAACGCAGGCCGGCAAACGGACGGCAAGTGTCGTCGGCGCCCTGCATGGCGAGCTGCAGCCTCATGTCCCAGCCGATCTCCAGCCCGTTGACGATGTCGCCGCGAAGCTGACGGCCCGCGGCATTCCGGCGAGCCTGATGGAACTCGGCAAGCTCGGCACAGGCCAGCAGCAATACATCCCGTGGATGCAGGCCACCTATGTGATGGTGGCCAACAAGCAGGCGCTGCAATACCTGCCGGCAGGCGCGGACGTGAACAGCCTCACCTATGCGCAGCTGCAGCAATGGGGCAAGAACATCGTCGACAAGACCGGCCAGCGCCGCCTCGGCTTCCCGGCTGGGCCCACTGGCCTCCTGCCGCGCTTCTTTCAAGGATATTTTTATCCTTCCTTTACGGGCGGCGTGGTCACGACCTTCAAGTCGGCTGACGCGGAAGCCGGCTGGAATGCCTTGAAGGAGCTGTGGGCCGTATCGAGCCCCAATTCCACTAACTACAACTTCATGCAGGAGCCGCTGCTTGCGGGCGAGGTCTGGGTCGCCTGGGATCACATCGCCCGCGTGAAGGAGGCGCTCACGCTGCAGCCCGACCAGTTCGTCGCTTTTCCGGCGCCCGCCGGCCCCAAGGGGCGCGGCTACATGCCGGTCATTGCGGGGCTCGCGATCCCAAAGGATGCGCCGAACCGCGCCGGTGCCGTGGCGGTGATCGAGCACATGACCAAGCCCGAGACACAGCTCGCGACCGCCGCTGAGGTTGGCTTCTTCCCCGTCGTGAAGGCGGACCTTCCGCCAAACCTTGCTCCCGGCATCAAGCTGCTGGCCGGCGCGGTCGCCGCGACGCAGAACGCGAAGGATGCGCTCGTTTCGCTTCTGCCGGTCGGGTTAGGAGCCAAGGGCGGCGAGTTCAACAAAGTCTATACGGACACCTTCCAGCGCATCGTGCTGCGCAACGAGCCGGTCAAGGACGTGCTAGAGGCTCAGGCCAAGGTCCTCGACACGCTCATGAAGGACACCGGCGCACCGTGCTGGGCTCCCGACAAGCCGAGCCAGGGTGCCTGCTCCGTCCAGTAATTTGTGACCAAGGCTCGGCGGGCGTCTGTCCGCCGAGCTCCCCTGATGATCGGAGCGGCTGTCATGCCTGCGCGCACCTCCTGGATTCCCTATGCGCTGATCGCGCCCTCGGTCGTCTTCCTTGGTGCGCTGTTCCTCGTGCCGCTCGTTCAGACGATCTGGCTGTCCTTCTCGGCTGGCGACGGTTTCTCGATGGAGAATTACCAGCGCATGGCCGGCGACCTGAACTTCTCGCTGGCCGTGCGCAACACATTCCTGCTCACCCTCGTGGTGGTGCCCCTCCAGGTCGTGCTGGCGCTCGCCATGGCCACCATGGTGACGAAGCTCGACAAGGGTCGCGATCTGGTGCTGTGGGTGCTCACCATTCCTCTGGGCATATCGGATCTCGCAGCCGGCCTTGCCTGGCTCGCGTTGCTTCAGAACACCGGCTACCTGAATTCCGCCTTGTATGCGCTCGGCCTCATCCAGGGACCGACAGGATGGCTCTCGCAGGAGACGCCTGTCGCCCTGTTCTTCGCTATCGTCCTCGCTGAACTCTGGCGGGCCACCGCGATCGTGCTGGTGATCCTGATCGCAGGTCTGCAGCTCATTCCGAAGGAGTTCTCGGAAGCCGCCGAGATCTTCGGCGCCAAGCCCTGGACACGATTTACAAAAATCACCCTGCCGCTTCTGAAGCCCAGCCTGCAATCGGCGCTGATCCTGCGCACGGTGCTCGCCTTCGAGGTGTTCGCCGTCGTCTATGCGCTCGGCGGGCGCAACTTTCCCGTTCTCGCCGGCGAGGCCTATGTCTGGCAGAACGACAACCAGAACTATGGTGTCGCTGCAGCCTACGCGGTGCTCATCATGGCGATCTCCCTCGCCGCGACAGCCGTCTACTTGCGTGTTCTGAGAACACGTCCGGAGCAGCTCCCATGACAACTCAAGCTGCCGAACTCCCACAGACCGGCAAGAGCCGGAGCGTGACTCTTCCTTCCGCCAGACGCCTTCTGCTCTGGACAGGGCTTGCGGCGTTGCTCGCCTGGGTTCTCGTCCCCATCTATTTCGTTGCGCTTGGCGCCTTCGGCGGCCGGCTCGGTGTGTTCCGCTGGCCCAAAACCATCTGGCCGACGGATCTGTCCTTTGCGGCGATGAGCCAGTTCCTCGCCATCGAAGGCGTCTTCAACGCTCTCGTCAATTCGCTCATCGCTGCCGGCCTGACGGTGGTCTTCTCGATCCTGCTCGGTGCCCCTGCAGGCTATGCGCTGGCGCGCTATACCTTCCCGGGGCAGAATGCCTATCGGCTGCTCGTGCTTCTCACCCGCGCCTTCCCGCTCGCCATTCTGGCGCTGCCGCTGACTGTCTCGTTCATCCGCCTCGGCCTATACGATACGCCGTTCGGCGTCTCGCTCATCCATACGGTGTTGGCGCTGCCCTTCGCGGCGCTCGTGACGCAGAGCCTCTTCATGGGCATCCCGCGCGAGTACGAGGAGGCGGCCTGGGTCTTCGGCTGCACCCGCCTCCAGGCCTTCGTGAAAGTGGTTCTTCCGCTGGCGCTACCGGGTCTCGCCGCAACCGCGATCTTCGCCTTCGTGATCTCTTGGAACGAGGTGTTCGCCGCCTCGATCCTCACCGTGCGCGAGCGGACGCTCACCGCCTACCTGCTTCGGATTCTCGCCGAGAGCCCGCTCCATTACCGCTTCGCCGGCGGCTTCATCCTCATCATCCCCTCCGTGCTCTTCATCTTCGCCGTGAGGCGCTACCTCTTCGCGGTGTGGGGCATTGCCAGTAAGTAACGGATCATCCCATGGCTGATATCGTCATCGATCACGTCGTCAAGGAATTCGGCACCTTCCGCGCCCTGCAGGAAGTCTCGCTCACCGTCAACGATGGCGAGTTCGTCGCTCTGCTCGGCCCCTCGGGCTGCGGCAAGACCACGCTTCTGCGCATCATCGCAGGCCTTGAGACTCAAACCTCCGGCCGCGTCATCATTGGCGGGCAGGACGTGAGCAATCTCGCGCCCCGCAAGCGCGGGCTGGCGATGGTATTCCAGAACTACGCCGTCTTCCCGCACATGACCGTCTTCGAGAACGTCGCCTTCGGGTTGCGGATGCAGAAGGCCTCCCAGACTGAGGTTAAGCGCAAGGTCGAGCGTGCCGCGGCTCTGCTTCACATCGAGAGCTATCTCGACCGTTACCCGGCGAAACTCTCGGGCGGCCAGCGCCAGCGCGTGGCCGTGGCCCGGGCGCTCGCCGTCGAGCCCGCCGTTCTGCTCATGGACGAGCCGCTCTCCAATCTCGATGCGCTCCTGCGCCTTGAAATGCGCACCGAGCTGAAGGCGGTTCTGCGCGAAGCCGGGACCACGACGATCTACGTCACGCACGACCAGACCGAGGCCATGGGTCTCGCAGACCGGATCGCTGTGATGTATGGCGGCAAGATCGACCAGATTGGATCGCCGCTCGAGATCTACGCGACGCCTGCCACGCGCTTCGTCGGCGGGTTCATCGGCTCGCCGCCCATGAATTTCATCAAGGTCCAGTGCAGCCAGGGCACGGCACGCATTGGTGATGCCGCCCTGCCTTGTCCTCCATCGGGCACAGATATGGAACTCGGCTTGCGTGGTGAGGATGCGATCCTGAGCCCCGACAGTTCCGGCATTCCTTTCGACATCCGCGTCGTCGAGCCGATGGGCTCGCACCTGCTCCTGACAGGAACCATCAATGGTCAATCCGCCCGTATCGTTGCCCCACCGACTGCGAAGGTGAATGCCGGCCAGTGCGTGGGCCTTGATGTCGATCCGGCCCGCGTCACCTGGATCGACAGCACGACCGGACGCGCTGTCGTCCGATCTTGAATTTAGGGATTTTCCAGATGAAAAAGCTTCGTATGGAAGAGGCCGCGCACGCCATTCTCGCGCGCAATGACCGCGGTGGCTATACAGTTCCAACCGACCGGCTCTATCCGTTCCAGTGGAATTGGGATTCCGCCTTCGTTGCGATGGGTTTTGCCACCTTCAACGTGGATCGCGCCTATCGCGAGCTCGAGCGTTTGATCGAGGGGCAGTGGGATAACGGCATGATCCCGCACATCGTGTTCCACGCGCCGAGCGACACCTACTTTCCCGGGCCTGACGTGTGGGGCACGCGGCACCGGATTCCAACCTCCGGTATCACGCAGCCGCCGGTCTTCGGCATGGCCCTGCGCCATGTTCACGAGGCCGCCCTTGCGAGCGGTGAGGCCGGTGCGGAGGTGCGCACCAGGGCTTTGTTTCAGGCGGCGTTGCGCTCGCACCGCTGGTGGCTTGCGGCCCGTGATCCAAAAGGTCTCGGACTCGTTGCGATTCTCCACCCTTGGGAAAGCGGCAGCGACAACTCGCCGGCTTGGGACGAGGCGCTTGCTCGCGTGCCCACGACGACCACCACCACGATCCGCCGCAAGGATACGGGCCATGTGGATGCCTCCATGCGTCCGCGCGACGAGGATTACCAGCGCTTCATTCACCTCGTCGATGTCTATCGCGAGTGCGACTGGGACCCAACGCGGCAATGGGCGAAGGCCCCCTTCAAGGTGGCCGATGTACAAATGACGGCCATTCTTGCGCGGGCCACGGCCGATCTCATGCATCTGGCTGAGACCTTTGGGTCCGAGGAGGATAGAGGTGAGCTAGCTCAGATGCATCGCAGGCTGCTCGACGGCCTTGCACGCCGCTGGCGCCTTGATCTCTCCCGTTTCGTCTCGCTCGATTTAATCTCGGGAGCTGACATCGAAGCTCCGACACAAGCAGGCTTCATCCCGCTTGTCGCAGTGACCCTTGATGACGGACAGAAGAGCGCCCTCACGGCGGAGATCGAGCGCTGGCTCGATGGTATGGTGGTCGGCGTCCCCTCGGCACCGCGCTTCTCGCCTGCCTTCGAGCCGAAACGCTATTGGCGTGGTCCTGTCTGGGCCGTCATCAACTGGCTCATTGCGGACGGCCTTCGCCTAAACGGGGCCGAAGACCTCGCCCGGCGGATCGAGCAGGTCACCGTCCAGGCCATCGAGAATGCCGGCTTCTGCGAATATTTCGACCCAACCACTGGCGAGGGCCTGGGTGGCGATACCTTCTCTTGGACAGCTGCCGCCTATCTTGTGCTCGGCCGACGCAGATAGGCTTGTGGAAGGCAGTTCATCCACATTGCCTGCCTTATTTCCACGGCTGCTCTGCAAACCTGCGAACCCATCAGGTGATACGCTACGACATGATCAACCCCGCGCTGATCAACATCACCCTGGAAGAGGATTCGAACGGAGCCCTCGCAGATGAGGTTGAGCGCAAGCTTCTCGACGCACTTCGTCAGAACGTGCCTCCCAGCGACGGCAAACCCCTCACGCTGATTGCGCGGGACCTGCAGGGAGGCATGACTGGGCTTGCTCAGTTCGACATCCTATGGCTGGCTTCTTGTGAAGATGGTTTGGGTGGTAGAGGCGCTGCGCGGCCAAGGGACTTGGAGCAAGGCTCATGACTAAACCCGAGACCATCGCCCGGTCGCGCGGCTCCCACGGTGCATGGCTTGATACATCCAGCGCAATGGCTGAACGGTTCATAACGTAGCTGCCTTGATGTCCACGACATCACACAGGAGATCAAGGCGCCCATGCAGAGGTTCAGGCACTCTGGATGGGCGCTTGTAAGAACGCTGTGGGCGTCAGGCTTTCGGCGATTTCGAGCCGGAAGCTGCCTCTGGTGTAGCAGGTGCTTTCTTCCTTGAGCGGCTCACCGGGCGCTTCGGCTCTTGCGCAACAGGTGCAGGCTCTGGCGCCTTCGTCTTGCGCGCAGGAGCTTTTGCAGTTTCCGAAGGAAGCGTCCGCCCAACCTTCTTGGCTTCTTTCTTGAATTTTTTGAGGCCCTGCTGAACAGATTTCAGAAACTCCTCAGCAACGGAGCCGGGCTCGCTTTGAGCAACAAGCTTGAGCAGTAATTTCTCAAGTTTCTTCCCGCGCCTGAGAACTTTCTCTGTAATGGACGCCAGCTCCTGAAAAATCACCTGTTTGTCTGCAGCCACGGCCTTCTCCTGTGATCGAAGGCCCACCGTTAGCAGCCGTCACAGAACGGTAACAGTGAAGTTTCGATGACAGTTTTGTGACAGGGAGTCAGAGCGGAAAGGGTTGAGGGGCTAGGATTCTCGTTCTCCGCCACCCCCGGTTATGACGGCCCTGCTCTATGCCCCAGCCGCACCTCAGGCTGCAGAGTGCTCTTGGCCTGTGACAAGCGTCCAGGGATTTGCTGAGAGCGCATTCGCATGCAGGGCGATGCCGAAAACATTGGCCAGGGTAGCGGGTGTGAGCACCGCATCGGGAGTTCCACGGGTCACGAGGCGACCCTGATGCAGGAGAACCAGTTCGTCGGCGAGGCCGGCAGCCAGCTGCAGGTCGTGCAGCACGGCGATAACGGCGAGTCCCTTGCGAGCGAGATCTTGCGCAGTGTCGAGCAGAGCGAGCTGGTGCTTCAGGTCGAGGCTCGCGATGGGCTCGTCGAGAAATAGGGCCTGCTGCCTTTCCAGCGTTCGGCCTGCCGCGAGCTGTGCCAGCACCCGGGCGAAATGAACCCGCTGCCGCTCTCCGCCCGAAAGGGTCTGGTAGTTGCGTAACGCAAGATGGGCGACGTCCGCTTGTTCCAAGGCCTCAAACGCAAGACGCTGCCGGTCGCCACGGGTCAAGCCTCGGCCGATTCCTTCAGTGCCGAGGCTTGCCACCTCGAAGACCGTGAAGGGGAAATTGAGATCGGACGCCTGGGGCATCACCGCCCTGCGATGAGCCAGGCGCCAAGCCGGAATGGCGTGCAGCTTTTCCCCGTTCCAGCGCACCATGCCGCGGGCAGGCGCAAGTTCGCCGCACAGGAGGCGCAGCAGCGTCGATTTGCCGGCGCCATTGGGGCCGATGATAACCGTGAAGGAGCCGCCGGCGAACGCGAGGTCGATGCCGTCGACCAGCGCTTTGCCTGCGCTGGAATAGGTGAGATCCGTAGCCTCCAGAAGCGTGCTCATAGGGCCATGCCTCCCGGACGGCGCAGCAGGAGCCAGAGAAAGAACGGCGCGCCGATGGCCGCGGTGAGAATGCCGATCGGCAGCTCCGCCGGCGCCACCATGGTGCGCGCCACCGTGTCGGCGGCGACGAGCAGGGCCGCACCCAGCAACGTCGAGGCAGGCAGCAGCATCCGGTGGTCGGCGCCCGCAATCAGGCGCAGTACATGCGGAACGACGATCCCGACGAAGCCGATCATGCCGGCGGCGGCAACCGAAGCACCGACGGCGACCGCCACGAGCAGGATCGCGAGGGCTTTGACCCGCTGCACCGGCACGCCGAGATGGAAGGCCTCCGCCTCGCCGAGCGCGAGAGCGTTCAAGCCGCGCGCGAGAAAAGGCGTGGCGAGAAGAGTGGGCAGGATGAAGGGCACCACCGTCATCGTCTTTGCCCAGGTGGCGCCGCTCAAAGATCCAAGGGACCAGAAGGAGAGATCACGCAGTTGCCGGTCGTCACTCAGGTATGAGAACAGGCCCATGACTGCGCCGGACAGCGCTCCGAAAGCAACGCCGGCGAGCAGCATGGTGGCAATCGAGGTGCGTCCGCTGTGCGTTGCGACAAGATAGAGCGCAAGCGTCGTGAGCAACCCGCCGGTGAAGGCGCCGATGGGCAGAGCTGTGAAGGGCAGGGGACCGATCAGGGGCGCCAGCAGTGCGTCTCCGAGGACGATCGTCGTGGCCGCCGCCAAGGCCGCTCCTGACGAGACGCCGATGAGGCCCGGATCGGCGAGCGGATTGCGGAAAAGACCCTGCATCAGCGCGCCGGACGAGGCGAGCGCCGCGCCGATGAGGAGACCGAGCAGCAGACGCGGCAGGCGCACCTGCAGGATGATGAGACCGTCGCCTCCGAGCGCTGTCGTGCGGCCCATAAGGGCATCCGTGATGATGGACAGCGTCCGTGGCAGCGGAACGCCGCTGGCCCCAAGACCAAGTGCCATGAGGCTCACCAGAAGCACCAGCACCGCAAGCGCACTCAGCAGCAAGGCCCTGGATTCGCGAAACCCTGTCCGGACGGGGCCATGCTGAAGCGCAGCCGACGTCATGGCTTCGCCTGGCTGACTTGATTGGGGTGAAGCGCCGCCATGAGGCCGCGCGCCGCGTCGGGCGTGCGTGGGCCGAAGCCGAGAAGATAGAGCGAATCCATCACCACGAGGCGCTTGCCGTTGGCAGCGGGCGTCGCCGCGAAAGCCGGATAAGCGAAGGGGTCGGAGGCCGCGCCGCCAGGACCGTGGTTCATCATGACGATGGCCTCGGGCGCGGCGGCGATCAGGCCTTCGTCCGACAGGGGCTTCCAGCCGCTGAGAGACGAGGCCGCATTGGTGGCGCCGGCCAGTGCCAGCATGGCGTCGGCGGTGGTTCCCTGCCCGCCGACGAGCGGCCGTCCGTTCTGGAGCGACAGGACGAAGAGTGTGCGGGTCGCGCGCTTGACCCCGGCTCTGGCCTCGGCAAGCCCTGCAAAGCCGGTCTCGATCTCCTTTGCGAGCGCCAAGCCCTGCTCGGAGGCACCGAGAGCCTGCGCGATCACCTCGACACGCTTCACGATGCCGGCCGGGTTCGGCTCGTCCGGCACACGGACGATGGGGACGCCTGCCTGCTCGATCAGCTTCAAGGTATCGGGTGGACCCGCACCCTCCGAGGCGATCACAAGGCCCGGGTTGAGCGAGAGCACGCCCTCTGCGCCGAGCGCGCGGACATAGCCCACATTGGCTTTCGTCTTGAGCGCGTCGGGGGGGTACAGGCTCGTGGAATCCACGCCGACGATGTCGCCGGCATAGCCGAGGCGGTAGAGGATCTCCGTCACCGCGCCGCCGACGCTGACGATCCGGCGCCTGGATTCGGCGCGCAGTGGGGCTGAGCAGAAAAGGAGCGGCGATGCAAGAAGCAGCGTGCGGCGTGACAGCATCGGGGACAGCCTTCTACTTGGTGAGGATCAGCTTGCCGCTGGCGGTGACGCGCAGGCGGTAGCGTTCACCCCGGTGGAGGAGCACCACCTCACGACCCGCCCCGATCAGGCTTGCCACATCGATCTCTTTTGCCGGAGGCGTCCTGTCAGGTTTGATGTCCGACGATGAAGGCGGGTTGTGCACGATGATCCTCAGATTTTACTTGCTCTAAACAGCACATAGGAATCTTGCTCATGTATTCGCAGTTTAGAACAATGTAAAACTGCGAATATAAGAGTCCATGTTGACGCAGTTACTTGATTTGGCTATCGGATGTAAACCCTTCTCCCGCAGGAGACGGGCAAGTAGCCAGCCAGCGTGAATTCGATTTCTGCGCGAGCCAGCCAGTCCTCAAGAAAAGCACTATGAAAGACTGGGATCGTCAGGATGATTACCTTCCTGCGCGAAGGCCTTCGCGCGTCCACTTCACCCCTTGCCCTTCTCGTTCTCGCCCCTCTCGCGGGTGCGACGCTGGCCTCCGGCGCGCAGGCGCAAGCACAGGGGCAGGCCCCGACGCCGGAAGCGCCCCTGTTCACCACGCTCGACGCGATCACGGTCACGGCCGAGCGTGTGCCGACGCCCGTTTATGACAGCCCCTCGACAGTCAGCGTCACGTCGCAGCAGGAGATCGAGCAGAGGAACATCAACTCTCCGCGCGATCTCGCCCGCGAGGAGCCCGGCATTTCCGTGGGCAACCAGCCCTCGCGCGGCGGCGCCACCAATTACGTGATCCGCGGCATCGGCGAGAACCGCGTGCGCGTGCAGGTGGATGGCGTCAGGATCCCGGATTTTCCCGAGACCAATATCGGCGCGGGCACCTATACCCGTGACTTCGTCGATTTCGACAGCCTGAAGCAGGTCGAGATCATCCGCGGTCCTTCCTCGGCCCTCTATGGCAGCGACGCCATCGGCGGCGTGGTCTCCTATGTCACCAAGGATCCATCCGACTACCTCAATCTCGTCGGCAAGGATTGGTATCTCTCGGCCAAGACCGGCTACGACACCGAGGACAGAAGCTTCCTGCAGACCTATACCGGAGCCTGGCGTTTCGGGCCGTGGGAGTCGCTTATTCTCTACACTCATCGCCAGGGCCACGAGGTGAAGCCGAACCTCGACGACGATTCGACGCTGCGGCCCAACCCGCAGGACTTTTTTGCCGACAACGTGCTCGCCAAGCTGCTCTATAATGCAGGCGATTGGGGGCAGTTCAAGCTTACCGGCGAGTTCCTGCGCAAGGAGGTCGGCACGGAGCTTCTCAGCGACCGCTCGAACACCCCCGGCGGTGGCGGCATGCCCTTTACCCGCGTGTTCGACTCTGACGCGGACGACACCACTACCCGGCCGCGCCTGAGCTTCGACTGGACACTGCCTGTGACCTGGTCCGTCGCCGACACGGTGCGCACCAGCGTGTACTGGACGAAGGTGGACCGCGAGGAGAAAACGCTGCAGCAGCGCGGCACATCGTTTACGGGCCCACCGGCCGAGCCGAACCGGATCCGCTTCTCGGATTTCGGCTTCAACCAGGAGATCTACGGCGCCGAGGTCCAGTTCTCAGGCACCCGCCAATGGGGCGAGTGGGAGCACAGCTTCATCTACGGCGCCTCCGTCGACTCGACCTCCACATCGCGTCCGCGCAACAGGATCGAGCGGAATCTCGACACGGGCGTCGAGACACCCACGATCTCCGGCGAGACCTTCCCCAACAAAAATTTCCCTGACACGGAGACGGTGCAGGCCGGCCTCTACGTGCAGGACACCGCGCGCTATGGAAAGCTCCGGATCATTCCTGCCATCCGCTTCGACGCCTACCATCTCGATCCGAACCCGGATGCGGATTTCGACCGCTCCAACCAGCGCGACTTTGCCGTCGAGGAGCAGAACGCGTTCGCCGTCTCGCCCAAGTTCGGCATCACCTACGACCTGACGGATGAACTGCGCGTCTTCGGTCAGTATGCCCGTGGCTTCCGCGCGCCGCCCTACGACACGGCGAATTTCGGCTTCTCGAATCCGGTCTTCTTCTATGAGATCCTGCCGAACGGCAATCTCAAGCCGGAGACCAGCGACGGCTTCGAAGTGGGCCTGCGCGGGCGCTTCGACAATGGCTCCAGCTTCCAGGTGTCGGGCTTCTACAATCTCTACAACGACTTCATCGAGACGGTGACCGTCGGCACGTCGCCTGCAGGCCTCACCCAGTTCCAGTATCAGAACCTGTCGAACGTGCGAATCTGGGGCGTCGAGGCCAAGGGCGACTGGCGCCTGACGCCGAACTGGTCGATCTTCGGAGCGCTCGCCTATGCGCAGGGCGAAGACGAGGAGACGGGGCTTCCACTCGACTCCGTCGATCCGTTCACGGCCCATGCAGGTATCCGCTACCAGCACGAGGCCGGCTGGGGCGCCGAGGTCAGGGCGCGCGGCGCTGCGGGTAAGAACCGGGTCAGCGATGCGACCTACTTCCGGCCCGATTCCTATGTGACAATGGATGCTCTGGTCTTCTACGATCCGACGCCGAACCTCTCGCTCAACCTGAGCGCCTACAACCTTCTGGATGCCGAGTATCACAACGCCCAGGATGTGGCCGGCGTGCTGGCCACCAACCGCAACCTCGATCTGTTGCGCGCATCGGGCCGCACCTTCGCGCTCAACGCGACGATCCGCTGGTGAATTTTTGGACACGCGGGAGATCGCAGATCTCCCGCGTGTCCACTTTGCTGACAATGGAGACATTCATGTTCATCGCCATGAACCGCTTCAAGGTTTTGAAGGACGCCACGCAGGAATTCGAGCAGCGCTGGCTCACGCGGGAGAGCTACCTGCATGAGCTCGACGGCTTCATCGAGTTCCACATGCTGCGCGGCCCCGAACGCGAGGACCATGTGCTCTATTCCTCGCACACCGTCTGGGCCTCGAAGGCGCAGTTCGAAGCATGGACACGCTCCGAGCAGTTCCGTGCATCCCATACGCGCGCCAGCACAGGCTCCAACAAGCCGCTGACTTTAGGCCACCCGGAATTCGAAGGTTTCGAGGTGATTCAAACCATCGGCCGAACAGTGAAAGCGGCGGAGTAAGAGCATGACCCTTCCCGTGAACGAACTGATCCGACAGGATCTCGCGGCAAAGCCGGACGGTATCCTCGAGCAGGTTGCGGAAAACCGCGGCGTGCCGATGCAGGTGGTGCTCGACTGTCTCTCGCCCGAAGCTGCCGTACGGGTGCCAGGCGATCTCTACCAGGAGATCTGGCAGAATCTGACCGAGTGGGGCGTGGTCACTCTCGTGGTGCATACCCGCGACGGCGTGTTCGAATGCGAGGGTAGCATCCCGGCCGGGACCCTGGGCCACGGCTATTTCAACATCCACGGGGAGACGCCCATTGGTGGGCACTTGAGGATGGAGCGCTGCCGGTCCATCTATTTCATTGACCGGCCCTTCTTCGGCAAAAGGTCCTGCTCGGTGCAGTTCGTCAACGAGGAGGGCGGCGTGATGTTCAAGATCTTTGTGGGCCGCCACGAGGACCGCGCTCTCAGGCCGGACCAGGTTGCCAGGTTCGAGGCTCTGCGCGCGAAATACCGAAAGACGCCGTGAGAGGCTATGCAGGGAGCATTGAGGCCAATGGCAAAGGATCCATTCCTTTCTGTCGACGACGAGGCCCGCGGGCTTGCGAAGAATCTCATGCGCACGGTGCGGTCTGGCGCGCTCGCCACCAACGATGCGGAGAGCGGAATGCCGTTTGCAAGCCTCGTGCAGGTGGGAACAGATCTCGACGGCTCGCCCGTCATCCTCACCTCGCAGCTCTCGGTTCACACGCGGCTGCTGGAGGCCGATCCGCGCTGCTCGCTGCTTCTGTCGTCTGTGGGCAAGGGGGATCCGTTAGCCCATCCGCGCCTGACCCTGCTGGCGACGGCTCAAAGGCTCAACCGGGAAAGCCCTGAGACACAGCAGATCCGCCGCCGCTACCTGCTGCAGCATCCCAAGGCCGAGCTCTACGTGGACTTTCCTGATTTTGCCTTCTGGCGGCTGGCGGTCGTGTCAGGCAGCCTCAACGGCGGCTTCGGCCGGGCCTATCGCATGGCCAAAGAGGATCTGCTGGCGGATCTTTCTGAGTTCTTCGACTTCTACGATTTCGAGGCGCAGGCCGTGGAGCACATGAACGAGGACCATGCCGACGCGGTGGCGCTTTACGCCACGCAGCTCTGCGGCGCCCGCGAGGGTGCCTGGCGCCTGATCGGCATCGACCCGGAAGGCGTTCAGATGGCGCTCGGTGACGAGATCCTGCGGTTGTTCTTCCCAAGGGCGCTCACCGGTCCGCATGAGGTGCGACCGATGCTGATCCGGCTGGCGAACGAGGCGCGAGGCCGGATTTCATAAGGAAGCCCTGTAGGCCTGTGGCAGAATGGTTCTTGCCTTGATCGCTGAGGGATCGCATCAAGAGGCTGGTCGCGCACCATCACGCCCGATCTGCCGGTCCAGGACTCCTCAGTCGACGATGCGCTTCCCTTCCGTTCCTCCCCAGGCCCGCTCGATCTTCGCGGCCATCACTGACGCGGGCGCGCGATTCTCGCGCAACGACGGCCTTGCCATGGCAAGCCACGTGGCGCTCTCCCTGGTGATTGCGCTCTTTCCCTTCCTGATCTGCGTTGCGGCCCTGGCAGCCCTTCTCGGCGCTGGGCGCATCTCCACCCACATCATTCACCTGCTCTTCGACTTCTGGCCCGAGGGCGTGGCGGGTCCGCTGGCGCGGGAGGCCGACAAGGTTCTCATCCCCCGCCGGAACGTGCTGACGATCAGCGTCGTGCTGACGCTGCTCGTTGCCACGAACGGTGTGGAGAGCCTGCGGATCGCCCTTTGCCGGGCCTATGGGGTCGAACGGTTCCGGCCCTGGTGGCAGGCCCGGCTGATCGGTGTGGGTTTCGTGCTGATCGGCGCGGGCGCGCTGGTGGCCTCAGCGGTCCTCGTGGTGCTGTGGCCGTCCTTGTGGCGTGCCGCGCTGCTGTCGATTCCGGACCTGAAGGCCCTGGGTCTGACCTACGACGCCGTTCGCTATGGACTGGCCAGTGTCGTTATGGTGGCGGGCCTCGCCGCCACCCATCTGTGGCTGCTCGGCGCCAGCCTCTACGGCGAGTTCCTGGCCAACATGACCCACCTGAAAGCCACCTATGCGGGCCTTGCTGGCATCCTGACGGCGCTGATTTTCCTGCAGATCTCGGCGGCCATCTTCATCTTTGGGGCCGAGCTCAATGCCGCCCTGCGGCGGCGCGCCAAGCTGGCTGACGATCAAGCCTCAGCCATCGTGGCAGCCGAGCTGGCCGAGCCTGCCGGTGCGGCTCAAGCTTAGCTCACGCCCTCGTCCTGCTTTCTCTCGCAATCCCGTTTCGGGCTCTGCTGCGGAGGGCGCTGCTCCTGCGCGATGACAGTATTCTCGGTGGGCGCCTCCGTCGCGAAGGATGGAGCGGCGAAGATCGTCAACAAGGCGAGGGAGAGGATGCGCAGCATGTCGGTCATTCCCTGGTCGAAGCAGGCTGATGCTAGGCCCTCATAAGCATGATGGCCAGCCTGTTTCACAGCCAAGTAATCGAGCTGATTTTCGACTCTTGAAAACCGGAAAAACCCTTCTTAAAATCATGATTGCCAAGGCCTTTCAAAGGCTTGGCTATACGGGCGCCGGCGGGTGTCCGGCGCTCTCGGATCCATGTTGCTCAAAGGAGGATGTGGTTATGAGATCAGCTTTCGACTTCTCTCCCCTGTACCGCTCGACGGTTGGCTTCGACCGTCTGTTCGACATGCTCGACCAGTCCACCCAGGTCGAGTCCATGACCAACTGGCCGCCTTACAACATCGAGAAGCTGGGTGAGGATCAGTACCTTATCACCATGGCCGTTGCGGGTTTCTCTCCCGAGGAGATCGAGCTCACGCAGAAGGAAGGCCAGCTGCTCGTCATAGGCCAGAAGAAGGGCTCCGACGAAAGCAAGCAGTATCTGCACCGCGGCATCGCAACCCGCGCCTTCAAGCAGATCTTCAATCTCGCCGATCATGTGAAGGTGACGGGTGCAAGCCTCGAGAACGGCCTGCTGACGGTCGAGCTCAAGCGCGAGGTGCCGGAGGCTCTGAAGCCCCGCCGCATCGAGATTAATTCCGCCAGCGGCGTAAAGAGCTTGGGGCAGGACAACAAGTCTGTGCAGATCGAGCACGGCAGGGCCGCCTAAACCTCGCTCCAACGGCGCCGGCGATCCGCCGGCGCCACCTTAAGGCGAGGCGTGCATGAACAGGGCTGCCTTGACCAGGCGGTCGGGGCCCAAATCGTCGTCCGCATCGAACTTCATCAGTTCCGCCAGGCGGTTCCGCGCGCGATTGATGCGGCTCTTGATGGTGCCGATATTGGTGCCGCAGATCCGCGCTGCGTCCTCATAGGACAGGCCTTCCGCACTCACCAGGAGCAGCGCCTCGCGCTGGTCGATGGGAAGCTTGCCGAGCGCCTTCAACATGTCGGTGAAGTCGAGTCGTGAGCCCTGGTCGGGCATGACCGCGACCTTCTCGGCCCAGGAGCCTTCAGGATCCTCAACCTCGCGCTTTTTCCTGCGGATCTGGGTCAGGAAATCATTGCGCAGGATGGTGAAGAGCCAAGCCTGCATGCTGGTGCCGGGCTGAAACTTGTCGAGATGGGTGAGGCCCTTGAGCAGGGCGCTCTGCACCAAATCGTCCGCCCTGTCGACACTGCCGGAGAGGGAAATGGCGAAGGCGCGCAGATGCGGGATGGCTGCGAGCATCTGCTCCTTCAGGGAGTTTTCGATCAACACTCTACCGACCCCTTCCGATTCGAGCCTTTCAGCAAGCCCTTCTCGGCGCAATCCCGCATTAACCTATGCGAAGCCTGACAGTATTCCGTGATGAAGACTGGTGTTTCGATTAGCAAAATGAAGTAAAGCAATCTCGCTTCCTTCTAAACCGCTTCAGAACAAAGTTCGAAGAGATCCGCAGATCTCGCGACGCACGGCACAAAGGGAACATAGAAGCTCACCCAATTGTTGTTTCGAAAGCTCCTGCTTCCTGGAGGGCACCATGTGCGTGTCGTTCAAAACCCTGATAACGGCGGGCCTTGCTCTCGCCGGTTCCATGATCGTTCAGCCCGCTCCTGCCGAAGCCCAGCCCTATTGGGGATCGCATTACAGAGGCGGTTGGGGCTATCACCCCTATGCCTATGCTCCCCGGGCCTATTATGGGCCGCGTTACTATGGGGGCTATCGGTCCGCCTATTACGGACCGCGCCGCTATTACGGCTACCCCTATCGCACCTACCGGCGCTCGAACGGGGGCGCCATCGCGGCTGGGCTGATCGGCGGCCTGGCCTTGGGAGCCATCGCGAGCGCGGCGGCCAACCCGTATTACGCTCCGGCCTATTATGCTCCGCCCCGCTGCTTTATCGAGCGCCGTCGGATCGTCAACCCATATGGACGCGTGGTCGTTCGCCGGGTCCAGACCTGCTACTGAGGACAGGCTCCTGCTGAAGTTCTCAAAGCCCCGCGTGCCGCGGGGCTTTTCTCATCCGTTGAAGCCGTCGCCCAGACAGGCTAGACCCTTGTTGAGCGCACTTTTGGATCTCCCATGACAACACGCTTTCATCGCGGCGACCTGCCGGCGAAATACCAAGCCGGCTCTGCCATCGCGATCGACACGGAGACGCTCGGGCTCAACCCGCACCGGGACAGGCTCTGCGTGGTGCAGATCTCCACCGGGGACGGCACGGCGGACGTGGTGCAGATCCTCAAGGACGGTCCCTTGCCGGAGAACCTGATCCGCGTTCTGTCCGACGAGAGCGTGCTCAAGATCTTCCATTATGCCCGCTTCGATCTCGCCGTGCTCTTTCATACCTTCGGGGTCATGCCGCGCCCGGTCTACTGCACCAAGGTCGCCTCGCGGCTCGTGCGCACCTATACGGACCGGCACGGCTTGAAGGATCTGGCGCGGGAGCAGCTCGGCGTGGAGCTGTCGAAGCAGCAGCAATCCTCCGATTGGGGCGCCGACACTCTCACCCCGGCCCAGCTCGACTATGCGGCCTCCGACGTGCTGCACCTGCATGCCCTGAAGGAGAGGCTCGACCGCATGCTGGAGCGGGAGAACCGTCTCGGCATTGCCCACCAATGCTTCAGCTTCCTGCCGACCCGGGCGCAGCTGGACCTTCTCGGCTGGTCCGAGACCGATATTCTCGCCCATTCTTGACGGGCGCTTAAACTTTCCCGCATAAAACCCATATCTGTCATAACATCGCCATGACCGTCGGGCATGGCGCGGGGCCGATTGTGAGGCGGAAGGGGTTCAGTAGTGGCGGTAATCGAGGGCAGCACGATGCGTGACGGCCCGGCCTTGAGGCCGGCCGGCCGGTCGACGCGCGCCTATACCAAGGCCCGCCGCCACTCCCACTGGGTGCGCTTTGCCAAGATCGCCATCCCCCTCGGCTCCGTGATCGGCATGGCGGCCGTGGGCTTCGTGGCCTATTACGATCCGTTCCGGAACATCGAGAACCTGAGTTTCGGCTCCATCGGCGTGAGCGGCAGCAACGTCACCATGGCGAGCCCGAAGCTCACCGGCTTCAAGAATGACAATCGCCCCTACGAGGTGACGGCCACCGAGGCCACGCAGGACGTGCGCAAGCCCGACCTGGTGCAGCTCAAGGGCCTCAAGGCCCGCATTGTCACGGATGATCGCGGCAGCGTCGCACTGCTCCAGGCCGCGAACGGTACCCTGGATACCAAGCGGGAGCAGATGCGGCTGCGCGACAACATCGTGGTCACCACGGATGCGGGCCACGAGGTCAAGCTCCGGTCGGCCTTCGTCCAGTTCAAGTCCGGCAACGTCACGTCCAACGAACCCGTCGAGGTCTCGTTCGGCAACGGCTCCATTGAGGCCGAAAAGCTGAAAGTAACGGACAACGGCAAGGTCATGAGCTTCGAGGGCCGTGTGCGCACCGTTTTCGAACCGACCCGCTCTGCCCCATCGTCCAAGGACGCCGCCGGCACAGGCTCCACGATGCCTGCATCCATCACAGCGCCCCAACAGACAAGTAACCGTCCATGATGAGTTTCTCACGCGCCGCCCTCACCGTTGCGCTCCTCGCCTCCATTCCGATGCAGGCCGCCTGGGCTCAGGCCGGCAAGGAGCGCGCCGTCGGCTTCGGCAATTTCGGTTCCAGCAAGGAGCCGATCAAGATCGATGCCAACAAGCTCGATGTCTTCGACAAGGAGGGGCGCGCCGTCTTCACCGGAGACGTGGTGGCGGTTCAGGGTGAGAGCACCATGAAGTGCACCATCATGACCGTATTCTACGAGCAGCGGGACCAAGGCGGCGGACAGGCGGCTCCTGCCGCTGCCACGCAGGGCGCCGACGACAGCGCGATCAAGAAGATCGACTGCAAGGGCCCGGTCACCATCGTGTCCCGGACCCAGGTCGCAACCGGCGAGAACGCCACCTTCGACCGCGGCTCCAACAAGATCATGCTCACCGGCAATGCCACCCTGAGCGATGGGCCGAACGTCACCAAGGGCGAGCGGGTGCTCTACGACATCAACACCGGCGTGGCCAATATCGAAACGACCCCCGGCGGCCGGGTGAGGGCGCTGTTCGTGCCCGGCAACGGCGGCCCGGCTCCGACCGGCGCCGGCGGAGCAAACGCCCCCGCTAACGCCGCCAAGCCGAAGCCCGCTCAAAGGCCGGCGACGAACTAAGGCGGGAAGAAGCCTTCCCGACCCATCCCTTCCATCACCAGCGATGATCCTGTGAAACCGCTTTTCAACCGTTCTCAACCCGGTCCTTCGGACGTGAGCCTCCTGGAGCCCTATGCGGCCGGGCCGGTCCCGCATGGCACTTCCCGGACCGAGGGCGAGGCTGCTTTCGGTGGCGCGGGCATCCTGGCCGTGAAGGGCTTGCAGAAGAGCTATCGCGGCCGCACGGTGGTGCAGGATGCGGGTCTTCAGGTGCGGGCGGGCGAGGCCGTCGGCCTGCTCGGGCCGAACGGCGCGGGCAAGACCACGATCTTCTACATGATCACCGGTCTCGTCGGGGCAGATCGCGGCGTCATCAGCCTCGACGGCCATGACGTGACGAGCCTGCCCATGTACCGCCGCGCCCGCCTCGGCATCGGCTATCTTCCGCAGGAAGCCTCGATCTTCCGTGGCCTCAACGTGGAAGACAACATCCGCGCCGTGCTCGAGATCGTGGAGCCCAGCCGCAAGGAGCGCGAGCGCAAACTCGACGCGCTCCTCGAGGAGTTCAACATCACGCGCCTGCGCAAGTCGCCCTCCATCGCGCTCTCGGGCGGCGAGCGGCGTCGCTGCGAGATCGCCCGCGCGCTGGCCGGCGAGCCGACTTTCATGCTCCTGGACGAGCCCTTTGCGGGCATCGACCCCATCGCGGTTGGCGACATTCAGAACCTCGTGCGGCACCTGACCCGTCGCGGGATCGGCGTGCTCATCACGGACCACAACGTCCGCGAGACCTTAGGCCTCATCGACCGCGCCTATATCATCCATTCCGGCCGCGTGCTGACCGAGGGCACGCCGGACGCCATCGTGGCGAACGAGGAAGTGCGCCGCCTCTATCTGGGCGAGGATTTCCGTCTCTACTAAGACATCTCCCTTTTGACGGATCGCCCCCGATCCCGTTAGAAATTAAAGGCATGCAAGAAGCATGCCGTTTCGGGTGCGGTCATGAATTCAATGCAACGGCTGGAGCTGCGCCAGGGCCAGTCCCTGACCATGACGCCCCAGCTCGTTCAATCCATCAAGCTGTTGCAGCTCTCTCATGCAGAGCTCGCGGCCTATGTGGCGGCGGAGCTTGAGCGCAATCCCCTCCTGCAGGAAGGCGAGATTCGGGCCGACGCGCCGAGCCTGAGCCTCGCCGATTTCCTGGGCGCCAAGCAGAAGGCGCAAGTCTCAGGCGCCAGGATCGTTCCCGGTCCGCCGCCCTTGCGCGGCCAAGCCGCCTCAGGAGCGGCTGGCCCGGTTGGTGCCGCTCACGGGGAGATCAGGCCCGAGCTGGAGGAGACGCTGGCCCGCACGGCGAGCCTGACCGAACACCTAGAGGCGCAGCTCGATCTCGCCACCTCCGATCCCCGCCTCCGCGCGATCGGCGAGCACCTGATCCACAGCCTCGACGAAGCCGGCTACCTCAGGGATGACCCGGCGGAGATCGCCGCACATCTGGGAGTAGCGCCCGCCGATGCAGAAGCGGCCCTGCAGTTGATTCAGACCTTCGAGCCAGCAGGCGTCGGCGCACGCGACCTTGCCGAATGCTTAAGTATCCAGCTGAAGGAGCGTGGCCGTCTCGATCCGGCCATGCAGGCGCTGCTCGGGAATCTTCATCTCGTCGCACGGCAGGACTTCGCCGCCTTGCGGAAGCTGTGCGGTGTTGACGGGGAGGATCTCGCCGAAATGCTGGCCGAGATCCGCCGCTTGGAGCCGAAGCCCGGCCTTGCCTTCACGCCTGCCAGAATCGACATGCTCGTGCCGGACGTGCTGGTCCGGCCCGCGCCCGACGGCAGCCTGACGGTCGAGCTCAATCCCGAGACCTTGCCCCGCATCCTGCTCAACCGCACCTATTATGCCGAAGTGGCCAAGGTTCTGCGCAACGACGAGGACAAGAGCTTCTTGTCCGAGTGCGTCCAGACGGCAAGCTGGCTCACCCGCAGCCTGGAGCAGCGCGCTAGGACAATCCTGAAGGTCGCAGTCGAGATCGCCCGGCAGCAGGAGGAGTTCTTTCGCACAGGCATTGCCGGGTTGCGCCCGCTCACGCTGAAAAGCGTGGCGGATGCCATCGGCATGCACGAATCCACGGTCTCCCGGGTGGCGGCGAACAAGGCTATCGGCACCGAGCGCGGCACCTATCCCATGAAGTTTTTCTTCGGCGCCGCTACGGGCGAGGGCGAGCATGCCGCCAAGGCCGTGCGGCATCGCATCGGTCAACTGATCGGTGCGGAGAGGCTGGGCGATGTGCTCTCGGATGAGGCAATTGCCCAGAAATTGAAGGCGGAGGGGATTCAGGTCGCCCGCCGCACGGTGGCGAAGTACCGGGAGGCTCTCCGCATCCCGTCCTCGGCGGATCGTCGCCGCCGGCACAGTCGCGAAGCTTGACCGTTTGGCATCACGATTTCAAGACTTGCATTGGCTCCCATTCGGATCATCATCTCCGAGCGTCACCCCTGAAGGTTCGCGGCAAAAGCGAAGGCGCAAGCGGAGGAGAATGCGATGACATTGAGAGTGTCGGGGAAGAATCTCGATATCGGCGAAGCTCTCAGGTCTCAGGTCCAGGCCCGAATGGCCGGTGCGCTGGCGAAGTACTTCGACGGCGGCTATTCCGGCCATGTGACCGTCACCCGCGACGGCGGCGGGTTTCGCACCGACTGCGTGCTTCATCTTACCTCCGGCATGACCTTGGAGGCCTCCGGGGCCGCCGGCGATGCCTATGCCAGCTTCGACCAAACCGCAGGCCGGATCGAGAATCGCCTGCGCCGCTACAAGCAGCGACTCAAAGGCAAGTCAGGCGCGGGTGTGCGCACCGGCGGCATCGAGGTGCCTTATGCGGTGTTCGAGGCGCCGAGCGATGAAGCCGTCGAGGAAGAGGGCTTTCATCCTATCGTCGTAGCCGAAACCACGAAGCCGCTTCACACGCTCTCTGTCAGCGACGCCGTAATGCAGCTCGACCTCACGGGAGCGGCCGCTCTCGTGTTCATCCACGCTAGCACCGGACGCGTGAACGTCGTATATCGCCGCGGCGACGGAGCAATCGGTTGGGTTGATCCGCCACTTGCACAGGCTTGAGGGATCTACCCCTTTTGGCCCGGTTCTTGCGTGGAACGGTGAGAGGCCTTCCAGGCTTCACATCAAGAATGCAGCGTGATCGATGCCCTTGCTGGACTTTCTAGACCCTCAGGCCGTCCTGCCCGCCTTGCGCGTCAACGGCAAGAAGCAGGCACTTCAAGAACTGGCTTCTCAAGCGGCCCGACTCATCGGCCTTCCCGAGACGGTCATTTATGAGGCCCTCCTGCAGCGCGAGCGCCTCGGCTCCACCGGAATCGGCGAGGGCATCGCCATTCCTCATGGCAAGCTGCCGGGGCTGACCCGGATCTTCGGCCTCGTGGCGCGCCTCGACAAGCCGGTGAATTTCGAGGCTCTCGACAGCCAGCCGGTGGACGTGCTCTTCCTGCTCCTGGCCCCCGAAGGCGCCGGGGCGGATCACCTCAAGGCTCTGGCACGGGTCGCCCGTGTGCTGCGCGAGCCTGGCTTGATCGAGCGGGTGCGCGCCACCCGGGATGCGACCGCCCTTTATGCGATCATGACCGAGCTGCCGAAGGCCGCCTGAAACTGGCAGGATCCGGCTTCTGACCTAACGTAAAGATATCTTTAAGACGTCCCCAGCAATCTTGCCGCAACGGTATAAGAAGGATTCGGGGGCAATGGCGTTTCTGGCTCGGTTGAAGCAGCCGTCGGTGCGGATGCGCGTCGCGACGTTGAGCGGCGTGATGGTGCTTGGTTTTGCAGTCATCGGTGCGGTGTTCCAGACGGGCCGCTCCGAGGTGGAGCAGGCTCTCCTTGCGCAGCAGACCTATTCGGCGCTCGCCGAGAAGGCCAACGGGTTTCGTGGTCGGGCCGATGGCCTGAAGGTTGTGGCCGGCGAATGGACCACGAGCCGCCTCAGCCATCACGGCCAGGCCTTCATCGAACAGCACAAGGCCTTGGCTGCGCAGCTCGACGAGATGAGCGCGGCACCCGGCGCGGCCCTGATCGAGCCTGAGATCGCCGCCCTGAAGCAGCACGCCTCCGCCCTGCTCGGCCAGGGCAAGAGCCTCGACAAGCTCTATACCGGCATCGGCACCAAGCCGGACGAGGGCGCCCAGGGACGTCTGCTCAAGGCCGAAGCCAATCTCGAAAAGCTGGTGCGCCCCCTGACGGGCAGCGGCGAGACCATCGCCTGGCGCCTGTGGGCCGCCATGCTCGGCATGTTCAACCAGGAGGCCCGCGCCCGGATCCTGCTCGAGGAGAGCATCCTGGGAGCCTTCGAGGTCGAGCAGGGACGTTTTACCCGCGCCCTGGCCCAGCTCTCCGGAGATCTTGCCAAGGAGAAGGCTGCCGTCGAGAGCGCCAGCGTGTCGTTCCAGGAAGCTTTCAATGCCTGGGGCGAGTTGGAGCAGGAGGTCTCGGGCCAGAGTGAGAAGCTGATGGGGCAGTTCGACCTGCTCGTGCCGGTGCTCGACCAATTGCTCGCCAAGGTTCGCACCGAAGCCCACAAGACCGAGGCACAGCTCACCGACTCCCAACAGCGCACCTTCACCCTGATCCTCTGGGCCATGGGCGCGACGCTCCTGTTCGGCCTTGTGCTGAACTTCATTGTCGGTCGTTCAATCTCCCTGCCGCTCACCCGCCTGCAGCAGGCTATGCGCCGGCTGGCCGACGGTGATGCCTCCGTCGAGATCCCTTCCACGAAGGGAACTGACGAGATCGGCGCCATGGCCCGCACCGTGCTGGTCTTCCGCGACAATGCCCGCGAGCGCGAGCGGCTCACCCACGAGCGCGAGGGCATGGCGGCTCTCGATGCCGAGCGCGCCCATGCAATCTCCAACGCTATCACAGCCTTCGACACGACGGTCGAGCAGATCCTGGCGGAGGTCCGCGAGGTCACGGGCGACCTTGCCAAGGCCTCAGGACAGCTGGAGGGGTCGGCGAACCACGTGACCCAGCAGGCGCAGATCGCGGGCGCTGCCTCCTTGAGGACGGCGCACAACATGTCAGCCGTGGCGAGCGCCGCCGAGGAGCTCGATGCCTCCTTGTCTGAAGTCGCCGCCCAGACCAACGCCTCGGCAAAAGCCTCCGAGCGCGCCGTGGCGGAGGCCCGGGGTGCTTCGAGCAGCATGACGACATTGTCTGCGGCGACGGCTCAGATCGGCGAAGTGGCCGGCCTCATCCGCACCATTGCGGCGCAAACCAACCTGCTGGCGCTCAACGCCACCATCGAGGCGGCTCGCGCCGGCGAGGCCGGCAAGGGCTTTGCCGTCGTGGCGAACGAAGTGAAGGACCTGGCCGGCCAGACCGCCAAGGCCACCGAGGAGATCGCCCGGCAGATCGATGCGGTGCAGGCCGCCTCACGGGAAACGCTGGTGGCGCTCGGCACCGTGCAGGCTTCCGTCGAGGATCTGGCCGGGGTTGTGTCCACAGTGGCCGGAACCGTGAGCCAGCAGACGGCAGCTGTGTCTGAGATCGCCCAGTCGGTGGCTCAGGTCTCCACGGAAGCGCAGGCCGGCACCTCCGCCATCGAGACCACACAGGGCGTTGCCGTACAGTCTCTCGATGCGGCCCGGACCGTTGCCGATCTCTCGGTGGCTCTGGAGCACCAGGCGAAGCGACTGGGGGCTGAAATCCACCAGTTCCTCAACAGCGTGAAGGCGGCTTAAAAAAGAGCGGAAGCTTTTTCCCTCCCCCTTGTGGGGAGGGTCAGGGTGGGGGTGTGAGCGCCAACCTTGAACCAGTCCTGCGTTGGCACCCCTACCTCCAACTCCTCCCCACAAGGGGGAGGAGAGCTCCTGCGTTTGCTAAGGCTGCCCGGCCATTTCCCAGACGAGCTGGACATTGGCTGTGTAGCGGATCGTCGCCGGCGGCACGATCGGCACCGATTCGGCTCCCTTGGCCATCGCCATGGACATGCGCATGTCGGGTTGCGGCTCGAAGGGCTGGGCCGAGCCGTCCCGGATCTCCAGGAGGCGGCCGAGCGAGACGCCCGCGGCGGCGGCATAGACATCAGCCTGGCGCTTGGCGTCCCGCACGGCGGCTTCGCGCGCCTTGTCCGCACCCTGCTCCTGCCGGTCGAGGCCGAAGGTGACCGCCTGGAATGTCATGTCGCCGCTCGCCAGGATCTCGCCTGCAAGGCGTCCGACGCCGTCGAGATCGCGGGTGGTGATCCGCAGCTGATGATGGGCGGAGAATTTCGGGGTCTTCACCTCCTTGCCATCAGGGCCGAGCTGCTGCGGCGTCTGGAAGACCTGAAAGTTCGCGGTGCGGATATCATCGCGCTTGATGCCGAGACCCTGGATGCGGGCGAGCACCCGCTCCGTGGCCGTGTTGTTGGCAGCACTCGCCTGCGCCACCGTGTCGGCCTGCGTTGCCACCGTCACATGGATGCGCGCGAAATCGGGCTTCAGCTCCGCCTCGCCGGTACCCATGACGCTGATCGTGGGCTGGCGCGGGGCAGGAGCCTGAGCCTGGGCCGGAGCAGCAAGGCTCAGGGCGAGGAGTGCGACGGCGACGGAACGCATGACGGATAAGTCCTCTTCAAAAGAAAAAGCCCCGCCCTTAAGGCGGAGCTTTGCGGGCACCGGGACGATGCACAAACGAATCTGAGCGGCGGATTAACGGCCGGTTTTCACGCGGGTCCAGAGACGGGTGACGGTGCGCTGGGAGCGCTCGTCATAAGCCGTGTTGGTGAAAAGCCGCTTCATGGTGGCGTCGTCTGGGTAGATGCCGGGATTGTCCAGGATCGCCTTGTCGATGTTCTGCTTCGCGGCCAAATTGCCGGAGGCATAGGACACGAAGTTCGTGTTCATGGCGGCGATCTCGGGCCGGAGCATGAAGTTGATGAACTCATGCGCTTCCGTGACGTTCTTTGCATCCGCCGGGATCACGAAGCTGTCGAACCACATCAGCGCGCCCTCGCGCGGAATGACATAGCCGACCTCGACGTTGTTCTTGGCTTCCTCGGCGCGGCTCTTCGCCTGGATCATGTCGCCCGAATAGCCCACCGCCACGCAGATGTCGCCGTTGGCGAGCGCGTTGATGTACTCGGAGGAGTGGAACTTCTGAATGTTGCCGCGCACGCGAAACAGGGCGTCGCCCGCCTTGTTCAGGTCCTCGACGCGCTTGGAATCGGGATTGAGCCCGAGATAGGCCAGCACGCCGGGGAAGAGGTCTTCAGGACTATCCAGCATGTAGATGCCGCAGGCCTTCAGCTTGGACGAGATCTCCGGCTTCATCACCAGATCCCAGGTGTTGAGCGGCACGTCGCCTAGGATCTCCTTCACCTTCTTGACGTTCACGCCGATGCCGGTGGTGCCCCACATGTAGTTCACGGCAAACTGGTTGCCGGGATCGAACACGGCCAAGCGCTGAGTCACCTCCGGCCATTGGTTGGCGAGGTTCGGCAGCTTCGCCTTGTCGAGCTTCTGGAACACCTTGGCGCCGATCAGGCGCTGGACGAAGGGTCCCGACGGCACGACGATGTCGTAGCCCGACTTGCCGGCCAAGAGCTTGGTCTCGACGATCTCGTTGTTATCGTAGGTGTCGTAGACCACCTTGATGCCGGTCTGTTTCGTGAACTCGTCCAGCGCCTTCGGGTCCACGTAGTCGGACCAGTTGTAGACGTTGACCACACGCTCCTGGGCGGCGGCGGCGGTTACAAGGCTCAAGGTCAGAGCAACCGAAGCGAGAAGACGGATCATCAGGGGTGGGAACTCCTCGAAAAAGAGAAAAGCCTTGATCGGCCAGGCGCTCAATTGAAATCCTATTGCCCCGTACGTCAAGGCTGTTTGGGCTGGGCAGCCCGCCATTGCAGAAGGCGCTCATAAACCGAGACGGCTTCCTCATAGCCTGCGGAACTGCGGACCTTGCTCAGGTTGTCAATACGGCGACGCAGTTTTGCATCGAAGCTCACCTCGTCGAAGCCTGCGCTCACGCCGCAATACAGCCTTCGACAAGCTCCCTCGGCATCGTCGAAAACGATCCTGTTGGACTGAATCCGCACAGAGAATGTGCAAGCGGGCAAGGGATCATCCTCGCCGGGAACGCTGCGGTAGACCAGCCGGGATCCTTCAGCTTCCGCGATGCCGGAGAGGGTGCAGGCGTGATGGCCGTTGATCTCCGTATTGATGTAGAAGCTCCCCTCCCGGTAGGGAATGACTTCAAGAACATGCTGAGTTCTCAAAGGGCGCTCGGAGCCAATAGTGTTGACAGTGACTGGCATCCGGTAAACACCGGCGAGATTGCCGATCCTGAGCGGTTCGGCCTGCGCTGTCGTCACTCCCAAAGAGACACCAGCGCAGAAGAGGGTCAGGAGGCGCATCGCCGGCTCCTGCTCTACCTCGGTTCTCAGCGTGCTTTCCTGACTGCATCAGCCAGCCGCTCCAGACCGGCGTCCAGGGTCGAGTCCTTCTTGGCGAAGCAGAAGCGCACCACGTTCTTCACCGCGCCTTCCGCGTAGAAGGCGGAGACCGGGATCGCCGCGACTCCGTGCTCCATGACGAGGCGGCGGCAGAAGGCGACGTCGTCGGTTTCGCCGAGGGCTGAGATGTCGATATTGACGAAATAGGTGCCCTGGCTCGGGATCACGTCGAAGCCCAGGGTCCTCAACCCGTCCGTGAAGCGGTCGCGGCTGCGGGCAAAGTTCTTGCGCATGTCGTTGAAATAGGCATCGTCCTTGGCGAGCCCATAGGCCACGGCGGCTTGCAGGTTAGGAGCCGTGGTGAAGGTGAGGAACTGGTGGGACTTCGCCAGCACCTTCATGATGGGGGGTGCTGCGCAGACGAAACCGACCTTCCAGCCCGTGAGGCTGAAGATTTTTCCGGCCGACCCGATCTTCACCGAGCGCTCGCGCAATCCGTCGAGCGCCAGGATCGGCCGGTGCTGCCGGCCGTCGAACACCACGTGCTCCCAGACCTCGTCGGAGATTGCGATGGCGTCAAACCTTCGGCAGAAATCGGCCAGCAGGTTCAGATCCTCGTCCGAGAATGTCGTGGCCGTCGGATTGAGGGGGTTGTTGAACAAAACCGCCTTGGTCTTGGGTGAGAAGGCCTGTGCCAGCGCTTCTTCCGTCAGGCGGAAATGCGGCGGCTGCAGCGTGACGAATTTCGGCACCCCGCCGGCGAGCCGCACGAGAGGGAGATACGCGTCGTACATGGGCTCGAACAGCACCACCTCGTCGCCCGGCTCCACGATGCCGAGGATCGCGCCCGCGAGCGCCTCCGTGGCGCCGGATGTGACCATCACTTCCGTGTTCGCGTCGAGATCGACGCCCTGCCAGTGCTTGTAGTGGGCTGTGATGGCGGAGCGCAGCTCCGGGATGCCCATCATCGAGGGATACTGGTTGTACCCGTTGAGCACCGCATCCGCCGCCGCCCGCCGCACGTCCTCCGGGCCGGGGTCGTCCGGAAATCCCTGGCCCAGATTGATCGCGCCGGTCTCCCGGGCGAGGCTCGACATGACTTCGAAGACGGTGGTGGGCAGGTTGGCGAACAGACGGTTCATGCCGCTCTCTCAATCGGTGGTTTTCAGGTTGCTGATCTGCTTCGTATCATGGAGCGGTGGGAGATCGAACCCTTGTCGGTGCCATTCGCGTCATCCCGGACAGCGTGAGCCGATCCGGGATCGTGTGCAGGATTTGGCGCAGGTCTCCCTCTCCTTGAGGGAGAGGCGAACGAGAGCTCTTCTCGTCGCGCGATCCCGGGTTCTGCTGCGCAGTCCCGGGATGACATCACGCGGAAGGCTTTGTCATCCTGGTGTTTCATGGTCTATCGATGGGAGCAACCAGACCACGTCTTCATGCCCTGTCCCCGCTCACCCCTCATCCCCGGCCTGATCATCCTGATCGCAGGCCTCAGCCTCGCATCACTGGTGATCGGACCGGCGCCGATCTCCATCCTTGCGGCACTGAAAGCTCTCGTGTCGGATCAGGGCGCGGGGAGCATCGTCGTGCGGGACATCCGCCTGCCGCGCACCCTGCTCGCCCTCATGATTGGCTGGATCTTCGGCCTGTCGGGCGCGGGTCTGCAGGGGCTCCTGCGCAATCCGCTCGCCGACACGGCGGTGTTCGGCGCTCCGCAGGCGGCGGCCTTCGGGGCGGTGCTCGTGATCTATTCCGGCCTCGTCGGTACCCTGTCCTGGGCCCTGCCTTTCGCAGCCATCGCCGGGGCGCTGCTATCGATTGGTCTCGTAGTGGCCGTGGCCGGGCGAAGCGCCACCATCGTGGTGCTCGTCCTCGCCGGCCTTGCGGTCGGGAGCCTGGCAGGCGCCGGCACGTCGCTTGCCATCAGCCTGTCGCCCAACCCCTTCGCGGTCACGGAGATCGTGTTCTGGCTGCTGGGCTCCTTCGAGGACCGGTCCATGGTCCATGTGCTTCTTGCCGCCCCGTTCATTCTCCTGGCCTCGCTCCTGATCCTGAAGGCTGCCCCTGGCCTGCGCGCCCTGGCGCTCGGCGAGGAGACGGCGCGCAGCCTCGGGACCGACCTGGACCGGCTCCGGGGCCTGATCGTTGCCGGTGCCGCCATCGGCACGGGCGCCTCGGTGGCAGTGGCCGGATCCATCGGTTTCGTCGGCCTCGTGGCGCCTCATCTGGTGCGCCCGTTTGTCGGCTACGACCCGGCGCGCACTCTCGTGCCCGCGGGCCTTGCGGGCGCAGCCCTTCTCCTCGCGGCCGATTGCACTGTCCGCCTCATCCCGTCCGGGGCCGAGGTCAAGGTCGGCGTGCTGACCGCGCTCATCGGCGTGCCGTTCTTCCTGTGGGTGATCGCTCGCCGCAAGGCCGAGCTGGTGGAGGCGCCCGCATGACGCACCTCGAGATCCGCTCCCTGTCGGTCGATCTCGGGGCCCGCCGTGTGCTCCAGGGCATCGATCTGCCCCTGGAGCCCGGCCGCCTGACAGTGCTCATCGGGCCCAACGGAGCAGGAAAGACGACCCTGCTGCGGGCGATGGCCGGGCTGGTGCGGCCCTCGTCCGGAGAGGTTGTCCTGAATGGAGCCCCGGTCACCCGGATGCAGGCCTCCGCGCGGGCCCAGGCCATTGCCTACCTGCCACAGGGCGGCGGAATCGCCTGGCCCCTGCCGGTGGCAAGCGTCGTCGCGCTCGGCCGCCTGCCTCATGGCGAGGAGCCGGACCGTCTGCCGCCGGAGGGCCGGACGGCCGTGGCGGCGTCGTTGCATTCCGTGGGGCTTGAGGGCTTCGAGTCCCGCCCCGCGACATCCCTGTCAGGCGGCGAGCGTGCCCGGATGCTGCTCGCCCGCGCGCTCGCGACGCAGGCGCCGGTGCTCCTGGCCGACGAGCCCGTGGCGGCGCTGGACCCGCGCCACCAGCTCATCGTGCTCGGCGGGCTCAAAGCCTGTGCCCGAGCCGGCGCCACCGTGGTGGCGATCCTGCACGACCTCAACCTGGCGGCCCGCTTTGCCGACCGTATCGTCCTGCTGGATCAAGGTAAAATCGAGGCTTTCGGTTCGCCGGAGGCGGTCCTGACTGAAACCCGTCTAGCCGCAAGCTTCGGCATCCGGGCACGGGTCACGCAGGAGGCCGGAGGTCTGCTGGTGGTGGCCAGGGACCCTCTGCCCTATGCGTGAGGGGCTTGCGCTGGAGGCATCCCTGGTGGGACAAGGTTACATTGACAAAGGGGTGAGCCCATCCGATACCCCGGGGCAGCAGACGGCAGGGCCATGAATCGGCAGGACTTCAAGAAAACTCTCATCGTAGTGCACGATCTCGTGGTGACCGGCGTGGCCGTCCTCGCGACGTTCTTCGTGCGCTTCGAGGGGACGCTTTTGAGCGAGCGGCTCGTCCACCTGCCGCTCTTCCTGCCGCCCTTCATCGCCTTCGCCGGGGTGGTGTACTGGTTCTCGCAGCTCTACCGCTCCAAGTGGCGCTTCGCCTCCCTGCCGGACCTGTTCAACATCTTCCGGGCCTCCAGCATTCTGGCCCTGACCCTGCTGGTGGTGGACTACATTCTCGTCTCGCCGCAATTCCTGGGCACCTTCTTCTTCGGCAAGATCACGATTGCCCTCTACTGGCTGATCCAAATGTTCCTGCTGGGCGGTCCGCGGCTTGCCTTCCGCTATGTAAAGTACGCCCGATCCCGGAACAGCCTGCAGCGCGATGCCAGCACGCCGACCCTGCTGCTCGGGCGTGTTGCTGATGTCGAGGTGATCCTGCGGGCCATCGAGGCGGGCACGGTCCGCAAGATCCAGCCCAGGGGCATTCTCTCCTACCGGGACGACGATCTCGGCCAGTCCATGCGTGGCGTCCCGGTGCTGGGCACATTCGCAGACCTCGACCAGGTGGTGCAGGATTTCCAGGAGCGCGGCGTGCCCATCCGCCGCCTGGTGGCGACCCCGAGTGCACTGACGCCGGAAGCGAACCCGGACATGCTCCTCGCCCGCGCCCGCCGCCTCGGCCTGCCCCTCGTGCGGGTCACGAGCCTCGGCGAGGGCATGCGCAACGCCGAACTCGCGCCGCTGGAGATCGAAGACCTGCTCCTGCGCCCCACCGTGCAGATCGACCGGCAGCGGTTGGAGACCTTCATCCGCGGCAAGCGCGTGCTCGTCACGGGTGGGGGCGGTTCCATCGGGTCCGAGATCTGCACCCGCGTGGTGGCCTTCGGGGCGAGCGATCTATTGATCCTGGAAAGCTCCGAGCCGTCCCTGCACCACATTCTTGAGAACCCGACGCTCCTGTCCAGCGACACCAACGTGGACGGGGTGATTGCCGATGTGCGCGACCGGGAGCGGGTGCGCGAGGTCATGAGCGCGTTCAAGCCGGAGGTGGTCTTCCACGCGGCGGCCCTCAAGCACGTGCCCTATCTCGAGAAGAACTGGACCGAGGGCATCAAGACCAACGTCTTCGGCTCGGTGAACGTGGCCGATGCGGCGGTGGAGGCCGGAGCCGACACCATCGTGATGATCTCCACCGACAAGGCCATCGATCCGGTCTCCATGCTGGGCGCCACCAAGCGCTTCGCCGAGATGTACGGGCAGGCGCTTGATGCCGAGTTCATGGGCCGCAACGGCGCCACCCGCACCATCGCGGTGCGCTTCGGCAACGTGCTGGGATCCGTCGGCTCCGTGGTGCCGAAGTTCAAGGCGCAGATCGCCCGCGGCGGGCCCGTGACCGTCACCCACCCGGACATGGTGCGCTACTTCATGACCACCCGCGAGGCGGCGGATCTGGTGCTCACCTCCGCGTCCCATGCGGAGGAAAGCCGCTCCCTGACGGAGCGCTCCAACGGGGACGAGCGCGCCTCGGTCTATGTGCTGAAGATGGGCCAGCCCGTGCGCATCTACGAGCTGGCCGAGCGCATGATCCGGCTTGCCGGCTACGAGCCGGGCGAGGACATCGAGATCGCCGTCACTGGAGCCCGTGCCGGCGAGCGCCTGCATGAGATCCTGTTCGCCCGTGAGGAGCCGCGCACGGAAATCGGCATCGACGGGGTCATGGCGGCCAAGCCCATCTTCGCCGACCGCGAGCGGGTCGAGCAATGGCTCAAGATCCTGGACCGCGCCCTCGTGGAAGGCGACCGGGCCCTGGCCGAGCGGGTGTTCGAGGAGGCGATCCCGGAATTCAAGCGCCGGACGCCTGCTCCCCCGCTTGTCGCGCCAGTTCCGCAAGCGCGTCTCGCGTCGAACTGACCGGCTGCCAGCCCAGATTTCTCAGCGCTTCCGGGCTCGCCACCAGCGAGCCCGCCAGCCGCTGATAGGCCTCGCCTTTTCCTGCCAATGCCGCCGCCCCCTTGAGGACGAAGGACGGCACCGGAATCAGCCCGGGCCCGCGGCCCAGGCCCTCGCGGAGGGCGCTCACCATCTCGGGGATCGTCACCGGCTCAGGGTCGGTCACGATGAGCGGGCGCCTCAGAGGTCCGTCGGCCTTCAGGGCCGTATCCACCGCCGCTGTCAGATTGTCGAGTGAGACAACGGAGCGCTTGGCCTTCAGGCCACCGAGGGGCAGGGGCCACGGCGATTGCGCCAGACCGAGCAGGGCGGCCATGTTGCCCTTCACCCCGGGGCCGTAAACGAGAACCGGGCGTAGGGCCACCCAGTCGAGACCGAGCTCGGCCAAGCCCCGCTCGGCTTCGAGCTTCGAGCGGCCATAGGCGTCCGTAGGCTCAGGGGTCATATCCTCTGTCAGCACGCGATCAGTGGAGGGCCCGCTCTGGGCTCGTATCGACGAGAGGAAGACGAAGCGCTTCACGCCGGCCCGCTCGGCGGCCTGGGCGAGCTTGACCGTCGCTTCCGTGTTGATGCTGCGGTAATCGTCCTCCGGTCGGCCCGACATGGCGTGCGCCAGGCCCGCCGAGTGGATCACCATGTCCACATCGCGCAAGGCCGCGGCCATGTTGTGCGGGGAGGCGATGTCGCCGATCACGGCGCTGGCGGCGCCCGCCGGCACCTCGGAGGGTCGCCGCAGCAGCACCCGGACCCGGTAGCCGCGTTTGGGAAGCTCAGAGAGAAGATGACGTCCGATGAAACCCGTTGCGCCGGTCAGGGCAATCAGGGGTGCGTTCATCGGGAAACCTCCAAAGGAATTGTCTGGCGGGGTGTGGAAAAGCGCCTGAGGACCAGGCCGACGAGAAAGATCCCTAAGACGAGTGCCGCAGCCTGCACGGCGCCCGAGGGCCAGACCAATGTCATAGCGGCGAGGCTGGCGAGGACAAGGTTGAGCCCGAACACATGCGCGCTGACGTCGAGCGCCGAGAAGCCGTTGTCGGTGGCCTTCTGGTAGAAATGGCTGCGATGCGCCTCCCACACCTTTTCACGGCGGCGTAAGCGGCGCAGCAGGGTGATGGTGGCGTCCATCAGGTAATAGAGCGGCAGCAGGAGAGCGGCGGCGAGCGCTCCGGTCCCGGCGAGCTCCAACAGCATCCACCCGACGAGAAGGCCGATGGGCAGCGAGCCGACATCGCCGAGGAAGAGGCGGGCGACGGGTTTGTTGAAAGGGGCAAAGCCGAGGAGCGCGCCGCAGAGGGTGAGGGACGTCCAAACGACCAGAGGGTTCATTTGCTGGTATAACCAATGATCCGCTGGTGCGAGAGCAGTTGCCACAAGAGCGGCCGCTGGAAAGAACGCGGTAATTGGGATCATCTCCGCCACAGTGATCCAGTCGATCCCGTCCATGAAGTTCACGAGATTTACGAACCAGACGCCGCCGATTACCAGAACAATTTGCTCGGCGATCAGTGGAACTGTCTCCGGAAATACCCGCACGTCGCTGATCAATACCACCACCATCACGGCCATAATCTGCAAGAGCAGACGAGGCGCAGGGTGTAGCGGCCGGATATCGTCCACGGCTCCAACAAGCGCAAGCGTCACGGAGGCTGCAGCAACACCGAGAAATGTCCCGGCTGGCACGTCCATATTCAGCAGAATTGCACCCGCCGTCATGAGACTCGCACCAACGATGGCAATGCCGCCACCTTGAGGTGTCGGCACCTTGTGACTCGACCGAGCATTGGGGCGCGCCAATGCATACCGGATGAGCAAGGGCTTCAGGCCGAGGATCAGAAAAGAGGAAACGAGAGCGGCCCCGATCAGGACGCCAAGAAAAGCAACGGATGCTATCATCCAGGCAGGACCAATCATGTCAGACCTTATGATACTCGCGATACCACGCGACGAAGCGCCGGATGCCTTCCTCCAGGGACGTCGCAGGAGCAAAGCCCACGTCGCGGCGCAGATCCGTCACATCCGCGCGGGTCTCCAGCACATCGCCCGGCGGCAGGGGCACGTCGACCCGGTTGGCCTTCTTGCCGAGCGCCTGCTCGATCAGAGCGATCAAATCGTTCACCTCTTCAGGTGAATCGTTGCCGATATTGTAGACCCGGTGCGGCGCAGCACTCGTGGCCAGATCGGGGCTTTCCGCGTTCCAGGCCGGATCGCCTAAGGGCGCACGGTCGACAAGGCGCACGATGCCCTCCACGATGTCGTCCACATAGGTGAAGTCGCGCCAGACCTTGCCGGCATTGGCCACCTGGATCTCGCGACCCTCAGCAATGGCGTGGGTGAACTTGTACACCGCCATGTCGGGCCGGCCCCAAGGACCGTAGACGGTGAAGAAGCGCAGGCCCGTTGAGGGCAGCCCGAACAGCGACGCGTAGGAATGCGCCATCATCTCGTTGGCCTTCTTGGTGGCGGCATAGAGGCTGATGGGGTGATCCGTGGTGTCGTGCTCGGAAAAGGGCAGCTTGCGGTTGGCGCCATAAACCGAACTCGATGAGGCATAGACGAGATGCTGCACTTCTCCATGCCGGCAGGCCTCCAGCATGCTCATGAAGCCCATGAGGTTGGAAGCGGCATAGGGCTGCGGATCGACGAAGCGCACGCCCGGCTGGGCGGCGAGATGGATGACCCGCTCGAAGCGATGGTGCTGGAATAGGTCGCGGGTCGCCTGCTGGTCTGCCAGATCAAGGCGCTCGCCCAGAAAAGTGTTGTGCGGGCTGAGCTTGGCGAAGCGAGCTTCTTTCAAGCCGATGTCGTAATACGGTGTGAAGCTGTCGACGCCCACCACTTGGTGGCCGTCAGCCAGAAGCCGCTCGGCCACGTGATAACCAATGAATCCGGCTGCACCGGTGACGAGAATCGGGGAGGTCATGAAGGGCCCGCCGCATAAGTTGGCAGGCACCATAGTGGATTTTCCAGCAAAGGGGAGGCCGTTCGAATAAGGAACAGCCCTCGCTTGGACGAGAGCTGTCGATCATGTGGCCGGTCTCTCCTTACCTTGAACCGGCTCAGATCACGAAGAAGTCCTTGTAGGTCATCTGGAGATCTTTGGACAACGTAGCGATCTCCACCGCCTTGATTTTCGAGCCTGACCCATCGGCGTCGTAGAACAGCTTTCCCTTGGCCTTGTCGTAGATGATGAAATCGTTCTTGTCCTTGGCTTTCGAGCCGTTGACAAAATAGCTGCTCTTCAGCTGCCCTGGCCTGCTCTCAGTGCCTTTGGTGCCGAGCGCGCTGAAAAAGGCGTTGTCGAGCCAGATGCTGTCGTCCTGCACGGAGAAGTCGGTGATCGCGTCCTTGTTGGTCCTCGCATTCGCCTTGGTGTCGAACACGAAAGCGTCCTTGCCCGTGCCGCCCGTGAGCTTGTCGTTGCCGGAACCGCCCCAGATCTTGTCGTTGCCGCCCTTGCCATTGATCGTATCCTTGCCCCCATGGCCGTAGAGCTTCTCGCTGCTGGCCTTGCCGTTGATGGTGTTCGCTTTGTTGGGACGGAAGCTGGCTATAACGGTCTCGGTGTCATACGACCAACCATCGCCCACCGAGATTTCGAACGAAACGGATGCCGTGGAGGAACGCGACCCATCCAAGCCAGAGCCTTGCGTGAAGACGAGCTTGCGGACGGCCTCCTGCACCTGCGCCGGGGTGCCGGTCACGGTGTAGATACCGGTTTCCGGATCATAGGTGCCCCCGCTCAGGCTGGAGGCCAGGAAGCTGCCCTTGCTAGGATCGCTGACCTTGACGACGACGGTCAGCCTGTCAGTAGGCGTGTCACTGATCGACACCCCTGAGAATGGACGACCTCCATCCACAATCGTCTTGGGGCCAAGGTCGCCGGTTATCTCGGGCGAAAAGTCTTTGCCGCCTGTTCCGCCCCAATTGCCGTCGCTGCCCACGTCGTAGTTGACGAAACTGGTATAAATCTCAGCCTGCTCCCGCGACTCGGATCCATCGCCAAGGTTAATCCGCATAAAAATGGTTTTGCTGTAAACGGCAGGAAGCTGTCCGAGGGAATTGTACCGGAGTGCGTGGATGAGCTTTGAAATCGTAGCGCCTGAAGCCAAACGGTCATTGTCGAATATGACGCCCCAAGCATAGTTGTTGCCATAGAAGATGCCTGTCAGCCCGTCGATCGAAATTGTCCCCATCCCGTTTGCTCCAGGAGAAACGGTGATCCCACTCGATGGGTCGATGAAGATATGGTCAAGGTTGGGATCTGCGCGTTGTACGCCGATTGAAAAACTCTTGACGCCGGTGTTGCCCGTAACAATGACCTGTGCATCGGACTTCCAATCGATTGGGGAGGGCGCATAGGGCCCCTTCACAACGAAAAAATCACCCTCGATACCCGTAACCTGAAGTCCCATTGAAAATATCCTTATGCAATGGCCCAAACTGGTGGCGCGCCGGCGAGTCTATAGGAACAGCCACAACAATGATACATCATTACCTAACGGAGGTTTGGTGGCAAGCATCCTGGTGTGCTCAGACGCACATGCCAAGCTAGGACAGGTAAAACCAGATGGTAGAGAAGGGCCCTCAGCTCCTGCTCAACCCCTTATGGCTTCCACGAAACAGGGCTCGGATCGCTCAGCTACCGCCTCCTGAAGGACTGGCTCGAAGACAAGGCTCTGCCGCTCCCGCGCCATGAAGGCCGTGGGCATGACGGCCTGCATCTCGGCCTCAGCGGCCTTCAGGAACGCGTCGTCATGGCCGGGGTAAAGGTGGAAGATGGCGAGTGCCTTGACGCCGGCGGCCTTCGAGAGCTCCACGCCCTTCTGCCAGGTGGAATGGCCCCAGCCCCGGCAATAAGAATATTCGGCATCGGAGAACATGCCGTCGAAAATCATCAGGTCGGTGTCGCGCACGAAGGCGGCGAGGTCCGGATCGGGCCAGGGGTCGCTGTGCTCCACGTCGCTGATGTAGCAGACGCTGCGGCCGCCATAGCTGAGGCGGTAGCCAGTGGCGCCGCCGGGGTGGTTGAGGAGATGGGTTTCGATCCGGGTTCCATCATCGAAGGTGATCGGCTCTCCGGCTCTGAAGCCATGATACTCGAACCGGGCCGGAAGCTGGCCGAGGCGCACCGGAAACAGGGGCGGTGCGAAGAGACGGCCAAGAGGCTCCATGGCGCTGTCGCCCTCCAGATGCCCGCAATAGGTGCGGATCACGCGCTCGGCGGAGAGCAGGGCCGGCTTGAAGAAGGGCAGGCCGCTGATGTGGTCGAGGTGGAGGTGGCTGAGGAGGATGTCGATCTTGTCGGGAGCGGTCTGGCCGAGATCCATGCCCAACGCCGAGAGGCCGGTGCCCGCATCGAGAATGAAGAGGCGATCGCCGCATCGGACCTCGACGCAGGGCGTGTGCGATCCGAATTCAACGAATTGAGGTCCGGATGCGCAGGTGGAGCCGCGTGTGCCCCAGAACCGGACCTGCAATGCGTCAGAGGATGCAACACGCCTTACCATGGCAGGATCATGATGTAACGAAAACCCCACTTATGTGCGCTGGCGCACATGGACTGCGGTAAGCTGCCCACGTCAAGGATGACCGGTCAAGACCAAAGATGTCACGCACTTAACGCCTCCAGACGCCGGGTGCGGCGCTCCATCACAGGCTCGCCCCGCTCAAAATGGATAACAGCATCAAAGGGCGGTTGATCCATGGCGGGCGAGATCTCGGGCGTCACGAGGATCAGACCACGGCCGACAAGCGCCCGGCGCAGGTTCATCACCAGCCTGTCGGCGGCCGGTCCCGGCAGGCCGTCAAGCGCCCGCTGAACCACCAGGACGCTTGGCCGGCGTACGAGGCCACGCACGAGGTCGACGGCTGCCAGCTCGGTGAGGGTGAGGTCGTCCCCTTGCGGATCGATCGGCGTGTCGAGCCCGATGCGCGACACCTCGCCGTCGAGGCCGCGCTGGGTCAGCACCCGGCGGGCCACCTCCTGCACCGCATCGAGGGCGCCGGCCTGATCGGCCGCGATACGGCCGAAGAGCAGGTTGTCCTGGATGCTCGCCGCCGCGCAGAACCGCGCCTCGTCGTAGAACTCGATGGCCGATTTCAGGCTCACCGGCAGCATGCGGGCGAAATCGGCGCGCGCCACGAGGATGCGCTCCTCCAGGCCCGGTTCGAGCAACCCTAAGCGGTGTCGGCTCTCGTTGTAGCGCAGCGCCAGGCCGATGAGGCGCTCCTGATCGCGGGAGGTCTTGTCGCTGCGGCGCTGCTCGTTTTTGCGGTCGACAAGATCCTGGAAGTAGGGCCGGTCCGCCGCCGAGAAGAAGGAGAAGCGGTCGAAGAGCGGGGACCCGTCCGGAATCTCCGAGAAGATCTCGATCATGCTGGTGGCGATGGACAGGCCCATGCGGGCGAGCGGCTTGGTGAGCTCGTTGGCCTCGAGAATAGCGCGCACGAAGGGGTGACCGGACAGGTGGTCCTCGTGGAAGGCATCGCCGATGGGTTTGCCGAAGAGAAGGTTCTCGCCGATCGTCGCGTAGCGGTTGTAGCGGGTGGCGCTGAAGGGATCGACGAAGCGGTCGAGGTTCTCGTCCGCGAGCGCCGCCTCGACGAAGCGCCGCGCCGCCACGACGGCCTCCGCGAACTTCGGCTCTCTGGCCGGATCGATGGTGCCGGACAGGCCGCGGGCATGGGTCAGGCGGTCGAGCCCGGCAATGGCGATGGCCTCGGAAAGGCGGTGGTTGAGCTCGCCCGCTGGTGCGGAGCAGCCATAGAGCAGGTTGTCCTTGAGGCTGCCCTCGATCAGCACCGTCTGACCGGTGAAAGCAATGCGCTGGCTGCGCTCCACGGGGCTGGCGGCGGAAAGATCCACGCCGCCATAGGTGAGACGCCCCATGGACGGCGGCAGCTGGCCGCTCATGAGCGCCGCGAGAAGCCGCGGGCCTGCATCGCCGTCGCCCACCAAGGCCACATGCGACGGGAAGGCGAGCGTGAGATTGACGGAGGCAACACGCGCCCCGCTTGCAGGATCGTAGGCGGAGACACCTTGGGCCACGAGCGCACCATTCTCGGGCAGGCTGGCCTTGCCTTTGAGGGCTGCGCGCAGCTTCAGCGGTGCCAGGCCCTTGCCGAGATCGATGAGCAGTGCCCTTGCCCGCATGATCAGCCGGTGCCACTGCACCACCTCGCGGGTGCCGTAGGCGGCGAGCGCTGCCGCGAGCACGCTGGCCGCAACCGTTCCGGCCGTCAGGGGGCGAGACTGCGAGAACCAGGCCCCGAGGGCCAGAACCGCCAGGGGAGCGATCATGAGCATGGCCGCGGATGCCGCCTCCGTGATGGCCAGGCGATACTCCTCCCGCATCACCGGGCGATGGCCGCTCATGAGGGTCCGCTGCACCCGCTCTCGCTCGAAAGGCCCGGTGCCATGGGCGCGCAGGGCTGGCAGGCGCTGCTCCAATCCTGCGAACACCCCTTCGGCCTCGTCGCCCTCCCGGTGGCGGGCCGCGGCAGCGTCGAAGCGCAGGAGCGCCCGGCGTGCGCTCACGACTGCCGCAAGGGCAAGTGCCACGGCCAGAACCGCGCCCAGGTACCAGTCCATGACGAATACATAGGCGCAGGCCAGCCCAATCATGCCGCCGAGCTTCACCGGGATCAGGAGGCTCGATCCCAGCACGCCGTTTTCGCGGGCCAATCCCCGGGAGGCGAGCGTCGAGATCATGGCGATCTCATCATGCGAGGCGGAGGGCACTTTTAGGATGACGTCGACGGCCGCCGACTGAGTCCGCGTCAGCATGTGCAGGCCGATGCCGACCGCCACCCATTCGAGCGCCACCAGGATCAGGCCGAGAGCCAGGGGAATGACCAGCACACCGATAACTGCCGCGAGGGCAAAGGCTTCAGGACTGACGGCGAAGCCGGGAAACAGAACCAGCGATCCCGGCCACAGGCTGGCCGGCGGTGTGAGGGCGATCCGCAGGAAGGCGGCGGGCGCATTCCAGGCCTCAGGGCCACCGGTCGCCCGGTCGACGATCTGCCGGACCAGATCGAACCCGATCAGGATCAGAAAGCCCGCCAGCATCAGGAGGCCGAAGCCCGCAACATGGCGGACGGGCGAAGTTTTCCATGCCAGGCGCAGCGGGTCGCGCTCGATGACGGCTCCCAAGAGCAGCTCCAATAATCGTTCGACTTCGATGACGTTAGCGGAACCTAGTGCATCAAGGTCAAAAGTGGAAACCACTTTTGGGATTTGTCCGATGCTCGATTCTTCAAATAGCGCATCATGTTGCGGTGAAAACCTGGGCCAATTTCGCCGATGCGGGCCTTTGGGACCACAGCAGGTGCTCGTAGTTTCGGCATCAGCGCCGATTTGACCTCTCGCCGTGCTGCGCTTCGACTCTATGTCCCCTGCCTTGGCTGCCTGCCATGGAGGATCGGTGAGCCCGCCCATGACGTCCCCTCTCCAGTCCCCCCTGCCGATCGATCCGGTTTTCCAGCTCGTTCTCGAGGTTCCTGCGCTCACCCCACGCCGGGATCTGCCGCGCCGCCTGACGGCTCTCTTCCAGGAGCTCGCCATGGACGAGCCGTCCCGGCCCGTGGAGGAGATCGAAGACCAGATCTGGGCCCTGTGGAGTTCGCACGAGGACCGGATCGCCGAGGAGACCATGGCGGCGGCCGTTGAATCCTTGAGCTCGGGCTCGCTCAAGAAGGCCCGGCCGCTGCTCGACCACTTGGTCGCCCTATATCCGGACTGGCCAGAGGCCTGGAACAAGCGGGCGACGCTCGCCTCCATCGAGAAGCGCGACGCGGACAGCCTGCTCGACATCGCCCAGACCCTGCGCCTCGAGCCGCGCCATTTCGGTGCCGTCGCCGGGTTCGGCAACATCTGCCTGCGCCACGGCCACCTCAACGAGGCGCGCGCCGCATTCCAGATTGCGCTCGGGATCAATCCGCACATGGAGGACCTGCGCGACATGCTGGAGAACCTGTCGCCGCATCACCTCATGCTGCATTAGGGCATCTTCATCCGCCTTTGCGATCATGCCAGCCCCTCGCTCCCGGCATTTGCAACCACCCGCACAGCCGAGCTATGCAACATCATGGCCTTGCGCGATCTCTTCCTGATGTTTCTCGTCTGCTTCCTGTGGGCGGCCCATACCATCGTCAGCAAGATCGTCGTCTCAGGAATGGAAATTCCGCCCCTGTTCTATGCGGCCATACGCTTCGGCATCGTGGCGGTGCTTGCTCTTCCGTGGCTGCTGCCGGCCCCACGACCGCGATGGCGCATTGTGTTGGTCGGATTCCTGATGGGTGGCGGCGGCTTTGCGTTGTTCTTTCTCGGCATTAGGACGGCCAGCCCGTCGAGTGCCGCGGTGGTCAGCCAGCTCGGAATCCCGATCACGGCCCTTCTCTCTCTTCTGATCCTAAGGGAGCGGATCGACGGCAGGCGGGCGCTCGGTATCGTGCTGACCTTCGCCGGCGGCGTGCTCGTGATGTGGGACCCGGACGGCGGTTTTCCGCTCTCCGCAGGCCTTCTCCTGGTTCTGGCCTCCACGGCCGTAGGCTCGCTCGCCGCCGTGATGATGAAGCAGATCGAGGGCGTGAAGCCGCTGCAATTCCAAGCCTGGATTGGGCTGTCCTCGGTGATGCCCATGATCCTCCTGACGACCGCAATCGAGACCGGTCAGGCGGACAAGGCGCTTGAAGCCGGCTGGGGCTTCGTTGCAGCGCTCTTGTTTTCCGCCCTGATCGTGTCGCTGATCGCTCACACGATCTACTATGGCCTGATCAGGAAATACCCCGCCAACATGATCGCCCCTCTGCTGATCATGAACCCTCTGCTGACAGTGGCTCTGGGCATTCTCGTGACGGGCGACCGCTTCGACGCACGCACGGCTCTCGGGACAGGGCTTGCGCTTTGCGGCGTCCTGATCATCGCTCTCCGGCGCAGCCACGTCATGTCGCTGGCCTCAGTGCTGCGAGCGCGCTTTCGATAGCAGCCGAGGCGGCCTCACATGGTTGCCGCGCGTGCCCTCTGTTTCACGCCGTTCGTGCGCATCTGCACGCCGTCCAGGTAGGGATCGACAACACCCGCAGCGCGGAAGGCCCGGATGGTTTCATCCAGATAGGCCTGATTGGTGCCCGCCGGTCCGGACCGCACGGCAATGATGTCGGCGGTCTGGGCTTCATCGGGTTCGGGCCGATAGAAAGGTCCGCTTCGGTTCGCGTCGAACGTCAGGATGATGCGGCTGCTGTCTGGAAAGAAAACCTCCCGCCAGATCGGCTCGTAACAGGGAAAGCGCATTTCCTGCCGCCAGACAGCGCTCAAACCCTCACGCAGATCCTTCGCAGCAATCCGGTAAGCCAGCCCATCGCAACCCTTTCCCGCTTCCAAACCAAGGACCAAGCCGGGCGCCTGTGCCGTGCCGCGGTTGAAGGGATCGTGGAGGCAAAAGGAGCGCCGAAAGCCGGGCAGGGTCGCCTTGGCACGATCCTGGAAAGCAAAAGGTGGACCGGCCGCGAGAACGCCGTAGACGAACAGCCAGACGTCGCCGTCACCATCGGGGCGCGAATGCAAAGCCGCATCGACGGAAGCTTGCAGAGCCGCTTCATCGCGGGCCCGAACTGAGAGTGTCATGAAGAACCTGAAAACGCCTTTGGGGGAATTACGCGTCGGATCGGCCAAACGATTGGCGGCCTCAGCCGAGCGTCTGGAAACGCAACCTCGTCGACGCCGTTCCAGCGCTCCGTTCACGTTTGCGAGGGCAGCGAGCAGCGACAAACGCGACAACGGAACCGTTGCGGGACGCATACGAGCGGCTACCCTGGGCTCATGTCCGATTCGCCTGCACTCATCTCCCGTCCCATTATCCTGCCCGTCGATGGCCGCCAGTCGCCGGTGGCGGCCGGCGTTCAGCGCGGTGTGCGCCGCCTGTTCTCGCAACTCGGCCATGTCAGCCTGCCGGAATTCACCCTCGCCAACGGCCGGCGCGCCGATCTCATCGCGCTCGCGCCCGACGGAGCGCTCACTATCATCGAGATCAAGTCGAGCGTGGCCGATTTCCGCGCTGACCGGAAATGGCCCGATTACGAGGATTTCTGCGACCGGTTCTACTTCGCGGTGCCGGAGACCGTGCCGTTCGACATCCTGCCGGAGGATCGCGGCGTGATCATCGCCGACAGCTTCGGCGCAGCGATCCTGCGCGAGGCCTCGCATCACCCGCTCGCAGGTGCGCGCCGCAAGGCCGTGACCCTGCGCTTCGCGCACGCGGCCGCATCCCTGCTGCACGCATTGGCCGACCCCGACAGGATTGCAGACGGGCGGCTGTGACCTTTCCACTGTCATTCCGGGGCGAGCGGTAGCGAGAGCCCGGAATCCATAAACACGACGGCTCAAGAGGAGGCACTCAGCGTTGCACCTCCTTCTGCACCGTTAGCGGTTATGGATTCCGGGCTCGCCTTCGGCGCCCCGGAATGACAGCGGTGGGGATAATTTACCGAGGAGCGCGCTTGGCGAGGATGCGTTGCAGGGTCCGGCGGTGCATGTTGAGGCGCCGCGCCGTCTCCGACACGTTGCGGCCGCACAACTCGTAGACCCGCTGGATGTGCTCCCAGCGCACCCGGTCGGCCGACATGGGGTTTTCCGGCGGCAGGGCCCGTTCACCCGGCTGGGCCATCAGGGCCGCGTGGATCTCGTCCGCATCGGCAGGCTTCGCGAGGTAGTCGAAAGCCCCCATCTTCACGGCCGTCACCGCGGTGGCGATGTTGCCGTAGCCGGTGAGAACGACGCCACGGGCATCCGGGCGGCGGTGCTTCAGGCGCTCGATCACGTCGAGGCCATTGCCGTCGCCGAGGCGCATGTCGATCACCGCAAAGGCCGGCGGTTCGTTTTCGACAGCCGCAATGCCGTCCGCCACGCTCTCGGCCACGCGAACCTGATAGCCGCGGCCTTCCATGGCGCGGGCCAGCCGGGTCGAGAACGGCCGGTCGTCGTCGACAATCAAGAGACTCTTGTCGGCGCGATCTTCGAATGCGGCAGGCGCATCGGCCATCAGAATATCTCCTTGCATCTGAAGGACTTTCCCTATGAGGCGAGCTTGATCAGCACCTTTCTCATATGGGAATTGATCCCCTAATCTTTGAGAGGCTCCAGCGAACCTCCCTGCGGCGAAATTGCCGCACTTCGTTCAAACGCCTGACGCGGCCAAACGATCCGCGCGATGGCGCCCGAGGCCGGCGGAGCGGCGTTCGTGAGGGTCATTTCGGCCCCTGATCGCTCGATCAGGGTCTTGGCGATGAACAGGCCTAAGCCCAGTCCTCCGCCCTCCTCGCTATCCTCCGTACGCTCGGCAGCGCTGCGTGTTGTCACGTAGGGCTCACCGACCCTGAGCAGGATATCGGGCGCGTAACCGGGGCCGTCATCCCGGATCTCGATGAAAACCTCGTGAGGAGACCAGCAAGCCTCGATCGTCACCTGGCTCTCGGCAAAGTCCGTGGCGTTGTCGAGGATGTTGGATAGGCCGTAGACCACTCCGGGATTGCGGCGGCATAGGGGTTCGGGTCCATCGCCCGTCGTGATCACCCTCACGTCGAAGCCGACCGCCCGCTGCGGCTCGACGATGTCCTCCACCAGATGACTGAGGGAGACGGTTTCCAGGAACTCTCCCCCGTCTTCCTCATCCATGGAGGTGAGCTTCGTCAGGATGGTGCGGCAGCGCTCCACCTGCTCCTGCAGGAGCCTCAAGTCCTCGCCCACCGGGCCATCCTTAGGCATGGAATGGCTGAGCTCCTTGGTGACCAGCGCGATGGTGGCGAGCGGCGTGCCGAGTTCGTGGGCCGCGGCGGCGGCCAGACCGTCAAGTTGGGACAGGTGCTGCTCGCGGGCGAGCACCAGCTCAGTGGCGGCGAGCGCTTGGGCAAGCTGGCGGGCCTCCTCGGCCACCCGCCAAGCGTAGATGCCGGTAAAGGTCGTGCCGAGCAGGATCGCGGTCCAAATCCCGCTCACATAAAGGAAGGGCAGGGAGAAGGTCTGTCCCGGAAACCAGGGCAGGGGCCGGTGAGCGAGCACCAGAAATGTCGCGCAGCCGACCGCAAGCAGGCCGAGCCCCAGGGTCCGCTCCGGCGTGAGCGCCGTGGCCGAGATGAGCACGGGCGCCAGGAACAGCATGGCGAAGGGGTTCTCCAACCCGCCGGTGAGGTAGAGGAGGCCGGCGAGCTGCAGGATATCGAAGGCAAGAAGCGCCGTGGCCACGTTGTCGCTGAGCCGGTGGCTTGCCGGATACTGGATGCGCAGCAGCAGATTGACCCACACCGAGGCCACGATCACCAGAAGGCACAGGGCGAAGGGCAAGGGAAATCCGAGGCCGAAGCGAACCCCGATTACCGCCGCCGACTGCCCCGCGACCGCGAGCCACCGCAGGCGGACCAGGGTGTCCAGGCGCAGGTGCCGGGCGTGGTGCGTCAGGTTCTTCGGCTCGATTTTGGACATCATCGAACAGAATAGGGCCGCCCCCCTGTTCGCCAAGCAGCAGGCTTTAGCCTATTTTCCTACCCACGACTTGGCGCACGGCCGGTAAGCCCCAGGCAATGCATCGAAACGAAAGTATGGTGCCCGTTTTTGCAGTGGACGGACAAGGTTGTTGCAATAGGCTGAAGGAACTTTAATCTTAAAATTACGGTTGAGGATAAAGCCTACTGCATTGTGCAAGAACCAGGCGCCCGGCCTTTGGGGATACTCTATGAACTTTTCTTATGTTTGGTACGATACCGCGCATTGGCTCTTGAGCCCCGCCCGCGCGGCATCCGATTTGACGAAGCATTTTTTCGATAATCCCGGCAATCCGCTCACCAACACCCCTTACGGCCGCACCGTTTCCGCCGCCTGCGAATTGTTCGAACGCACCACCCGCCGTTACGGCAAGCCCGTCTTCGGCCTGCCCACCACGGTGATCGACGGGGCCGAGGTGGCGGTCATGGAGCGGATCGTGTGGGAGCGCCCGTTCTGCCGAATCATCTCCTTCGAGCGGGATCACCCCACGGCCAAGAGCCAGCCGAAGCTCTTGATCGTGGCGCCCATGTCCGGACACTACGCCACCCTCCTGCGCGGCACGGTGGAGACCTTCCTGCCCACGCACCAGGTCATGATCACCGACTGGACCGATGCCCGCATGGTGCCCCTGGCCGAGGGACGCTTCGATCTCGACGACTACATCGATTACGTCAAAGACCTGTGCCGGGCATTCGGCCCCGACCTGCACCTGATGGCCGTGTGCCAGCCGGCCGTCCCCGTGATCGCCGCGGTGGCCCGCCTTGAGGCCGAGAACGATCCCTTCATCCCGCGCTCCATGACCCTCATGGGCGGCCCCATCGACACCCGCCGCTCCCCCACGGCCGTGAACCGGCTGGCCGAGGAGCGCGGCATCGAGTGGTTCGAGCGCCACTGCATCACCAAGGTGCCGCCGTCCCATCCGGGCTTCTGGCGCGACGTCTATCCGGGCTTCCAGCAGCTCTCTGGCTTCATGGCCATGAACATCGACCGGCATCTGACCGCCCATTACGACATGTTCAACCACCTGGTGGAGGGCGACGGCGATTCGGCCGAGAAGCACCGGGAATTCTATGACGAGTATCTTGCCGTCATGGACCTGACCGCCGAGTTCTACCTCCAGACCGTCGAGAAGGTGTTCGTGAACCATGAGCTGCCTAAGGGCGAGATGATGCACCGCGACCAGCCCGTGGACCTCATGTCCATCCGGCGCTGCGCCATCATGGCCGTCGAGGGCGAGCGGGACGACATCTCGGGCGTGGGCCAGACCTTGGCCGCCCTTGAACTGACCCCCAACCTGTCCTCCGACAAGAAGCTCTATCATCTGCAGGCCAAGGTCGGTCATTATGGTGTCTTCAACGGTTCTCGGTTCCGGTCTCAGATCGCTCCTCGAATCGTTGAATTCATTGCGACTCACGATCGAGAACCAGCCCGGAAGAAGGCGTCAAGAGCCTGAGCCTGTTCCTGATACGTTCTTAGGAGCGGCAAACGGCTGCGCTGACAGAATCAGCGTGACAGGGCAGATTGCGGATATGAAATCCGCCCTGTTCCGCCGCGTTCCTGCGGACCCGCCTCATCTCAAGGTTCTGCATGAGGGCCAAGCCTTTAAGGTGGCCCTCAAGCGCCGTCCCACGGCCAAACGGATCACGCTGCGCGTCTCCAACGCGACCGGCGAGGTCGTGCTGTCGATCCCCGAACGCACCGATGTGGGGCTGGCCCAGAAATTCGCCGACAGCCACAGCCAATGGATCGCCACTCGCCTTGCCAAGGTGCCGGAACGGGTGATCTTCGAGCCGGGCGCGCTGGTGCCCGTGCGCGGTGTCCTCCACCGGATCGTCCATTGGTCCTCGATCCGCGGCGTGACTCAGGCGGGCCGCGGCAGCGCCGGCGAGCCAATCATCGCGGTCGCCGGCGAGGCCGCCCATGTGGCCCGCCGGGTGCGGGACTTCCTCGAGGCGGAGGCCAAGAAGGACTTCACCGTCGCCGTGCGGAAGCATACGGCTCAGCTCGGGGTTTCGGCCAAGCGCATCACCGTGCGCGACACCAAGAGCCGCTGGGGCTCCTGCTCGGCCAACGGGGCGCTCAACTTCTCCTGGCGTCTGATCATGGCCCCGCCCTTCGTGCTCGACTACCTTGCGGCCCACGAGGTGGCGCACCTGCGCGAACTCAACCACTCCCACCGTTTCTGGAAGATCACCCACCAGCTCTGCCCCCGCACCGACGAGGCGGAAGCCTGGCTCAAGACCTACGGCAGCGCCCTGCACCGGATCGGGTAGCTCTGGCTACGACGCAGTGGATGTCATCCCCGGCGAGCGAAGCGATGGAAGGGGATCCATTGCGCTGAGCATATGAGTGGTTTCCCTTCCCCCGCTGACGCTCCGGCCGGGAATGACACCCACCCAGTCATGGCGGGGCTTGTCCCGGCCATCCCGATCCTGTGAAGCAACGAGCTTTTCCGATCGGGATCACCGGCACAAGGCCGGTGATGACGCGAGCAGGTGACTCCGGGCGTGACACACCAGTCGTTTCGTCTTAGTCGGAACCTCCCGTCATCGCTGCGTCCCAAAGAAATGCTCAAGCCCGACACGCTCGCCCTCACCGTCGTCCTGGCGCTGCTCACAGCACTCGGGCCGCTCTCGACGGACATGTACCTGCCGTCGCTGCCGGCGATTGCAGCGGGCCTTGGGGCGACCACAGGCCAGACGCAGCTCACGCTCTCGGCCTTCCTCCTCGGGTTCGCGGCCGGGCAGTTCTTCTACGGCCCGATCTCCGACCGGATCGGGAGGAAGCCCGTGCTGCTCTTCGGGCTCGGGCTCTTCACGGTGGCGAGCCTCATCTGCGCATTCGCACCCAACATCGAGACCCTGATCGGGGCGCGCTTCCTCCAGGCGCTCGGCGCATCAGGTCCCATCGTGCTCGGGCGCGCCATCGTGCGGGATTTCTACGAAGGGGCGCAGGCCGGCCGGGAACTGTCCCGCATGGGCACGATCATGGGCGTCGTGCCGGCCGCGGCCCCGATCCTCGGCGGCGTGATCGAGCGCGTTTCGGGGTGGCGCGTGACTTTCGGGGTCATGATCCTGTTCGGCATCGCCATGGCGGCCATCATCAGCCTGCGCATGCCCGAGAGCATTCGCCAGAAATCCGAGGTGCCGATCTCCTTCGGGGAGATCCTGCGCGGCTTCAAGCTGTTGCTCGGCCACCCTGGCTACCGCACCTATGTGGGCCTCTCCATGCTCACCTATGGCGGCCTCTTCGCCTTCATCTCCGGCTCGTCCTTCGTGCTGCAGAAGATCTATGGGCTGGATGAGCTGTCCTACGCGTTCTCCTTCACCTTCGTGGTGGTGGGATTCATCAGCGGCACGTATCTGGCGCAGCATCTGGTGGGACGGCGTGGGCTCGACGGCACGATCCAACTCGGCGTCTCGTGTCTGGCCGTCGGCGGCGCCACCATGCTGGCCCTGGTTCTGCTAAGCGTACCCTCGTCGCTCAGCATCAGCGCTCCCATGGCGATCTACGGCATCGGGGTCGGGCTCACCATGCCGCAATCAATGGCCTCGGCGCTGATGCCGTTCCCGGAGCGGGCTGGCGCGGCCTCGTCGCTCCTCGGCATCTGCCAGATGACGTTCGCGGCTATTGTCGGCATCGCCCTTGGGCGCAACCTCGACGCCTCGGCGCTCCCGTTGCCAGCCACCATCGCCACCACCGGCGTGCTGGCCCTCGTGCTCTTCCTCATGACGAGCCGTGCACGAGGGCAGCAGCCCAAGGGCTGATCCGCAGGATTCAGGCCAGGATGTCCGTCGCCTTGTGGTCGGCATCGACGCCCTCGATGAAAAAGACATCGCCGCGCGAGTTCCCGGTGCGCAGGGGCAGGATCTGCCGATAGGCAGGAGAGTCATACCACGCGTGGGCGCTGTCCCGGTCCGGAAACGCGATCACGATCAGGTCTCCCGACCATGAGCCTTCCATCAGTGTCACCGGCCCTCCGTGAATGATGAATTGCCCGCCGAAGGGCGCGAGCGTTTCATCGATGCGCTTGAGATACTCGACGATGGCGGGACCGACATTCACATCGTGCAGATGACCGACGGCATAGGTGGACATGACAGGCTCCTTGCTTTGATGAAGGGAGCATGTCGTGTGGAGGGAGAGCTGGCGATTACGTGCGGGGTAATGGTTAGCGGATTTCTTCGAGCTCAACACTGTCATTCCGGGGCGAGCGAGAGCGAGAGCCCGGAATCCATAACCGCTAACGCTGCAGAACGAAGCGTAATGCCGCTCGCCCTTTCCTGACATGTCGTGTTTGTGGAGTCCGGGCTCCGCCTACGCGGCCCCGGAATGACAGTGTCAGAGGTGACGGCGAGCCTTAAAGTCCAAACAGCTTTTCAAAAAAGTTCTTCTCGCGACTTGCGCGCCGCTGGGGCGCGGGCGCGACCCAGCTGCCTTCGCCGTCTGCATTGGCGTAGCGCGGACCGCCTCCGGCGCCGGCGACCGGAATATCCGACGGTGCGCGCATGCGCTCGAGGCCGGGCAGGGGCACGGGCTGCTGATCCTTGAGGGCAGCCGTCATGAAGTTGTGCCAGACTTCCGTGGGCAGGTTGCCGCCGGTCACGCGCTTGGTGAGCGCGCCATCGTCGTTGCCGAGCCAGACGCCAGCCACGAGATTGCCGGAGAAGCCCACGAACCAGGCATCCTTGTAATCGTCGGTGGTGCCGGTCTTGCCCGCGAGAGTCCAGCCGGGAATCTGCGCCTTCTGGGCGGTGCCGATGACGAAGACATTGTGCATCATGTCGTTCATCTGGGCCACAACGCCCGGATCGATGACGCGCCCAAGGCCGCCCGAGCCCGGGCGCTTGTAGATGAGCTTGCCGTCCGTGGTCTTCACCTGGGTGATCACGTAAGGCGTCACGCCGATGCCGCCATTGGCGAAGGGCGCGTAAGCGGCGACCAGTTCCAGCGGTGTCACCTCGGACGTGCCCAGCGCCAGCGAGCCGTTGGCCTGAAGCGGCGATGAGATGCCGAGGCGCTGCGCGGTCTGCACCACGGCCTTGGGTCCCACCTCCATATTGAGCTTCACCGCCACCGTGTTGAGCGAGAGCGCCAGCGCATCGCGGATCGTGATCGGTCCGCGATACTTGCGGTCGTAGTTCTTGGGCGCCCAGCCCTTATAGGCAACCGGCGCGTCTTCCATCACCATGTCGGGCGTGTAGCCCCGCTCCATGGCGGCGAGATAGACGAAGGGCTTGAAGGACGAACCCGGCTGGCGGCGGGCCGCGATGGCGCGGTTGAACTGGCTCGTCTCGTAGTTGCGGCCACCGACCAGGGCTTTGACGGCCCCGTCCGGCTGCATGGCCACGACCGCGCCCTGGCTCACGTTGAACTTCTGGCCCTTGGCGTTGAGCTCTTCCACCAGCACGCGCTCGGCGGCGGATTGCAGCGCCGGCTCGACGGTGGTCGAGACCACGATGTCGGACTCGACCGTTCCGACGAAATCGTCGAGCACGTCCATGACGTAATCGGCGGCGTAATTAGCTGATCCCGCGCCGTTCGGGCGCACGGGCTCGGCGGGCGCGCCGAGCGCCGTCTTGGTCATGCCCGGCGTGATGAAGCCGAGGTCGTTCATGGCGGCGATCACCAGCTCCGCACGGGCCTGCGCCCGCTCGGGATAGCGATTGGGGGCGAGGCGCGACGGGGACTGGACGAGGCCCGCCAGCACGGCGGCTTCCGCCAGCGACACGCTGCGCGCCGACTTGCCGTAATAGCGCTGGGCAGCAGCCTCGACGCCGTAGGCGCCGGCGCCGAAATAAACACGGTTGAGATAAAGCTCAAGGAGCTGGTCCTTTGAGTAATTCCGCTCGAGCCAGAGCGCCAGGATCGCCTCCTGGATCTTGCGCGAGGCGGTGCGTTCCTGGGTCAGGAAGAGGTTCTTGGCGAGCTGCTGGGTCAGCGTCGAGCCGCCCTGCAGGCCGCCGCTGTTGCTCAAGTTACGGTAGACCGCGCGGGCGATGCCGATCGGATCGATGCCGTAATGGTCGTAGAAGCGCCGGTCCTCGATGGCGATGAACGCCTTGGGCAGGTAGGGCGGCAGTTCCTTGAGCGTCATTGTGCGCCCGCCCGTCTCGCCGCGATTGGCAAGAAATGAGCCGTCGCTCGCCAGGATGGCGATGTTCGGCGGGCGCTTGGGCACCGCGAGCTGGTCGATGGGCGGAAGCTGCGAGGCGTAATAGGCCACGATGCCGCCGACGCCGATCAAGCCCCACAGGCAGAGCACGAGGCCGGCATAGATCAGCTTGCTGAACAGGGAGCGGCCGCCGCGGCGCTTCGCCTTCTTGGGGCTGGAAGGCCTGCTGCCCTTTGGTCCAGAAGCTCGCCTGCGCGCCATCGTTCCCCCTGCCCGATCCTCGGGCGAGAGGTGAAAGTCCAGCTCCCCCGCCTGCCCAGCGGGCGCATCGAACACCGGCTCGCGCCTGTCACGTCCGTTCGCCACGTCTTTAATGACCCCGCATTCATACAGCCGGTGGGACCCGGCCTTTCATGCTCTGAGGCACCCTAAATGTGGCGGTTTAAGGGGCAGTTAACGGGGATTAACTCCTTGTCTTCCGGAACTGCCGAGTCTGGCCCGCGTTCGCTGCCTTATGAGCGCTTACATCGTCGTGCTGGCCGGGTTCGGGGTGGTTGTCCTTTTGACCGCTTGGCTTCCCATGGTCCTGAAGGAACTGCCCCTGTCCCTGCCGATCTTCTGCGTCGGGCTTGGAGCGCTCATCTTCGCCTTCCCCGATCTGCCCGGCGTGATTCCCCATCCCAACGAGGAACTCGCCATCGTCGAGCGGATGAGCGAGTTCGTCGTCATCGTCTCGCTCATGGGTGCGGGCCTGAAGATCGACCGGCCCTTCGGCTGGGGGCGCTGGCGGCTTACTTGGCGGCTGCTCGGTATTGCCATGCCAGTCACAATCCTCGCTCTCGCCTGGCTCGGGACCAGCTTTTTGAATTTAAGTCTCGCCTCAGCCCTGCTGCTCGCGGCGGCGCTGGCCCCGACCGATCCGGTGCTCGCCAGCGATGTGCAGGTGGGGCCGCCGGGCGATAGCGAGGAGGACGAGGTGCGCTTCACGCTCACGTCGGAGGCAGGCCTCAACGACGGCCTCGCCTTTCCGTTCGTGCTCCTTGCCATCGCCTTCGCGCAGGACGGCAGCCTCGCCAGCGTGACGGAATGGTTTGCCTATGCGGTCGTCTGGAAGATCGCAGCCGGCATCGGCATGGGCTACGCGATCGGACGGGCGCTTGGCTGGCTGACCTTCCATCTGCCGAACCGGGCCAAGCTCTCCCGCACCGGTGCCGGCTTCGTGGCGCTGGGCATCACCTGCGTCGCTTATGGCTTGACCGAGATGGTCAGGGGCTACGGCTTCCTTGCCGTCTTCGTGGCGGCCCTGGCTCTCCGGGCGACGAAACCCGAACATGACTATCACAACAAGCTGCACGACTTCGCGGAGGAGCTCGAGCGCCTCATGATGATGGTGCTTCTTGTTCTGCTCGGCGGCGCCATGACGGGCGGAGATTTGTTCTCTGCCCTCACATGGCAGGCTGCTGTCTTCGGTCTGCTGGCGCTGTTCGTGGTGCGGCCGCTCGCCGGATGGATCGGGCTGATCGGCACCGATCCGCCACCGGACGAGAAGGCGGCCATCAGCTTCTTCGGCATCCGCGGGCTCGGCTCGATCTATTACCTCGCCTATGCCCTGCATCACGCGAAGTTCGACAACGCCAACCTGCTTTGGAGCACGGCAGGATTTATCATCCTGGTGTCGATCGTACTCCATGGCGTCACGGTCACGCCGGCGATGCGGCACCTCGACCGCCGCCGAAAGCTCATGATGCGTATGTCTCGCCAGAAAGAAGCCGCTCAGGCGCAAGCCTGAGTCAGTCTGCCGTTGTCGGATCGATCATTGCGCGCACCTGCGAGATGCTGTCAGCCGGGAAACCTGCCTTCTGGGCATGTTCGCGGATCATTCCCTCATCTGGGGCGCGATAGACGCAGTAGATCTTGTCGTCCGTGACGTAGCTGTGAACCCATTGGATCTCGGGTCCCAGCTCGCGCAGGGTATCGCACGAGGTTCTTGAGGCCTGCTGCAGATCCGCAGCAGACAGATTGCCCACGTTCGGCATGTTTCGCTCGATCACGAATTGCGGCATGGCCCTTTCGCCGGCGGCCCGGCGCCTCCCTAGCCGGGCCAAAGCGGCGCCGGCGCGGCCAGGGTCTGCTCTTGTGGCCAGCCTGGCAATTCCCCTGGAGGGGTAGGCTGCGCCCCGCCTATTCCGCCGCGAGCGGCAGTTCGCCGGTTTCCAGATCGGCCTGCGCGAGATCGTGGATGCGGCGCAGATCGCTTAAGAATGCCTCGTAGGCCTCCCGCTTCGTCGCCTCGTCGGGCAAGCGCAGCAGGTAGCTCGGATGCACGGTGATGAAGCCCTGGTAAGGGCCGAACGTGGCGCGTCCACGCGAGCGGGTGATTGGCGTCGCCTTGCCGGACAGCGCCAGAACCGCCGTGGCGCCCAAAGCCACCACGAGTTTGGGCCGCACCAGCTCCAGTTCCTTCATGAGCCAGGGCCGATAGTGCTTCACCTCGCCGGTGGTGGGCTTCGCATGAATGCGCCGATGGCCGCGCTGCTCGAACTTGAAATGCTTCACCGCATTGGTGAGATAGGCCTGCTCGCGCTCGATGCCGGCTTCCCTCATCGCCTTGGTGAGAAGCTTGCCGGCGGGACCGACGAAGGGCCGTCCCTGCAGATCCTCCTGATCGCCCGGCTGCTCGCCGACGAACACGATCTCCGCATGGTGCGGGCCTTCGCCGAACACCGCCTGCGTGGCGCCGGGCACCAGCGGTCCTGCCTTGGCGATGATGGCGTTGAGCTCTTCCAGGGTCTTCGGTTCCTGATCCCACATGGCCTCTATGGCGCGTTCAGGCGTGCGTTTGGCGGGCATCGTCGCCTCCTGTTCGATCATCCTTTCAACGCGCTGAGCGGCGGTTTGGATCAGACCGGGGATGGCGAGGGTCTCGGGCATGTTGCGCCAGTACTTTTTGGGCATCTCGGCCCGCATGGCCGTGGGGTTGACGCGCGCCGGGTTGAACACGCTCTCGTAATAGCCGCGCCAGCCCTCCTCGAAGCTGTCCTCGTCGGGCGCGTCCTCGCGCTGCGCGGGTGGGCCGAAGGTGAGCTCGTGCCGGTCCCAGCGCGCGGAGCCGATGGGTGTGAGGATCGTCCAGTCCATCGAGCGGAAGCGGTCGACGAAAAAGGGCACGGCCGCTTCGAGGATGAAATGCTCCGGCTCGAACCAGGCGGCGAAGCGCTCAAGTTCTCCAGGCATCCGGCGGAAGCGCACGAAGGCGTGCATTTTGTGCAGGTCACGGCGCACGGAGCGGGCCATCAGGTCGATGCGGTGGACCAGCGGGTCGCTCGCGACCTCCAGGAGATCGCGTTCGCCGTTCAGCACGCGCCAGACGAGACTGTAAAGCAAGGCATAGCGCTCGGGATCGCCGTGGCAGACCACCTGCTCGATGAGCCGCGACACGCCTTTCGGTATGGTGACCGGCGGCGCATCAGCGACTGTCTCGTCGCCGAAGAGGCCCGGCGCCTCTTCGATCGCGAACACCACATGCTGCGGCGCCAGCTCCTCGGCAATCAGCCAGCGCACGGCCTTGCGGAAGGTTTGCAGATCCGCGCCAGTTTTCAAGGTGATGCGGTGGAGGGTCATGAGAGCCTCAGTGGTCATCCCGGACGGCAAAAGCCGATCCGGGATCGTGTGCAGAATATGGCGCCATTCTCGTCCTGCGATCCCGGGTTCTGCTGCGCAGCCCCGGGATGACGGCCACGCTCATACGAACAAGCTCAGCTGCTCCGGCTTCTCGATCAGCCGCTCGCGCAGGTCGAGCTTGTCGAGCCGTGTTTTCGGATTGTGATCGGCCGTGATGAGGAAGGGTTTGGCGCGTTTCAGCCCTGAGGTGAGGCGGGCGACATCCTCCAGGCGCAGCGTCGTGTGCTTGCGCGCCACCACGATCTTGTCGACAGCCCGCGCCCCGAGGCCGGGCACGCGCAGCAGCATCTCGCGGTCGGCCTTGTTCACGTCGACCGGAAAGCGGTGGCGGTTCTTGAGCGCCCAGGCAAGCTTGGGGTCGATGTCGAGATCGAGCATGCCCTTCTCAGACGATGAGGCGATCTCATCCACATCGAACCCGTAATAGCGCAGGAGCCAATCGGCCTGATACAGCCTGTTCTCGCGCATGAGCGGCGGCGATTTGAGGGGCAGGATCGCGCTCGAATCCGGGATCGGGCTGAAGGCGGAATAATACACACGCTTCATGGCGTAATGGCCGTAGAGCGTGGCCGATTTGCGCAACACATCCGCGTCCGTAGTCTCATCCGCGCCCACGATCATCTGCGTGGTCTGTCCGGCGGGCGAGAAATGGCGGCGCTCCTCGCGCGCCTCCTCAATGCGCTCGAACATCTGCGCCATGGCGGTCTCGATGGAAGCGCCGTCCTTCTCCGGCGCCAGCTGCTCCAGGCTCTTCTCCGTCGGCAGTTCGAGGTTGATCGACAGGCGGTCGGCCCACAGGCCCGCCTCCTCGATGAGCCAGGGACTCGCCTCGGGAATAGTCTTCAGGTGGATGTAGCCGCGAAAGCCGTGATCGCGCCGCAGCTTCTTCGCCACCAGAATCATCTGCTCCATGGTGTAGTCGGGCGAGCGGATGATGCCGGATGAGAGGAACAGGCCCTCGATGTAGTTGCGCTTGTAGAACTCGACGGTGAGCGTCACCACCTCGTCGACCGAGAACTTCGCCCGCTTTACGTTGGATGAGCGCCGATTCACGCAATAAGCGCAGTCGAACAGGCAGTAGTTCGTCAGCAGGATCTTGAGCAGGGACACGCAGCGCCCGTCCGGCGTGTAGGCGTGGCAGATGCCGGTTCCCACCGTGGAGCCGAGGCCGTCAGGATCCGACTTGCGCTTCGGCGCTCCGGAGGAGGAGCAGGAGGCGTCATACTTGGCCGCGTCCGCCAGGATGCGCAGCTTCTTCGAAAGCTTCTCGTCCATCAGTCTTTCGCTAAATTGTTCGCTTTTTGTTCTAGCACGAAGATAGGGTGCTGGCGAGGGCTTCAGGAGAGGGGCGGGAGGTCGCATAGGGCATTGTTGTCTCGGGTCATCCCGGGGCTGCGGAGCAGAACCCGGGATCGTCTGACGAGAATAGCGCTAGTTCGCCTCTCCCGGCGGGAGAGGTCGCGCCTTTAGGCGCGGGGGAGAGGTTACAGGTTTATCCGGACAGGGCACTAACCCCTCACCCCAACCCTCTCCCTCAGGGAGAGGGAGTGCACTCTATCCTGCACCCGATCCCGGATCTTCGCTGGCGCTTCGTCCGGGATGACAGCAATTCGAAGCCTGCTCACAGCTTGCGCAGCAAAGACGGAAAGCTTGTGCATTCAGTCCCTTTGAAGCCCTTGCCCCTGCCTGCCGTCAGGTTAAGCTCTGGTCTGCGCACCACGCGCGAAAGAAAACGCCCTGCATGCTCCGTTCCGCACTCGACGGTCTCTATCTCCTTGCCGGCTATCTCGCGGGCCTCTTCCTGATCGTGATTTTCCTCCTGATGATGGGCCTCTCCCTCGGGCGGGGCATCGGGATCAATATCCCGGCAGGCGACGACCTCGCCTCCTGGTCGATGGCCGCGATGGCGTTCTTAGGGCTGGCTCACACCTTCCGGTCCGGCGAAATGATCCGGGTGGGTTTGCTCACCGATCGTGTGCAAGGACGCACCCGCTGGCTGTTGGAAATCTTCTCCCTCGTGATCGGGCTCGGCTTCGTGGGCTTCTTCGCCTGGCATGCGGTGCAGCTGACCTATGACAGCTGGCGCTTCAACGACATGGCTCAAGGCGTGCTCGCGATCCCGCTCTGGATCCCGCAGATCGGCTACGCCACCGGCCTCGTGATCCTGTTCATCGCCTTCCTCGACGAGTTCGTCCATGTGCTGCGCGGCGGCGACCCGCGCTACGAGAAGCCGCCCGCCACCACGGCCGAAGAGGTGGTGGAACGCGCGATCCAGAGCGGAGTGTAAGGCGTATGGAGCTCATCGAGATCTCGGGGCTCTTGCTCCTGTTGCTGGCGGTGCTGCTCGCTGGCGGCGTGTGGATTGCCATCGCGCTCATGGCCTGCGGCTGGGTCGGCATGCAGTTCGTGGGCGGCGGCATCCCGGCGGGTTCCGTGCTTGCCACCACGATCTGGGGCAATTCCGCCTCCTGGACGCTCGCGGCGCTTCCGCTCTTCATCTGGATGGGCGAGATCCTGTTTCGCACCCGTTTGTCGGAGGAGATGTTCCGCGGCCTCGCGCCGTGGCTCAACTGGCTCCCCGGTCGCCTCATGCACGTGAACGTGCTGGCCTGCGGCATCTTCGGGTCCGTCTCCGGCTCGTCGGCCGCCACCTGCGCGACGGTGGCCAAGATCGCCCTGCCGGAATTAAAGAAGCGCGGCTACGACGACATGGTGAGCCTCGGCTCGCTGGCCGGCGCCGGCACGCTCGGCATCCTCATTCCACCCTCGATCACCATGGTGGTCTATGCGGTGGCGGCAAACGTCTCGATCATCCAGATTTTTCTGGCAGGCTTCCTACCGGGGTTGCTCGTGATGGCGCTTTATTCCGGCTACATCGCCGTGTGGTCGATGCTCAACCCGAAGAAGGCGCCTCCGCCCGAGCCGACCATGAGCTTCCGCGAGAAGCTGCGGGAATCGGCCAACCTCATTCCCGTGGCGCTCCTGATCACGCTCGTGTTTCTGACCCTGCTGCTCGGCTGGGCCACGGCCACCGAATGTGCCGCCTGGGGTGTGCTCGGCTCGCTCGCCATCGCCTGGTGGTCGGGCTCGCTGTCATGGGATTCGTTCTGGAAGAGCGTCATGGGCACCACGCGCATCACCTGCATGATCATGCTGATCCTGGCCGGCGCCTCCTTCATGTCGACCTCGATGGCCTATACGGGTATCCCGCAGGCACTTGCGACCTGGGTCGACGGCCTGAACCTGTCGCCTTATGCGCTCATCGCCGCGCTGACGATCATGTACATCCTGCTCGGCACCGCGCTCGACGGCATCTCCATGATCGTGCTCACCACCGCGGTGGTGATCCCCATGGTGAAGACGGCCGGTTTCGACCTGATCTGGTTCGGCATCTTCCTCATTCTCGTGGTCGAGATGGCGGAGGTTTCACCGCCGGTCGGCTTCAACCTCTTCGTGCTTCAGACCATGTCGGGCAAGGATTCGAACACGGTGGCCCTGGCCTCGCTGCCGTTCTTCTTCCTGCTCGTCGTGGCGGTGGCGATCATCACGGTGTTTCCGAGCATCGTCATGCTGCTGCCGCAGATGGCCTTTCCGAATTAAGCTCGTTCACAAAACCAGAGGGAGACAGACCGATGAAACATATGACGCGCTTTTCTTTAAGCCTCGCCGGTGTGCTGCTGATGGCAGCACCCGCCCTGGCACAGACCAAGTGGAACCTGCCCGCCGCCTATCCGCCGGACAACTTCCACACCGAGAACCTGAACGCCTTCTCCAAGGATGTGGCTGACGCCACCGGCGGCAAGCTGCAGATCACGGTGCACGGCAACGCCTCGCTGTTCAAGGCGCCGGAGATCAAGCGCGCGGTGCAGACCGGCCAGGCCCAGGCCGGCGAGGTGCTGATGTCGCTGCACGAGAACGAGGATCCGGTCTACGGACTTGACGTGGTGCCGTTCCTCGCCACCTCGTTCGACCAGGCGAAGAAGCTCCTGGACGTGCAGCGTCCTGCGCTTGAGAAGAAGCTGTCGAGCCAGGGCCTGATGTTGCTCTTTGCCGTGCCGTGGCCGCCGCAAGGGATCTTCGCCAAGAAGGACATCAACACCGTCGAGGATCTGAAGGGCGTGAAGTGGCGCTCCTACAATCCCGGCACCGCCCGCATTGCGGAGATCGTCGGCGCGCAGCCGGTAACAGTGCAGGCCGCCGACCTGCCGCAGGCGCTCGCCACCGGCGTGGTCAACACCTTCATGACCTCGGGCGCAACGGGCTACGATTCGAAGGTGTGGGAGTCGCTCACTCACTTCTACGACACGCAGGCTTGGATCCCGAAGAACATCACCTTCGTCAACAAGGCCGCGTTCGATGCTCTCGACAAGCCGACGCAGGAGGCCGTGCTGAAGGCCGCCAAGACGGCGGAAGAACGGGGCTGGAAGACCGCGCAGGAAAAAACCAAGTGGTATGTCGAGCAGATGACCGCGAAGGGCATGAAGGTGCAGCCCCCCGGACCTGAGCTGAAGGCAGGCCTCCTGAAGGTCGGCGAGCAGCTGACGGCCGATTGGCTGAAAAAGGCCGGCCCCGACGGGCAGGCGATTGTCGATGCCTATAAGAAGGCCGGTTCGTAGCAGGCTGAAGGTTCAAGCGTCATCCCGGACGGCATCAGCCGATCCGGGATCGTTTTCGGGATGAAGCACTATTCTTGTCCAGCGATCCCGGGTTCTGCTCCGCAGCCCCGGGATGACGCATTCGGAAGCGGGACTTACGCCAGCGTGAAATTCATCGTGATCTCGGCGTTGAGCACCTTCGACACCGGGCAGTTCTTCTCGGCCGCGCGGGCGAGTTCCTCGAACTTGGCGCGGTCGATGCCAGGCACGTTGGCGTTCAGCGTCAGGGCGGATTTCTTGATCGTGAAACCGCTGCCCTCCTGTTCGAGGGAGACCACCGCTTCGGTGGCGAGCTCGTTCGGGGTGAAGCCCGCGCCTTGAAGCTGGAAGGCGAGCGCCATGGTGAAGCAGCCCGCATGCGCAGCGGCGATCAGCTCCTCCGGATTCGTGCCCTTCTCGTTCTCGAAGCGCGTCTTGAAGGAATAGGGCGTCGAGGACAGAACGCCGGAATCCGAGGTGAGGTGGCCGGTGCCCTCTTTGCCTGTGCCCTGCCAAACGGCTCTTGCCTTGCGGTTCATTCCTGATCTCCTTGTGCGGTGAGGTTGGTGATCTAGGACAGGTCGCGTCAGCCTCCAGGTCTTATTCTGCAAAGCCGTTCGTCAGGGTGCCTCTTGAGCCTTGCAACGCTGCCCTGTATGCCGGCCGATATAGTGAAACGATCAGAGTACTCCATGTCGAAGCTCTTCTCCGCCGCCGCTGTTCCGGTCATCGAGACGGAGCGCCTCATCCTGCGCGGGCACAGGCTCGATGACTTTGACGATTCCCTTGGTCTTTGGACCGATCCGGGAAGCGTTCGGTTCATCGGCGGCAAGCCCTCCACCCGGGAGGAGGCCTGGGCCAGGATGCTGCGCTATGCTGGGCACTGGTCGCTTCTGGGCTTCGGCTATTGGGTTGTGGCTGACAAGGCGACAGGCCGGTTCGTGGGCGAGGTCGGGTTCGGCAACTTCAAGCGCGATATCGAACCCTCCCTCGACGATATGCCGGAAATCGGCTGGGTGCTTGCCGGTGACCAGCATGGGCGGGGCTATGCGACGGAGGCCGCACGCGCTGCGATCGCCTGGGGCGAGACCCATTTCGGGCCCGTGCGCACGGCCTGCATCATCGCGCCTGAGAACGAGCCGTCCATCCGCGTGGCGGAGAAATGCGGCTACAGGGAGTTTCGGCGCACCATCTACAAGGACAATCCCACGATCATGTTCGTGCGGGACAGCGTTTAAGCCTCGTTCTCGTCCCGCTCACCCTCGATGATGGTTCGCGCCACGTCGAAGCGAAAGCCTGCGCGGGCCATGGCAGCGAGATCCTTGTCGCGATAGGGCGCGCGCTCGCCGGGACGGAAAGGTCCCAGCTTGCGTCGGCGGGCAAAAGCGCGGGCTGCCTGCTCCTCGTCGCCCTCTTCTCCCTCCAAGGCCGCCGCGATGGTGCCCCGGTCGACACCCTTGGCGGAAAGCTTCGCCTGAATGGCGCGGGCCGAGCCGCCACGGCGGCGCAAGGTGGCGACCCGCGCCTCCGCATAGCGGGTGTCGTCGATGAGGCCGATTTTCAGGCTTTTCGCCACCACCTCGTCGATCATCTCGTGGAACTCAACCGGGTCCTCGCCGCGCAGGCGGCAGCGCTTGTCGACCTTGCGCCGCAGCACCCGGCGCAGGTTCTCGGCCGAGGAGGCATAGCGTTCGAGATAGGACATGGCTGCCCGCTGCAGGTAGGCCGTCGTCACCTTGCGCGGTGGCTTGCGGATGGGTTTGCCGGCTTCGTCCGTCATTCGGGCTTGGTGTCGGATGAGCGCGAGGTCTCACCTGGCTTTTCAACTTGGCCACGTCGCTGGAGCTGCAAGGCCAAGAACCAGCACAGGGCCGCCCAGGCTGCGCCCACCGACCAGCCGGCAACCACATCGCTTGGCCAGTGGACGCCGAGATAGACGCGGCTCACGCCCACCAGCAGGGTCATGATGATGGCAAGCCCCATGATGAAGGCGCTTGTGCGCCGGCTCTTCTCCACGCGGGCGAGCAGGGCGCCCAGGGTCAGATAGGTGATCGCTGACATCATGGCATGGCCGCTGGGGAAGCTTGCGGTGTAAACCCTCGTCGCATGGGGCACGAGATCCGGTCGCGGCCGCTCGAAGCCGAGTTTCAGGCCGGTGGACAGAAGGGTGCCACCGACAATGGCGACCAGCACCAGAAGGGCGGCTCCTCGCTTACCTGCCATGAGCAGGTAGGCGACCGTTGCCAATGTGAGAAGCGTCAAGATCGCGTAGCCGCCCAGCCCTGTGAAGTCCCTGGCCGATTCCTCCAGCCAGGAGGGTCCGAGGGGATTGGCCGGATTCTGCGGATCGCGCAGGGCGAGCAAAAGCTTGGTGTCGAGGACGTGGGTATCCCCTTCCTGCACATCGCCGGCGAGTTCGACGAAAGCCCAGACGAAGAAACCGCAGGCGGACACGGAGAGCAGCGGACCAATCTCATTCAGCCGCAGGCGGAACCAGAGGCGGGTGGCGGGGGTGAGAAGCGTGTTCATGGCCTCATGACATAGGGAGGTCGGGACGTCTGGCGAGCCTTCGTCGCGCTTCGAAGGTTCAAACCTCAAGCTTCTTCCGCCATGCCTTCGGCGCGGTGATGGAGCCGAGATTGAGCCACTCGGCCATAAGGCGCAGCTCGTCCCCCAGGGCGGGAGCGATCTCCTCCGGCACAACCGAGGCTTCTGGGTGGATGGAGTGGACGATGAGATTGCCCGCCGCCCGGTCGGCCTTGAGATCGACCCGGGCAACGATCCGCTCGCCCAGCACGAAGGGCAGGCAGTAATAGCCGAACTCGCGCTTCTCGGCCGGGGTGTAGATCTCGATCCGGTAGCGGAAATCGAACAGCCGCTCCGTGCGCGTGCGCTCCCAGACGATGGGATCAAAGGGGGATACCAACGCCCGCGCCTCGATCCGGCGTGGAATCTTCGCCTGCGGGTCGAGATAGACCGGACCCCAGTCCTCGACGCTGATGGGGATGAGGTCGCCTGCCTCCACCAGTTCGGGAATGCGCGCTTTCGCGTCCTGCGGCTCCAGGCGAAAATAATCGCGCAGGCAGCGTTCCGAGGCGATGCCGAGCGCCCGGATGGAGAGCCGCAGCAGTTCCCGTTGCGCCTCCTCGGCCGAGGGCGTCGGCATATGGAGGATCTCGGAGGGCAGCACCCGCTCCGGCAGGTCGTAGAGGCGCTCGAACCCGCGCCGTGTTGCGGTGGTGACCTGGCCTGCCCAGAACAGCCATTCCAGCGCCCGCTTGCCGTCGCTCCAGCCCCACCAGGAGCCCTGTCCCTTGCCGCCGATCGAGAGCTCGCCCGCCCCGATCGGCCCACGCACCTCGATCTCGCGGCGAACCTCCTCAATGAAGGCGCGCTTCTCGCGCCCGAACCGGGCAAGGCCCCCATAGGTGCCTTCACCGCGCGCGGCGCGCTCCATGCGCCAGCGGAACAGCGGCTGCAGGTCGAGGCGGATCAGCGAGGCCTCATGGCCCCAGTATTCGAACGCTTCCCGCTTCTTCGGATGATAGGCGGTCTTCTCGAGCAGCCCGCGATCATAGGAGCCGAGCCGCGAGAACAGCGGCATGTAATGGGCGCGCACCAGCACGTTGACCGAGTCGATCTGGAGCAGGTGCGAGCGCTGCAGCACGCGGCTCACATGGCGCTTCGTTGCCGCATGAGGGCGGCCCTCATGAAAACCTTGAGCAACCAGGGCGATCCGCCGGGCCTTGGCGCGTGTGATGTGGGTGCGGGACGGCATGGCGCGAACAATAGAGGAACATGATTGACACTTGCCAGAGGCACGGCTCCGAAACGGCCGGCAAAAGGTCGGAACCTGTGGATGGAGCTGTCACTTAGCTCAGTCTTGAGCCGGCACGCATACCAGCCCTGCAGGCGGAGGTTCGACACAGCCTCAGCTTGTCCCCTAGATGAGCCTGCCGGAACACGATGGACACGATGGACCAATCACCTTCAGCACAGCCTCACAGCGGCCAGAGCAAGGCTCTGAGCCAATCTGAGATCCGCACCATCATCATCGGCGTGCTGCTCGCCATGTTCCTGGCAGCCCTCGACCAGACCATCATCGCGACGGCGCTGCCGACCATCGGCCGAGAACTCGGCGATCTGGAGCACCTGTCCTGGATCGTGACGGTTTATCTCCTGACGTCTACGGCCGTGACGCCGCTCTATGGCAAGCTCAGCGATTCTTACGGCCGGCGCAGCATCATGCTGATCGGCATCGTGATCTTCATCATCGGCTCTATCGCCTGCGCCCTGGCGCCCAGCATGTTTTCCCTCATCCTAGCCCGCGGCCTGCAGGGCATCGGCGGCGGCGGGCTGATCGCGCTTGCCCAGACCATCATCGCCGACCTCGTTTCGCCAAAAGAGCGCGGGCGCTACCAAGTCTATTTCGCCAGCGTGTTCATGACGTCGAGCCTGCTCGGGCCCGTGCTGGGCGGCTTCTTTGCCGAGCATCTGCACTGGTCGGTGATCTTCTGGATCAACCTGCCGCTGGGCCTCATCGCCTTTGCCATCGCGTTCCAGAGCCTGAAGAAACTGCCCCGGTTCGAGCGTCCGCACCGGCTGGACCTTTTAGGCGCCATCCTTCTGGTCTCGGCCACCGTCGCGCTGCTTCTGGCTCTGAGCTGGGGCGGAATCCGCTTCCCTTGGATCTCCCTGCCGATCCTTGGGCTCCTCGCCGGCTCTCTCGTGCTCTGGAGTCTCTTTGCGCTGCGCATGCGTGTGGCCCCCGAGCCCCTGATTCCCTCCGGAGTGCTGCACAATCCCGTGGTGCGGATGAGCGTGCTTGCAGCTTGCTTCGGCATGGGCACCTATATCGGCCTCACCATCTACCTGCCTGTCTATTTCGAGGCCGTGCGCGGCCTCTCGGCGAGCCTGTCGGGCTTGGCCCTCATTCCTCTCATGGCCGGCACCGTCGTGGGCGCCACGCTCTCCGGGCGCACCATGGCGAAGGTGAAGCACTACAAGCGACTGCCTACCGTGGGCCTGCTGGTGGCCATGACCGCCACGGGCGTGCTCGTACTCTACGCGGAGATCCTGTCGGTTCTCATGGTGGAGATCCTGCTCGGCATCATCAGCGTCGGTTTAGGCACGCTTCTGCCCGTCACCATGGTGACGACCCAGAACGCCGTGGCGCCCCACCAGATGGGAACCGCCACGGGCACGGCCAATTTCTTCCGCTCGCTGGGCGGCGCCTTCATCGTGGCGATCTTCGGCGCCATCGTGCTCAGCGGCTCGGGTGTGACGGGGGCCGCGAGCTTCGAGGCCCTGGGCGAGGTCGCGGCCCGGAGCGGGGTCAATCTCGCCGCCGTGTTCAGCTATGTGTTCCTGGCGGCCATGGTAGGCTTCGGGCTGGCGCTCGCCTTCCTGCTCGCCCTGGAAGAGCGGCCCCTGCGCGGCAGTGCCGTTAAGGCCGCGGAGGCGGCGGTCGCAGACTGATCACCGCCGGTTCCGCGAGCGCATGAAAAGCAGCACGATGGCGAAGATGATGATCAGCCCCGAGATGATCATCCCGAAGACGCCGAACGCCCCTTCCGTCTCGGCGGCGCCGGGCGGCGTGGTCTGCGACCCTGGCGTCTCCGCGCCGGGAGCCGTGCTCTGGGCTCGGACAACCAAGGTGTTGTCGGTGATTCGATAGGCGGGGATCGGCATCGTCCATCCTGGGCAGGGATTGCCTGAGAATAATGCTTCCCAGCGTCCCGGTGTTTCCTTGATCCTGCGGCGTCGTGGCTGGGGATAGGGCATCTCGCCTGTGGAGAGAGTGGACTCGCCCGGCACTTCCTTAAGCCTTGCCGTGTTAGGACCACACCAGATTTCGTGACCGCACGAGGGAGGCTGATGAAGGCTGGCATCGACATGGGACAGGCATCTTCCGCGCCCGGAGGACAATCGGCTCTGCTCGATCTGGAAGAGCTTCTGGCGACGCGTCTGCTCGTCCAAGGCAATTCGGGCTCCGGCAAGTCGCATCTCCTGCGCCGTCTTCTCGAGCAGAGCGCCAACCTCGTCCAGCAGGCCATCATCGACCCTGAGGGGGATTTCGTCACGCTGGCCGACAAGTTCGGCCATGTGGTGGTGGATGCCTCCCGGTCCGAGGGCGACCTGCAGCGCATCGCCGCCCGCGTGCGCCAGCACCGGGTCTCGGTGGTGCTGAGCCTGGAGGGTCTCGACGCCGAGGCGCAGATGCGCTGCGCGGCGGCCTTTCTGGGCGGGCTCTTCGATGCGGAGCGCGATTACTGGTACCCGATGCTCGTGGTGGTGGACGAGGCGCAGCTGTTTGCCCCCGCCGCTGCCGGCGAGGTGTCGGACGAGGCCAGAAAAGTCTCGCTCGGCGCCATGACCAACCTCATGTGCCGCGGCCGCAAAAGGGGTCTTGCCGGCATCATCGCCACCCAGCGCCTCGCCAAGCTCGCCAAGAACGTGGCGGCGGAAGCCTCCAACTTCCTTATGGGCCGCACCTTCCTCGACATCGACATGGCCCGCGCCGCCGACCTGCTGGGCATGGAGCGCCGCCAGGCCGAGATGTTCCGCGACCTCGAGCGCGGGCATTTCGTGGCCTTAGGTCCCGCCCTCTCGCGCCGTCCGCTGCCGATCCGCATCGGCGCGGTCGAGACCTCCACCCGCACGGGCACCTTCAAGCTCATGCCGCTGCCTGAGCAGCCCAAAGAAGACGCTCGCGACCTCATCTTCAAGGCTGGCGAGGACGAGGTGACCGCCCGCCCCGTTATGCCGCGCCGCGCACCCCCGCCGCCACCGGCGCCCTCAACCAACGATCTCCTCGCTCAGCTCGCCCGCACCCGGCCTGCCGCAGCACCCGAGCCGCAGGCGGAGGAGACCGCGCAGTCCAAGGCCGAGCGCGACGCCACTCTCAACGCGATCCTGCGCGAGATCCTCGACGATCCGGAAGCCGCCTTCCGCTCCGTGGCCGTGCTGTATCAGGATTTTCTCGTCCGCTGCCGCATCCGGCGTGTTGCCGGTGAGCCGTTGAACCTCAACGCCTTCCGCCGCCGCCTCGCGGTTGCCCGCGCGGGCGTCGATACCGCCACCGCCGAGGGCACCGAGTGGGACCGGGCGGTCGCCTTCGCGGCCGATCTGGCGGAGGACATCCAGGGCATCTACCTGCTCATCGCCCGCGCGGCCATGGAGGCCTCGCCCTGCCCGCCGGATGGCGAGATCGCGCGTGCCTGCGGCAGCCGCTCGCCCGGCCGGGCGCGACGCCTCATCGCTTACATGGAAAGCCGCAACATCGTCGTGACCCGCAATGACCCGCGGGGCCTGCGCATCATCGCGCTCCCCGATCTCGGCTGGGAAACCGGCCCCGGCGACCCGAACGCCTTCGAGGAGCCGCAGGGCCCCGAGCCGCGGGATCTGTTTGCGGTGGGGTAGCTGAAGCCCTAGCCGACACTGGCCAGTTCCGAGTTAGAGGCACAAGAATAAGATCTCGACCAATGAGGTTGCTTGCGCCAAGATGCATACGGTTAAGTTTGTATCTAGGAAGCAGTGATGCGTTCCTTCGACATAGTTGATGAGAAGATCTATGAGGCAGACTTCTTTTATGAACAGTTAGCTGCTGTTGTCCCACCACGCTATGACTTCCGTGCAGTTCGCTTCAATTTTAGCGCGTTTGTTGCGGCTGCTAGGAGCGTAACGTTTGCCCTGCAAGCATCTCTTACAGGAGCAGAGGGTTTTTCTTCATGGTACGCACAATGGCAGGATCGTCTTAAGGCAGATCCATTAGCTCGGTTCTTCCACGAGTGCCGAACGGACACTCAGCACATCGGCATAAATCCAGTTATGGGAGGTATATCAGGACCTGGGCATGCCCGGTACTTATTTGGGCAGCCAGAACATGGACGGTATAAATATTTGCCTCAAGAAGATGTTGTAACTGCCTGTCGAATGCATATGCGGACGGTCTGCACCATTGTAGAAAGCTGCTATCGAGATTTTGGTTTGTTGATTGACCCTGAGCAAATCTACACAGTGGAAGGATTGAGAGCACTCGGGTTAACCATCGAAGATGTTGAGGAGGAACTCGGTTTTCCTCGTGGATGGAGTAGCTACGGGCCAAAAGGAGTAGATTGGGAAGAACAATGCATTGCGGCACTTCGTGCGATAGTACCGAAGAGTGGTGTTAAGCCTGTACTTATGAAATACATCACAGAGGCTCATTCCGATTAGTTGTACCGGCTGGGCACGTACTAACCCTGACCGTTAAATCGTTGATTAGGCACTCAGTGCATTCGGCAGTCATAGCCTGTTGCCGTAAGTTGAAAGTCTTCAATTCCCCGCGACTGCCACCCTCAAGCCAAAGAATGTTGCATTATTCCGGCCGCTGGCCCGTTTGATTCGGGTCCAAACGCACGCAGGCTCTGATGTTCCGCTTTTTCGAGACCCGCATCGATTTCCGAAAGAAGCCGCCGGAGGAATCGCCTCCGGATACGCTGTGGGGCTTCTATTGGCACTTCATCCGGCAGGCGAAGGGGCTGTTCATCGCGCTCTTCGCGCTCGGCTTCGTGCTCGCCGTGTTCGAGGCGTTGATCCCCTGGCTCATCGGGCGCCTCGTCAATGCCCTCTCCACCACTTCGCCGGAGGGCATCTTTGACGAGGCCGGGCCGCTGCTGATTGCCATGGCGGCGATCATCCTGCTGGTACGACCGGTGGGCACGATCCTGTTCCGGCTGCTGGTCAACCATTCGCTGGCCGTCTCCTTCACCACCATGGTGCACTGGCAGAACTACTGGCACGTGGTGCGCCAGCCCCTGGGCTTCTTCCAGGAGGATTTTGCCGGGCGCATCGCCAACCGGGTGCTGCAGACGGGGAGGCCCTTGCGCGAGACGGTTCTCTCCGTCGCCCGCGCGGTCTGGCAGATCCTGATCTTCGGGGCGGCGTCCATCGGCCTGATGGGAACGCAGGATTGGCGCCTCGCCTTGCCCATGGCCGGATGGTTCGTGCTCTATGCCGCGCTGCTGGGCTTTTCCGTGCCGCGCATCCAGAAGCGCTCGCGCCTGTCGAGCGAGGCGCGTTCCGCCGTCACCGGCAAGGTGGTGGACAGCTTCACCAACATCATGACGGTGAAGCTGTTCGGGCGCCGCAAGGACGAGGACGAATACATCAGCGAGGGCTACAGCCGGCTCAACGACGCCTTCATGAGCCAGCAGCGCATCAACACGCTCTATGTGGCGGGGCTGACTTTTCTGAACGCGATCTTCCTGGTCGCGACCGGCGCCGTGGCCGTGTGGCTTTTCAGTGAAAACAGGGTCGATGCCGGCACCATGACCACGGCTTTGCTGCTCTCGACGCAGATCGTCTCCATGTCCGGCTGGGTGGCGTTCGAGGTCATGGGCATCTTCGAGAACGTGGGCACGGTGCAGGAGGGCATGAAGACGATCTCGCGCCCGCTCACCATGCAGGACAAGCCGAATGCGCGGCCGCTGAACGTGCCGCGCGGAGAAATTCGATTCGAGAATGTCAGCTTCTCCTACGGCGAGGGCGACACGGTGATCGACCGCCTCGATCTCACCTTAAGGCCCGGCGAGAAGATCGGGCTTGTGGGCCGCTCCGGCGTCGGCAAGACCACGCTGGTCAATCTGCTGCTGCGCTTCTTCGAGCCGCAAGAGGGCCGCATCCTCATCGACGGGCATGACATCGCCGACGTGTTAGAAGAGAGCCTGCGCGGAAAAATCTCCGTGGTGACGCAGGATACGTCGCTGCTGCACCGCTCCATTCGCGAGAACATCCTCTACGGGCGGCCCGATGCCAGCGAGGAGGCCATGCGCGAGGCCGCGCGCCAGGCTCATGCCACCGACTTTATCGAGCGCCTTGTCGACGGGCGCGGGCGGCGCGGATTCGATGCCCATGTGGGTGAGCGCGGGGTCAAGCTGTCCGGCGGTCAGCGCCAGCGCATTGCGATTGCCCGCGTGATCCTGAAGGACGCGCCGATCCTAGTGCTGGACGAGGCCACCTCGGCGCTGGACTCCGAGGTCGAGGCGGCAATCCAGGAATCCCTCGCGACGCTGATGGAGGGCAAAACGGTGATCGCCATCGCGCACCGCCTCTCGACCCTGCAGCTCATGGATCGCCTGATCGTCATGGACGAGGCGCGCATCGTCGAGGAGGGCACCCATGAGGAGCTGCTGGAGAACGGCGGCCTCTATGCCGGCCTCTGGTCGCGCCAGTCCGGCGGGTTCCTGCTCGCGCGCAAGGGTGTGCGGGACGAGGCCGTGTGAGCGCCTCGTATAACTGTGAGGGAACGGGGTGAGATATGCATGTTCTTATTTTGTTCTTGACGGGTCTCCTAAGCTGAGCTATACAGTTTCCTTAGATCTGCTCCTGTCGAGGGGCGCGCTCGCGAGGCGTCGCAGTGTGGGAGCAGACACGGTCTCGTGGCATCGCCTCGCAAGCGATGTCGACGAGAGGCCCAGGCTGCGTGCCGGTGGTCGGAATCGGTTCAAGGCCCTCGTCGAGCAGACGGACCCCGCCTGGAACGGTCACCGGGCTGGCACCGCCTGAACGCCTAAAGAAGCCGTGCGCGAAGAGACAGTTCGGCTCTTCCTTTCACCATCACACATCGAGCCGGGCTGCCTGACGCGCCACCCTCGATCTCACCACAGGCTCGCAGCTCACGCTGCGGGCCCACAGGCGCTGGCTCTGCCGCATCGGCTCACCGGAAGCTTTCATCCCGGCGCGAACATGGATTATGGTCGCGCCATTCCACCTTTCCGAGATGTCGAACACCATGCACAACGACCGCCTGAGCCTCGAAGTCATCGCCCGCCGTGTCGACGCGAAGGCCGAGGATTACTGCGAGCTTAGCGACCGCATTTGGGCCATGCCCGAGCTCGCTTTCGAGGAGCATCGCTCGGTGGCGGAGCAGATCGCTATCCTGGAGCGCGAGGGATTTCGCATCACGGCGAATGTCGGCGGCATGGCCACTGCCTTCGTGGCCGAGTGGGGCTCGGGCGGTCCCGTCGTCGGCATCCTCGGCGAATTCGATGCGCTGCCCGATCTCGCGCAGGTCTCCGGCCTCGCCGAGCACAAGCCGACGGTGCGCGGTGCGCCGGGCCATGGCTGCGGCCACAACCTGCTCGGCGCGGGCTCCGCGCTCGCCGCTGTCGCGCTGAAAGATGCGCTTGAGGCGGAAGGCATTGCCGGCACCGTGCGCTATTACGGCTGCCCGGCGGAGGAGAGCGGGTCCGGCAAAACCTTCATGGCCCGCGCCGGCCTGTTCGATGATCTCGACGCCGCCTTCTGCTGGCACCCGAACGTGATCAACGAGGTCTCGACCACTTCGTCGCTCGCCTGCATCCAGGCTTACTTTCGCTTCACAGGCCGCGCGGCGCACGCGGCTGCCGCGCCCCATGTGGGACGTTCTGCGCTCGATGCAGTAGAGCTCATGAATGTGGGCGTGAACTACATGCGCGAGCACATGCCCTCCGATGCCCGCGTGCATTACGCCATCACCAACACCGGCGGAGATGCGCCCAACGTCGTGCAGGCCTATGCGGAATCGCTCTACCTCGTGCGCTCGCCGCACCTGCCCGACGCCGAGCGCCTGTTCGAGCGCGTGAAGAAGATCGCGGAAGGCGCGGCACTGATGACGGAGACTTCTGTGTCCGTGCAGATCACGGACGCGACCTCCAACGTTGTGCCCAACAAGGCGCTGCAGGAGGCCATGTACGAGAACATGCGCCGCCTTGGACCGCCCGCGTTCGATGAGTCCGATCTCGCCTTTGCGGAACAGCTCCAGAAGTCAGCGCTGACCGAAGAGGAGATCCTTGCGAGCGTGAAGCCGCACGATCTGTCACTCAAGACCAAGGTGCTGCACGACGGCGTTCTCTCGATGCCAGCCCGCGAGGAGGTGATGATGGGCACCACCGATGTGGGCGATGTCAGCTGGATCGTGCCCACCGTGCAGTGCCACACCGCGTGCTTTGCCATCGGCACGCCGTTTCACACCTGGCAGCTCGTCACGCAAGGCAATCTGCCCGCCGCGCATAAGGGCATGGTGCTCGCCGCCAAAGCCATGGCGGCCACCGCCGCTGATTGCTTGCGCAATCCGGATCTCGTCGCCCGCGCCAAGGCGGAACTGCGGGAGCGCACCGGCGGCCGGGACTATCGCTGCCCGATTCCGGACGATGTCACGCCGGACGATCTGCGCGCGAAGGCGGCCTGAGTTTAAAAAACGTTCAATTTTGCAAATGCCCCGGCTCCATGCTGGGGCGTTTTGCATTTGAGCAAAGTCAGCTTGGCGGTCGACGGACTCGCCCCGAGGGAGATGCCGGCTTATCTACCCATTCACAGGAATGGAGAGCGTCATGAAGTTGACCGGAATTCATCATCTCACCGCCGTCACGGCGGATGCGCGCGGCAATCATGCCTTCTACACCCAGACTCTGGGCCTGCGGCTCGTGAAGAAGTCGGTCAATCAGGACGACGTGAGCGCCTACCACCTGTTCTACGCGGATGCGAAGGCGTCACCCGGCACGGACATCACCTTCTTCGACTGGCCGGTGGACCGCGAGCGGCGTGGCACCCACAGCATTTCGCAGACGGCCATGCGGGTAAATGGCGAGAAGTCCCTGCAATGGTGGAAGGATCGCTTCGACACCCTTCATGTGCGCAGCGATGAGATTGTCGAGCGCGACGGCCGCCTCTCCCTCGACTTCGAGGATTTCGAAGGCCAGCGCCTGAGCCTGGTCGACGATGGCGGGCAGGGCGAAGCCCATCCGTGGGAGCGCAGCCCCGTGCCGGCCGAGCACCAGATCCGCGGCCTTGGCCCCATCCGGATCAGCGTGCCGAAGCTGGAACGCACGGCCCGTGTCCTGACCGACGCCATGGATATGCGGGCAGTCCGGGAGTATCGCGTCGGCGACACGCCGGTGCATGTGTTCGCCATGGGCGAGGGCGGCGCCGGCGCGGAGCTCCACGTGGCCGTGGAGCCGGGCCTCGCGCCGGCTCGTCAGGGCGCGGGCGGCGTGCATCACGTGGCCTTCCGCACGCCGAATGAGCAAACCTACCAGGAATGCTGGGAGCGCCTGCAATCCTTGAGGGCGCCGTCGAGCGGCCCCGTGGATCGCTATTACTTCCGCAGCCTCTATTTCCGCGAGCCCAACGGTATCCTGTTCGAGATCGCCACCGACGGACCGGGCTTTGCCACCGACGAGCCCATGGACAAGCTCGGCGAACGCCTCGCCCTGCCGCCTTTCCTTGAGCCGCGCCGGGCTGAGATCGAGGCGGGGCTCAAGCCGCTTTAGAGCCTAAGTTTCATCAGTTCCATCGACTGTTGCGAGCCGCCCTGCTTCCTCGGGGCGGCTCTTCACTTAAGGAAGGCAGTTGCCTTTTGCGGCATTGCGCCTCAAGCGATCGGCCGCAGATCCGTGTAGAAGATCGGACCTCCCGAAGTAAGACTTCATCAAGCGTAACATTGTTATCTTTAGCTTTTTGCTTCCGTTGCAGAGTTGTGTAAGACTTTGCTTAAATTAATCGGTTTCATGTGTTTCATTACTTCTTGTGTAGGGGTTCCCGATGTTTCGCGCCAAGGTGAAGACCGGCCTGGTGGGAGCGGTTCTTGCGCTCACCGCTTTCGTGGGCGCCGCATACGCGGCTTCGCTGGCCGTGCCCACAGACAGACCGATCCTAACGATCTCGGGCAAGATTTCCGTGACCAATAAGGACAACACGGCGCAATTCGACCGGGCGATGCTGGAATCCTTGGGCCTGGTGACGGTCGAGACCACGACGCCGTGGCATGAGGGCAAGGTAAAGTTCGAAGGCGTCCTCATGGACAAGCTGATGAAGCTGGTCGGCGCGTCCGGTCAGCGAGTCGTGGTGGTTGCGCTCAACGATTACAGCACCGAGATTCCGATGGAAGATTTCGGGAAGCATAATGCGATCCTCGCCATTAAGCGCAACGGAGAGTACATGCCCGTGCGCGACAAGGGTCCCCTGTTCATCATCTATCCATATGACAGCAATCCCGATCTGCAGACCCAGACCTATTACGCGCGGTCTGCCTGGCAGGTCGCCAGGATCGACGTGAGATAAAAGGGCCAGGCAAGGTCCGGAGGTCACCTATTGTCGCTGCGCACATTCAAAACGGTGATTGCCGTCGTCATCGGCGCATTTCTGGTTGCCGCAGTCTACATCTCTGTGCTCGTCGTGCAGCGCCAGGGAACCCTTCGACAGATTTCTCTCTACAACCCGGCCTGGGAAGCGGGCCAAGCGACATCCGAGTTCATGAGGCTTGAACATCGCTTGGCCAACTTTACGAATGCTGGCAGCGGAGTCGACCGGGAAGAGGTGGAACTGCGTTATGAAATTCTTCGCGGCAGAGCGCAGATCCTGAACGAGGGCAGCTTCAAGGACCTCCTCCAGAGCAATCCGGAACACAGAGCCACCCTTCGCGAGTTCCAGGACAAGATTGCTGCCGTGCAGCCTCTGATCGACGAGCTTGATCGACAGCCGCAGGGTGCACAGGAAGCGCTCCGGATCCTGGCTCCGCTCGAAGCGCCGCTTGCACAACTTGCATCGGCCGCGCACAACCATGGCGCGGCCCTTGTCCAGAAGGATCAGCAGGAACTCATCCGCCTGCACTGGGCCTTCTCCGGGATTGCCGGAAGCCTGATCCTGCTGGGCGTCATCCTGATCCTCCTTCTCGACAGACACAACCGACTGCTGGCGAGCGCTCATCAGGAACTCCATGCCCTTGCTCATCAGGATGCGTTGACGGGGCTTCCCAACCGCGTGGTGCTCCGCAATCAGCTGGAGCACGCCCTCGCCGGATTGAAACCGCAAGGGTGCACCATTGCCGTTTCCTATCTGGATCTCGATCACTTCAAGGACGTCAACGATTCCTTCGGTCACGAGACTGGAGACGAACTGCTCAAGGCGGTTGCCGAGCGCCTGCGGGATTGCATCCCTGCGCATGAAGGTCAGGTGAGAAACCTCATCTCTCGTTTCGGCGGTGACGAGTTTGCGATCCTGCAGACCGGGATCAGCAAGCCGAGCGAGAGTGCGGCCCTCGCAGCGCGCATCGTCGAAGCGATGCGGGCTCCGTTCAGCGTCAATGGCCAGGAGATCTTCATTGGCACCAGCATCGGAATCGCGCTGGCTCAAGGCCATGTGACACCAAGCCAGATCCTGAAGCATGCGGACATGGCTCTCTATCATGCCAAGGCCGATGGGCGCGGCACGTTCCGTTTCTTCGAGCAGGAGATGGATGTGCAGCTTCAAGCCCGCCGTGTGCTTGAGGTTGATCTGCGCAAGGCCGCGACCAACGGTGAGTTCGAACTGTTCTACCAGCCGCAGATCAACATCAACGACAATGAGATCGGCGGCTACGAGGCACTCCTGCGCTGGCACCATCCGGAGCGCGGGCTCGTTCCGCCCGCCGAGTTCATCCCGGTGATCGAGGACACCGGTCTCATCGTGCCCCTGGGAGATTGGATCCTCGAGCAGGCCTGCAGGGAAGCGGCACAATGGCCGCGCAATATCCATGTGGCCGTCAACCTTTCGCCCGTGCAGTTCCGCAGCCGCGGATTGGTGCAGAGCGTCAGCCGTGCCCTGGCATTATCGGGTCTCGCCCCGAGCCGGCTGGAGCTGGAGATCACCGAATCTGTGCTGCTGCAGGACAACGAGGCGACCGTCTCGATGCTGCATCAGCTGCGTCGCCTCGGCGTGCGCATCGCCATGGACGATTTCGGCACCGGCTATTCGTCGCTGAGCTACCTGCGCAGCTTCCCGTTCGACAAGATCAAGATCGACCAGTCCTTCGTACGGGAAATGTCTCAGCGGGCGGATTGTCTCGCCATCGTGCAGTCCGTGGCCAATCTGGGCAGCAGCCTTGGCATGCCGACCGTGGCCGAAGGCATCGAGACGGAAGAGCAGCTGCGCCAGATCCAAGCAGCGGGCTGCACCGATGCTCAAGGCTATTATTTCGGCCGCCCAATGCCAGCACGGGATTTGGTGCACACACTGGCCGCGCTCAAACACGCGGTGAAGGTAGCCTGAGATCGCCCGGTCTTGTTGGTGAGCCCTTCGAACTATGTTAGGTATGATTTCATCATGATCTGCATGCAGGTGCTGCTCTCCGAGAGCGCCCTGATCGACCATCGCTGGAGCAAGTTGAATGAAGACATATTGTGAGTTCACATTCGAAGCCGCTCATTCGGTAGCTCCCTATTCAGGGCTGCACGGCCACACCTTCATCGTCAAGCTCACGTTCGGCGGACCTGTCGATGACGTTTATGGGTGGCCGGTGAATCTCTACGACGTCGAGAACTACATCGAGGAGATCAAAGGCAAGCATGGATCGGGCCTCGATCACGGCAACCTTGATCTCAATCCCGCCATCGGCATCGCCTCGCTGGAGAACGTCACCAAGTACATCTGGAAGCTGGTGAAGGAACGCTTCCCAGGGCTGGAAGAGGTCGAGCTTAAGCGCGGCATGGCCGGCTCCTCGGAAGGCTGCATCTACCGCGGCGAATCCGCCGCAGCCCAAGAGAGCATCGCGGCCTGAAAGCTGTCGATGAATGAACAAAAAAGCCGCCCTTTAGGCGGCTTTTTTATGTGCGGGGAGTTCTAGACGATCAGGGCGTGTACCCGAAGGAATAGGACACGGTGAGCCCCAGGCCGACCTGATGCTCGGAGCCGAAGCGCTCGACGATGGGGCTGTCGGCGGCATCGCTCACAAGGTGCTTGTAGGTAACGAAGGCAGTGGTCGACCATTGCGGCGACCAGTCGTAGCTGACGGCGCCGGTTGCGCCCACCGAGGTGATGCCGCCGGAAGGACGATAGGCTGTCACCTGGCCGTTAAGCGCCGCCTCCTCGGGGGTCACGCCGAAATAGGTGCGGGTGAACTCGCCGTCGCCGAGGGAGAGCCTCGGGCCGAGCGACAAGGTGACGGCACCGAAGCGATGCACCGCATCGATGCCGAAATCGGCCACGAAGCCCTCATGCCCGCCGAAGCCGCGGCGGATCTCGGCGCGGGCGCGCAGGAACTCCAGGGGCCAGTATTCCACGAACACCCCGGGCTCCACCGCCCAGTCGATCTTGTCGAGGCCGACGAGTTCCCGGTTATCTTCGTAATAGCGTCCGCCCACGAAGCGGCCGACCACGCCGACGCGGAAGGCCGAGTCATCGAGCAACGAGAAGCTCAGGCCGTCGTCGGGAGCGCTGAAGCGCTCGACCGTTCCCGCACGGCGGAAGCTCAAGGACGGATAGCCGATGAAGCTGAAATCGTCCGAACCGGGATAGGACGGCCCTGCCCTCAGGTTGCCCTTCACGGTGACAATCCAGCCCGAGGAGCTCTGGATGGGTTCAGGCGAGAACACGGGGTCCGCTGCCTGGGCCAGGGTCGACCCGGTGGCGAGAAAGGCGAGGAAGGCAAGGGATCGGGCTGTGCGCATGATTCTTCCGGCTCGTTGGTCCACCTAGCCGTCGTGGCCCCAAATGGACGTAAGGTCAAGCCAAGGGCTTGCCTATGGTTTCGCAAGTCTGACCGATCATGGGGGGTTGGACCGGGGCCGCAGGAGAACTTTTGTCTGAGCTGAACGGTTGTCAGGAGCAGATCCAAGGAGAGCGTCTTGGCCCCACACCGCGTCAGCAGCCGTCCGCAGCCGGACGAGTTCTATCCCAAGCCGCCACCGACGGAGCCCGTGCCCGTCATGCCGATCCCGCCGGAGACGCCTGCGCCATCGGCTCCGCCCAGCGTTCCCTCGTCCCTTCCCGAGCAGCCGCCCGAACCGGACAGGCCGGCTATTCACCCGATGCCTCAGCCCGAAGTTCCTTGAGGAGATGCTGAGGCCACTCAGACGGGCAATGTTGTTCTCCTGCGCTTGAATGGGATCATGATCAAAGCAGCGATCTTCGACATCGACGGCACGCTTATCGATACCGTCGACCTCCACGCCGAAGCCTGGGTGGAGACGCTCAAGCATTTTGGGTTCGAGATTGCCTTCCAGGATTTGCGCTCGCAGATCGGCAAGGGCGGCGATCAGATCCTGCTCGGGCTTTTGCCGCCTGAGGTGATCGAAAAACAGGGTGACGCCATCAAGGATTTCCGCTTGGATCTTTTCAAGCGCGAGTATCTGCACCGGGTGCGTGCCTTTCCCGGTGTTCGCGATCTCTTCGAGCGCGTCCGCGCGGCAGGACAGAAAGCGGTGCTGGCGTCGTCAGGCAATGCGGATGAGGTCGAGCAGTACAAGAAGATCGCCCGCATCGCCGACCTCATCGATTCGGCGACATCATCGGACGATGCGGAGCGCTCAAAGCCCTTCCCCGATATTTTCGAAGCCGCGCTCGCGAAGCTTGAGCCGCTGACGGCGACTGAGGCGGTGGTGATCGGCGACACGCCCTATGACGCGGAGGCTGCGCGCAAGGCGCAGATGAAATGTATCGGCGTGCTGTCCGGCGGCTTTTCGGAGCAGGCCCTGAAGGATGCCGGCTGCATCGCGGTTTATCGCGACGTCGAGGACCTTCTGCACCGCTACGACAGCTCGCCGCTTGCTATGTCGTAAGGAGGTTGGCCTTAGAGGGTGGAGAAAAGAACCACACCCCGTCGTCATCACCGGCCTTGTGCCGGTGATCCCGATCATGTGGAGCGCCACGCTTCTCCACATCGGGATGGCCGGGACAAGCCCGGCCATGACGGCAATGGGATGATCTACCGAGGAGAGATTCAGAAGTATGATTGGGTGCCGGTCGCAGTTCTCCTCTCACACGCCCTGAACGCGAAGATTGTTCTGAACGTGCGAGACGCCTGAGGCGAGCTCCGCCAGATCCTCGGCGCGGCGCTTGAGGCCGCGGCTCGTGACGGTGCCGTTGAGGGTGATCTCGCCATCCTTCACGAGAACTTCGACGTTCGAAGCATCGATCAAAGGATCCTCCGTCAGGCGTTCGCATACATCCTCATGGATGCGTTCGTCCGAGCGCCGGTAGCCCTTAGGGCCGCGGCCGCGATGCTGGCCTGCGCCGGATTGGCCCTCATCACGACCGGAGCGGACATCGACATCGCTCGGATCACGATCGCCGAAGGCACCGTAGCCGGAGCGCGGACGGCTGTAGCTGGGATCAAAGCCTTCGTCGTCGCGCGGGCCACCCCGCCCGTCGTCGATCACGCCTCCGGAAAACTCGTTGGCATCGCTGCCGTAGCCGCCGGGATATTCCCGGCCTTCGCCGCGAAAGCCCACGGCGCCCTGGGGCACGTCACCGTAGCCGTTGTCGTCGTCGAAGGGGTTCCGGTTCCTGCGGCGGGTGTCTACCATGGCGGTTGCTCCTGTGAATGCAGGAGCAACCACCCGGCTTGCCCGTGGTTCCACACGACGATTTCAACGCAACGAAGAGCACCTCAGCCCCATGAAAGCCGCGCAGCGCATCAAGCTCTTCGAGGATGTCTATGCCCGCGACGGAGGGCGTTGCGTCTATTGCGGGATCCCGGCACGCCGTCCCGGGCATGGCGTGAGGCGATGCCCCGACCTTGCGACCCTCGACCATGTGCATCCGAGATCCTTCGGCGGCCCGCTCAACCGCGACAACCTCGTCCTGGCCTGCTCCGCCTGCAACAACGAGCGCGGCACCATGGAGGCCGTGGCGTTCCGGGAACTCAAGGCGGAACAGCCTAAAGCCTGAGCTCAGTGTGCCGATGCGGAACAGGGCTGTCCGCACCGACGTTCGACTGCCGGAAGATGTCATTTAAACGGAGACTGCGATGAACATCGAGGATCAGGTGCGCGAGGCCATCATCGCGGAACTGAAGCGCCAGTCGGAAGCCGGACAGCAGGGCCTGCGCGTCCGGACCGGTGAGGCCGAGACGATCACCATCGAAGGTCAGGTCAATCTCGACGAACTCACCATGGCGGTGGTGGGGTCGCTCGCCGGCGGGCCTTGACCCTTCAGGCGCGGGCTGCTGCCGGATTTGAAAGTGCGCTCCCATACGGTCATAGGAGAGGGTAGGGACTGCTTGCTCCAGGCAGCGGTTCCGCGGCAGGCATGATGGGAGACGGGACATGGCCAAGCAGGATATCGCGATCAGGACCCAGGACGGAACCGCCAGGGCAGGCCTTTTCCAGCCGAACCTTCGGCCGGCCACGGGGGTGCCTGGCGTAATCCTCTACATGGATGCCTTCGGGCCTCGCCCTGCGCTCGATGCCATGGCCGAGCGCCTCGCGAGCGAGGGCTACGTGGTTCTTCTGCCCGATCTCTTCTATCGCTATGGCGACTATGGCCCTTTCGATGCCAAGACGGCCTTCAGCGAGGAGCCTACCCGCACCACGTTGCGGAGCATGATCAGTGACACCACCCAAGACATGACCCGGCGTGATACGGCTGCCTTTCTCCAGGCGCTCACCCAAGCGGGAGCGACGGGCCGGATCGGCACCGTCGGCTATTGCATGGGCGGCAGCCGCGCGATCAACGCGGCGGCGGCCTATCCGGATCGCATCGCTGCGGCTGCAAGCTTCCACGGCGGACGTCTTGCCAGCGACACGCCCGATAGTCCGCACCTGAACGTGGCGACGATCAAGGGGCGCGTTTATGTAGGCAGTGCCGGTGTCGACGAGAGCTTCCCGCCCGAGCAGTCGGCGCGCCTGGCCGAGGCCTTTCGGCGCGCCGAGATCGACCACATCATCGAAAACTATGTCGGCATGACCCATGGCTGGGCGGTGTCCGACCATAGCATCTACGACGAGCGCGGCGCCGAGCGGCACTGGAAGCGCCTGCTCACCTTCTTCGACGAGACGCTGCGCTAGGCCGTTCTTGAAGCCTTCGGCGGCAAGGGGAACAGGCCAGTGAAACGCCGGGCAAGGGTGCGGTCTCCCTCAACCTTAAGGGCTCCAGCCTGCTCCAGCGCCTCCAGTGGCTGGCCGCCATAGATCGCACCAGCCAGCACCGGCGGTGTGCCGGTGAAAATCAAATCGGCCCCGTCGAGAGCGCTGCGGGCGATCTCGATTTGGCCCTTTGCCAGATGCGCCAGGAATGTCTCTTCGCCGAGGCGGAAGCCCACCCGCGCCTCAAGACCTTTCGCCCGCTCGGGATCGAGCATCGTCCGCAACGACAGCAGGAAGGATGCGGTGCTGAACGGCAGGGTCGGGTCATGCTGGGGTGAGCGCGCTGCCCACCGGCCGAGGGCTTGAAAGATCGGCTCGCTCTCGTAGCCCCATTCCGTCAGCTCATAGACCTGGGTTGAAGCCGGCGGCGGCAGCTTGCGCCGCACGAGAACGCCGGCAGCCTCCAAGCCTTCAAGCCGCTGGGTGAGCACATTGGCGCTGATGCCCGGCAGGCTCTCGCGCAGGTCGCTGAAACGCTTCGGCCCTATCATAAGCTCGCGCATCACCAGAAGGGCCCAGCGCTCGCCCACAAGGTCGAGGGCGTGAGCCGCCGCGCAAGCGTCCTCGTAGTGGCGCTTGGACCGGGTGTTCGGGGTTTCAGTTATTTTTTCTAACTTCATAGTTGCTATTTATAACTGAACGTGGAATCAATGTCAAAACACCCAAGGGAGAGACCCATGTCCAAGCTGATCTTCATCAACCTGCCTGTCAGCGACCTGCCCAAATCCATCGCCTTCTATGAGGCCTTGGGTGCGGTGAAGAACGAGCAGTTCACCGACCACACCGCGGCTTGCATGGTCTTTTCCGAGACCATCCACGTGATGCTCCTGACCCACGACAAATTCCGCCAGTTCACGCCAAAGACTATCGCGAATGCGCGGGAGACCACGGAGGTGCTGATCTGCATGTCGGCGGACAGCCGAGACGATGTCGACGGAACGCTCGCCAAAGCCGAGGCAGCCGGCGGCATTATCGATCCCGGCCCGAAGCAGGATTACGGATTCATGTATGGTCGCAGCTTCGAAGATCTCGATGGTCACATCTGGGAAGTGATGTGGATGGACATTGAGGCAGCCAAGGAAGCCATGGGCGAGATGGCGTCGGCCTGAGGGTCGACCGGCCAAGGGGATCTGCATAGAACACAAGGGAGAAGACGATGCGCGTGATGGTTCTGGTGAAGGCGACGAAGGACAGCGAGGCGGGAATCATGCCCTCGACCGAGCTCCTCGAGGCCATGGGCAGGTTCAACGAGGAACTGATCAATGCCGGCATCATGCGGGCTGGCGATGGGCTGAAGCCTTCATCGCAAGGCAAGCGCGTGGCTTTCGACGGCCCGAACCGTACTGTCATCGATGGGCCTTTTGCCCAGACCAATGAGCTGGTTGCCGGCTATTGGCTCTGGGAGGTCAAGGACATGGCCGAGGCAGTCGAGTGGGTGAAGCGCTGCCCTAATCCCATGCTCGGCCCGAGCGAGATTGAAATTCGCCCATTCTATGAAATGGCCGATTTTGCAGAGGCTATGACGCCCGAGGTCTCCGAACTGCACGATCGAACAAGCGGAAAGCTGGCGAGCCGCTGAAATCCCATTAGCTGCTGCCGGATAAGGGAGTAGGGGGAACGAATGACCACCATGCCACACACAGTAATGGCAGAGGCCGCTCCCACGAGCAGCGGACTGATCTGGACTGGACGAGCCTTGAGCGGTCTCGTCGTTCTCTTCCTCCTGTTCGACGGCGCCATCAAGCTGGTGCCGCTTCAGGTGGTGATCGATACAGTAATCCCGCTTGGCTGGCCGACCGATCCCGTGACCTGGCGTGCTCTCGGCATCGTGCTCATCGCCTCCACCCTTCTCTATGCCTATCCGCGAACGGCGCTTCTGGGTGCGATCCTGATCACCGCCTATCTCGGCGGCGCAGTCGCCACCCATGTGCGGGTCGGTTCTCCGCTCTTCAGCCACAGCCTGTTCGGCGTCTATGTGGGCATGGCCCTGTGGGCCGGGCTCTGGTTGCGCGATCCGTGCATCCGGGCGCTGCTGCGCTAACATCCCAACACCTCCCAACGATCCCGCAAAAGGATCAATCCATGTCGAAGATCGCCCCTTGCCTGTGGTTCGATGGAAAAGCCGAGGAGGCAGCACGGTTCTACGTCTCGCTGCTTCCGGATTCCCGCATCGATGCCGTGCTGCCCTACACGGTCGAGACTCCTGGCGGAAAGCCGGGGGACACGATGCTGGTGGAGTTCACGCTTGCCGGCGAGAGCTACATGGCCCTGAACGGCGGTCCGTATTTTCAGTTCACGCCGGCCATGTCGCTGTTCGTGAGCTGCAACGATCAGGCGGAGGTCGACCGGCTCTGGGACGCGCTCTGCGACGGCGGCACGCCGATGCAATGCGGCTGGGTGACGGACCGCTTCGGCGTCTCCTGGCAAATTGTGCCGGCGGTGCTTGGCGTCATGATGAAAGACAATGACCCCGCAAAGGTGCGACGCGCCACGGAGGCGATGCTGCAGATGGTCAAGCTCGATGTCGACCAGCTGGAGAAAGCCTACAACGGCGCCTGAAATCGGCGTCCGGCTTACGCGAGCCTGAATGTTCGCAGGATCCCGTCAGGCGACAGCACTGGCAAGCTGGATCTGCATCCCGTCGATGACCACGCGGTTGCGGCCCGCCGTCTTGGCCCGGTAGAGCGCTGAGTCCGCTCTCTCGATCACTTCCTGCACGTCCTCGTCGCTGCGTCGGGCCATGGCGCCACCGACGCTCACCGTCACGGCAATTCGGTGGTCCTGATGCTCGATGGTGAGCGCCTCAATGGCCCGACGCAGATTTTGGGCGACGGTGATGATCCCGGCGGCATCCACCTCGTGCACGAGAACCACAAATTCCTCGCCGCCGAACCGGGCCACCTTGTCGGAGGTGCGAAGGGCCTTGGTCAAAGCCGTTGCCACCGACCGGATCACTGTATCTCCGGCGACATGGCCATAGGTATCGTTGACGGTCTTGAAGAGATCGATATCGAGGATCAGCACGGCGAGCGGGCGTTCATAGCGCCGGTAGAGGCTGAACGCGTCATCGGCGAGAAGGCTGAAGCCCCGGCGGTTGAGCAGCCCGGACAGCGCATCCGTTTCAGCCAGATGACGAAGCGTGGAGACATCCTTTGCATGCTGGGACGAGGTTTCGATCACCTGCTGCTCTGCTGCGCCGGCTCTGCGCAGGAGGGAGCGCAGCGCCGAGGAGAGCTGCACGATCTCCAGCGATCCTGTCACTCGCGGCAGCTGAGTAATGGCCGGATCGCGACCGATCCGGTTAGCGGCTGCAATGATGGTCTGCAGGGGGCGAACCACGCCTTTTGCAATGTAGAGCGCGCAGACAAGCCCGATGGCCGCGATAGCGCAGCCCAGCCCCATGATCATCCAGACGATGCCACGTGTCGCCGCAAACGCGATGCTGTCCGGCTGGCGCGAGACGATGATCCAGCCGAGCCCCGGATAGTCCCGGTAGCCCTCGGCGGCGGCAAAGCCTGTGAGCATGGGCTCTGAACCCGCTTCGTCCTCGAAAGCGCCGGTTTTCGCCTGGCGCATGAGCAGCACCTGCTGCTCCGGGAAGGGCTTGCTGCCGATCTGAGGCCCGAGAAGCATCGTCCCATCGGAGGAGAGAATCCAGAGTGATCTCCCACCAGCCTCGGACTGGGTGCCGAGGATCGATTGGCGTGTCTCGTCGGCCCATGTCCAGCTCAGATGGACACCGATCACCCCGATGACGCGACCCGCATCGTCGCGCACCGGAGCGGCGACATCGACGAAACGGAAAGGCTCGTTGTTCGGCGCAGGGCCGAGGAGCTTGGCCAGGAGTTTCGCCTCGTGCACGTCACCGACGGCGGGCCCTTTAAGCCCGTCCTGGAACCAGGGCCGCGCCTGCACGGATTGGCCTTCCAGCATGCCCTGTGTTGCGGCCTGCACCGTTCCATCAGGCGTGACATATCCAATCCAGGCATAATCCGGGTAGGAGGCTTGGATCCGCTCCAGCGTCTGGCGTATGCCCGCGGGCTCTCCGGTCCAGATCGCCTTCAGGGCTGGCATCGTGGCGAGGTTGCGGGCCTCCCGGTAGCGCTCGAACATGCCGCGGTCCAGGATGTTCGCGATCACGGCAGCCTGTTGCGCCTCATGGGCCATGACAATGCCGCGAACCCGGCTTTGCGCGATATAGGCTGCCCCGACCGCAACGATGCACACGAGCGCGAAGCACAGGAGGCCGACCAGCAGGGTCACCTGCTGCCGGAGCGATCGATGGCGCATGGCCAACATCGCGGCTGTCCGCCGAACATACATCATGGGCGTCGAGCCTTACCCTATCCTGCCTTGTCCTATGACATCTTTCGAACAAATCCGTTAAGGGATTCCTTCCGCAACGGCATTTGCGTTGAAACTTAAGCGAAATTTTTGCTGAGACACTTTGGCGCAAAACGAAAAAAGGCGGAGCAGCTTTCGACTGCTCCGCCCTTTTCGTGATTGGTAATGTGGACAGTCACGCAATAAGTGCGAATCGCCTTCAAGCGAAATCAATCACTTACGATTTTCTTTCCACGCAGGAATGCGAATTCTGACCACCAATTCCTGCGAATCCGCCATCACTCTCCCGCAATTCCTGCGAGGCGTTTCGCGCCTCCCGACCCGCGAGAGCCGCCGCGACCTCCTCTCGGCGCCAGAATGACCGCGTGTTCTCTCCGGCCCGCGCGAGCACCGGCTCAATCCCAAACCCCGCCATGAGCCGGTCGAAGCCGCTTGCCGGGACACCGTGTTCGCGCGCCAGCACGGAGGATGGCGCCACCTCCCGCCGGAGGTTCTCGACACTCTCGCGTGTCACCCGCCGGCGCACGCCCTTGCCACCACAGTCGCCAAGGCCGGACCGAAGGTCTGCAAGGAGGCCAGCCGCAATAAGGCGCGGCACGTCCTTCGTCCCACACGCCAAGGTCTTCTGCGCCGCGACGACGTCGAGGGTCGTGTCGCCGCTCAGGGTCTGGGCCAGAGCCTTCATCTCGTTCGCATCAAACGAGTAGCGGCGCAGGCCGGATTTCGCCTGATCAACGTGCGCCGGTGCGGCCAGGCCGGCCGCAACGGCCCCCACCAGCTTCACGATGTCGATGGACAAGCGTCCCTGCCGCAACCCACGCTCGCTGACCAAGCGTCGGGAACTCGCGGTTTGCCCGGAATGGCGCATGCCCGAGGCCGCCGCGCGCTCGAACATCGCGACCAGCGCATCGGCCGAAGCCTCGGTGTAATACAGGTCCGGATAGCGGCCCCGCAGGTCGAGATGGCCTGCCTCGGCCAGACGGACCACCTGGGGCAGATCGACCCCGAGCCGTTCCGCCGCTTGTGTCCTGGTCAGAAGGCCAGCGGCCTTGAACGCCTCCCGGCTGACGTCCCGGCTCTCTTCGACCATGAAACGCTCAAGATCGGCCCGGTCGATCCACAGGCGGTTGGAGCGGGCCGCCAGCCGTCTCTCTCCCTTGAGAAGACCTTTGTTGACCAGGTCCACGATGACAGGTGAATTCACCCGAAGGCGGCGCGCCGCCTGATTCCGGCTGATCCACTTGGAGGTGGGCAACGCCCCGCCCAGGAGGGCCAGACGCTGTGACTTCACCGGATCGCCGGTCCAGTGCTCATCGAGGAACGCCACGGCCTCCTTGAGCAGGATCGTCCGCGCGTCCTCAGGGAAGAAAGCCCGGAGCGACAACCGACGGAAGAACTCAGGAAACTCTTTCTGAAGGCTCACATGGCGGCCCGCCGCGTCTGGATCGCGAATGCGGTGCAGATGGGCGTGGAACTGTCTCGGCCAGTCCGCCAGCAGCTCGGAAGCCGCATGAACCGCATCCTCTTCCGTCCGCCGCGATGTCCAAAGTTTCTTGTCCGGCGTATCAGGCAGAGGCGCGTCCAAGGCCGAGATCATCATCAGGAGGTGCTTGAGCGGCAGGCTCCCGAACACCGGCTCCAGCGATGAGGGCGGCACGTTCCGCACGTCCGCCGCCTTGGCGATCAGACGCACGAGATCGACAACCGGGGCGGGCGCGGGATCGGGCGCGTCGCAGAACAAAGCCCTTCCACAGCCTGGAGCACCGCAGCGGCCGGCCGCGGGCCGGCTCCACGACAGCGGTGTGGAGCAGGCCGGGCACGTCCTGACCATCCGGCACTCATGACGTGGGCAAGCCACCCAGGCGGTCAGGCTCCATGCCGCGGGGACGACACCGCCATCCTCCTCAAGGCAGGCCAAACACACTGCAGGTTCATGAAAACGCAGCATGCGCCGACGCAGGTCCGGATGGCCGGGCACGATGAAGAGGCCGTCCCGCGGGCCACTCCAGCGTTCGGCAAGCCGGATCGACACCGCTTCCCGCGGTGCGCCGGTGAGGGCGGCGACCCTCGCAACGACCGTGTCCCGGCCATGGTCCCGAATGCCGCCGCCGAGACCGGCGGCCTTGAGGATGGCCTGTGGCCCGGGAAGGATGTTGCGGGCGGAGAGGCGAAGGAGCCATTCCAGAAAGCCTTCCTGCGGCAGGGGAGGCGAGCGCACAACAAGCCTGCCTGTCGACGGGTTCGCCAGGACGTCGGGCGAGTCCGCCTCAGGGGCGGGTGGCGCCCCGGCATGTCCCAGGCCCGTGGTTTCCCACCGCAACACCGTCATGAGGCGCCCCCACCGATGCGCCGGAGCACCTGCCCGAGGTCCACCGCGTCGACATCGTCGCGACGCCAGACGGCGGAGATCCCCCTGCGGGGATCCGATGCCACCACCGGCGAGACGCCGGCGGCGGCCAACCCCTTGACGACCATGCGGGTATTGGTCCGGTGGTGGGCCGCCAAGGTGCGGGCCATCACGAAGCCACGCCGGAACTCGGCGATGGACGATGCGCTGACGCTGCGCCTGGCCAGCGTGTCCGCGCCCCGGGTGCCGGCGCTGAGGCAGCCGGCACGGACCAGCACCGGGATCATGCGCACAGACACGCCGAGGCCCTGGGCGGCCCGCCGGACGTCCAGGCTGATCCCGCCGCCCGGGTCCGCCCGCTGCCCGAGCAGGTCGGAGCGCGAGACCATCAGCCGGCCCAGGCGTCCGCGCGAGCCGGAGAGGCCGTCAGGCGCCGCGAACACCGGCAGGATCCCGGAGATGATCCGCCTGACGACCTCGACAAGGCTGAACGCGCGCATGCCCGCCACCTCCGAAAGGCTGACCGCATGGGTGCAGGGTGGTGCCGCGCGGTCAGCCTGGATGGCCTGATGGAGCCGGTCCACAAAGGCGGTGAGATCAGCAGGAGCGAACCGATACTCATGGGCGGACGTGCCCAGGCCACGCCTGCCTTGCAGGAGGCCAGCAGCTCGGAGGCGCTCGACCTGATACGACGTCAGGCCCAGCTCGGATGCGGCCCGGGTCGCCGACAGGGATCCGGATCGCTCTGCCGCCATGGCCGTCAATGACGCTGCGTCGACGAGATGGGCCTGACGCCGGCCCATGCGGCGGCTTTCCCCCTTGAGCTCCCCTACGGCGATCAATCGGGCGACGGCCGCGACGCTGACGCCCAGCGCCTTGGCCGCCACTACGCCGCTCACCGTCCCGGCATCCGTCGGGGCGTCTCGGTCGGGCGCGGTGCTGAAGAACGACCACGGCTTCACCGTCGGGCCGGGCACGGACCGGGTAAAGTGCCGTCTGGCGAGGTCCAGCACAGCGTCGAAGCGTCGGTCATCCAAGGCGGCACGGAGGCGGGCGAGCAGGGGGCCGAACTCCGCCGCGAGCCCGACCTGAGTGGTCGGGGTGCGACGGTGCCGTTCGAGATAATCGATGAACCCGTCTGGCCAATCGAGGAGGACGGCCGCGGCGCGGTCGATCTGGCCGAGCATTTCGTTTATGGGGGGCTTGGCGATGTAGCCGGACCGCCACCCGCGTCCGCTGGCTTCCATGTCCTTCGCTCCGAAGAAGCGGACCAAATGGACGGCGGCGTCCAGCTCGCATAGGGGAACGGCGCCATTGGGTGGTCCCCCACCCCGCGCGAGGCCTTCAAGCCAGCTGGCAAGCGCGAGGGCCGGAGGAGGCGCCGGGACAGGCTCTGCAACGACCGGCCCGCTGCACCAGAGGCACCGGGTGCGCCAAACCGGGAGGCCGGGGCCAAGCAGCGGGAACGCGCAGCCGCAAGAGGCGCAGCCATCACGGAGCAGGCAGCCATGGCGCAGGCAGACCGCGATCCCGAACAGATCCCAGGTCCGGAGCGCCGGCCGTTCATCCGCATGGCAGGCCGGGCACACCTTGCCCCGCGCCAGCGTCAGGGCCCGCAGGCTCACGCCGGATGGCACATCGCCGAAGCGGACACGGTCCGGGGCGCCGGGCAGGGGCCAGTAGGCCGCCGTGGCCAGCGCGTCGGCGTCCACCGCCCCGTCGAGCATGGACGCCATGCGGGCCAGATCGCATGGCGTCGTCAGGAACACCCGCGACAGCCCAGCACCGCGGAGGAGCCAGCGCGGGTCGCGGTAACCGTTGAGCGCCGCCAGGCGGGACAAGAACTGGTGCAGTCCCTCGTCCGGATCCGGAGCGGTCCGGACGACCAGGCATCCGGCCGTGCGGGTGTGGTGAGACCGCATCCGCACTCAGCTCCTCTTCGTCAGGGCGGCCATGACAGCAAGGTTGCGCTCGGACTTGCGTCCACCCCCGCCCCGCTTCGGCGCCTGTCCACCGCGCGGCTGAGGACGAGCCCTTGGCACGGGCACATCGTCCTGGGGCAGGGGCGGAGGGAGTTCGCCCTTCCACGCCTTGCTGAAGGGATTGACGAGCTTTTCAAGCTCCTTGTCCTTGCGGAAGGCCCGGTCGAACGCCTTTTCCAGCACCGCGAACGTGATCACCCTGTCCTTCTTCTCGCGCATGATGACGCGCATCGCCATGGCCAGCAGCTTCTTGAGCCGGCCGATGACGCCGCGGCTGGCGTAGTAGAAGCGCTTCGCCGTGGTGTAGTCCTCCAGGTCGATGTCCGCCGCGAAGGGGAGAGGACTCTCGCGCTTAAACGCCGCGAGCAGGCCATAGAAGAAGAGCCGGCTCTCCGGTTCCTTGCTTTCCTCGTCCTCCTCGTCGGGGGTGTCCTGCGGCGGGATGTCCGGACCCCACTCGTAGGGCGGCATCGGGATGTCGTTGTCCCAGCGGCGGTCGAACTGCCCATCGAGCTCGACCAGGTACCGCATCCGGGGCAGGCCGAGGAAGATGAAGCTGATGCCGGTGTTGCCGTGACGCGACTTGATCCAGTCGATCAGGTCCGCCGCGGTCAGCGCGCCGTTGCGGTCGACGGCGCGCTGCGCCTCGTCGATGAGCACGCCCTTGGTGCCGCAGGCCCTCAGGTACAGGTCGACGCGGTCCTCCAGATCCTCCCGCTTGCCCTTGTTCCAGAGCGGGTCGCCGAGGGCCTTGAGCATCGCCTTCGCCACCGGGATGACCCGCGGCCGCGACGGCATTTCCAGGGCCAGGAGCGGCACGTCGTCGACGGTCAATTCCTCGCCGGAGGCCAGCACCGTCCGGCGGCCGTCCTTCGTCACGGGGTATCCTTCCACCAGCTTCTTGAACAGGGTCGACTTGCCGATGCCGGTGACCCCGCTGATCATCACGCAGGGAACCTCGACGGCGGAACCGTGGAGATCCAGAACGTCCTCGACTTCGTCCATGATGCCGGTGAAGAGCGGGTGGCCCACGAAGACGCTCTGCATCTCGGCCCAGGGATTGGAGGTGGTAGGGACAGGGACAACTGCATTCATGGGAATTCCTTTCGTTGGTGCGGGGGCGGCGAGCCGGGGCTACTTGCGTCCAATGGACCGGTCCGTCGTGAAGGTCGGGATGGCGCGCCGCGGGCGGGCAGGCGCAGGCGCCCCGGTCTCGGCAGTCGCCGCGGGCGTGGGCGCGGGGCCGCTGATCTGCTTGACGGGCGGCACGGCGACGGGCTGGGGCGGGGGCAGAAGCGGATTCAGCGGCAGGCCGGCGAAGGGGCCCGTCAGCCGCGGCAGATTTCCGCCTGCGTCGAGGTTGGCGATGATGTGCTGCGAGCCGACGCCCATCGCGCGCGCGATCAGGGTGTTCGTCCGGATGCTCAGCGCGTCGGGCAGGGCATGCGCGATCAGGTCCTGCAGGTGGAGGCGCGACTCGATGAGCGCCTCCAGCGACTTCCGGCCGGACAGGCGCTCGGCGTGCCGCAGATACAGCTTGTGGCAGTGGAGTTCGAGGCCCTCCGCGTAGTCGCCGTACCCCATTTCCCGCGCCGTCGCCGGGATCCACATCTCCACCTTCGGATCCCAGACGTGGATCTTGCCAAGGTTGAGCGGGTTCACCTTGACCCTCACCTTCAGCGAGTGGCCGTTGCGGTCGCGCACGCGGCTGAGGCCCTCGGAGTAGTAGCGGATGTTCTCGTAGACGACGCCGCGGTGGTCGAGGAGCTGCCCCTCCCGGACGATGCCGAACATGAGGTCCAAATCCGTGCCGTCTTCCGGGAACTCAGGGTCGACCTGGGCCGTGCCGGCGCTCCAGCGCTGGTCGGGCGAGAGGCGCGTTCCCGGCGTCGGCTTCTGGTGGTAAACCTCCAGCAGCCAGCAATGCAGGATGTAGAACAGGTGCCGGAAGCCCATGACGGCGTTCCGCGCGGGGTCGTAGTCCTGGCCGTCGATCTCGTCCCTGGCGGCGAGCACGAAGCCGTTCATCTCCTGCAGCCACTGCGTGTTGGCGACCTGGAACGCGCCCTCGACCTCCGACTTGGTCCATGGCATCCGGGCCGGGGTGAAGTCGTAGGGAATGTCAAGGTTGCCGGCGATGGTCTGGATGGTCCTGCCGTGGGCCTGAAGGCTGTTGTCGAAGGTCATGTGCCGCGGCAGGCCGGAGAAGCGCCAGGGGGGAAGACCCGGGTACTCCTTCGCCACATAGCTCTTCATCGAGGCGGCATGCCGGAGCGTGCTGCCGATCACCAGGTCGCCCGGCGGCTCGAACCCCAGGTAGACCCCGATGATCGCGCCCGTGTACACGTCGACCAGCCAGGCCAGCCACGGGCGTCCGAGCGGAATGCCCAGGATCTCGTCGATCAGGAAGATCGGCAGCCGCGTCTCATCGAACTGCACAAGGTCGAGGGCGTGCTCCGGATCGACGCTCGGCCGCGGGAAGCGGTGCATCTGCCGCGCCCTCACAAGACCGTACTTCGCGATGTCGCGCAGGCGGGCGTCGAACTCGTTCCAGTGATTGTAGAACGTGGTCTTCTCGGGCATGCGCAGCGTCTCGCCCGGGTGCCTGAGGCGCTCGGCCTTGACCCGCTTCAGGACCCTGCCCATGATGGAGGACATCACGGGATGGACCTTCCCTCCCGGCTGGTTCCGGTGGCGCGCCGCCTCGATCTCGGCCGCCATCTCCTCCTTCATGATCCTCGCCACCAAGGGATGCAGCTGCTTACGGTTGCCGCGCTGGTCATGGTCGCCGGCGAGGTCGCGCTGCTCGTCGTGGGCACGGTAAATCGCGCACCACCGGTAATAGGTGGCCTGGTTGATGGTTTGCTCCTTCCCGAGGTGCTCCAGCCCAAGCGTGCGGCCGAGTTCGTCCAGCAGCGCCTGAAGCACCGTGGTCCCGGTGGCCGCGCCGTTCACGATCACCTTCGCCGTCTTGGTGCCCGGAGCGGTGCGTTCGTCGACCGCGCGGATCACGGCCCTGCGGAAGGCCACGCGCTTCTGCTTCGCCGGGTCCATGTCGCTCAGCGGCACACCGTGCCGGCGACGGCGCTCCCGGCGCTTGTCCTCGGTGTCTTCGTCCCGGTCCCCGTCGAAGCGCAGGTCCCCCTCGTCATATAGGTGTTCGAGCTCGGTGCGCGGCTTGTCCGTTCTGACGCCGTTCTTGGTGTTCTTGAGCTCCCAGTGCTCCACGCCTTCCTTGGGGAAGGACGCCACCATCTGGTACCGCGTCCGGCCGATGTAAATGTGGACTCCGACGGCAAAGTTGTGGCGAGCCATGTCATTCCTCCCCGTCGACCGAACCGAGCCAGGTCATCAGTCCGCGCCCCAGGCGCACCGGGGTGGCGGGACCGAGCGGAGGGCCGTCGAGGTCGACGGCCAGAAAGCCGCGGCGGCAGAGCGCGAAGACGTGCTTGCCCTCCAGCGCCGGGAAGCGCTTGAGGATCTCCGCGATGGTCAGCGGCCCGGCGTCGCGCAGGGCAGCGGCGAGGCTATCGCGCAGGTCCGCCGGCGGCACCGGCGCGAGGCGGTGCCGCCAGATCAGGGTGAGGTTGGGCCAGCGCGGCTTGCGGTGCAGGTGGCGCTCGGTGACAACCCTGAAGGAGTAGCCGAGGCTGTTCAGCGCCGCGCCGATCACGGGCCAGCGGGCCTCGTTCTCCTCGCGCGCGGCGTCCTCTTCCAGCTTGACCTCCTCGAACACCCAGTCGTTGGGCCGGACGATGAGGCAGTCCGGCCGGTGGAAGCGCACCGCGCCGCTTCGGTCGAGGTACTGGAGACGGATGGGCTGCTCGACGAACACCAAGACCGAGGGATCAAGCTCGTGATGCAGGAAATTGTCATGCTCCGGACTGGATGCCGCCCGCAACGTGCGCCGCGTCTTGAGGCTGTGGAACCTGCTGCGGCGGCCGCGCTGGGAGCTGCGGGGCGAGCGCCCGATGACCATCTCCGGGACCGCTTCGAGGCCGAAGGCGAGGGCAGGATGGCGGTGAGTGATCCGGACGCCCGGGAGCGGCTCGGCCGGTCCTCCGGCGGCGGGCCAGTCCCGCGCGACCGGTTCGGGGTCATCGGGCGTCAGCGGCTCGGGGACCGGACTGGCGAGCCTGGCGCGGAAGTATGCCGCCAGGTCTCCGGCGTGGTCCAAGCCTCCCGTCGCGGCCGCAGGCTTCGGGAGCGCGGGCAGCGTCAACGGGGTCTGCTCGCGGTTGGCGGCGCGGGCCGCAAGAATGGATTGGGCGGGCGTCATGCGCATCGCGGGGATCCTTGATGCCGCGCGCCACCGGGGCGCCGCGGCCACTGGAGAGGGTGAGATTGGGTGGAGGAGCGCCTCCGGCGTCGGTGCCGACCGGTGATCAGCCCGGGCGGGAGCGCCTCGCCTTTCGGATTTCGACGACGACGGACTTCTGTGCTCCGCGCAGGCCCCATTCGCGCTCGAATGCGGACATCTTGCCGTCGTCGGCCTCTTCGGCGGGAGGCGGCTCCCCACAGTCAGTCGGTCCGATGGCGTCGACCGCCGCCGCGGCATGCCCGGCATCGAGACCGGCATCGACGAGAACGGCGATGTGCCGGCGGCGGCGGGCTGCCACGGTGGCATCGTCGACAAAGGCATCGCCGAGTGAGGGCGGAGCGGAGCCGACGCTTGCGTGAAGGTCACGATAATCGCGGTAGCCGAGCATCTCGGCGATGAGGTCCAGGCAAGCGAAAAGCGGCAGGTCGTAGCCGAGCGCGGCGACGAACTTCTTCAGCTTCTTGGCCTGCAGCTTCGGACGCGTGGTGGTGATCAAGTTGAAGCGCATGGGATGATCCGTCTGATGAACAGGGGGCGAGGGCCCGCGAGGGATGGGAGACGTCACCGCCAGGTCAGAGAGGGTGACCAGCGTCCGGTTTGACGGGCTGCCCCGGAGTTGGATCCGGCCCGGGCGCCGCCCGCCCGCCGCCCTGCCCGAGCTCCTGCGCGAGGGTCCTGAACTTCGCGCGCCGCACCAACGTGGTCTGCACGGCGACGGTGGTCATGGCGGCATAGATCTGGTCGGTGCAGCGCAGCCGCCCGACATAGCCCGTGGGGCGGTGCCGCACGACGATGAAGCGGAGGTCGGTTGGGTCGAAGACCACCTCCACTTCCCGGAGTTCGTCGCCGATCTCCGCGCGCAGGCGGTCGAGCCCCGCCCCGGTGTAAGTGAGGTCCAGGAATTCCACGCGTCCGCCTTGCACAAGGGCGGTCGCCACAGGATGTCTGGCCATGGTCAGGCTCCTTGTCTGTCCTTGGATTGGATGAGTGGTTGTCGATCTGGGGCGGCTTGAGCCGCCCCAGGGCCGTTTCGCCTGGGTTTCGGTGCGGCTCACCCTTTGGGCCGGTTGACCCTGTCGCGGCGCCCTTGGCACGCCGCGATCCGTATCCACCGCCCCGATGGCTCCTGCACCGCGATGCAGGACGGATCGGACGGGTCGACCCGCACAAGGATCGGATCGGCGCCTGCCTCCCGAAACGCCGCCAAGCCCGGATCCTGGTACCGGCGCCCGCCAACATGGATTCCGGTGGCCGTGAGCCGTCGGATCAAAAGCCACGCCTTTGCCGTCGCCGGATCCGCCGGTGGCTCGTCCGACACCACCGACCGACCTCGTTCAGCGGGCAAGAGGCACGGCCAGCCATTGCCGGAAATGCGGACCAGTCGAGTCTTGGGCTGCTGAGACGAAGGATCGCCGGCGAACCGGAGTCCACGCTCCAGGTAGCGCCGCACGGTCTCCCGGCTCGGCACCGTCAGCTTCCTTCGCGAGTTGCGCGAGGCGGCGCAAACCTGGAGGCGGACCTGCCGCCAGACCTGGTTGATGGTGGTTCCCCGGGGCGCTGCCCGGTAGGAGAGAACGGCCTCTGTGAGGATGGTCTCGACCACGGGCGCGAAACGCCGTCGGGCGCGGCTCCTCGTCCAGGCGACCAGTTCGGTGTTCTGAACTTCTTCGCTCTCGCGAAGGCGGCGGACCCACCGTTCCAGCGTCCTCCGGTGGGGCAGGGACGATCCGGGCTGGCCCTCGGGCTGCGCGATGGCCGGGACGGGGTGTCCGGACGCATGGGCCAGGGCCCTGGCCAGCCGCTCGCGGGCGGCCTTTTTGACTGAGTAGTCCGGCGCGGCGCTCCGGGCGGACAGCCGGGGCGCCGGGGCGTCGCCGGACAGGGGCAAATCGATGTCTGCCACGGGCCCGTCCGTCGGACGCACGGAGGGGGGGGATCTGCGGCGGGGGCCGGCAGTCCCGTCTTCCCTGGTTGGCAAGGGCTTCTTAAACTTTGCCATGATACGGCTCCTTTGCGGTGCGCTTGGTGCGCGGGATGGCACGGGCGCTCGGGGCGCCCGCTCTTGCACTTTGCCGCTGGAGCTGTCAGAAAGACTCTGCGCCTCCAAAGGCGCAGGCCGACCTTCTCCCGGCAGCCGTCATCGGGCTGGGAAGTCGAGCTCCTTGCGGTGGACCTTGGCAGGGACGGTACGGGGCGCCTGGAAAACACACCGGCCCGACCCTTGGGGGTCCTGCAGTTTCAGAAGCGCGTGGCCACGGATGGTCGCGCGCTTTCTGTTTTGGGTTCGGCTCAGGCGGTTGCCATTGCCGGTCCCGCACCGGAAACCCGGCCGCGGACGACCTTGCCCGAACAGGCGGCTCGGCCGTTGGGGGCCGGGCAGATCGTCCGGGGGCGGATCCCGGATTGGACGCCCTGGCCGGGAACGGAGGCCAAGGGCATCTGGTGGACGGGGCCATGCCGGGCCCGGGCGCAGTGGGGGAAGGGTTGGGCTGTTGCGAAGATGCCGCCCGGCCCATAGGACGCAGGCAGAGGGGATAGGCGCCCTGGCGGGGAGGCGGCGCCGTGGCCGGCTCGACGAGCCGACGCCACGATCATGACGACCGATGGGCCGGCCCTTAGGCCTGGCGGATGCGCCCCAGCGGGAGCGGTGTCGATTTCGGTTTTCGCAGCATCCGCACAGCTAAGCCTAAGCGCGGCCGTGGAGCAACATCTTTCCTCCGACATGGTTGATGACTGGTTAACCGGGCGGACACGGCGCGCTGGCAGAGCCGGTGGCCGGCCCTTGCGGACACTTGGCCGCCATGAGGGCCGCAGGCTTGCAAACATGGGCAGACCTCCTTGGGTTTTGGCCGTCTCGCGTAGCAACCAGCGGCGCGGGCCTGGGCAGCCCATGCGTGCTGGCCACCGTCCGCCGTTGCGGCGCATGGTTTGCCTGAGCGGGCCCAGGTGAGTCAACAGGATTATTGGAGTCTTACTTCATGAAGCTGCCGGTCGACTTTGATCATCTCCACCGGCTAGAAGTATTTTCAAGAAATGCGGCCGTAATCCTTGCCTTATCCTTGACGAGAAAGAATTGAATACTTGATTCTTCGCCGGATCTTCAGGGCTGGAGATCGATTTTCCAAATTCCGCAACGGCTTAGGGATATCCTTCGCAGAAGCTTGTATCGAACGATGTGCACAAGGATTCAATCCACGTTCCTTTCTCCGGCGGGCGCGTCGCGGTGTTGGGCGGCCGGGCCCCCGGTCAGCCTGGGCGGAGGCACGGCGACCGCAAATTATACCATTGGTATAAATAAAAAGCGAGGCAAATCGCGGCCGTCGCGTCAAGCTTGGCCATCTCGGTTAACGCCTCCGGGCCGAATCACAATCGGGACGCTGTTCGTGCAAGCATGCCAAGCCACCCGGTCCCGTCCACCCTCGCGCGAGACGCCGAGCCGGCAGGCCCAGGCTCACGCGGCCGGCGGCAAGGACGCCTTGCGCGGCCTTCCCCGCGGACGCCGCGCCTTCTGCCGATCTCCTGCTTCAGCCTCCGCTCCGGCGTCCGATCCTGTGCCTCGCTCCCGCCTTTCCGGCGAACGGGACTGCCGCTCGAACTCCGGCCGATCCATCTCCGTGATGACGCCAGTGCAGCCGTCGCCCCTGACGAAGCGGGCACCGCCGGCCTCCAGCGCCGCGCGCAGCTTTGCGACGGACTTCGCCGCGATCCTGCGGAAGCCGTTCTCAAAGTCATTGATATAAAGTTTCGAGACGCCCGCTGCTTCCGCGAGCTGCCGCTGCGAGAGCCCGAGCATCGTCCTGGCCGCCTGGCACAGCTCCCCCGGAATCGGCTCGTCGGCCGGAACGCCGTTAACCATCAGCGCTTCGAGCGCCGGCGGCCGGCCAGGTTCGTGTTGAAAAATTCTTATACCAATGGTATACTTCCATTCCTTCGTCGATCCTGCCGCCATTTGTTCCCCGGATGCTGCCCCAGCGTCCGGCGCGTGGTGTCGGCTCCTGTTCCTGGAGGGTGTTTCCGCCATGATCCCTGCTTTCATTGCCCTCGACGGACGTTCCGTCTGCACCCACGCCGCCGTGGCCGCGGCCCTCGGCCTGGGAGCCGCCGCCAAGCGGCCCGCCACCCTCATCCGGGTCACCGGACCCGGCGACGCGCCTCTAGGTTATCCCACGACGATGCCAGACACGGTTGAAGTCGTCGAGCGTGCGATCCACTCCCGTGCCGCAGGAGGGCAGGTCGAAGACGCCATCGCGGTCGCGCGGCAGCAGGGCCGCGCTGTCGTCATTGACCTGCCCGCTCGCTGCCTGGCCGACGGCTTTTGCCGCCCGCCCTCATCGACACTGGCAGTCCTTCCGGTCGGACCGACCGCCCTGGATGAGCGCCTCGCCGCGGCAGCGCTGCAGGGGCTCGCGTGCCTGACCGCGCGCGGCGGCCACGGTGAGGAGGAGGGATCCTCGAACGTCGGCGCGTCCGAACGCGAGCGGCACCCAATGCCCGCTTGGCTCCTCGGTTGCGGCCGCTCCGGCGGCGGCCCCGCCGCGGCCAGCTTCCAGGCCGGGATGCGTGACACCCTCATGAGCGCCGGAGGTGGACACACTCCGGCCCAAGGCGCGCCGCCGGCGGCGCGGGTTCTGCCGATCACCCTCCCTTGCCTAAGCCGCGCGGAGGCCCTCTCGTTGATCGCCGGCCGGCCGGTGCCGTCCGTCCTCCGATCCGCCCTGCTGCTCGCCGCCGCCCTGCACGCGGCGGCGGCAGACCCATCGGCGAGCGGGATCGATCCTGCGCATTTCGCCGCCCACGTCGGTGCCGGCGACCGGACCGTGGTCACCCGCGACGGGCGGGGTGCCCCGGAGCGGCTCCGTGACCTGGCGGATGCGCTTCAGGCGATCCGTGATGGCCTCGGGCCGACCCCGGAGGAGCTTGCCGCCGCGCCGCTGCTCGATGGCTGGACCATGGAGCCCAGGATGGTCCGGGCGCTCATCGGCCGGTCCTACGACCACCCTGATTTTCCATCGGGGCGGGTCGTCACAACGTCCGAGGTCTACGCAACCGATGGCCGGACCTACGCCCGCACGTATTCACGGTTGTACAGACTCGGTATGCCGGCCCAGGAGGCCGCGGCATCGACGCACTAGCAGCCAGCCGCAAACCATCCCCTCACCTCCGATTGGCGCGTGATCCTGGAAGTCTGGACACGTGATGGAGCCGCCATGTCCCCAGCCACCACCCGAAAGCCCTCGATCAAGGGGCCTGTTCCGCGCCTCAGCCAGAGGTCGTCGCCGAGCCGATCCTCGGCCGGACCGCTGACGCGGCGCCGGCAATGCCCGCCGCGTGACGCGGCCGCTGGAGAGCGACGGGCTCTCGCATTCTGGCGGACGCTGGCACCGGAGCAGATCGGCACCAGCCGCCGGCACGAGCTCGAACGGGTGCTCGGCCTGAGCCGGCTGGCGGCCGCAGGCGGGCGGCGCCTGCACGCCCGGGCGCACTCGGCGCTTGTGATCGGAGGAGCGGTCGATCTGCTTGTACGCCGAGCCGCCCTCGACACCACTTACGCCGATTTTGTCATGAGCTGCCTTCTCGCGCACGCCGGGCGGGGCGACGCCGCCGCCCCGTTCATCCTAGCCCATGCCTTGGCGCGCCTGTCGCGCCAATCCCCCCGGCATGCCCGATGCCAGGACCTGTCCGTCCGCTGGCGGCTATGGTGCCGCCGCCCCGCCTCTATCCTGCCTACGGATCCGCCGCCGTCGCCGGACTAGCCCCGGCGTCATGTCCTGATCTCAACCTCAAGGAGGACTGTATGAGGCTTTGGATCCTTTCTGACCTGCATCGGGACGTCGGGCCCCCATGGGACCCCGCCGTCATCCCGCAAGCCGACGTGGCCCTGGTCGCCGGCGACGTCGGCGAGGGGCTTGTGGACAGCATCGCCTGGGCGGCCGAGACGATCCGGCCGCACATGCCCGTGCTGATGGTGGCAGGAAATCACGAATACTACCGCCACACGCTTTCCGAGGAGCTGGCCCGGGGGCGGGCTGAGGCGTCCCGGCGTGGCATCCACCTCCTGGAGAACGACGGCGTCATGATTGGACGCGTAGGTTTCGCGGGTTGCACCCTCTGGACCGATTACGCCCTCGACGGCGACGTCCTGCGGCCGCTGGCGATGGAGTCCGCGCGCCGTGGCATGAGCGATCACCGCCGGATCGCCTGGGCGACCAAGCCCTTGTGGAAGCGCTTCCGCCCGGAGGAGGCAGCCGCGCTTCATGCCGCCTCGCGTGCCTATCTCAGGGAGGCCCTGCTTGGTGACCTGCGCGTGTCGGACGACCTCGTGTCGCGTGTGGTGATCACGCACCATGCTCCGAGCCGGCGGTCGGTGGCGCCACAGTTCGCCAGGAGCGCCCTGAACCCGGCGTATGCATCCGCTCTAGAGCCGCTCATCGAGGCCACGGCGCCGACCCTGTGGGTCCATGGCCACATGCATGCGAGCGTCGATTATCGGATCGGCGGCACGCGGGTCGTGTGCAATCCAAAAGGGTACGGAACCGAAAACAGCGCATTCGACCCGGCACTCGTCGTGGAGGTCGCCTCATAGGCAAACCCGGCCGTGGTTCGCGCGGTTTCGCAGCTGGCACTGGCGGCATCCGCCCATGTGTATCTGGCCGACCATTACTTGGCGCGCTCCCGCGATGAGATCGCTGTTCCGACTTCCTGCCTCCTCTTCAAGGGTGCGTCATGACCCGTATTTCGCCTTCGGTGGCACGTTCCATTGCGTTGAGGACGTTCCCCCGTGTCCTCCGTGTCGCCCTCGACGCAAATGGTGTCCACGGCGACGCCGCCAAGCAGCTGATTGCGGACGCACGTGCCCTCGGCTCCGGCCTGGGCGCAGCTGTCCAGCGCTGCCTCGATGCCGCGCTCGGCGTCTCCCGCCTGCCGGCCACAATCCCGCTGGCGCCGACATGCGCGATGCTGGACGAGGTCGCCGCCCTCACCGACCGGCCTGCGGCGCGGGAGATCGCGGACGCATTGCTCCTGCTTCTCGCGCCTGCCGGCGACCGGGACGCCGCCGCCCGCCTCGCCCTTGCCGTCTGGCGCGAAGTGGGACGGCTCGACGAGGTCGGCGCAGCGCTGCAGCGCCTCAGCTTGCTCCTGGCGTGCGAGCACGAGGAGGGGCTTCCGAACCCCTATGATGACCTGCTCACGCAGGTCGATGATCCACAGGTGGGCGCGGCATTTCCCGCAAGCGGCGCCGTCCGGGCGGATGCCGCCCAGGCTTGGCGCCAAGCGCTCGGTGCCGCCTACGACGGGCTCAAGAAGGATGGTGCCATCATGGCCGCAGGGTTGTCGGCCATGGCGGTTGGGCAGGTGCCGGAGGCGTATGGCCATGAAACCCTGGCCGCCGTCGCCCTGAAGGCCGGCCGCGACGCTGTTGGGCCGGTCGAGCGCCTTGCGGTGGCGGAGGAACGCCGCCGCGTCGCGGAGCGCAAGGCGGCCCTCGCCCGACGCAAAGAGCAGGAAAAGAGCACGCAAACGCCGGCTTCCCAGCCGGACGTGGCACCGGCCGACGCTCCGCCTCCAGAGGGCCATGTGATTGTTTGCCGGTCCGCGGGCGAAACAGGAAGCAGCCGAGGCAGAGAGGCTTGGCGCGGCTACGAGCACGTCATCGGTGCTGCGTTGCCCCTGGTCGCCACCCCCGACCTGCCGGCGGTCCGCCGGACCCTGCTCCGTGAGTTCCCGCAGGCTGAGGCTGTCATCGACCAAACATTGCGGTGGCTTGTCGGTCGCCCTTATCTGCATCTCGGACACCTTCTGCTCGAAGGGGCGCCGGGGTCGGGGAAAAGCCGTTTTGTGAGGCGTCTCGGCGAAGCCTTGGGCATGGGCGTCTTCCGCGTGGATGGATCCAACGACGGAGGCGGCTCGTTCGGCGGCACCGAACGGCGGTGGTATTCGACCGAGCCGTGCCGCCCCTTCATGGCCATCGCCCGGTTCCAGCAAGCGAATCCGCTGCTGCTTGTGGACGAGGTCGACAAGGCGCCGACCCGCTCAGATTACGGCCGGCTGTGGGATTCCATGCTGCAGGCGATGGAGCCGGAGACGGCGTCCCACTTTCCCGACCCTTGCCTGCAGGCGGACCTCGACTTGTCTTGGGTGTCCCTGATCTGCACCGCGAACGAAGTCTGGCGTCTTCCTGGTCCTCTGCTCGACCGCTTCCGCGCCATCCTGTCCTTTCCCGAGCCAGGTCCCGAGCACCTGGACGCCCTTCTGCCCGCCCTGGTCGAGGACATCGCCCGCGAGCGGCGATTGGATGCGCGCTTCTTTCCGCCCTTGGACGGCATCGAACGAGATGCCCTCCGCACGCGCTGGCAGGGTGGCTCCGTTCGCAGGCTTCGGCGAATGGTCGACGCGGTCCTGCGGGTCCGCGAACACGCCGGCCTTGCAAGGCCGCAGTGACGCTTTCCCCTCCCTTGATCCCGACCGGCTGAACTCCTGCGTCCCAAAGCTCAATGGCGGAGACCTCGCGAGAATGACTGACCCACGTCGAACCACGCCGAAGCCAAGAACCATTCCCCCAATCCCGAAATCCACTCCCGGCACGCCGGCCGCTCCCCTGCGCCGGCCCACCCACGACGCCTCCCGCGGGCGCGCGGCCGCCAGGTCGGCACCCGCGCGTCCCAAGATCGAACCAGGTCACGGCATGCGGTTCTGGATCTTGTCCGACCTGCACGTTGATGACGGACGCCTCCCGCCCTTCACGCTGCCGGACCATCTGCCGGACTGCGATGCGGTCCTGATCGCGGGCGGCGTGGCCTCGGATCTGGAAGAGGCGCTGCGGTGGGTCGACCGCTCCTTGCGCAGCCGTTGCCGCGATCACCCCATCATCATGGTCCCGGGCAACGAGGAGTACTGGAACGGGCGCCCGATGGCCGAGACCTTGGCCCGCGGTCGCGAGTTCGCGCGCAACACTGGCATCACGCTGCTCTCGGACGAAACCGCCAGCCTCGTCGACAGGCAGGGACGGGGCGTGCATGTCGTCGGTGCAACGCTGTGGACGGATTGGGGCCTCAATGGCGCCGACCGGGCCACCGTTGCACGTGGCTTTGCGCGCGGCTCGTGGCCAGATTGTCAGCGCATCATCCTGACGCAACAACGGTCTTGGTCACCGCACGTGGCCGCCGGCGCGCACGCGCGGTCACGTGCCTACATTGAAGACGTCCTCGGCAGCATCGTGTGCCAGGAGCACGGCGTTCGCCCGTCCTCGGTGTCGATGATCACCGGAGTGCGACCGGGCGACCGGGCCGTCGTGCTGACCCATCACGCCCCATCCCGGCGCTCCCTTCCCGATGACTGGATCGGCTGGTGCTCCACGGAGCGCTGGCTGCCCACAGCCCATGCGTCCGATCTGGAGCCAATCATGCAGAGCTGGGGCGCTCCCGCGCTGTGGGTCCACGGACACGTGGCGGATGCCGCCGACTACAGGGTCGGGAAAACCCGGGTCGTGAGCAATCCCGGTGGCACCGGGCACACCGACGCTCCCAGCCCTGGGTTCATTGTCGAGGTCTGAGCCGCTCGCCCCACCTGCACCTGCCCGGTCGCCTTTCCTTCAACGGCCACTTCGTCACCCCTGACACCGCTGTCCTTCACCATGGAGTCCACGATGCAGCACGACCGCCTGATCTGCCTCGACATTGAAACCGTTCCGGACCGCGATCTCATTCCTGCGGACTGGCCCGCCGACAAGTTTCCGAAACCGATCTGGCACCGCGTCGTTGCGATCTCGTTCGTGGAAGCACGGATCGAGCGCGACGAAAGCACGGACCGTGAGCGCTACATCGTCGAGTGCTGCCGCTCGGGTGGACGCGCCGACTGGGACGAGCGGCGCATTCTTGTGGCGTTCTGGCGCCACTTCGCGCAGCGGAACATGCGGATGGTGACCTGGAACGGACGGGCGTTCGACGTCGCCGTCCTGCAGCTGCGCTCACTGATCCACGGCATCACCGCCGAGGCCTGGAGCCAGCGCGGCAACAGGTGGAACAACTACGCCCAGCGTTTTGCGCCCGACTGGCACTGCGACCTGATGGAGGTGCTCTCCGACTACGGCGCGAGCGCGCGGATGGGCCTGGACGAGGCGGCCCTCGCGATGGGCCTGCCCGGCAAGATCGGCGGTCACGGCTCCGAGGTCGAGGCCATGGTCGAGCGGGGTGACATCGAGCAGGTCAGGGCCTATTGCGAAGGGGACGTGCTGAACCTCTATGCCCTGTACGTTCGCTGGGCATTCCTCACCGGGCGGATTGATGCGGCCGGGCACAACGCCAGCATGGAAAGTCTCGTCGGCTGCCTGGAGGCGGGGAGGGCGGAACGCCCGCACCTGGGCGAGTTTCTCGACCGCTGGCAATCGTCGGATCGTCCTTCCCCAATGCTTGTTGCCGTTCCAACCGTTGCCGCAACACCCGTGATGCCTGTCCCACCGGCCCGGGGCCTCGCAGCGCTTCGGCGCCGGCAAACCCGTGGTGCTCGGACCCGTCGGCAACCTCTTGGTAACCAAGCGGCGACGTTGTTTGCCTGACCCTCTAGTCTCTAGAGGTATATCAATGATATAATTCTTACATGCTCGAAAAGGGCGTGCCTGTACCAGACGCACTGCGACATCGACCCGACAAAAGAGGGCGGACCAGCGCACCAGGGGGCTGGAGAGGTACCATGATCGTTGCGTTCTTCGCGGACGATACATCCGCATCCCATGCGGCGCTGCTGACCGCCCGTGGCCTTGCCACCGTCGACAGGCCGGCGACGCTGGTCCAGTTCGCGCACCCCGGCGCCACCGCGCTGAGTGCTCCCTCGACAGCATCATCCGTCCCGGTCGTGCGGATCGATGCAGGAAGCCGCCCGCTCGCTGATCTGCGACGGCTGCTCGACCAGGTGGAGGAGGAGGACGGCGATCTGATCCTGGCCGCTCCGCTGCATCTCATACGCTCGCCGCTGCTGGCTTCTTGCCGCCATCTCCCCGTGCTGCCATGTGGCGCGACATTCATGGGGACCGCCGCGATGAAGAAGGCCGTCCACAGGCTCAGGAACGCTTCCCCGTCGGGCCGCAACGTGCCGCATTGGCTTCTTGCCTGTGGCTACCACAACGTTGCGGACGCTATCGGAAACGCCCACGATGAACGCACAGCGTCGACGCGGCAGCCGACGACCCGCCTTCTTCCCCTCGCGATGCCCCTCCTGCGCCGGGCCGACACCGCGGCGCTGATGGGGGGATCGCCGGCGCCTTCCATCCTGCGCCATGGGATCCTGCTGGCCGCCGCCTTGGAAGCCGCCGCCGCCGATCCGTTCGCCGATTGCCTCGACAGGGCAGGACTCGCTGACATGCTGGATCCCGGCCCAGGCCTGGAGGACCGCCGTCTTGGCGAAAAACTGTCAGCGCTCGCGGACATGTTCGAGTGGCTGTCGGACACCCACCGCACCGTTCCCGCCGCAAGGGGAGCATCCCGCCGCCCTGACACGGATCGCGGTCCCACCTTCCTGCCGGCTCGGACGGCTCCAAGGCAAACGACCCGTTCCAGCCGCCCTGCCCGCCGAACCGCCATCGTGCGCGAACTCCATCGGCGGACTCCTCCGTTCACTCTCGCCACCGCCAGGCCGTCGCTGCGGCGTCCCTGACCTTCAAGGTCGCCAAGGTCCAACCACGAGGACGATCACTCATGCCATACGCCGCAAACACCATCCGTGCCTTGGCTGTCACGCCTGAGGTCTCCCGACCACGCCGCAGGGGCGCAGGCTCACGCGTGGCCCGCCCGGTCGAGACCCAGACACGGCCCCTCATGCCCTCACACAGCGTCGCCGCAACCCGTCGCAGCCCACAGCCGACGGTGACGGCCATGAGGGCGCGCACGCCGGTTGGCCTGCCGGAGTCGTCGCGCAAGAGACCGATTGCCGACACCCGCCAGCTGCACGGCGGCGTTGACACAGGCCAGTCTATCGAGGGATTGCTCGACGAGGAGTTCGACGATTTCGGCTGCGACCTGGGCACGCTTCTTCGGCTCGCGAACAGCGCGTGACCTCACAGGGCCGAACGGCCTGTCGTCCAAAGGGTCCAGCGCTCCCCCTGATGGGAGCTTGGAACACCCGGTCATCCTTGTGCCGCCCGGCCCTCGCACTGCTCGCAGCCGTTCCAGTATGTGTCCTCCACGTCGCCGGTCGTCTTGCTGCTGCACCATTCGCAGTGCCCCATGGTCTCGTGCCAGGTGTGGCAGGAGAAGCAAAAGAAGCGGTCGGCGACGGTGCCAACGCTCTCCAACGTCGAGCACTCGACGCAACAGCCGTAGCTGGCGTCGTCGATCAGCGCATCGTGAGGGCTCATGGCTCCTTCGTCCGTGTACGCGTCGGCGATGTCAGTGTGCGACATCGCGGCGGAGCAATGGGGGCACTGCTGGCTGCCTGCCACAGGCTCCGCCAGGAAATCCTCGGCGCACGCTTCACAGGTGTGTCGGAGAAACGTCTCGCGGGACGTGCAGACCTTGCAGGCCGTCTCCTCAGGACCCTTGGCGACGACGACATGGGCCTCGTGCTCGCAGATCCAACACCTTGCAAGGACGGCCCCCTTTTGCTCCTCTGCGAGAAGGTCGGGCCTGATCTCCGCGTACACGGTATCGAGATGCGAGCGGTGCTGCTTCATCACCGCGTTGATCTGACTGATCCTGAGCGTCAGCTCGTCCGAGAAGATCGCTCCCCATTGGTCAGCCAGCAATCTCCGGAGATAGAACCATGCGCGACACTGCTCGGTGACAATCAGCGCGGGTCTTCTCATCGTCGACGTCCGTCATCGCGAAGTGCACGAGCTTGTTGCGGTGTTTGCGGATCGCGGCAAAGGCATCCTTCGCCTTTTGCGGAACATCCTCCCCCAGGATCTTCTCGATCCTCTTGATCGCCTCGTCCAAGCCAACCGATGTGAACTCACCCTTCAGGAAATCCTCTTTCTTCGCCTTGTTCGTGTCCGAAACGACGAACGCCCAGCGCTCGTGCATCAGGCGTGCTATGATGAGAAGCTCCACACCGTTGTAAAATCCGATGACTGAATGCTTCAGGTGTCCTTGGTCGTGGTCGAGCCAAAGCTGGCCGATGCTCCTTTCGATGAACTCAAGGCCATTTTCGATCACCGCGATCCGATGAGCGTCCGGCCGGAGAGACTGACTTGATGGCGGCGCAAATTTCTTGTTTCTCATGACTCGATGATGGCCAGAACGTGGTGATGCCCGGCAGCATGAGAGGGGCAGATGCTGACGGGATCCCTAACTTGGTGAATGCGAAGCATTATGATGGCTTTGCCTCACCTCTCCCGAGGATCTTGGTGAAGCCCCTGACGTATCCGAACGAGAGGGCCGCTGCCAATCGGTCTATCCGTTGCTCTTGCAACGCCCGCTCGACGATCAGAGCTTTGACGGCTGCCCGCGCATCACCACCACAGGCTTCGATCACGGCATCGGCACCGGCATCCAACTCATCCGCTTCACTCTCCGAGACGATGGGATTCGTCATGTGATCCTCCATTGGAGTCCAGATGCTAAGTCCGAGAGGACCTGACCTCCAGCGCAAAGTTCCCGGTTTGTTCTGACCTGTGGAAACTGTGGAGATTGCGCTCGCGGTGGTCTCAAAACCTTGCCACGGCTTGCTGTTGCCCTCGCGGTTCAGGAATGGGCGCTTGGCGCTCCGCCCATCTCTCCAGCCGTGGAGAACCGTTGGATTGACATAACTCGCTAATGTCCATAAGTCTAGAAATATGGAATCGAATCATGTCATCCTTGCCCTTGCGGCCCTTGCCCAGCCGACACGCCTCGACGTGTTCCGCCTTCTGGTGACCCACGAACCGGATGGGCTGCCCGCGGGCGACATCGCCCGGGAGCTTGCGGTCCCCCACAACACGATGTCCTCGCACCTGGGGATCCTCGCACGCGCTAAGCTGGTCCGCTCGGAACGCCAAAGCCGCTCAATCATCTACCGAGCTAACCTTGATCGGCTCCGCGAGGTTGTGACGTTCCTGTTGCAGGACTGCTGCGGTGGACATCCCGAGGTCTGCGCGCCCCTTATCGACACCCTGACACCCTGCTGCGCTCCGAAGGAGACCACTGATGGCTGACCGCCCTCACAACGTGCTGTTCCTGTGCACGGGCAACACCGCCCGCTCAGTCCTCGCCGAAGGCATCCTGCGCAAGGATGGTGCCGGCCGCTTCAACGCCTTTTCGGCCGGCAGCCAGCCGAAAGGCACGGTCAACCCATTCGCCCTCAAGGTGCTCGACAGCTTCGACTACCCGACCGACGGCTTCCGCTCCAAGAGCTGGGATGAGTTCTCCGGACCCGGTGCGCCGCACATGGACTTTATCTTCACGGTCTGCGACAGCGCCGCCGGCGAGGCGTGCCCGATCTGGATCGGCCACCCGGCTACGGCACACTGGGGCATCGAGGATCCCGCCGCTGTCGAGGGTTCGGACATCGAGAAGGAACGAGCCTTCGTCCAAGCCTTCAAGTTCCTCAAGAACCGGATCTCGGCCTTCCTGGCACTGCCCATGGCGAGCCTGGACCAAGCCGCCCTCACCCATCGTCTGAAGGAGATCGGCCGGCTTGAGGGCGCGACCTCCGGCACCGTGGTCCCTTTCGACCGTCACCCGGCCTGAGACCTTCCCGATGTCCATCTTCGAACGTTACCTGACCCTCTGGGTCGCCCTGTGCATCGTGGCCGGCATAGCCCTCGGCCACATCTTGCCTGGGTTCTTCCAAGCCGTCGGCGCGCTGGAGGTTGCGAAGGTCAACCTGCCCGTGGCCGCCCTGATCTGGCTCATGATCATCCCGATGCTGATCAAGATCGACTTCGCCTCACTGGGGCGGGTGCGCGAGCACTGGCGCGGCATCGGCGTGACCCTGTTCATCAACTGGGCCGTGAAGCCATTCTCGATGGCGGCGCTCGGCTGGCTCTTCATCGGGTACGTGTTTAGGCCCTACCTGCCCGCGGACCAGATCAACTCCTACATCGCTGGCCTGATCATCCTGGCCGCCGCGCCCTGCACGGCGATGGTGTTCGTGTGGAGCCACCTGACCAAGGGCGAACCCCACTTCACACTGAGCCAGGTCGCCCTCAATGATGTCATCATGGTGGTGGCCTTCGCACCCATCGTCGGCCTGCTGCTCGGCCTGTCCGCGATCACCGTGCCATGGGATACGCTCCTGCTCTCGGTCGTGTTATACATCGTCATCCCGGTGATCCTAGCCCAGTTCCTGCGCGGACGCCTTCTGGCACAGGGTGGTGAGGCCTCATTGACGGGGCTGCTACGAATCCTGCAACCGCTGTCGCTCATATCCCTGCTCGCGACCCTAGTTTTGCTGTTCGGCTTCCAGGGCGAGCAGATCCTGGCGCAGCCGATGATCATCGCCATGCTGGCGGTGCCGATCCTGATCCAGGTCTATTTCAACTCTGGACTGGCCTACCTTTTCAACCGGATCGCCGGCGAGCAGCACTGCGTCGCCGGCCCCTCCGCCCTGATCGGCGCCAGCAACTTTTTTGAGCTCGCGGTCGCCGCCGCGATCTCCCTGTTCGGGTTCAACTCAGGCGCGGCGCTGGCGACCGTGGTCGGCGTGCTGATCGAGGTGCCCGTGATGCTCTCGGTCGTGTGGATCGTGAACCGCAGCCAGGGCTGGTACGAGCGCGGGGCCACGCGCTCGTCTCCTCCCGCACGGAGGATCGCGGCCGGTGAGTGATCTTCCCAACATCGACTTCTCGGTTCTTGACGTGCCGGACCTCGGCAAGCTGGAGCCACGGCGGGTGTCCAGGCACCCGCCGCGCATCCTCCTGCTCTACGGTTCCCTGCGGGAGCGGTCCTACAGTCGGTTCCTGACGCTTGAGGCGGAGCGCCTGCTTCGGCATTTCGGCGCCGAAACCCGCGTGTTCGACCCGCATGGCCTGCCGCTGCCGGATGCCACCGCCAGCGACCATCCCAAGGTGCAGGAGCTGCGGGAGCTGTCGCTCTGGTCCGAGGGCCAGGTCTGGTGCAGCCCGGAGCGCCACGGTGCCATGAGCGCGGTGATGAAGGCCCAGATCGACTGGATCCCGCTTTCGGTTGGAGCCGTTCGTCCGACGCAGGGCCGAACGCTGGCCGTGATGCAGGTGTCGGGCGGCTCGCAGTCCTTCAACGCGGTCAACCAGATGCGCGTGCTTGGGCGCTGGATGCGGATGGTGACGATCCCGAACCAGTCCTCGGTTGCCAAGGCTTTCCAGGAGTTCGACGAGGCCGGACGGATGAAGCCCTCCTCCTACTACGACCGCGTCGTGGACGTGATGGAGGAGTTGGTGAAGTTCACGCTGCTGACCCGCGACCGCTCCGACTATCTCACCGACCGCTACAGCGAGCGCAAGGAGGCGGCCGAGAAGGAAGCCAGACGCCTGGCCGCCATGGCCATGAGCCACGAAGTCAAGGTGGCCGAGTAGCCGACGGTCGCTTCCTGGGAGACAGATCTACAGCATGTAGCCGATATCTGATGCCCCGGTCGGGTAGGCGAACATCGTCGTCTTCAGGTCCTCGGCGGTGAGCCCGTGGCGGATCGCCAGACCGAAGAGGTTGATCACCTCGTCCACGTGAGGCCCGACGAGATGGGCTCCAATGACGAGATCCGTCTCTTCATCGACCAGCACCTTGAAGCCGTATACGGTTTCGGCGAGGCGGCGTGCCGTGTACCAATTTGGTACGAGCTGGCTCTGCACCCGGAACTTCAGGCCCTTCTCGCGCGCCTCCTGCTCGCTCAGGCCGACGCTGGCGATGGGCGGGATCGTGAAGGCGACACTCGGGATCCCACGGTAGTCGGGCCGATGCCGGCTGCCGTCCAAAATGTTGCGCACGACGACCTTGGCGTCGTGGCTCGACACAGGTGTCAGTGGCGGCCCCATCCGGGCGGCATCGCCTGCGGCATAGGCGGCCGGATTGGAGACGCTCTGGAGGAATTCGTTGAGCTTCAGGTGCCCACGCTGATCCCGCTCGACATCTGCGGCCTGAAGGTCGAGAAAGTCGACATCGGGGATACGCCCGGCGGCGTGGACCACCAGGTCGGCCTCGACCGTCACGGGTTGGCCGCCGTCGGCATTCGCCCGGGCCCGGACCAGGAAGCCGCGGTCGGTTTTCTCCACGCCCTCGACCGAAGTCCGGGTGCGCACGTCAACGCCGATCTCTCGGAACTTCTCCATCAGCCAGCCGACGAGGTCGGCATCGAAGTGAGGCAGCATGCGCTCCCCACGCTGGAGGATCGTGACCTTCGCGCCGGCGCGGGCCACAATGTGCGAAAACTCGGCGGCGATGTAGCCACCGCCGACCAGGACAATGCGCTCCGGCAGTTCCTCCAATTCGAGGAATTCCGCGTTGGTGATGAGGAACTCCTCGCCCGGGAAGCCGAGCGGCGCCGGCCGTGCTCCGGCGGCGATCAGGATATGCTGCGCTTCGAGCCGGTCCCCGCCGTCCAGCTCGACCGCGTTCGGGGCGATGAAGCGGGCCTGGGCGTGGTACGCATCGATGCCGTGCTCGGCATAGCGCTTCTCCTGTTTCTCCGGGACTGGCCCGGTGAACGTCCGCTTGAAGGCGATGAGGTCGCGCCAAACAATCCGCGCGTCGTCGGCCGCCACGCCGCGTCCCGTCATGCGCCGGACGTCGTCGATGACCTGTGCCCCGGTCACCAGCATCTTCTTGGGGTCGCAGCCGCGCAGGGCGCAGGTGCCGCCGAACGGGCGGTAGTCGGCCACCGCGACCTTCCGGCCGGCAGAGGCCATCCGGTGGCTGGCCACCATCGCGGCGGTTCCCGATCCGATCACAATCAGGTCGTAGCTCTTGGCCATGCTGGCCTCCTGTGCTTCGGGCAGCTCCGTTCAAGAGCGACGGTCCGTAACCGCGGTCACCACGCCGTCGGGGGCAATCGCTCCACGAACGATGGGGAAACAGATCTGGAGTTGCTACAGGTTCCCGCCTGGTTAAGGAGTTTCTGAGCACCGAACGACGGTCGGCGCTCACGCCGGGCGGAGAGTTGGCCCCTCAGGTCCATCCTCGATCACACGGTAAAAGCAGCCTGTCCGTCCGGTGTGGCAACAGCCACCATCGCCGCCGACCCGGACCTTGAGCCAAACGGTGTCCTGGTCGCAGTCGACCCGCAGCTCCTGGACATGCTGGATCTGGCCGCTGGTCGCGCCCTTGTGCCAGAGCTCCCGGCGGGACCGGCTCCAGTACCAGGCCTCGCCGGTCGCGATGGTCCGGTTCAGCGCCTCCGCGTTCATCCACGCCAGCATCAGGACCTCCCCCGTCACCACGTCCGTAGCGACTGCCGGGACAAGGCCATCCCCGTTGAAGGCCACCGCCAGGACGGAGCCCTCCTCAATGCTTCTCTTCGACATCCTGCCTCCTGATCCCGACTTTCACCACAACACGGTCGGGAAACTGCAAGGCACGGGATTCCGTCGTGCAACATGGGCTGCCCGGCAATTCGCGCGAGGTACCCGGAGAGGCGGCGGAAGCAGCCTTTCTCTGGTGCATCCGCCAGGACACCAGCAGAGCCGCGGTTGCGGCAAAGCTGACGACGCCCAGGCTAACGGATCCGCTGAGCCACCCAAGCAGGCCTCCGACCGAGCCGACAACTGCAGCCGGCCCGAGGCAGCACATCGCGTAGAGGGGAAGCACGACGACGAAGGTGACAAGCATCGCGACCAGTTTGTCATTCACGGCAGATCCTCCGACCCGTCGTCTTGCCTTGCGGCGGCGAGGACAGGCCCGAATATCGCGCGGCCGACCTCCAGGGCCTCGTTCATGTCCAGGCGGGCTCCCGCGCGCGGGCTTGCCTGGCTGCCGAGCCAGCGTTGCAGGTGCCCGTCGGAGCAGAAGAACGCGATGGCCGGACAGCACGATGAGGCCGCGTTGTCGGTGTACGCAAAGTCGTACCAGACGACCGCCTCGGGATGGGACACGCTCCGCAGCGCCCGGCCCACATCGACGGTCGTGACGCGGATCGTCTCGCCGCAGGAACGGCATTGCGACTCGACGGTGACATCGGTGCCGTACATCGCGGCGACGCCGAGGGCGTCGATGGCACACAGGGCATTCAGGACATGGCCATCGAGCTCGACCCGGTGTCCGGTCGCCCGCTCGGTGAAGGGATAGGCCAGCCAGATGGTCTCCGTCCCGGCATCGAGACCAACGAGATCGCGCAGTTGGAGCTTGCGCAGGAGCGCGCCGACGCGGCCTCCGTCGATCCCCGTCGTGGCGGCGATCTCGTCGATGCTTGGAGGCCGCCCCTTGGCCGCGTAGAGCCGCAGGACGGTGCGCCAGACGATGTCCTCGTTCGTTTCGAGCGCGTGCGACCACTTGTCGAGCAGGCCCGAACGGGCCGTCATGCGTCCGGCAAGAGCCTGTCGGGCGGCCGGCGTCGTCGCAGCCGACCAGGCCGGGCGCAACACGCCCGGCCTGATCTCCGCCGCACGCTCCCGTGCGGGGTTCACGGTGGTGGTCATGGCTCATCCTCCATGGAGCTGTCTGCCGCTATCCTGCGCAGCAGGACAGCTTCTTGACGTCCCTGTCGAAGACCTGGGCGGCGAGCTTGAGCCCCTCGACGGTGGTCAGGTACGGGAAGATTGCCTCCGCGAGATCATCAATCGTGAGCCCGCCGCGGATCGCCATGGCCGCCGTCTGGATGCTGTCCGCACCTTCGGGCGCCAGGATGTGGGCCCCGAGCAGCTTGCGGGAGCCCCGGTCCGCCACGAGCTTGATCAGGCCCCGCGTGTCGCGGGCGGCCAGCGCCCGGGGCACGTTGTCCAGCGACAGCACCGAGGTCCGCACGTCATGTCCGGCGGCGCGGGCCTGCGCCTCCGTCAACCCGACATTCGCGACCTGCGGGTCGGTGAAGACCACCGCCGGCATGGCCGAGTTGTCATAGCGCAGGCTGTCGCCGTTTAGGGCATTCTTCGCCGCGAGCTTCGCCCCATAGGCGGCCATGTAGACGAACTGGTCCTTGCCCGTGACGTCACCGGCAGCATAGACGCCGGCCTTGCTGGTGCGCATCCGGTCGTCGACGAGAATGGCACCGGCGGGGGTCTGGGCGACACCCGCCTCCGCAAGGCCGAGGTTTTCCGTGTTGGGGGCGCGTCCGACTGCGACCAGAATGCGCTCGGCGCGGATGGTCTGGGCACGTCCGTCCCTGACGACCGTGAGCGCGACCCCATCCTCCGTCCTGCGAACGGAGTCGTAGGCCAACCCGCCCATGACCGTGATGCCCTCGTTTGCCAGGTAGCCGGCAAGGGCCGTCCCGATCTCCGGCTCGGCCTCGGGCAGAAGGCGGCTGCGGAAGACCAGCGTCACTTCCACTCCGGCACGGGCGAAGGTCTGCGCGAGCTCGGCTCCGATGTAGCCGCCGCCGACCACGATCATCGAGCGGGGCAGCTCGGTCAGGGACAGCGCCGCCGTGCTGTCGAGCACGGACACGTCGGCGATGCCCGGGACGGCCGGCAGGGCCGGCCGCGTACCGGTCGCGATGATGATGCGGTCGGAGGCGAGGCGCTTGCCGCCGGCCTCCACGCCGCCGTCGACGAGCCGGGCCTGGCCCTCAAGGTAGGCGACGTTGTTGTAGGCCGGCAGGAGGTCGGCGTACTTAGCTTGGCGCAGGCTCGCGACGAGATCGTCCTTCTGGGCGACCAGGCCCTGCCAGTCGGCAACCCGCGCGGTTCCGTCAACCCCAGCAAAGCGCGAGGCTGTGTTGGCGTGGTGCACCGCTTCGGTGGCCCGGATCAGGGCCTTCGAAGGCACGCAGCCGACATTGACGCAGCTGCCGCCCAGCGTGCCGTAGCCGACAAGGGCGACCTGCGCCCCCTGCTCGGCAGCCGTGATGGCAGCGGAAAATCCGGCCGACCCGGCCCCAACCACCACCAGATCGTAGAGGTCGTTGCCGTTCTTCGCGCCTGTGGCGCAGCAGTCACTCATGATTTCTACTTTCGTGTGTTTCGGTCGGGACGTGGTTTATGAAGAGCCTTTCACGGTCGAGGGAAAGCCGGCGTTGGTCGTTGCCTGGGTCAGCGCCTCGGGCGTGACCTTTTCATCGTCGAAGGTGACGGTCGCCGTCGCCATGCCGTCAGCTTCAACGACTGTGACCTGGCTGACACCCGGAACGCGGGAGAGCGCCTTCTTCACAATCGGGGCGCAGCTCACGCAGCTCACGTTCTCCACCTCAAGCGTGACGGTCCGTGGCGCGGCCATGGCTCCGCCCGCGAGCATCAGGGCGGAGGCGGTCAGGGCGATACGAAACAAGGTCTTCATCTCAGGTCTCCTCACAGGCTGATCAACAGCGGGGCGGTGTAGGGGAAGGTGACGGCCGCCAAGACGAGCACGGCAGCGGTCCAGAGGCCGATTTTGGCGATGCGGCTCGATCCCGGGCGCGCACAGGAGCTTCCCGACGCGCAGGCCGCCTTGGGTTGGCGATAGACCCGCCAGAAGCCAAACGTCAGGAAGGCCACCGCCACGGCCACGAAGGCGGGCTGGTAGGGTGCCAGCGCGGTCAGGTTGCCAATCCATGCTCCACCCACCCCGAAACCGAACAGCGCGAGTGGCAGGACGCAGCAGGACGAGGCGCCGAGCGCGGCCAGAAGGCCTCCCACCGCCAGCAGACCTTGGCTGTCACGGGGAGCGCTCTCGCTCGCTGGCCGGCTCTCCAGGTCACGTGCCTCTGCACGGGTCGATGAACGCATCAAACAATCTCCTTTACGTCGATGGAGCCACCGTGCATCCTGTAGTGACTACAGGAGCAAGAGGATTTTTGATGGAGGCGATCACGCATTCGCGAGCTGACACGTTCCCCATCGGCGAGCTGTCACGGCTCACAGGAGTGAACATCGAGACCATCCGCTATTACGAGAGGATCGGGATGCTGCCCGCGCCACCCCGTAGTGAGGGGGGCCGAAGGGTCTATGATCAGCACCATACACGCGTACTGGCCTTCATCCGGCGTGGCCGCGAGCTCGGGTTCACTTTGGACGAGATCAAGGCACTCCTGGCGCTGGGTGGCCCGGAGCGGGCCCCGTGCGGCGAGGTTCGCGAAATTGCCACGAAGCACCTGGATGACATCCGCACGAAGATCGCCGACCTCAGGAAGCTTGAGCGGTTGCTCGGGCAAACGATTGACCGCTGCGAAGGTGGCACCGCCCCCGAGTGCCCGGTGCTCGACATCCTCTCGCCCGAGCCGAGGCGCCGTGCATAGTTCCTCGCCTTTCTCCGTTGTGGCGGCGGGCCTCCACGATGCCGCCGTTACTTCTGGCGAGCGGCGTCCGCCCGGCTGCGTTCGTCCTGGTAGCGGCGAGCCCGCTCCGGCCATGTGCTCCGGATGTAGGCGAGCACCGCCGCGATCTCCTGGTCGTCCAGCGTTCCCTCGAACGCCGGCATGTCGCTTTCGTGTCCTGGCACAACCGCTCCCATGCCCTTCTTGGTGATCAGGAAGAGCTCGCGGTCGCTGTGATGCCAGGTGTGCCCGTTCTCGTCGTGGGGAGGTGCCGGCAGGCGGCCGTTCACCTTCGGCGTCTGCCAGTCCGGCTGGCCTTCGAGCTTCAGGCCATGGCAGGAGGCGCAGTGGACGTCGTAGAGCTGCCGACCATGGGCCACCATCGGGTCCGCGGCCCAGAGACGAAGACCAAACCAGGCCGTCGCGGCTCCTGTGACGGTGACGGCACCCACCGCGAGCCAGGGCCGGTGGGGGCGCAGCCTGGCCGTCCTGTCAGACCGCACGGAGAGGCTCGACAGGGTGGCGTTCATTCCCGGTCCGGGCGGCCCATGCGAAGGCGGCGAGCGGGACCACGATCCACTGCAGCAGCGGGGACAGCCCGACATGGAAGCCGAACACCGGGAACACGGGCATCAGGTCGGAATAGGCCCACGCCGCGCGGACCACGATGTTGAGCCACTCGCTGAAGGTCGTATAGCCAAGCCCAAAAGCTACAGTCAGCGCAGCCACGGTGCGAAACCGCTCGGCCGGCCAGGCGCCGGTGCCGACGGTCAGCAAGGCGATGGTCAGGCTGGAAAGGGCAATGAGGATGTCCCCGCCCGTGCAATGGACGGCTGCAAACGCGATTTCAGCCCAGGATCCGGTCGTCCAGAGCGTGTAGAGCGGCATGTGGGCGAATTCCCAAGCGAGATTGCCCAGGGCCATGGCGATCAAGTACCGGCGCAGTGCCGCGTGCCAGGATCGGACGATGCCAGAAGGGCGGCCCGTGGCCGTGTGGGTTGCGCCGGTCGTCAATTCGCCTCCTCGGATTGTTGGTGCCCGTCCTCCAAAGCCGGTGCCAAGACAGCCCCGCCGGAGCACCGGCTCCTCGGGATGAGGGCGCGTTGCGCCCGGGGATGGTCTGCGCCCGGAGCCATCTAAGAGCCACCGGCTCCCATCTCGGACCATGTCTGTCCCCGGTCCGTGCTGGTGAGCACGCGGCTGCGGGCCGTTGCGACGAAGAGGCGGGCCGGATTGGCGGGATCTCCCGCAAGATGCAGGGGAACGCCCCCGCCAAAGTCGTCGCCGACGGTTGCGAACGCCAGCGACTCGGCGTCGGAGCGCAGGAGGCCACGCCCGACGACGTATGCGTAAAGCGAGCCATCGGGTGTCACCTCAACGAGGCTCACGGGCGCCCCGGCGAGGACGGTCGTCCAGCCCTTGCCGCCGTCACTGCTCACAAGGAGGCCGTTCTCCGTGGCGGCGTAGAGCGTGTCTGATGCCTTGGCGGAAGCGGCGAGGTCGATCAGCTTGTCCGGGGTGGGGCCCACGACCGTCCAGGTTCTGCCGGCGTCCCGGCTCACCTGGAGCCCGCCGTACGCGCCATAGATCGTCGCGGGGTCCGCGCTGCTCACGCTCATCTGGTGGAAATCGACGGGTCCCTTCACGCCCGGCGAGACCTGCCGCCAGGTGGCACCGCCGTCAGTGGAGGCGATGAAACCCAGGTTGCCTCCGCGTGCGGGGTGCCCGCTCGCGAACAGCGTCTTCGGGTCTGTCGGATGCGGGGTGAACCCCATGAAGTCCTGGACCTCCGAAATCCGCTCCGCGCGTCCGTCCGGGCCAGCCCGGAAAAGGCCGTGATGGGTCGCGATCAGGAGCCGCGACGGGTCCTGACGGTCCACGGCAAGCCCGTGGATATGCGTCTGGCGCGGCAACTCCGCCACGCGCACGGTTTCCGATGCCTTCGACGCAGTCGCGCCGATGACCACCAACGGGCCGATCACGGCAAGGGCGAGCCAACTGGGTCCTCGGGAAGATCTCATCGCGGCGCTCTTTCATTTCTGATCGGCCCGGCCGGCGCGACACCGCTCCGCAGGGCTCGTGATCGGCTGGGGTCAGTGCCGGCTCGGGGGAGCGGTGTCGGCGTCCTCCGCCCCCGAGGCTGGTTCCAGGATCGAACGGCAGGCGCGACGGATCGCGGGTCCCTCGAACTCCGGATCGAGCGCCTCAAGGGCGTAAAGCAGATGGTCTGCCACGTCCAAGCGCTTGTCCGCAACAGCCTGTTCGAAGGCCAGGAACACCTGGCGCTCAAGCGCATCGAAACTGCGGGGCATGATGGTACTCCTTTGGCTTGCGGCCGCCTCGCAGGGGGCGGCGACCGATCCTTCTCCGTCCACGGAAGACGGACTTCGCCGGCCTCCGGCCCTGTCTGTGATAGGGGATGCGGCCGCCGCAGGGGAGGTCATGACGCGGCGGCCGCCCGTCGCGCCGCCTACCCCTTCTGTTCGGGGGTGGCCGGCGGGGTCTCGCGCGACGGATTCTGATTGTTCATCGACTGCATCATGCGATTGCAGTCCTCCATCATTTTCATCATGCCGGCCATGCCGCTCATGTTGCCGCTCATGTTGCCGCTCATGTTGCCGCCCATGTTCCCCATGCCGCCCATGTTCCCCATGCCACCCATGTTGCCCATGCCCTGGCCTTGCGATGCGCCTGGGGCGGGGGCACCCTGGGCGTGGAGCGCCGGAGCCATTGCCACGGTCGCACCGAGCGCGGCGAGGGCGAGAGTTGTCTTCGTGAAGGTGTTCATGTCTGCATCTCCTTGGATGTCGTAGTGTATGTCGTGAGTAGGTTCAGTTGCGGTCAGGCCGGTTCCGCGCCCCCTTGGCCAGCGTTGGCCGCCCGCACCGGGACTGCGCCATTGCTCTCGCTCTTGCAGGCGTTGCCGCCCTTCATGCACAGGCCGACCGCGCACATGGCCGCGCACGGCGCCAAGGCCAACAGCAACGGCGCAATACCCGCGGCCACGAGCCAGCCCCAGTTCAGAGCGGCGCCGCCGACCAACAGGATCGCCGCCAGGGCGATCCAGGTACGCCGCCCGCCCCGTCTGAGCCGGCTGAATGGCTGCGGCACGCGGCTCGACTTCGTCATGACGGAACCGTTGCTTGCGTTCATGTGGAGACCTCCGTTGATGTGCTCCATGCACTTCTGACCATAAGTTCGGAGGCAGCCGCGGATCGGTTACATGCTCACGCGGTCGTGAAGGGCCGGTCCCGATATCGTCAAGGCATCTGCGCCCCGGATATATCGGCTAAGCTTCGGTCTTGTGATGCTCCTGCGGGTGCAGGCGATCTTGAGAGCGCGGAAGTCGAGCGCGCACGGTCCAGGAAAGCCCGCGAGGATGGGTCCGGACGCGTGCCGGGGCCGATGCCTTGAAATGACAGCACCATGAACACGGCCATGCCCCCCAGCATCAGCCAGACGAGCCTGCGCAAGGCACGCACGCCGGCCTTGGCTTGGCTCGACCGGATACGCCGCCTCGGACGCCGGCCCTTGTGCCAGGTGATGTCGGACCGTTGCGCCCGAAATTCGGATTGTCGTGCCATGGAGCCCTCCGGCCTAACGCTTTGCATCAGGGCTCCCGTGACCAGCCGGAAGCTGCGTATACGTCATCAGGACTTCGCAAGACTGGTCCGGCCGGTCACAGGTCTACTGACCGCCCGACGACGCAGTTGGCCGCGGGTGTCTCCGGTCACCAACGCAGCAGACGCGGACCGAGCAGCGCCCCGGCCACGGTGCACAGGATGATGGTGCCGCCGTACCAGAGTGCGATGAACGGCAGGGAGTCGTCCATGCAGTGCAGCGCATAGCCCATCGCGCTCACGCCGCCCGCCGCGAGGCCGGCGAAGGCTCCGGTCCGGGCCAGGTCCGTGGGCGCCGCGAGCCGGCGCACGGTCCAGACGATCACCGCAAAGGGCACGATGGCGATGATCGGGATCGACACGAGGCACTCAAGCCACATGTCGCCCACGATCATCGCCTCCCAATGGGTGCTCGGTGCATAGGCGAGGCTCAGGCCCGCGAGCAGCACGATGGCGGCGAATGGCAGCAGCGCCAGGACGGGACGAGTCCTGCGCTCTCCGCCCGGGCGGGCGAGGCGCGTCAGCAGCAGCGACGCCATCAGGACGACGCCTGCCGAGAAGGCGAGCTTCAGGCCGAGAAAGGCCAGGGCGCCGGGCTCGTGCAGGTCCGGACGGACCCCGAGCGTCAGCAGGGCCGCAACGAGCGCCCCACCGGCCCCGAGCGCCACCGCGAGGCCAAGGCTGCGCCTGAGCTGGCCGCGGTCCACCGGCTCGACGTTCGTGCTGAGCATGTTGATCAGGTCGTCGGTCTTCATGTGGTCCTTCCTTGGGCAATTGCCGCCGCCATGGCCTTGAGGCCCCGATGCACGCTCACCTTGACCGCCGACTCCGACATGCCGCAACGGGCAGCGGTCTCGGCGACGCTCAGGCCATCGATCTTAACGTGCCGGATCGCGCGCCGCATCTTCTCGGGCAGCCGCGCGAGCAGGCGGTTGAGGTCGAGGGCGCTCTCCGCCCCGGCATGGTCGTCCTGCGCCTCGAAGTCGGCGGCATCCTCGATGGGCACATCCGTCATGGAGGCCTTCGTGTGGCGCAGGTGGTCGATGAGCTTGTAGCGCGCGATGGCATGCGCCCACGGGGTGAAGAGCTCGCCCGGGTCGTAGGTGTGCCGACGGGTATGGATCGCCATCAGCGTGTCCTGCACCAGATCCTCCGCCTCGTCCGCGCTCCGCCCGATCCGCGCGAGCTTATTCTTGTAGTAGGCCCGCAGGTGGCGGCTGAGCCTGTCCAGGAGCGCGCGGTGGGCCGCCGCATCGCCGTTCAGGCCGGCCGTCATGAGCGCCCGCAGCTCGGCTTCGTTCGCAATCATGAGCGTTCACCCGTTAGTTCGTGCCACATGGGTGTTCGGTTACACCGCCGCGCATCCATCAATGCGCGGCGCGCGCGCCGGATCGGTGGCGTTCTCATGGCGCGCCTCCATCCGAAGCGGGACCGATGCGTTCACGCAGGATCTGGACCATCTCGGGCGCATCCCAGACCGTCGGTCCGATCAGCCGGCCGATCTCCCGCCCCTCCCGGTCGAGCAGGAGCGTGGTCGGCAGGCCGACCGCGTTGAGGTCGCGCAGGGCCCGTCCTGACGCGTCGAGATAGACCGCGATGCGGCCGACCCCGGTCTCGCCGTAGAACCGGCGCACCGGCCCCGCGCCGGCACGGTCGATGGACAGGGCGACCACCTCGAAGCCCGGGCCGCCAAGCATCGCCTGCAGGCGGTCCAGCGCCGGCATCTCCTGGCGGCACGGCGGGCACCAGGTCGCCCACACGTTCAGGAGCACGACCTTGCCGCGGAAGTCCGCAAGGGTCCGCGTGCCCCCCTCGCCGTCGACGAAGCGCAAATTGGGCACGGGGCGCGGTTCGCGGTGGAGAACGAAGGAGGCGGGCCGCTCCGTCGCGGCGGCAGGCGCCGCCGCGAGGACGAGGAGGGCGAGGAAAAACGGTATCATCGCCCGCTCCCAACCATGACCTTGACCAGTGCGATGATCGCGAGGACCAGCGCGACGCCAAGCAGGAGCCCGACGAGGCCCATGCCCCCCATCATCCAGCCCATCGGGCCGCTCATCATATCATGCATCATGGTTCGTTCCTTCACTCGACCGCGAAGATCTTGGGCGTGGCGTCGCCCGAGATCTCGTACATCGTGAAAGGCTCCATCTTCTGACCGGCCATCCCAGGAGAGCCCATCGGCATGCCCGGGAGCGAGATGCCCTTGATCGCTGGGCGCTCCGTGAGGAGCTTGTTAAGGGTTTTCAGCGGCACGTGCCCTTCGACGACGTAGTCGTCGACGAGGGTGGTGTGGCAGCCCTCAAGGTCGGGGGGGACGCCGTGCTCCTTCTTGACCAGCGGCAGGTCGTGGGTGGTCACGACCTTCACCTCGAAGCCGTTCTCGCGAAGGTACTTCACGTACTCCTCGCAGCAGCTGCATTGCGGGTTCTTGTAGAGGGTGGCCTGCTTCGCGGTCTGCGCGAGGACGGGACCGGCGAGCGTCAGGGCAAGGGCGAGAGCGGCGGTGTTGAGGATGCGCATGTGATTTCTCCTTGAAGATCGTGGTGTCAGGCGACACGGATGGAGCCCATCATCCCGCCCGCCTGGTGCTCCAGGACGTGGCAGTGGAACATCCAGTCGCCGGGGTTGTCGGCCAGGAAGGCGATCTCGACCCGCTCGCGCGGCGCGACCAGCACCGTGTCCTGCCATTCGCGACGGCGGGTGGGCACGCCGTCGCGACCGAGCACCCGGAAGGTGTGGCCATGCAGATGCATCGGGTGCCACCACTCCGTCTCGTTTTTGATCGCGAGGATGTGGGAGCTGCCGTGGGCGAGCGTGGCCATCGGCTCGTGGACGTGCCCCGTGGCGGCGACGCCGTTCATCGCCCACACCAGGCCCTGGCGCAGCATGGCGCGGACGTCGGTCATCTCGCCGTGCACCATCGCCCCGGCCATCGTCCCCATCATGCCGCCGGCGAGAACCACGTCATGGCGCTGGGCGGATGACAGGTCCGGCTCCCGCACGGGGTTCGCGGGCAGTGGCAGGACAGCGGTCTCCCGAGGCTCGCGCAGGCGCTCGCCGGCATAGGCAAGATCGAGCAGCCGGTATTCGAGACCCTTGTAGAAGGCGTCCGTGACCTTGGACCGGCCGCCGGGCAGGCCCGTCATGTCGATCACTAGGTCGACGCGCATGGCCGGCCCGATCACCACCCGCCCATCTTCGGGCACGTGCGGCTCGACCGGATGGCCGTCGAGGGCCACGATCCAGGGGGCGTGCCCTTCGAACTCCAGGCCGAAGATGCGGGCGTTGGCGGCGTTGACGAGACGGAGCCGGATGCGTTCGCCGCGGCGGACCTCGAAGGCTTGGGCCACGGTCCCGTTGACCGTCACCGTGTTGCCGATGCGGCCGGCGTGGCTGACGTCGTGCAGGTTGCCGAAGTCGTCGCTGACCGACCCGTCCTTGAGAAGGCGCCAGTCGCCCAGCATCCAGGTGACATCGCGGTCGACCGGATAGGGCTCGCGCTCCTCCACGATGAACGGGCCGGAGAGCCCCCGCCCGACCTGGGCATGGCTCCTCTGGTGCGGGTGGTACCAGAACGTGCCCGCGTCCTCGCAGGCGAACTCATAGGTAAAGCTCTCGCCCGGACGGATGGGCGCCTGGGTGAGATGGGGCACGCCGTCCATCGGGTTCGGCACCCGCAGCCCGTGCCAGTGCACCGTGGTCTCCTCGGGCAGCCGGTTTTCCACGACGACGCGCACGCGCTCGCCCTGGCGGACCCGGATCCCGGGGCCGGGCACCGCGCCGTTATAGGCCCAAACCGGGGTTGCGGGACGGGAGGCGCCGGCGAGCGCCGCCTCACCAGGTGCGGCGAGCAGCCGGAACTCTGCGCCATGGGAGCCCTCATGGGCCCGGGCGCTGGGCGGAAGGCTGGCGGCAAGCGCGAGGCCCGCACCGCCGGCCAAAAGGGCGCGGCGGCTGAGCGCCGGCCCTGAACGATCTGACATGGTCTTCATCCTGAAACGTGTGGGGCGGCCCGGGCGAACACGGGCGCGCGGCGCGCGGCGTCGACCGCCGGCGCGCGGGTTCAGGCGCGGCCGCGAGCGGCGCGCCTCAGCTCAGGATGCTTGGTTTCGGCGGAAAGGGGTCGGGCGGGCCGCGCAGCCCCGTTGCCTGAAGGACCAGGGCAGGATGCGCGGGCGCCCGCGCAACCGACACGAGGTCGGGCGGGAGCGGGAGGACGGCGATCATGGCCGCGCACAGGGCGGCGCAGGCCGGCATTGTGTCGCCGTCCTGATCGCATCCGTCACAGCCGTCGGGCATCGGCGCGCTCATTGCTGCGGCGGCCATTTGGGCGCTCATCTGCGCCGCCTTGACCCCATGCGTCGCCAGCCCCACCGCCAGGGTGAGGGCCAGCACAAGCGCACACAGGCGGCGGAGGGAAGCCCAGGTCATCGAATCCAAGATAGCAGCCCATGATGAGGGCGCAAGGCTGGTGTGTCTGAATGTCCGGCCGCGCGGGAATCCGTGCACCGGCCATGGTAAACCCCGGTTTTCCAGCTTCGCTCCGCCGGAATGCCTGTTGGCCACCGGGGCGCTCGGCATCGGGCCTTGCCGCATTGGCGCATGGTCACCGTCACCGGCCGCAGCGGCGCCGGGCTTTGCAGGAAGCATTCGCGAACGACCTCCCCGATGGCGTGGGGCAGGTCGGGGCTGAAAGGCGCGGTTTGCGCGAGTCCCGCGACAGGCAGCGCGGGCGCTGCCATGAGCCCGGCACGGCGCACAGTCGATGACCTGACGATCCCCATGGAAGACCCGATCCCCTGTTCAAGCTCCCGCCGGCGATGGGCAGGCCGGTGCTGTTCGGAAGGGAGCGGGTTCGGACCTGTTTGTCGATTGGCACAGCCCTGCGAGCGCTTTGCGTACGGACCCCGGCCAACCGACCTCGGCACGGCGACCGCCGACAGGGCCGCAACTGCCGGCCCGGATCCCTCCGCTCTCAAAACAACGCCTCCCCGGCCAAAAGGCCGGTCGCTGCCGCGGCCGCGGCAGCGGCAAGCAGCAGGGCGAAGAGGATCCTGAACAGCCGCGTGCCGCGCCTGATCACCCCAGTGAACGCCAACGGTCCCAGCGCAACGGCTGCCATCGCGATCATGGCCGCCAACCTCAGCATCTCAACCCTCCCCGGCCCATCATCGGCACATGCCCATCATGCCGCCGCCCATCATCCCACCCATCATGCCGCCACACATCCTGCCGCCGGGCCGGACCTCGCCGTAGCGGGGCGGCAGCGACTTCAGGTAGGTCGCCATCGCGAGCCGGTCGGCCTCGGTGAGGCGCGCCGTGTTGGAGACCACCTCCCGCATGGGCCCGCCGACATGCATCGCGCGCATTCCGCGCCCGGCCAGCAGGCCGGCGAGGTCCTGCACGGTCCATCGCCCGATGCCGGTCTCGATGTCGGGGGTGATGTTGGGCACCTCGTAGCCTTCGAGCCGCTCGCGCGTCCCCGACATATGCCGGGCGCGGTCGACCGCGCCCAAGGGATTGCGGGGCGCGTGGCAATCGGCGCAGTGAGCGACCGCATTGACGAGGTAGCGGCCCCGGTTCCATTCCGGGCTGCGGGCCGGCTCCGGCGCCAGCGGGCCGCGATCCAGGAACAGGATCTTCCACGGCGCCATCGCGAGCCGCACGTTGAAGGGGAATCCCAGCTCGTGGGGCCGGTCCGGCTGGGGAACGCCCGGAACCTGGCGCAGAAAGGCCCACAGGTCGGCGATGTCGCCGTCGGTCATCCCGGTATACGAGGTATAGGGAAAGACAGGATAGTAATGCTCGTTGCGCGGGGACACGCCGCGGCGCAGGGCCCGGCTGAAATCCTCCAGACTCCACGCGCCGATGCCGTGCGTCGGATCGGGCGTGATGTTCGGTGCGAAGAAGACCCCGAACGGGGTCGGCAGAGCCCGCCCGCCGGCGAAGGCCGCCCCGCCGCCGGCGCCGTTGGTGTGGCAGTTGGCGCAGTTGCCGGCCGTGGCGAGATACGCCCCGCGCCGGGCCGCCTCCGGGTCGGGCCTCGCCGCCTCTGCCGTCTGGGCGCCCGCCGGTTTCACGCCGATCATCAGAAGCAGCGATGCGATGACGACGTGTGCGGTTAAAGCCATGGGCGCAGCTCTTTCATGTCATGGGCGTCGAGCCCGCCAAGAGGCGCCCGAGGGGCGCACACAATCCCGGGCCTCCGGTGGCGGGTGCCACCGGAGGCTCGCAGGATCCCTTCGCAGGGCGCATGGCTTCGGTTACATCCAATGTGACGGCGTCCGGCGCGGAACGCATGGCAGGCTACTCGCTGCGATTGACGCCCACGAGCGACAACAGGAACTGGAACATGTTGATGAAGTCGAGATAGAGCGTCAGGGCGCCGAAGATCGACACCTTGGCCGCACCTTCGGCGTCAAGGCCGCCCATGAGGTACATCTCCTTCAGCTTCTGCGTGTCGTAGGCCGTGAGGCCGGCGAAGATCAGAACGCCGATCACCGAGATGCCGAACTGCAGCGCGCTCGACGCGACGAAGATGTTCACAATCGAGGCCAGGATCAGGCCGACGAGACCCATCATCAGGAACGAGCCCATGCCGGACAGGCTGCGGTTCGTGGTGTAGCCCCAGAGCGACAGCGAGCCGAAGGCCGCCGCCGTGATGAAGAACACCTGCACGACGCTCGCGCCGGTGTAGCGGATGAGAAGCGTCGAGAGCGAAGCACCCATCACCGCAGCAAAAGCGAAGAAGGTGCCGCGGGCAGACGCCGCCGACATCCGGTCCATGCGGAACGAGAAGAAGAAGATGAAGGCCAGAGGCGCCAGCGCCAGCAGCCACATCAGCGGCGTGGTGTACAGAAGGCGGCCGAACGCCGTGAGAGTGACGCCTCCGACCTGTCCGGCGGCGGATGCGGGATCGCTCGTCGTGGCCGCCATGTTGACACCGAGAGCCACGAGGGCCGAGATGCCAAGGCCCACGACCATGTTGTTGTACACGCCAAGCATGAAAGCGCGCAGGCCCTGGTCGACCTGTGCGGCCGTCCGGGCCAGGCCGGTGCCATAGGCGGTTTGGTTTTGCTCATACGGTTGCATCGAAGTCCTCTCCAGTCTCGGCCGCTCGACCCGTCGCAAGCGCGGCAGGCTCCTGGGCGACCAATCGCCGTTCTTCGAGACAGTTCGCTGAGATTGTGGGTTTGGTTACATCCCACACCTGTGAGCGGCAGCCGCCGCGCGATGAGGCAAGGCCGGTTCCCGCTGCGCCCGCAACACCGCTTATTCGCCCAGCCGGAAGGCCAGCCCGTGTAACCAGCGCCGCCCTTTCACCGAACTCCCTCTCCGGATGCGGTATGCGGCCTGAGGGATGGGCCTGAGCCGGTTCCGATCAGCGGCGATTAAATGCCGTGAGGGGTGTAACCGTTTCGGTGGTGCCAGCGAACTCACCTGCAAAAGGGGCTTTTCCGTGAATGTCTTGAATGTCGCATGGTTCCGTATGCCGCACAGGAGCGCCGCCCGCTCCTCTGGGGGGCAGGCCGTGCATACGGCTGTCCGGGGCATGGCGGCGGCGATCATGATGGCGGTCTTCATCCTTGCCAGCCCGAGCCTGGCGCAGGGGGGCAAGGCATCTGACTACCAGTTCGAGCTCGTCGAGCGGGAGCTGAAGCAGGGCTACGGTGCCGAGCTGACCGTGCGGCTGGTGCACCGGCCGAGCGGGAAGGTGGTTCCCGGCGCGGTCGTGTTCATCAGCCGGTTGGACATGTCGCCGGACGGCATGGACGAGATGACGGCGCCGCTGGAGCCCGTGTCTGACGTGCTGCCAGGTTACTTCCGTTTTGAGACGGACCTCGTCATGGACGGCGACTGGTCGCTCGTGCTCGTGGCGAAGGTGCCCGGCGCGGACGGCTACGTCCGCGGCAAGCTCATCGTGACGGCGGTGCCATGATGCGTCCCGCCGGAAAGCCCACACAAGAACCTACGAAGGCTGCAACCATGAAGAAAGCTGTCATCACGCTCCTGTTCCTCGTCGCGCTCGGCGCGGCCACCGCGACCGGCTACCGTGTCGGCAAGGGCGGGCTCACCCTGCCGGCCTGGGTGCCGCCGCAGGTCACGACAGCGCTCGCCGGCCTCCTCCCTGCCCCTGCCGCCTCCTCGATCTCGACCGAGGCTCTGAACGACTACGAGTTCCGGCTCGTCAGCCCGCAGGCCCGCTCGGGCGAGGCTTTGGTCGCGGTCGAGCTCATCCACAAGCCGACCGACAAGCCCGTGCCTGATGCGGTGATCTTCGCCCGCCGCCTCGACATGGCCCCTGAGGACATGGCGATGATGACGGCGCTTCTGGAGCCGCAGCCCGCCGACAAGCCCGGCACCTACCTGTTCAAGACCAATCTCGCGATGGAGGGCGGCTGGCAGGTGTCGCTCGCCGCGAAGGTGCCCGGCGAGGCCGGCACCGTGCAAGGCAAACTCATTCTCAAGGCGGTGCAGTAATGGACCAAATCTCCCCCCTCCACTCGCTGGAACGCCAGGATCCCTTCGCGAGCCACGATCCCTTCGAGCCGGGCATGGGCCCTGAGGAGCCCCCGCCGCCGCGCCGCGGGCGAACCCTGAAGCGGCTCGCGCTCACCGTGCTGGCGGCCACGGCGTTGGCGGGCGGGATCGCGGCGGGGTACCACGGCGGCCGGACGAACTGGCCGTTGCCGGGCTGGCTCCCGGCTCCGGCCGTGGCGATCCTGAACGGCCCTGCGCCAACCGCCGGGGGGCCGGTCGCCTATTACCGCCACCCCGACGGCCAGCTGGCCTACTCGGCCTCGCCGAAGAAGACCGAGGACGGCCGCGATTACCTGCCGGTGTCGGCCAGCGCAGACGTGAGCTTTGATGAGAAGCCGAACGACGCGCTGGCCGGACAGACTGCGGCCGACCAGGGCGGCGGGAAAAAGATCCTGTACTACCGCAACCCGATGGGCCTGCCCGACACCTCGCCGGTGCCGAAGAAGGACTCGATGGGGATGGACTACATCCCGGTTTACGAGGGCGAGGCGGAGGACGGCTCGACCGTCACGGTCACGCCGGGCAAGCTGCAGCGAACCGGCGTGCGCACGGAGGCCGTGGAGCGCCGCGTGGTGATCCGTCCGGTTCGCGCGCCCGGGACGGTGAAGCTGGACGAACGCCGCGTGACTGTCATCACCTTGCGGTCCGAGGGCTTCATCGACAAGGTCGAGAACGTCACCACCGGGGAACGGGTCCGCAAGGGCGATCCTCTGTTGCGCCTGTACTCTCCGGACATCGCGGCGGCGAGCGCGCAGTACCTCAGCGTCCTGAACGAAGGCAACGGCGGTGCCGGACGGCCGCTGGTGCTGGAGGGTGCCCGCCGCCGCCTTGAGAATCTCAACGTGCCCCCGGAGGTGATCGCCGAGATCGAGCGCACCCGCAAGGTGCCGCTGTCGGTCACCTGGTCGGCCCCGCGGGACGGCGTCATCCTGGAGCGCAACGCCATCGAGGGCATGCGGGCCATGCCCGGTGACGTGCTGTTCCGGCTGGCCGACATCTCGACTGTCTGGATCCTCGCCGACGTGCCCGAACACGACCTGGGTGCGGTCAAGCCGGACCAGGCCGTGACCCTGAGGGTGCGCAGCCTACCGGGACAGACGTTCTCGGGCCGCGTCGACCTGATCTACCCGCAGGTGAACCCGGAAACCCGCACGGCCCGGGTGCGGATCGAGATCCCCAATCGGGACGGGGCGCTGCTGCCTGACATGTACGCGGACGTGGAGTTCGCCACCGGCTCCGGCAAGCCCGTCGTGGCCGTGCCCGACAGCGCGCTCATCGACACCGGCACGCGCCAGGTCGTGATCGTCGACAAGGGCGAGGGCCGCTTCGAGCCGCGTGAGGTCAAGGTCGGCGCTCGCGGGAACGGCTTCGTCGAGATCCGCGAGGGCATCGCCGCGGGGGATCAGGTGGTGACATCCGCCAATTTCCTGATCGACGCCGAAAGCAACCTGAAAGCCGCCCTGCAGGGCATGACGGCACCTGCTGAAGAGAAGCCGCAATGATCGCCCGTACCATCGCCTGGTCGTCCCGCAACCTGATGCTCGTGTTGATCGGGACACTGTTCGCCGTGGCGGCGGGCGTCTACGCCCTGCGCAGCCTGCCGCTCGACGCCATTCCCGACCTCTCGGACGTGCAGGTGATCGTCTACACCGAGTATTCCGGGCAGGCGCCGCAGGTGGTCGAGGACCAGGTCACCTATCCTCTGACGACAGCGATGCTCACCGTGCCGAAGTCGAAGGTGGTGCGCGGCTTCTCGTTCTTCGGCGTGTCCTTCGTCTACATCATCTTCGAGGACGGCACCGATCCCTACTGGGCGCGCTCACGCGTGCTGGAGTACCTGAATGCCGCGTCGCGGCGCCTGCCGACGGGGGTGACGCCCAGCCTGGGGCCTGACGCAACCGGCGTGGGCTGGGTCTACCAGTACGCGATCCTGGCCAAGAACCTGACGTTGGCCGAGCTGCGCACGGTGCAGGACTGGAAGGTGCGCTTCGCCGCCGCCAAGGCGGAGGGCGTCGCCGAGGTCGCCGCGGTGGGCGGGTTCGTCAAGCAGTACAACGTCGTGGTCGACCCGCGGCGCCTGCGGGCGCAGGGCGTCTCGATGACCATGATCCGCGACGCCATCCGCGGCAGCAACATGGACGTGGGCGGGCGCACCGTCGAACTCTCCGAGTTCGAGTTCATGGTCCGCGGGCGCGGTTACCTGAAGAACATCCAGGACATCGAAAGCATCGTCCTCAAGACCGACGCGGGAACGCCGCTGCGGCTCGGCGACGTGGCGCGCGTCGAGCTCGGACCGGACGAGCGGCGCGGCATCACCGAGCTCAACGGCGAGGGCGAGGTCGCGAGCGGCATCATCCTGCAACGGTTCGGCGCCAACGCGCTGAACGTGATCGAAAGCGTGAAGCAGCGCCTCACGGAGGTCGCGTCGAGCCTGCCCGCCGGCACCGAGATCGTGCCGGTCTACGACCGCTCGCAGCTCATCGAGGCGGCCATCGAGACCCTCAAGCACACGCTGCTTGAGGAGAGCATCATCGTTGCGCTCGTCTGCATCGTCTTCCTGCTGCATCTGCGCAGCGCGCTCGTCGCCATCCTGATGCTGCCGGTCGGGATCCTGATCAGCTTCGTCGCCATGAAGTTGATCGGGCTTGGCTCCAACATCATGAGCCTGGGTGGCATCGCCATTGCGGTCGGCGCCATGATCGACGCCGCCATCGTGATGATCGAGAACGCCCACAAGCATCTGGAGCGCGCGCCCAAGGACAAGCCACGCGTCGAGATCCTGATCGAGGCCGCAAGCGAGGTCGGACCGGCGCTGTTCTTCAGCCTCCTGATCATCACGGTCTCGTTCCTGCCGATCTTCACGTTGGAGGCGCAGGAAGGCCGTCTGTTCGGTCCGCTTGCCTTCACCAAGACCTTCGCCATGGCCTCCGCCGCATTCCTGTCGGTGACCCTCGTTCCGGCACTGATGGTGATCTTCGTGCGGGGCCGCATCATCCCCGAGCACAAGAACCCGCTCAATCGCTTCCTGATTTGGATCTATCGCCCGGTGATCCGCGGGGTTCTGAAAGCCAAGGTCCTGACAATCGTGATTGCGCTGGTGGCGCTGGGGGCCAGCGTGTGGCCCGCGCGCCAGATCGGGTCCGAGTTCATGCCGACCCTGAACGAGGGCACGCTGATGTACATGCCGACGACCCTGCCGGGACTGTCGGTGACCAAGGCGGCGGAACTCCTTGCCACGCAGGACCGGATCATCAAGTCCTTCCCCGAGGTGGCGTCGGTTTACGGCAAGGCCGGGCGGGCCATGACGGCGACCGACCCGGCGCCGACGGAGATGTTCGAAACCATCATCAACCTGAAGCCGAAGTCTGAATGGCGTTCCGGGATGACCATCGACAGCCTCAAGGAGGAGATGGACAAGGCGCTCCAGTTCCCGGGCGTGGCCAATGCCTGGACGATGCCGATCCGCGCCCGCATCGACATGCTCTCGACCGGCATCCGCACACCAGTGGGCATCAAGGTGTTCGGCACCGACCTCGCCGAGATGGAAAAGATCTCGCGTCAGGTCGAGGCGGTGGTGAAGGCGGTCCCCGGCACGTCCAGCGCCTACGCGGAGCGTGTCATCGGCGGCTACTATCTGGACATCACGCCGAACCGGGCGGCACTCGGACGTTACGGCCTGACCGTGGGCGACGTGCAGGACGTGATCGCCATGGCGCTGGGCGGTGAGACCGTCACCGACACCGTCGAGGGCCGCGAGCGCTACAGCGTCAATGTGCGCTACCCGCGCGAGCTGCGTTCCAACCCACAGGCCATCGCGACCGAGGTGCAGGTGCCGATGGCCAATGGCGGCGCAGTTCCGTTGGGCGAGGTGGCGGAGGTGAAGCTCACCCGGGGCGCGACCTCAATCCGCACCGAGAACGGCCAACTCGCTGTCTACATTTTCGTCGACATCACCGGACGCGACCTCGGCAGCTACGTCGCCGACGCGCGCCAGGCGGTCGCCAGCGAGGTCAAGTTCCCGCCGGGCTACTACGTCCAATGGAGCGGGCAGTTCGAGTACCTGGAGCGTGCGGAGGCCCGCCTGAAGATCGTCGTCCCCGTCACGCTGATGATCATCTTCCTGCTGCTCTACCTCAACTTCAAGGCGCTCACCGAGACACTCATCGTCATGCTGTCCCTGCCGTTCGCGCTCGTCGGCGGCCTGTGGCTGATGTGGTGGCTGGGCTTCAACATGTCGGTTGCGGTGGCGGTGGGCTTCATCGCGCTCGCGGGCGTCGCGGCGGAGACCGGCGTCATCATGCTGATCTACCTGGATCACGCCATGAAGGAGGTGCAGGCCGAGCGCGCGGCGCAGGGGCGGGCCTTCAGCCGCGAAGACCTCTACGAGTCCATCATGGTCGGCGCGGTCGAACGCGTGCGCCCGAAGATGATGACCGTGGTGGCGATCATGGCGGGCCTGATCCCGATCCTGTGGAGCACCGGCGCGGGCTCCGAGATCATGCAGCGCATCGCCGTGCCGATGATCGGCGGCATGGTCTCCTCCACGGTGCTGACGCTCGTGGTCATCCCGGCGATCTACGCCCTCGTGAAGGGGCGCGGGCTCCCGAGGCGGGGGGACGTGGCCCCAAGCCGCGACGGTGCGCGCGAGCCCCTGTCCGCACGACTTGGAAACGCGCTGCCGCGGGCGGCTGAGTGAGCGCCATGAACGTGCCCGTCATGCAGCAGGTGACCGCCATGGATCAGAGCCGCCGCCACGGCCTCGTCTCCCGCGGGTGCCGCGTTGGCACCCGTGGCGCCTTCGCCGCCGCACGGACGCCGCGATGAGGTCGCACATCGAACGGGGCCTGGCGCGCGCTGAACAGGACACCGAGGCTCTCCTCGCTGTCCTGCGCCTCCTGGTGTTCTCCGCCATCACGGCCGTGTTCTGGGCGGGCGGCGCACTTGAGCATGCGCATATGGCCATGTTCTCCTTCGTCGCCCTCGGCGCGTTCGCGACCGCAAGCCTGGCGCTGGCCTGGATCGGCTTTTTCCGGCCCTGGCTGCCCTGGGTGTTCGCGACCCTCGACGTCGGCCTCCTCCTGCACTGCGTCGGCCCGTTGGCCATGGCATTCGGATCGCCGGCGTCCGGCATCTCGGCCGCCCCGGGCACGTCGCTCATCTTCCTCCTCCTGGCGATTGCCGCCGTCCGCCACCGGCCTTATCTGGTCCTCTACACCGCCGGCCTGTTCGTGGCGGGCTGGGCGCTGCTGTGGATCACGGTCGGGGCGCAGGCGCCGGACGCCGCTTTCGTCTTGCCAGGGGAGATCACCCGCCTCTCCGTCGTGGCGCTCACGGCCGTCGTGCTGTTCGTGGCCGTGGGCCGGACGCGCCGGGCGCTCGCGGACGCCATCCGGGAGGCGCGGCTGCGCTCCAACCTGTCCCGCTTCTTCAGCGCGGGCATCGCCGACCAGCTCGCGCGGTTTGAGCCGGTGACCGCGTCCTTCCGGCCGCAGCTGGCCGCCGTGATGTTCATCGACGTGCGCGGCTTCACCCCGATGGCCGAGCGGATGACCGCAGACGAGCTCGCCTTGTTCCTCAGCGAGTACCGCCGCCGGATGGCGGCGCCGGTGACGCGGCGGGGCGGCGTCATCGACAAGTTCATCGGCGACGGGATCATGGCCGTGTTCGGCGTGCCGCATCCGACCGAGGCGGACGCCTGCAATGCCGTCCAATGCGGCCTGGACATCCTCGACGCGGCAGACCGCTGGAACGAAGAGCGCGCCGCGGCGGGACTCGGCCCTGTCGAGGTGGGGATCGGCATCCACTACGGCGAGGTCACCGCGGGAGCGCTCGGCGACGAGCAGCGCCTGGAGTTCACGGTGATCGGCGACACGGTCAACGCCGCCAACCGGATCGAGGAGCTCGCCGGCGCGCTCGGCGTTCGCCTTCTCGTGTCCGAGCCGGCGCTGCGGGCGGCAGGGCAGCTCGGGAACGGTGCCATGTGGGAACCCGTGCCGGACCAGGCCCTGCGCGGCCGGCGCCAACCCTTGCGCTTGCTGCGGCAAAAGCCCCCCGCCGAGCCGCACCAGGCCCGGTCCGACGCGGCCGTGGTGGCGTCATGAGCGGCGTGCCTTCCTTCAACCCGTTTCGACCCGACCCGACGGTCGGGGCCGGCGCCATCGTGGGCGCGCGCCGGCTGCGTTGGGCATCGAGCCTTTCCGCGCCCGCGACACAGCCTTCACGCGACGTGAAGAACCGCATTCGACCACAACAGGAGATCCCGATGTCGAACCTCATCCTCGCACCGCGCCTGCGCGGCCCGGCCCTGAAGACCCTGGTCCTGGGCGGCCTCGCCGCCGCGGCCCTGGCCCTGCCGGCGCACGCCCAGGGCAACTCCGGCGGCAACATGGGCAACATGCAGAACATGCCCGGCATGGGCGGCGGCAAGGCGCCGGCGGCCACGGCGGCGACGAGCGCCTCGGCGACCGGCACCGTCGAGTCGGTCAGCGCCCAGCAGCGCAAGATCAAGCTCAACCACGAGCCCATCCCGGCGTTCGGCTGGCCGGCCATGTCGATGGAGATGGCGGCCGCGCCGTCGGTCGACCTCACCCAGGTGAAGCCCGGGGCCAAGGTGAAGTTCACCCTGAACAAGAGCGCGGACGGCAGCTACACCGTTCAGTCGCTCAGCCCGGCGCAATAAGCCATCCTGCCGGAGGCGCAGTGGCGTCTCCGGCCCTTCCCCGGCCTGGCCGGCAGCGGCCAAGGCCGGGGCCTTGTTCTCCCCGGGCGAGACTTTCTCCCAGCCGCGGTGCAACGCTCATGCTGGCAGACTCCCGCGCGCGTGCTGATGCGGCGACCCCCTGCCGAATGCGGGACGCGAACGGCAGGGGTCCGTGAACGGCGTTCGCATGATCGGACCCATGGGCCCACCGCGCGGGAAACCCGCGCCACCCTGCGCAGGCCATCCTCATGGACGGCGCATGACCGACATGGGCGCTCTTCGAGCTGCCACCCCTCTCAACCTCCAGGGCAGCAATGTTAGCATGGTGGGAGTTGGCGCGGTCGCTCGCGCCCTCGGGTGCCTTGAGCGCCAGGGATCTCGCGCTTCACCGTCGCGGTCTACGAAGGCGACGAGGCGTAAGCCCGCGCGTCGGGCAGCGAGGCTTCCTATTCGCTGGGCCCGGCCGTCGGCGGCCTGTCGGTGCTGCGGCTTGGGCTTTCCCGCCCGCGAGGACTGGGCAAAGCGGCACTTGGACCCAGTTGAGCATCCGTAGGGCAGGATGGCAACCGCCCACTCGGTGTAAGGGGATGCCTGCATTGTCGCGCCTCCACGTGCGGCAGCAATAGCCGCACGTGCGGCGGGGCACGGCAGCCACGGTCAGAAAAAGGACCGGAGGCGCTCCCACAACGAAGGGCTTCGCTCCACGTCGTGGCGGTCGCGGTCGTTCACCAGGGCGTTGATGTAGACGACCAGGTTCGTGGGTTCGAACTGCAGGCCGTGGAAGTTCGCGCGCCAGCGTCCCTCGCGGTCGATGACGTGGGTGACGATGCCATGCATCTGCATGCCGTCGGCAGTCTTGGTGAACTTGTGTCCGAACTGTTCCGCCAGCTTACGGGTCGCATCCTCGGGCATCCCAGGTGTGGTCGTCAGGAACGCCCAATTCCGCAAATCGAGCCCGCGCTCCGCACCGAAGGCGCTCAAGACCTCCGGCTTGTCACGGTCCGGGTCGGTGGTGATGGTCAGGAACTGTACCTGATCGCGCATCGGCGTGCTGTTCACCATGCCCTGGATCTCGGCGATCTTCTCAGTGTGGAGCGGGCACACGTCCGTGCAGCCCAAGTAAATGAAATTGACGATGACGACCTTGCCGCGAAGCGCGGAGAGGCGATGATCGTTTCCCTTGGCGTCCCGCAGCGTGAATTCCGGAGCGGGCCGGTCCTTCACCTCGAAGTACTTCTCCTTTTTGTGCATCTCGCCCTGGAGGCTGTCGAGCGAGTGCGCCGACGCAGGGTTGGCTGTCAGGCTGGCGAGCGCGACGGCGGCGACAGCGATGAGCGAAGGCAAGTTCACGATTAGGTTCTCCACTTTGACGTTTTTTCTGGTCCGGCGCGCTTGAGGTGGCGCCGAGGCCCGGGCAGAGGCATTGCGCTACCCGCGGCATCGGCAGCGGGGTGAAACCTGGCCGGCTCCCGCCTGCCGACGCCCGCGCCCGGGCCATCAGATCCGGGCGACGCGGAGCCGCAGCGCGTTGGCGATCACGCTGACGGACGACAGCGCCATGGCCGCGGCGGCGATGATCGGCGACAGCAGGACACCAAGGATCGGGAAGAGCACGCCGGCCGCCACGGGCACCCCGAGGGCGTTGTAGATGAAGGCCCAGAACAGGTTCTGACGGATGTTGCGCATGGTGGCCTGCGACAGCCGCCGTGCCCGCACGATGCCGTTGAGGTCGCCCTTGAGCAGCGTGACGCCGGCGCTTTCAATGGCCACGTCGGTGCCGGTGCCCATGGCAATGCCGACGTCGGCGGCGGCAAGCGCCGGGGCGTCGTTGACCCCGTCGCCGGCCATGGCAACCACCCGGCCCGCGGCCTTGTGGCGGTTGACCACGGCACTCTTCTCCTCCGGCAGCACCTCCGCCTCGACCTCGGTGATGCCGAGCCGGCGGGCGACGGCCTCCGCGGTGGTCCGGTTGTCGCCGGTGAGCATCACGACGCGGATGCCTTCAGCCTTGAGCCCGGCCAGCGCCTCGGGGGTCGTGGCCTTCACCGGGTCCGCGATGGCGATGGTGCCGGCGGCCCGTCCGTCGATGCCGACGAAGATCGCTGTGGCGCCCTCGCGCCGGAGCTCGTCCGCGGCTTGCGACAGCGGCGCGACGTCGACGCCGCGCTCGGCGAGGAAGCGGGTGTTGCCCAGCACCACGTCCTTGCCGTCCACCTTACCGAGGGCTCCCTTGCCGGTGGGGGAGTCGAACCCCACCGGATCGCCCAGGGCAAGGCGCCGATGCGTCGCCGCCGCGACGATGGCCGTGGCGAGCGGGTGCTCGCTGGCGCGCTCGACGCTGGCGGCGAGGCGCAGGATCTCGTCCTCGCCGAAGCCTGGCGCCGGCACCACCGCGGTCACGGCGGGCTTGCCCTCGGTGAGGGTGCCGGTCTTGTCGACGACGAGGGTGTCGACCTTCTCCATCCGCTCCAGCGCCTCGGCGTTCTTGATGAGGACGCCGCCTTGGGCGCCGCGCCCGACGCCGACCATGATCGACATGGGCGTCGCGAGGCCGAGGGCACACGGACAGGCGATGATGAGCACCGCGACCGCGGCGATGAGGGCGAAGGAGAGCCGCGGCTCCGGGCCGAAGACGTACCACGCGAGGAAGGCCAGCGCGGCGATCACGATCACCGCAGGCACGAACCAACCGGCGACCTGGTCGACGAGCCGTTGGATCGGCGCGCGGGAACGCTGGGCGTCGGCGACCATCTGCACGATGCGGGCGAGCATGGTGTCGCGTCCGACCCGCTCGGCGCGCATGACGAAGCTTCCGGTCTGGTTGAGGGTGCCCGCGGTCACCTTGGATCCGGGCTCCTTGGTGACCGGCATCGACTCGCCCGTCACCATAGATTCGTCGACCGAGCAGCGCCCTTCCAGGACTTCGCCGTCAACCGGCACCTTTTCGCCCGGGCGGACCCGCAGCCGGTCGTCGACGCCAACCGCGTCAAGGGCGATCTCCTCGTCGAGCCCGTCCGCGCCGACGCGCCGCGCTGTCTTGGGCGTGAGGTCGAGCAGGGCCCGGATGGCGCCGGAGGTCTGGTCACGGGCCTTGAGCTCCAGCACCTGCCCAAGGAGAACCAGGACGGTGATCACGGCCGCTGCCTCGAAGTAGGCCGGGATGGCGCCGTCGGGCCCCCGCAGGGCCGCCGGGAACAGGCCGGGGGCGAGGGTCGCGACGGTGCTGTAGGCCCAGGCCGCGCCGACGCCGAGCGCGATCAGTGTGAACATGTTGAGGCTGCGCGCCAGAACTGACTGCCAGCCGCGCACGAAGAACGGCCAGCCGGCCCAGAGCACCACCGGCGTGGCGAGGGCGAGTTGCAGCCAATTGGAGGCCTGCTGGCCGATTACGTGGGTGAGCCCCGTCAGATCGCCGCCCATGGCCAGGAGCACGACAGGAACGGTCAAGGCCGTGCCGATCCAGAACCGGCGCGTCATGTCGACGAGCTCCGGGTTCGGGCCTGCATCCGCGGTGACGATGTCGGGTTCGAGAGCCATGCCGCAGATGGGGCAGGATCCTGGCCCGACCTGCCTGACCTCGGGGTGCATCGGGCAGGTGTAGACCGTGCCCTCCGGGACGGGCTCGTCGGTCTCCTTGACGGCCTGCGGGGACAGATAGCGGGCTGGATCCTTTTCGAACTTGTCCCGGCATCCGCCCGAGCAGAAATAGAACGGGCGCCCGCCGTGCTGCGCCCGATGGGGCGTGGTGTGCGGGTCGACCATCATGCCGCAGACCGGGTCCTTCACGCGGTGCTCCGCATCGGGACCGGCCGGATGCATGCCTGTGTCGGCTGGGCCGCCCAGGAGGGCGTGGGCGGGGGCATCGTGGTTGCAGCACGAGGCCGCCTTGGCTCGGTCATGGGTCATGGGCGGTTTCCTTGTCGGCCAAGGGCGCGAACCCGCGCGCCCGGTGAACAAACGCCCGGTTCTGGGCATCGATCCTTTGATGGCGCAGCCCCTGTGCCGCGCAAACGCACAATCGGGCGGCGGTGATGGTGCCCCGGCCTCACTCGAAAAGCCGGGCAACGGCGAACAGCACGATCAGCAGGCCAGCCCCCAGGCACAGGGCCATCGCCCAGTGGAAGCCGCTCGTCGCTGGCCGCTGGTGGTGGCCAGGCCTGCCACCCATCCTGACAGCGGTTTTCGGATCATGATCGGAGCTCGAACCCATGTGCTGTTCCTTGTTCAAACTGTCAGGGTTTGTGGGAGGGACGTGGCCGGCGGTGAAACCTCCGGAAGTTGGACACCGCCTCAGGCATCCGGCCGCGGCGCCTGCCGGGGTTCCGGACGCCTTGCCTGGACGGAGACCAGTGCGCCGCTCGCGGCGCGGGACCTCGCAACGGTCGCGAGGAGGAGCAGAAGGGTTGTCAGTGCTGATACGATGAACATGGCCTTGCCTCAGCGCCGCGGGAGGCGGCGCATTCCCCCTATCATTCGGAATTGGTGGGACGACGGTTACACGCCTCACGCGTCTGTGAACGGTCGGCAGCCCGCGCGGGTGCAGGGCTGGTGCCGGCCCGGACCCTGGGTTTTCCGGCTTGCAGTGTGGTCGCTGTGCCGAGCGGCAGCGGTACAAAACGCCATGATGCCCGTCACGGGTTCGACCGGCCACCCATGCGCAATCGACTGAACGCCATGGATCCGGGCCCAGCGTCCTGCCCAAACGGGCGGTCCCTCCCAGCCCCAAACTTCCGGGCACGGTGATGTAACCAATCGGCTCCCGCTGTCGAACTTGCACGAGACGCCTCCTCCCGCTTGGACCAATCATGATGGTCGACCCCGGGCCGATGACGAGGCACTGAATGTCGGGAAGGAGCACAGCTTGGGCGCGGAACGGGACATTGTACTCATCACGGGCGCCAGCGGGTTCATCGGGCGTGCGCTCATCAAGCGGCTGGCCGACCGCTACACCCTTGTCGGCCTCGACCGCGCCGGCCCTCCGGATCCCCCCGCGCCGGCGCACGCCGTCGACTTCGACCTGGGTTCGGACGACAAGGTGAAGGCGGCGCTCGACGAGGTGCGCCGCCGGTTCGGGTCGCGTATTGCGTCAGTCATCCATCTTGCCGCCTATTACGACGTCTCGGGCGAGCCCAACCCACTCTACGACCAGATCACGGTCCAGGGCACGCGCCGGCTGATCGACGCTCTCCAGACGTTCGATGTCGGGCAGTTCGTGTTCGCCAGCACCATGCTGGTCCACAAGCCCACGGGGCGACCCGACGAGACCATCAACGAACGCTCTCCCGTCGAGCCCACCTGGGCCTATCCGGAATCAAAGGTCCGCACGGAGGCGATGCTGCGCGAGCGCCACGGCCGCATCCCGGTCGTCTTCCTGCGCATCGCGGGCGTTTACGACGATATCGGCCACTCGCCATTCATCGCCGAGCAGGTGGCGCGCATCTACGAGCAAAGGGTGACGGCGCACTTGTATCCGGGCATGCTCTGCGCCGGACAGTCCTTTCTCCACATTGACGACCTCACTGAGGCCGTGGCCCGGGTTGTTGACCGCGGGCGCGCGCTCCCGCCCGAACTGCCGCTGCTCGTGGGCGAGCCCGACGCGCTCGGCTATGCCGAGGTGCAGAACATCGTCGGCCGCAGCCTCCATGGGGAAGATTGGGCGACTATCCGGATGCCCAAATCGCTCGCCCTGGCAGGCTCCTGGATCCAAAACGAGGTGCTGGGCGACGACGACTTCATCAAGCCGTGGATGGTCGAGCAATCCAACGACCACTACATCCTCGACATCTCGCAGGCCCGGCGCTTGCTCGACTGGGAGCCGAAGCACTCCCTCCGCGGCACCCTTCCACGCATCGTGGCCGCGCTGAAACAGGACCCGGTCGGATGGTACAAGACGAACAAGCTCAACCCGGCGCTCGTCGCCTGGCAGAGCCAGCCGCCGGCACAGGGCCATGACGCGGGCGGCAGCCAGGGAACCAGCCATGGCGGGATGAGCCATGCCCACGGGATCGGTGCCGCGGCGGACACCTGCGCGATTCCCGGCATGGGCGATCACGATCACATGGCGATGATGGAGGACGACGCCCGCCGGACACGGTGGGCGCATTTCGCCAACATGGGATTGGGCCTGTGGCTCGCGGCGAGCCCCCTCGTCTACGACGCGGTGACGAGCGAAACAGTGGGCGCCGCAGTGCAGGCTGTCACGGCCGAGCGCGGGCTGCCGTCGGTCGAGTGGCGGGCCGGCGTTCTGATGGCGAGCGACATGGTCAGCGGCCTGCTCATCGCCGTCTTTGCCGCCCTGTCGCTCCACCGGCCGACTGCTTGGTTCGCGCCGTGGGCCAACACCTTTGTCGGCCTCTGGCTTCTGTTTGCGCCGCTCCTGTTCTGGAGCCCGAGCGCGGCACAGTACCAGAATGACCTCATCGTCGGCGGGCTGGTGATCGCGTTCTCTGTGATCGTCCCGATGATGCCCGGGATGAGCATGGCCGGCATGATGGATCCGAAGTCGGTTCCACCCGGCTGGACGTTCGGCCCGTCGACCGGGGCGCAGCGGCTGCCCATCGCGGCGATGGGGCTCATCGGCCTCATCATCGCGCGCATGCTCACCGCCTATCAGCTCGGCCACGTCGATTACGCCTGGGAGCCGTTCTTTGCCGGCGACCCGGCCGATCCGAGGAACGGAACCGAGGAAATCATCACCTCCGCCGTGTCGAAGGCTTGGCCGATCCCCGACGCGGGCCTGGGCGCGGTAGCCTACATGCTGGAGATCCTGATGGCGGTGATGGGGACCCGTGACCGCTGGCGGACCATGCCCTGGATGGTGACGTTCTTCGGCATTCTCGTGATCCCACTCGGGGTGGTGAGCATCTACTTCATCATCATCCAACCCATCATGATCGGCACCTGGAGCACGCCGGCGCTCATCGCCGCGCTGGCGATGCTGATCATGATCCCATTCGCCCTCGACGAGGTGATCGCGATGGGACAGTTCCTCTCCTGGGCCCATCGCCGGGGCAAGCCGCTGCTGCGCACGTTCTTCCAAGGCGATGCCGTGGAGGGCGGCCGAGAGGATACCTCCGACGCCCTCGCAAGCCCGGCCAAGTTCTGGGCGGACACGACCCGTGGCATCACGCTGCCATGGACGCTGGCAGGCGCGATGGCCATCGGCGCGTTCCTGATGCTGACCCGCCTCGTCCTCGGCACCTCGGGCGCGATGGCGAACAGCGACCACGTCGTCGGCGCTCTGACGATCACGGTGGCCATCATCGCGACGGCGGAGGTCGCGCGCCCACTGCGTTTCGTGAACCTGCTGTTCGGGGCGTGGCTCGTCGCGGCACCATGGGTGCTGGGCGGCGCCGATGCGACCGCCGCTTGGGTCAGCGTTGGGCTCGGGTTGGCGCTCATGGGCCTGAGCCTGCCGCGGGGGCGGCGCAGCGGGGAGCATTATGCGAGTTGGGATCGCTATGTGGTCTGAGGCGAGGGTGCGGGAGACGCGGATGCGGCTGACGAACAAGGGGGCCATCGTGAACGTCCCACCCATGGCCGCCGGAGCGATGAGCCCGGCCGGCGGACCCTCTGTCGCTGCCAGGGGGGCGACCTGCTTCAACGGAGCCGTTCTCACGGTGGCCAACGGCCACCTGAACCGGCGGTTGGGAGGACCAGAATGTTGATCCAAGAGCGTCATGCTTCCGTCTCGCCCGCCCGCTGGCTGCCTGGGGCCGCCCACAGGTTCATGTTCGCGACCGGCATCGAGAACAGCTACCCGACGATCCTCGGGCGCGATGGCGCCACGCAACGCGTCGACGAGATGGAGAAGACAAGCCATTACGGGCGCTGGCGGGAAGACTTCGCCCTGGTGCGAGACCTCGGCCTGGAGTACCTGCGTTGGGGACCACCCTATTACCGGGTCCATAAGGGGCCGGACCGCTACGACTGGTCCTATGCCGACGCGGCGCTCGCCGAGCTCCGGCGGCTCGGCATCGTGCCCATCGTCGACCTTTGTCATTTTGGCGTGCCGGACTGGATCGGGGACTTCCAGAACCCGGACTGGCCGGAGCTCTTTGCGGCCTACGCCGGGGCCTTCGCGGCCCGCTACCCGTGGGTTCGGTTCTACACGCCCGTGAACGAGATCTTCATCACGGCGACCTTTTCCGGCCAGATCGGCTGGTGGAACGAGCGCCTCGCCTCGGACCGCGGCTTTGTCACGGCGCTCAAGCACCTGGTGCGGGCCAACCTCCTGGCGGAGGAGGAAATCCTGCGCGCCCGGGGGGCACAGGGCACGTACTTCGTCCAGAGCGAGTCGACGGAATACTTCCATGCCGAGAAGCCGGTGGCGGAGGAGCGCGCCGACTTCCACAACCAGAAGCGCTTCCTGTCCCTCGACCTGTGCTACGGCGTCGACGTGCGTGCCTGCATGTACGAGTACCTCCAGGACAACGGGATGACGCGGGGCGAGTACCACTGGTTCATGCGTGCGGGACGGGCGGTGAAGCCGTTCTGCATCATGGGCAACGACTACTACGTCACGAACGAGCACCTGGTGCCGGCGCAGGATGGGCCGATCACCGCATCCGGCGAGATCTTTGGCTACTACATCATCACCAAGCAGTATTATGACCGCTACCGCTTGCCGGTGATGCACACCGAAACGAACCTGGCGGACGCGGAGCGCGCGCCAGGCTGGCTGATGAAGGAGTGGGCTAACATGGTTCGCCTGCGCCAGGACGGGGTGCCGATCATAGGCTTCACCTGGTACAGCCTGATCGATCAGGTCGACTGGGATACGGCGCTGCGCGAGGACAACGGACGCGTGAACCCGCTCGGGCTTTTCGACCTCGACCGCAGGATCAGGCCTGTGGGAGAGGCCTACCGGCAGCTCGTGGCGGATTGGCGCGAGATCCTGCCTGCGGAGAGCCTCTGCCTGGGGATCGGTTGAGACGGATAAGTCCGAGTGGCGGTGCCTGAGGGCTCCTCCGGCAAACGCTTCACGGCAGACTTCTTCACCTTGCATCTCCTGAAGGCGTGATCGACTGGCCTCGCACTGCCTTGCTCAATCGGAACCGACAGACTGCTTCCACAACCAAGTGGCTGCGACCCAAGGATGTGGCGCCCATCCGGCATCGGGGGCCAGCAAGCCAGGACGTCCTCGCTCGCCCCTCACAGGAACGTGCAACGAATGAGCCGACAACCGGCTGCGACTTGCTCCCACGTGACGGATCGGCAAAGGAGCATGAAAGAAGAGGATCCTCACGCCGCGACGTCTTAAACCACCACCCAGCGATGAACGAGCCGTCGCATGTTGAACCCGTACGGTTGGGGCTGAAGCCCGATGTCGCGGACTGCCTCGTCCGGGATCCGCGTCGCGATCACCGGATGGGCTGGAATGCCTGATACTTCGTCCGCAGGGTCTTGTAACCGAAGTGCTCGGCCCGCCGAACTTGAGTTCAGAAGCGCAAAGCTTGCGCTCACATCAAGATCGGAGCCTCGTTATCATGAAACGCCTTTCCCTCGCGGTCGCCGTTGCGGCGATCATCTCAGGTGCTGCCCAGGCCCAACCCGCCGCAGCCGGCTACGGAGTCTCCGGACAAGACTACCCGGGCATCCAACGACCGCATCGTCGTCTCACCGCACAGTTCCCTGAGGGGAGCTTTCCCCCGGGACATCAGCCGACCCCGCTGCAAGAGACGTTGGCCCGGAACGGAGCCGCGGCGGTCGACGCTACGCTCTACACCAGTTGGCTCAAGCGCAACAGATAACGGGCCTATATGCAAAACTAAGGTAGCTGACCGTAGGGCAACCCATCCTGCGGTCTGGAACGCCTCAGGACCGCATCGCATATCACCAAGGGTTAGCTGCCAAGCTGCGCCGTTCTTGTGAGCGGTGGTGGCATCCCTGGCGCGCTTGTGCGCCCGACGCGCAGCGGTTCACAGGAATTCTTCCTCCATTTCGTCGGCTGTGGCCCGGGGTGCTTGGTGCGCCTCTTCTCGGGCGCCGTGCTTTCACCGAATGCGGGAACACAAAGCCGGTGGGTGGCAGGCCGTTGGCTACCCGATTGCATGTCGCATTCGGTTTGGCTGATCCGGTATGGTTTGTCGCAGGACGGGTCCGAGATTCTCCATTAAAGCATGTTGACCTTACCACCGTAGGAAGGCTTAGGGCTTCTTCAACAAAGAAGAGCAGACGAGGCTATGCTCACCTGTTCGACCCCATCGCGCTCGGGATCAACAAATTCGTTGCTCGACGTTGCCTTGTCGAATCCGAACTTTCGTGACAGATATTCGACTTCGACAAACAGGAGCCTCCTCCTCTTGCGGCTGATGGGCACCATCTTCGTGGCACTGCTTGCACTCACCATGGCGATCCTCCCGATCTCCATGTTGCAGGCGGCCGCGCCGGCTGTGGCCGGGCATGGGCACACCATGGCGGTCGATGCCGGACACGGGCATGCCGCCGCTGAGGAGAACCATGAGCATGCGGACATAGTGGCCGCGCATGGAGACACTGCCCTGAGCGGCTCCAGTGAGCATGCTGGAAACTCCGAAGACTGCACCGGCACGTTCTGCTGCAGCATGACCGCATGCCATGTGTTCCAGATCAGTGCGCCCCCCAACCTTTATTCCCCGGCTGTGTCGCAGGCTCCCATGGCCATGGCCGGAGATGAGCAGGTCGGCGGCATCACCACAGGCGGCCTGGACCGCCCCCCACGAACCGTCTGAGCCAGGCGCGGGCCATTGGGCCCGCACGAACCGGCGCGCCCGCTCCTGAGAGCCGGTGGCAGCCGTCCTGACGCTCGAACCGGTCACCCTTCCCAGAACGCGATCAGAATGCCGGGCTCCCGTGAGGGTTGGACACGTCGTCCACCGTCACCCAGACCTGCTTGAGAATCGCGCTGTGGAGGTCTGCCCGGAGACGGACCCCATGATAAAAATGATCCCATTGGCCATTCTCGGCCTCAGCCTGGGAGCCTGCGTGGCTACCCAGCCTCCCTCCTATCTGGCGGCACCCGCCGACCCTTCCGTCGGCACCCGCAGCCCGGGCTACTCCTCCGTAACGGCGGGCGTGCGCAGTTATGACGTTGTCGAGCCCGGCGACTGGCGCGAGCTCAACCGGCGTGTGGCGCCAGAGGGCGATCCGGAGCGGGGCGACTCCGACGACGCCGCCCGGCGCGGGCGGTGACCCATGACTGGAACCAGAAGCACATCCGCCGCCAGGGGCGGCGCGTTCACGCACGCGCTAAGGAAGGCAACACAATGAACAAACATGATGGCAAGGGGACATCCGGCCAGCGCCTGAAGCTGCTTGGAGAGGTGGCCGTTGCCCTTCTCCTGGGCGGCTGCGTCTCGTTCTCGCCCGACGCGGGGCTCTCGGTGGCGCAGAACGTGGCCTACACGGAACTCAATAAGGATGTGGTCAAGGTCACGAACGAGGCCGAAGCGCTTGCCGCCCAGCAGCGGGCCGAGGAGTTGCTCCGCCGTCCGCTCACGGCGGACAGCGCCGTGCAGATCGCGCTGCTCAAGAACCGCGGGCTCCAGGCGGACTTCAACGAGCTTGGCGTCTCGGAGGCCGAGTACGTCCAAGCGACGTTGCCTCCGAACCCGACGGTGGCCCTGTCGCGCCTCGGCGGCAGCCTGGAACTGGAGATCGAACGCCAGATCGTCATCGGACTGTTCGAGCTCGCCACCCTGCCGGCACGTGCGGCCATCGCTCAGCAGCAGTTCCGGGCGGCCCAGTTCCGCACCGCGGAGGCCGTGCTGCGGCTCGCCGCCGAGACGCGCCGGGAATACTATCGGGCCATCGCGGCCAACCAGCAGGTCGCCTTCACGCAGCAGGCGCTCGCGACCGCCGAGTCAGCCTCGGAGCTCGCCAAGCAATTGGGCGAGACGGGGTCACTCAACAAGCTGGAGCAGGCCCGCGAGCATGCCTTCTATCAGGAACTCGGGGCCCAGCTCGCCCGCGCCCGGATCGAGCAGAAGGTCGCCCGCGAGCGCCTGATCCGGCAGCTCGGGCTGTGGGGGCGGGACATCGAATTCCGCCTGCCGAGCTCGTTGCCGCCGCTGCCGGCCCGCATCGCCTCGGCCAAAGACATCGAGCGCAGAGCCCTGGAGAAACGTGTCGACCTCCAGGCACTGCGCAACGATCTGACCGGCGTCGCGGGTCAATTCGGGCTGACCAACGCCACGCGTTTCGTGACCGACATCGAGCTCGCCGGCCTCTCCAGCTACGAGCGCGCAAAGTCCATTACTGAGGAGCACGGCGAGGTTGAGGTCGAGAAGGAGAAGGTGAACCGGCGCGGGCTAGAGATCGAGTTCACCATCCCGATCTTCGACTTCGGAGCCACGGCGACGCGCGGCGCGCAGGAGGCCTACATGGCAGCGGCCAACCGCCTGGCGGAACGGGCTGTCAACGTCCGCTCCGAGGCCCGTGAGGCCTATCTGCGCTACCGCGGCAACTACGATCTTGCCCGCCACTACCAGGGCCGTGTCCTGCCGCTGCAGAAGCGGATCCAGGACGAGGCCCTGCTGCAATACAGCGGCATGCTCGTCGACGTGAGCCAGCTCATCCTCGACGCCCGTGGCCGCATTCTCAGCAACGTCGACGCCATCAACGCCCGCCGCGACTTCTGGATCGCCGACACCGACCTCAAGGCCGCCCTGATCGGCGGCGGGGTCGGCGGCAGCGAAGGCGGCGGAGAGACCACCACAGCGGCCGCCGGCGGTGGCGCCGGCGCTGCACATTGAAACCCTTGAGGAGAGATCCATGACCGTATCGCGAAGAGGTTTTCTCGGCGCAGGGGGACTGGCCCTCGCGGGCGCCTCCATGATCAGCGGACGCACACAGGCCGCGAGCCTGCCTGAGGCGCCCACCATGGCCGAAGCCACCATGCAGCCGCCGCTCTACCCGAAGAGCGGCCCGGACTACCAGCCCGTCGTGACGCTCAACGGCTGGTCCCTGCCGTGGCGCCAGAACGGCGACTGGAAGGAATTCCATCTCGTCGCCGAGCCCGTCGTGCGCGAACTCGCGCCCGGCATGAAGGCGCACCTGTGGGGCTACAACGGCCAGTCCCCGGGACCGACCATCGAGGCGGTGCAGGGCGACAAGGTGCGCATCTTCGTCACCAACAGGCTGCCGGAGAACACGGCGGTGCACTGGCATGGCCAGCTCCTGCCGAATGGGATGGATGGCGTGGGCGGACTGACCCAGCCGCACATCCCGCCGGGCAAGACGTTCGTTTACGAGTTCGTCCTGCAAAAGTCCGGCACGTTCATGTACCACCCGCACTCGGACGAGATGGTGCAGATGGCGATGGGCATGATGGGCTTCTTCGTCGTGCATCCGCGCGATCCGGCCGAGCGCCGCGTCGACCGCGACTTCGTGTTCCTGCTCAACGCGTTCGACATCGAGGCCGGAAGCTACGTGCCGAAGGTCAACACGATGCTCGACTTCAATCTCTGGTGCTGGAACTCGCGCGTGTTCCCCGGCATCGATCCGCTCGTGGTGCGCCAGGGCGATAAGGTCCGTGTCCGCTTCGGCAACCTGACCATGACCAACCATCCGATCCACATGCACGGCTACGACTTCAAAGTCACGGGCACGGACGGCGGCTGGGTGCCGGAGGGAGCGGCGTGGCCGGAGGTCTCCATCGACGTTGCTGTCGGACAGATGCGCGCGTTCGAGTTCGTCGCGGATGCGCCCGGGGACTGGGCGATCCACTGCCACAAGTCGCACCACACGATGAACGCCATGGGACACGACGTGAAGACCTACATCGGCGTGAACATGAACAAGACCGCCCCCGCGATCAAGAAACTCGCGCCGGGCTATATGCCGATGGGCGGAAGCGGCATGGGTGAGATGGGCTCGATGGAGATGCCGCTGCCCGACAACACGCTGCCGATGATGACGGGCTTCGCCCAGTTCGGCCCGGTCGAGATGGGCGGCATGTTCTCCGTCGTGAAGGTCCGTCCCGGGCTGGCGCATGACGATTACAAGGATCCGGGTTGGTACAAGCACCCGGAGGGAACGGTCGCGTACGAGTGGAAAGGCGAGCAGCTCGCCGAGCCCGCCCGCGCGACATCGCCCGACAGCGGCGTCAAGGCGACGGAGTTCCGCGCCATTGATCGGCGCAAGCGTCCGGTTCGCGCGGCGAACGCCACCGGCCACGAAAACCACTGATCCCAACCAGAACCATTGCCCAAGGAGCAATCAATGACTGTTCGTCTTTCCACTCTCGCCGGCGCGCTTGGCGCGCTTGCTGTCTCGGCCACCATAGCTCTCGCCGGTCCTGGCGAGGCCGGCCACACGCACAGAACCTTTGCGGCCGGCGAGCCGGGCGATCCAGCCAAGCCCGTTGCCCGTACCATCGAGGTCACCATGAAGGAGACCGAGGACGCGAAGATGCTGTTCGAGCCCAACAAGGTCGAGATCAAGCGCGGCGAGCAGGTAAAGTTCGTGCTCAAGAACGCCGGCCAGGTCGAACATGAGTTCATGCTCGACAGTCTTCAGAACAACGCCAAGCACAAGGTCGCGATGCAGCAGAACCCTGACATGGAGCACGACGATCCGAACGGCAAGCGGCTTTCGCCCAGCGCATCCAACGAGATCGTCTGGCGCTTCACCAAGGCCGGCACCTTCGAGTTCGCCTGCCTGATCCCGGGCCACTACGAGTCCGGCATGCACGGCACCGTCGTCGTGAAATGACGGCGCAATCTCCTCGCCACCATCCCAAACAGGAGTTCCTTATGAAGCGTATCGCCATCAGCCTGATTGCGGCCCTGAGCCTCTCCGGCGCCGCCCTTGGGCAGAGCCTGCCGACAGTCTCCGGCACGGTTGAGAAGGTCGACACCGCCCAGGGCAAGATCACCATCGACCACGGCCCGATCCCGAACCTCAACATGGATGCCATGTCCATGGTGTTCCGTGCTCAGGATCCGGCCCTGCTCAAGGACGTGAAGGAAGGCGACAGGGTGCAGTTCACCGCCGACCGCGTGAACGGCCAGATCTCCGTCACGTCGATCAAGAAGGGCAAGTAAAGCCCTCAGCGCCCCGCGGACTGTGTTCGAGACCCACAGGTCCGCGGGGCGGTCCTCCCGTTTCAAGAAAGAGACCGCCATGAAACGCCTGACCGTCACCCTCACCGCCATTGGAGCCATCCTGGCTACCATCGCCATCGGCCCGGACCGGATTGCGCAGGCCCAGCCCGCCGCGGGGGCGCCGGCTGCCTACGAGCGCGTCCGCCAGGTCATGGACGACCGCTTCAAGGACATGAAGCTCGCCGGCGATCCCGACAAGGATTTCGCTGCCCTTCTTATTGCCCACCATGAGGACCTGATCTTCCTCGCCCGCACGCAGTTGGAGCATGGCGCGGACGAGAAACTCCGCCAGGTGGCGCAGAAGATCATCGACGAGCAGCAGAAGCAGATTTCCGAACTCAAGGAGTGGCAGGTCCGCAACCGCCAGGCGGATTACCGCGCCAAGGCGGACCAGCCCCCGCACGGGTCCGGGCCGCTCGACCAGAAGGGCACGCCGGCCCCGCAGGTTCAGGCGGCCGCCTCCGCGCAATCCGCTGCCCAACCTGCCGCGGCGAACCTGCCCACCGTGTCCGGCACCATCGAGAAAGTCGATACGGGAGCCGGCAAGATCACCATCGACCACGGCCCGATCCCGAACCTCAACATGGACGCCATGACCATGGTGTTCCGCGTCCAGGACCCCACCCTGCTCCAGGGCGTGAAGGCCGGTGACAAGGTGCAGTTCCAGGCGGACCGTGTGAACGGCCAGATCTCGGTCGTGAGGATCGGGACCGGACGGGCGCAGCCGGCACCGGCCCAGGCTGCGGCCCAGGCAGCCGCCGCGACAAACCTCCCCACGGTGTCCGGCACGGTTGAGAAGGTCGACACCGCCCAGGGCAAGGTCACCATCGACCATGGGCCGATCCCGAATCTGAACATGGATGCCATGACCATGGTGTTCCGGGCGCAGGACCCGGCGGTGCTCAAGGGCGTGAAGGCGGGGGACAAGGTTCAGTTCCAGGCTGACCGCGTGAACGGCCAGATCTCCGTCGTCAGCATCCGCAAGGGCAGGTAGCCACGAGACCCCGTCCGGTCCCAACCCCGGCCAGACCGTCGCCGGCCGCCGCGCTTTCGGAGTCGCCGCGGCGGCCGGCGGCCGGCGGCATCCAAGAACAACAACAAGGAAACCTCTATGCATGCGATGAAGCGGTTCGTTGCCGTCGGGGCGGCTGTTGCGACCATGGCAGCCTATTCCATCCTGCAGCCGTGCTCCGCCAGGGCTGACGACGAGGGAGCCGTCTTCGGCGATGTCACGATCACGCAGGTCGCCGCCACCCCGGCCCGGGCCGGTGAAACGGCCATCGTCACCTTCTCGGTCGAGAACTCCGGAGAGGACCGCGTTCTGATCACGGGGCTGCGCCTGCCGGATGGGGAGCCGTCGCGGATCATGGGATCATTCGGCCAGGGACACACCGGCGAGATTGGGACGCTGCCGGTCAGGTCGGGCGCCACCGAGAGCCTGGATGGCCGCAAGGTCTGGATCGAGGTCGGGCCCCTTGCCCGGGACCTTGAGCCGGACACGACAGTTCCTGCGCGCCTGGTTCTCGGCTCCTATGAGAGCCCGTTGACGCTCCATGTCGGTCCCGGCGCCACCGGCTCGACCCGGAGTGCCGGTCCGGACACCGCAAAGATCGCCGATGGGGGCCCGGGGCAGCCACGCAACGGCACCGGATGCTGAACCTGATCCGCCGCCGGGATCCGCGCCCGCCGGAGAGCGATGGCCCAGGCAGGCCCGTCCCTGGTCGGCACCCGGCCGGCGGGCTGCCCGAGTACCTGGAGAACGACTTCGACCGTCGCGCCCTGGTGCCGCGGCTTCTGGTCCTGGCGATCCTCGGGGCCGGAGCCTTCCTCGAATACGGCCATGGCCACCGGGAAGGTCACTGGATCGTGCTGGTGGTCTACTGCCTGACGACTGTCGTGCTGGCTTTCGCGTCACGCTTTTCCATCGGCGGTCGATGGCTGCCGTGGGCTGCCACGGTGACCGACGCGGTGCTGGCGGTCTATGTCATTGCCGACCACTTGCCGCGCGATGCCCACGATCTCTTCCTCGCGACGGACGCGGTCAGCCTGCTTCCGGCCATTCTCCTCCTCATCCAGACCGGGATGAGACTGCGCCGTGATCTTGTCGCCGCCTTTGCCGGGATCGTGGCCGGAGGTTGGCTCGCGGCGCTTGCCCTGCTCACGCATTCCGCGTCACTTCCCGCGACTGGGCCCACGCCCGCCTTCGCGTTCCGGCAGACGCTCGGGTTTCTGTCGTTCGCGGTGGCGGCGGGTTTTGTTCTCTACGCGGTGCATCGGACACGGCTGGCTTGGGCGGCCGTGCTGAAGGCGCGATGGGACCGGATGCTCCTGTCGCGCTTCCTGCCCGAGGGGATCGCCGCCGAGGTGGTGGCCAGTGAGGAGGCGGCGGAGGTCGCCGAGCGCCATGCCTGTCTGCTGGCCGTCGACATCCGCGGCTTCTCCGCGCTCACCCGGGAACGGCCGGGCCGCGAGGTCATCAATGATTTGATGGCATTCCGGCGCTTCGTCCACGACGCGGTCTCACGCCACGGCGGCATCGTTGACAAGTACTTGGGAGATGGTGTGCTCGCCGTGTTCCTCGACGGCTCGCCCGAGGACCAGGCGGCCCGGGCTTTCGACGCAGCCAACGAGATCCTGCGCCCCCTGAACACTTGGCGCAGCCACGACGAGATGCCGTCGGGCACGCATGTCATCGCCACGCTCCACTGCGGTCCTGTCCTCGCCGGCGTCTTCGATGACGGACGCCGCGCCGAGTTCACGGTGCTCGGACCTGCGATGAACGCCCTGCCGCGGATGGAGCGGCGATCCAAGCAGGCTAACCTGGGCGTCGTTGCCTCAAAGCGGTTCCTGCGGCTGCTGACGCCCTCCCGACGCGCCCGGCTCGATGCCCGTCCGGTCGAGCGGCGCCCTGGCGATGAGGACGTGCCGGACATCCTGTCCGTCCGGTTCACTGAAGCCGGGGCCACCGTCCAGGAAGGAACCGTGCATTGAACCATGTCCTGGAGTACGGCGGTTTGTTCGCGGCGGCGTTCCTGTCCGCAACGGTCCTGCCATTCCAGTCCGAGGTGGTGCTGTTCGGGCTTCTCGTCTCGGAGCACTACACGTGGTGGCTGCTCGTGCTCGTGGCGAGCGTCGGCAACACTCTGGGCTCTGCGGCGAACTGGCTGCTGGGACGCCTGCTCGCCACCTTCGAGGACCGGCCCTGGTTCCCGGTCAAGCGGGCCAAGATCGAGCGGGCCGAGACTTGGTATCATCGCTACGGGCGCTGGTCCCTGCTGCTGAGCTGGCTTCCTTTCATCGGTGATCCGCTCACCATCGTCGCCGGCGTCCTGCGCGAGCCTTTTCCGATCTTTATCGCCATTGTGGCGGTGGCCAAGATGGCCCGTTATTTCGCGGTGGCGGCCCTGACCTTCGGATGGTTCTAGGTCTCTGTCGCGGACTTTCCGGAATTGTTGCCGCAATGTCTGTCGGCGTACGGCGAAAGAGCAGCAACCATCTCTCGGATAGAGGTAGTCATAGCGCGTTGTGTGCTCGTTATGTTTTCGTCACGCACATGTGTCCGATGATCGGCTGGTTAAGATCAAGAGCGTCGCCCACATGGCAGAGAAGGCCTGGTGGGGCTTGCGACGGATGTCCGTCTCCGGTCCCAGAGCAGAAGCTCGGGCTGAGCGGCAAGCATGAGCGATTTGTTCATGACCAAAGGAACAGGCCGTCATCGTCCTGTCATGTCTGATCGGAGGTCAGGAGCGTCTTGAGGAGCCGCACGAGCGTCTCGGGATGGACAGGCTTGCCGAGGAACAGGGCTCCCTCCGGCAGGTCGCCTGACTTGGGCGCGGCACGACCTGAGGCGATCAGGATCCCGATGTCCTCGCGCTCCGAACGGACCCGCCGGGCCAGCTCGAAGCCGTTGATGCTGCCGCGCGGCATCTCCACGTCGGTGACCACCGCATGGATGCCCGAGACGGCACTCAGCACCCGCAGGGCCTCGTCGGCGTGGGCGGCTTCGATCACCCTGAAGCCGGCATCCTCCAGTACATCCACGAGGGTCATTCGCACGAGCGCCTCGTCCTCGACGACCAGAATGAGGGCACGCGGGTGGGGGTTCGGGCCAAGCATGCCCGACGAAAGCGGAAGCAACGGTCTTTGTTCCTAAGGACAAGATCTCAAATAATGCCTCCTAAATAGGCAAAGATCGGTGGTCGTCGACCCTGGAGGGATCGGCTGAGACAATTTCGCCACCGCTTGCTTACGACATCAGGAGCCGATTGCTGTCGTGCCGGCTATCGTGCCTCCGGGAACCAGACTCCATTGCCAGGCTTTTTCAGCCTTGCAGTAAGCCAGCCCGATTGGGCATCTGAGCAGGAGGCATGATGCCCAAGAGGAGCGAGGGTCACAGCCCTGAACTGAAGCGCATGCACGAGTACCAGCGGGCGCTCGCCGCCTTCGGCCGTGTGGCGTCCGAGATTCTGCCGCGTGAGAGGCTCCTGCACTACGTCACCGCCCAAGTCTCCCGTGTCACCCACATCAGGCACGTGAAGGTGCTGTGCTACCGCCCGGATCATGGCGACCTGCTCATGGTGGCCGGGGTGGGCTGGAAACCTGGCGTGGTGGGACAAACGACCTTCGCCCTCGACAATGCCTCTGTGGCCGGACGATGCATGCAGACAGCGGCTCCGGTGATCGTCGAGGACCTGCCGAACGACCCTGAGTTCCGCATGCACCCGAGCCTGCGCGAGCATGGCATCGTCTCGCTCGTGAACGTGCCGGTGCGGATCGACGGTCGCACCTGGGGCGTGCTGGAGGTGGATGCCGAGGAACCACGCACCTTCGACGAAGGCGACGTGACCTTCCTGACCACCATGGCCAACATCCTGGGCGTGGCCCTGCTCCGGCTGGAGACCGAGACCAAGGCCGCCGATGCCGCGGCCGCCCATGCCCGGGAGAAGTCCTTTGCCGAGGTGGTTCTGCGCGAGTTCCAGCACCGGGTGAAGAACAACCTTCAAACCATCATCTCGTTTCTGGCCCTGCAACGCCGTCACGCCTCGACGCAGGAGGACCGGGACCGCTTCGTCAGCGTCATGGACCGGGTGCATGCGATTGCCCTGGCTCAGGACCAGCTCTCGTTCGAGGCTGGCATCAGCAACGTGGAGTTCGGCGACTACCTGCGGGCCCTGTGCGCCAACATCGACCCACAGCGGGAGACGGTGACCATCGATGTCGAGGCAGAGCGCGGAGCGCTGCTTCCTCTGGATCGAGCCGTGGCGGCCGGGCTGATCGTCAACGAACTGGTCACCAACTCTCTGAAGTATGCCTTCGATGACGACGGTGGCCTGATCCGGGTCAGCTTCACGACACAGACCGAGCTCGGTGAGGCCAGCCTTGCGGTTGAGGACAATGGACGCGGCATGGGACCGCCCCGCAAGGGCGGGCTCGGCCTTCAGCTCATCGACGCCTTTGCCAACCAGCTCGATGGGCAGGTGGAGCGGGAGCCGGTCGAGAAGGGCACCCGTACCAGCGTCAGGTTTCCCCTGCCGCTATGATGATGTCCGGCCTTGATGAATGAGTTCGCTGTGCGAAGACATTGAATGGTACGCAACGAGTCGAGGACCCCTGTAGAGTCTTACCAGCCGAGGCCCATTCAACTGCCCCTCCTGGAAACTTGGAGCAGTTGAACGGCCTGGCTTCCAGGCCAACAAGCGCGCTTCCCAATTTACAACCTGGCGGCCCGGAGACGTAGGGCATTTGCGATGACACTCACCGATGAGAGAGCCATCGCTGCCGCGGCGATGATCGGTGACAGCAGAATCCCGAACACCGGGTAGAGCACGCCCGCCGCCACCGGTACGCCGAGTGCGTTGTAGATGAAGGCGAAGAACAGGTTCTGGCGGATGTTGCCCATTACCGCCTGCGACAGCCGCCGTGCCCGGACGATCCCGGTCAGGTCGCCCTTAAGCAGGGTCACGCTCGCGCTCTGAATCGCAACGTCCGTTCCCGATCCCATGGCAATGCCGACATCTGCCGCTGCCAGAGCCGGGGCGTCGTTGACCCCGTCGCCAGCCATGGCGACGACCCGACCCTCGCGCTTGAACTTCTCGACCACCGCGCTCTTCTGCTCCGGCAGGACCTCCGCCTCGACCTCAGAGATCCCGAGCTTGCGGGCCACGGCCTCCGCCGTCGTGCGGTTGTCGCCCGTGAGCATCACGACCCGGATGCCCTCCTGCTTCAAGGCCGCCAAAGCCTCGGGGGTCGAGGCCTTCACCGGATCGGCAATGGCCAGAATGCCGGCGGGCCGACCATCAACCCCGGCAAAGATCGCTGTGGCGCCGTCCCGCCTCAGATCATCGGCCGCCTTGGTCAGCGGAGCGACATCGACACCATGCTCAGCCAGGAACTTGGCGTTGCCGAGCACGACGCGACGTCCCTCGACGGCTCCCAAGGCTCCCTTGCCAGTGGGGGAGTCGAACTCGCCCACTGGCGCGGTGGTGACCTTCCTGGTGTCAGCAGCGGCCACGATGGCAAGAGCCAGCGGGTGCTCGCTCGCCCGTTCGACGCTGGCGGCCAGACGCAGGATCTCGGTTTCGCCAAAGCCTTCACCGGGAACGATGGCGGTGACGGCGGGCTTGCCCTCCGTCAGCGTGCCAGTCTTGTCGACGACCAAGGTGTCGACCTTCTCCATGTGCTCCAACGCTTCGGCGTTTTTGATCAGGACGCCGGCTTGGGCGCCCCGTCCGACGCCCACCATGATCGACATCGGCGTCGCGAGGCCAAGGGCACACGGGCAGGCGATGATGAGCACAGAGACGGCGGCCACAAGGCCGAACGCCAGACGGGGATCGGGTCCCCAGATTGCCCAGGCGGCAAAGGCCAGGAGAGCCACCACGATCACCGCAGGCACGAAGTAGCCGGAGACTTGGTCAGCCAGGCGCTGGATTGGGGCCCGGCTGCGCTGAGCCTCGGCCACAAGCTGGACGATCTGCGACAGCATCGTGTCACGGCCGACCTTCCGGGCCTCAATGACCAGGCCACCGGACTGGTTCATGGTGCCGCCGATCACCGTGTCACCGACGGACTTCGTCACGGGCATGGACTCGCCCGTGACCATCGACTCGTCGATGGAGCTGCGGCCGTCGACGACGGCGCCGTCGACTGGGACCTTCTCACCCGGGCGGACCCGCAGGCGGTCGCCGACATGGACCGCGTCGAGCTGGACCTCCTCCTCGGAGCCGTCGGCCCGGATCAGGCGGGCCGTCTTGGGCGCCAGATCAAGGAGCGCCCGGATCGCGCCACTTGTGTTCTCCCGGGCGCGGAGTTCGAGCACCTGTCCCAGCAAGACGAGGACCGTGATGACCGCCGCGGCTTCGAAGTACACGGCGACCGAACCGTCATGGCCGCGGAAGGCGGCCGGGAAGATGTCGGGCATCAGCGTCGCGATGACGCTGTAGACCCAGGCCACCCCGGTGCCCATGGCGATCAGGGTGAACATGTTGAGGCTGCGGTTCACGAGCGACTGCCAGCCGCGCACGAAGAACGGCCAGCCGGCCCAGAGCACAACCGGCGTGGCGAATGCGAGTTGGATCCAGTTTGACGTGCCGCGCGCGATCAGATGATCGAGACCGGTGAGGTGGGCTCCCATCTCCAGTGCGAACACCGGCACGGTCAGCACAAGGCCGATCCAGAAGCGGCGGGTCATGTCGATGAGTTCGGCGTTCGGCGTCGCCTCCGCGCTCACGAGGACCGGTTCGAGCGCCATGCCGCAGATCGGGCAGGAGCCGGGGCCGACCTGACGGATCTCGGGATGCATCGGGCAGGTGTAGATCGTGCCCTCGGGAACAGGCTCGGCCTTCCTGGCCGCTGCCGGCTCGACGTACTGCGCGGGCTCGGCCACGAACTTCGACTTACAGCCCGAGGAGCAGAAATAGTAGGGATGGCCGTTGTGCTCGGCCTTGTGCGGGGTGCTGTGGGGATCGACCCACATCCCGCAGACCGGATCCTTCACCTTATGGCCATCGGCCGCCGGCTCAGGATGACCGTGATGGTGGTGCTCATGGCCCGCCGGACCGGCCACATGGACGTGAGCGCCATGCCCGCGGTTGTGCCCATGGGTGTGTTCGCTGTGTCCATCGTGGTGAACGTGCTGCTTGTCGTCGGCCATCGCTTGTCTCCTTGAGACTACGGATTCGATGTTCGACAGGCGGTCTAGATCTTCCCATCATGGGAAGGTCAAGTGCCGGGGTTATGCAAGGTGTCCGCCACGGTACGAGGCGGGCACCTGCTTCATTGCAGGACCAGGCGATCCTGACCGTTAGTTGGCGCCTTCCTTCTTGGCGTTCTTGGACAGCCATTCCTTCATCTCAGCGATCTCCTGGCCCTGCTCCTTCTTCGTCTTCTCGGCCATCTTCTTGGCCTCGGCGTTGTCGCCCGTCTTGAGGACCACGTCGGCCATGTCGATGGCGCCCTGGTGGTGGGCGATCATCCCGCAGATGAAGGCGACGTCGGAGTCCTTGATCATGTGGGCGGCCATCATCGGACCGTGCATCTTCATCATGGCCTGCATGTAGCCCTTCTGGGCGTCGTCCATGTTTGCCATCATACCCTGCATGCTCTGCATCATGCCCGACATGTCCATGCCCGGCATGTTCTGCATGTTTTGCATCTGCCCGCTGGCCTGAACCGCGGTCCGACACTCCTCCGGCAGGCTCTCGGCCGACATGGCCATCTGGCCGCCGGAGGGGTGCTGCATCTGTTGCTGCGGCTGGGTCTGCTGGGCCAGGGCGCTCCAGGCGCTGACGGAGAGAACGGCGGTGGCGAAAGCGATGATACGGATAGTCATGGGGGTATCCTTTCGATTGTGGGTGGGGATCAGGCTGCCATCCTGCGGCAGCTTTCCGCGCAGCGGCGGCATTGGTCGACGCAATCCTGCATGTCGCCGACCTGTTCGCAGGACCGGGCGCACTCCTCACAGATCTCCGCGCACTCGCGGCAGGTGTGCTTGTGGTGAGGCGTTCCGATCAGCATGAAATGGGCCGAGGTCCGGCACATCTCGGCGCAGGCCATCATGATGCGCATGTGGCCGGGCTCCACGTGCTTGCCGCCCTGCTCCAGGCAGTGGTTCATCGCCATGCCGAGGCAGGTCTGGTAGCAGCGCAGGCACTCGTCGATGCAGGACTGCATCTCGGACGACATCTGGTGCATGGTGTTCTCCTGATCAGGCGCGGTGAAGTCTTCAGCCCATGCGGACGCGGCGCCTGACGCGCCAACGGGCCGGCTTTCATCGCAAGCGGCATGGCCGCTTCACTCTGGATCAGGCGTGTTTCGGTGGGCGGTCGATGCCGAACAGCACGGCCGGCACGCGCGTCAGGTCCGGCGGGATCGGGACCACCTCGGACAGCGGCACGCCCTGCGCCAGGTTCGCGGGCACAGGGAAGACAGCCATGATGCAGCCGGGATGGCAGCAGAATTGGCCGGCCGCATAGGGCTTGGAGGCACCGCTGTGGTGGTGATCGGACTGGCCATGGGATGTGTGCGTGGTCTGCACCGCATGGGCGGATGATCCATGATCAAAGGTTCCCGCCTGGACAGCCGCATACAGCGGCGCGCTGGCGAGGCCGAAGGCCAGCAACGCAACCGTCAGGCGGCTGAGCATCAGGCGGATCAGGTCATGCAAGGCGTCATCCCTATGATCATCGGCCCAACGGCGACCTTCGGCGTCGGGTTCCCCTAACCCAACCAGGGATCCTTGGAGTGCAGGGTTCAAGTCGCCTCTTGACCTTGCCATCATGGGAAGGTGCAGGGTGCCCGCATCGTCATCACGAAACGGAGTAAGCACCATGTGCGGATGCAGCACCCACCAGTCCCACAACGATCAGACCATATCCCATCACCCGGACGCCCTGACCCTGCGGGTCGAGGACATGACCTGCGGCCACTGCGCCGGCACCATCAAGAAGGCCATCGAGACGGGCCTGCCTGGAACGAGCGTCGAGGCGGATCCGGCCTCCAAGCTTGTATCCGTCCGCGGCAGCACCGACCTGATCTCGATCAAGGCTCTGGTGACTGGGGCCGGCTACACGCCGACCGCCGCATCCTGACTGTCCTAGGTGCCACGGGCACGAACCTGGCGACACGGCCTGCCTTTACCGAGGCCGCCACGCCGAAGGTCGTCGTCACCAAGGACCCGAACTGCGGCTGCGGCTGAGTCGATCACATGAGGGCCGCGAGCTTCCGATGAAGGTGACACGACCTCGCAGGTCAACCGGGTGAGGCGCGTCTTGGCGTGCCAACCGATCTCGCCTCCTGTCACACGGCGGAGGTGGGCGACTACGGGGCGTCCTGGGGCCGCGGAGCCTTGAGGTCATGAGCCCCGGTCAGCCCTCTTCGCCCCCTGCGCAGGGGCACGATCCGGGATGGTTCTTTCCATCCCAAGGCTGATCCTGGTGCAGTTCCGCCCTTCCGCCTTAGCGACGTAGAGGGCGCGATCCGCGCGGTAGAGGATCGAACTGCGGTCGTCACGCGGCAAGGCCGCCGACAGGCCCGCGCTGAAGGCGATGGGCCGACACGTCGCCTGGTCCGCCAATGTGGCAGGCGGAAATTCCGCTCTGATACCGTTGATTAGGCGGGCCGCGTCGGGGAGGCGGACATCCGCCAGCAGCAGAAGGAACTCCTCGCCTCCGATCCGGCCGAGATGGTCACCGGGGCGCAGGTACTCGCGGAAGATCTGCGCGAAATGCCGTAGGACGACATCGCCAGCATCATGCCCGTAGGTGTCGTTAACGACCTTGAACTGGTCGAAGTCGATAGTCGCGGCACACAGGCTTCCGCCTGATGCCTCGCCCGCCGCGAGGCCCTCGTCGAGCAGTTCGAGGATGTAGCGCCGGTTCGGCAGTCCAGTGAGGAGGTCCGTGCGGGAGGCAAGCAGGGCCGCCTCGTGGGCTTGGCGAAGGGACCTCTCGTTGTGCTTCAGTGCGGAAATGTCCGTCCCTACCGTCATCACCCATCCGTTCGGCAGCACCGTGTGCTCGATCCAGAACCAGCGGCCATCGACGAGATCGGTCTCGAAGGATTTGCGGCGGAACGTCTTGCGCCGCGGGAGGGTTCTGGCAATCAGGGCCTCGACGTCGCCATCGTCGATCCTTACCCTGAGCCCATGTGCAGCACCGTACCGGAGGTTGTCCTCGGCATCGTAGGTTCGGGTCAGTTGCTCGAAGCTATCCCGCTGCGTCCAGATCTCTGGTCCGGCGTAGGTATGGCGCTGATCGCTGTCGGGCGGGAACATGCGCAGCATCTCGTGCGCATGGGCGTGGATGCGCTCTGCGCGCACGGACGTCCGCCGCATTGAACGAGGGCGCTTTCAACGCGCGGTCGAGGGTCTTGGCCTGGGCGGCAGTGTCCTTCATGGCCCACATCCGTTCGGCTAGGATCCCGGTAGCCCTCTCATGCGCGACCGCCGTTCCAGTGATGAGGAGCGCCAAGGCCGCGAGTCTTAAACGAAACCTTGTGGTCATGACGGCCATGCGGGGAACCTTGGGGAGCGGGACGACCTCGCCATGGATCACCTAGGCCAAGCCGTTCCCCCATTCCATACGCGCAGCAGTAGCCTCCTTGTGCCGGTCGATCCGGCTTGGGCCTACCGGGCCTCACTTTCGCGTGTTCGCGATGACCTGCTTCAGGGGCTCCGCCCCGACTGCCCCGGCAATAACTTCATTCCCGATGACGAAGCCGGGCGTACCATTGATCCCCAGCTTTTCTCCCAATTCCATGTTTTCCTGCAGCGTCACGTTGACCTCACCGCTTTCCAGATCCTTGTCCAGACGGGCCATGTCGAGCCCCATCTCCTTGGCCACAGCCTTGGCAGATTCTCCATTGGCCTGTCCGCGTCTCTCCATCAGCTTGGTGTGGAACTCATAGAGCTTGTCGCCGGAGAGCTGGGATTTGGCCGCCAGCGCAACGCGGCTGGCCTCGACAGACCCTGGCCCAAGCACCGGAAAATCCTTGATCACCACCCGCAGCTTGGGGTCGGCCTTGATGAGCGCCTTCACATCAGCCACGGCGCGTTTGCAGTAGCCGCAGTTATAATCGAGGAACTCGACCATGGTGACGTCGCCCTGCGGGTTGCCGAGCACGAAGTCGCGGGGCGAGTTCTCCAGCTTGCCGCGCTCGGAGGTCAGGACCTCAGCCCGGCCGGCTTGCTCGGCCTCCTGTTGTCGCCGCTGAAGCTCGGTGAATGCCTCCTGCAGGACCTCCGGGTTCTTGACGAGATACTCCCGGATGATCCCGCCGAGGGCCTCGCGCTGCTCTGGCGAGAACGGGGCAGGCTGGGCTAACGCCGCCGACGACAGAGCCAGCGCGGCGAGGAGTGTAAAGCGTCGGACGACGGAGGCGTTGAAGTGCATCAAACGAGATCCTTGCATTCAGACTGTCCTATTCGCGCCTCGGCGAGGAATGGGTCAGCCACTTGCCGGTTGCAAGCTTCATCATGGCTACCGATTCGGATTCACCCTGTCGATATGATGTGGGCTTGTCCGGCGCAGAACGGGACCGTCCGGTCCGTTTTCAATTACGCGGTAAAAACAGCTTGTCCGTCCGGTGTGGCAACAGCCGCCATCTCCGTCGACCCGAACCTTGAGCCAGACTGTATCCTGATCGCAGTCAACCCGTAGCTCTTGGACGTGCTGGATCTGGCCGCTGGTCGCACCCTTGTGCCAGAGTTCCTGGCGGGACCGGCTCCAGTACCATGCCTCACCAGTCTCGACGGTTCGCTTGAGCGCCTCCGCGTTCATCCAAGCCAGCATGAGGACGGCCCCGGTCTCTCCGTCTGTGGCGATTGCGGGAAGCAGCCCGTCCGCGTTGAACTTTGGCGCGAAGACAGAGCCTTCCTCGATCTCGTTTCTGGTGTCTGGGCTATGCATGATGCCACTCCCGGTCAGGAGGCTGGTCAGGTACGGGAAAATCGACCCCGGCAGGATTGTCAAGCGTGAGGCCGCTGCGGAGGAAAGGCTCAACCGCCTGTTGCCGGATCCGGTCCAGGAGGTGGAGCATAGGCCAAGGGACGCCTCACGACCTGCTTGCCATCCACCATGACAACTTCTGGGAACAGGCAGGCTTCGATGGTCTCTTTCCAGATGGATTTGTTGCCAGAGACGAAGGACAGGGTGAGCTTGCTATGGGCGCGTCCCGGAGGCGCGACGAGGATGAGCCGCTTTCCGGGAAACGCCTTCTTGAAGTATGCGGCGGTCGCCGCCTGATCCGAGTCGGCGGTCAGCAGATAGAAGTTATCGTACTTGTCCTGGAAAGCGTCGCCGATCAGATGGATCGCGACGTTCACGTCACCCTCCTTCTCGGTCTTCTTCCTGTAGGTGCCCGTGCACTTCCGGCACTGCACGTCCTCGTCGACGAAATGTCCCAGCACAATGGTGACGCCCGCGGATTGAAGGGCTGCCTTGTAGGCGCGGTGGCGGCCCCGCTTCTCAGTGTCCACGTAATACTCGGCCGTGCACCAGACCGCGGCCTGGAGCATCTCCTGGCGCTTGTTGATCAGCGCCTCGCCAAGGGCCCACAGGTTGAGCCACTTGAGCCAGGGTTCGTGATAGTCATCCAACGCGTGGTAGAGATTGAAGCCGTCGATGTAGAGCGCCGAACGCAGCTTCGGCGCTGGCTCGGGGGTAGACATGCGATCAGCCCGTTACAAAAAGAAACCGGCGGGACATGGCCCGCCGGGGGCCGCCGGTAAACCGACGGCGTTGATGGGATTGATATCGCACACCACCATGCGAATTGCAAGATGAACCCTGAGGCTGCGGTCTGGTTCCGGGGGAGATGCATCCGCGAGGGCCGGTGGGGGTAACCCCCTCTGGCCCGGCCGCAGCCAATCAATTTCACGGACGGGCTGAGATCAAGGGAAAGTGACTTCCGCGCGGTCCGGACGGCGTGTTGAGTTAGGGGCATGCGACACCCTCTGAGAACCTGGACTGCCCTCTTCCCCGCTGTCTGCGCCCTCCTAGTGGGCCAGGCGGTCGCCTCACCTGAGCCGCGGGCGGTCCTTGAACTCTTCGTCAGCCAAGGCTGCTCGGCCTGCCGGCCCGCGAACGAACTCATGGCGGAGTGGCAACGGGATCCAAGCCTCGTCGTGATGAGCCTGCCAGTGAATTATTGGGACTACCTGGGGTGGAAGGACACCCAGGCCGATCCGATGTTCACGGCCCGGCAGAAGGGATACGCGAAAGCCCGCAAGGGCCAACGGGTCTACACGCCCGAGATGATCGTCAATGGCGTGGTGTCCTGCGTCGGGTCGGCGCGGGACCAGGTCGTGCAGGCGGTCGACCAAGCAGCGCCCGGGACCACGCCCCTTCCTGTCGCCGTTCGGGTGCGGGAGGAGAACGGCCTGATTATCGTCGATGTCGGGGAAGGCACCGGTGAGGCCGAGGCCTGGTTGCTGCCGGTCCGCCGGCACAGCCAGGTTGCAATCCACCGCGGCGAGAATGCCGGCCGCACGGAAACCTACACGAATGTCGTGCGGGCCGTGCTGCCCTTGGGGGCCTGGGCCGGCGCCACCGTCCGGTTCGAGATGCCGCTGGAGGCGGTTCGGACGAAGGACGCCGACGCATACGTCGTCCTTCTGCAGAAGGCACGGGAGGGCCACCCGGGCAGGATCGTCGGCGCAGCCAAGGGACCGGGCCTGTAGCGCACGCCCGGACGGCGTGCGGAGTCTCAGCCCAGCGTCGCGAGGGCCGGGAACGTCTCCAGGAGCCAGAACGCCATGTTGGTGATCCAGCCGGTCAGGAAGGCGATGCCGGTCAGCACGAGGAGCACGCCCATGGCCTTCTCGACCATCGCGAAGCGCGAGCGCATGCGCTTGAGGAGCGCCACGAACGGCTTCATGGCGAAAGCCGCGAGCAGAAAGGGAATGCCGAGGCCCGCCGAATAGGCGGCCAGCAGCAGGGCCCCCTGCGCAACGCTCTGTTCCGACCCCGCCACGGTGAGGATCGCCGCCAGCACCGGGCCGATGCAAGGCGTCCAGCCGAACGCGAAGGCAAGGCCCATCACATAAGCGCCCCACAACCCGACCGGCTTGGCGACGCTGAGGCGCGCCTCGCGGTAGAACAGCCCGATGCGGAACACGCCGAGGAAGTGCAGGCCCATGACGATGATGGCGAGGCCGGCCACCGTGCTCAGCACGTCGAGATATTGCCGGATCGCCTGTCCGAGCGCGGACGCGGTGGCGCCCAGGAGCACGAAGACGGTGGAGAAGCCGGCCACGAACAGAAGCGCGGCCGAGACGGCCCGCCAGCGAACCGCGCTGTCGCCCGCGTTCAGCCGGTCGAAGGTCGTGCCTGCCAGAAACGACAGGTAGGGCGGCACCAGCGGCAGGACGCACGGGCTCAGGAAGCTGATGAGGCCGCCGAGCATGGCGGCCGGAAGGGAGACGCTGAGCATTGAGCCTTCAATCTATCATGGGGCCGCCGCACAACACTTGGGCGGCGGCCCGTTGGATTTTTCCGGGGCATGTGAGCATGCGGCGGGTCATGACCCCTTCCGCGCCTGCTCGACCTCGCGTTGAACCAGGTCGCGGAGCTGCTGCGGGCCGAAATTGGTCAGCGGCTTGCCGTTGACGAAGAAGGTCGGGGTCTGCCGCACGTTGTTCGCCTTCACGTCGGCGATGTCCTGCTCCAGGACGCGGGTGATCTCGGGCGAGGAGGCCTCGCCCTGGGCGCGTTGCACCTGGAGGCCGGCGACCTTGGCATAACCCCAGGCCTTGTCCAGATCAGGAGCGCCATGGGCGGCCCATTCCGGCTGGGTGGCCATCAGAGCTTCGAGAACCGGCACGAACCTTCCTTGCGTGCGTGCCGTCTCCAAAATCCGGACCGCGGTGTCGGCTCCCTCATGGAAAGGTGTGTATCGCAGGACCAGGCGCACGTCCTTCGGGAAGTCGGCGAGGATCTGCTTGACGATGGGATAGAAGGCTCGGCAGGCCTCGCACATCGGATCGAAGAACTCCACGATGGTGACCGGGGCCTCCGGTGGGCCGATGACCGGCGAATGCGGCCGCACGAGAGATTCGGCCACGCGGGTTTCCGCAAGCACGGAGGCCTTGCCGTTTCGGTCGTACAGGAAGGCGCCGCCGGCAAAGGCGAAGACCACGACCAGGGCCGTCAAGGCAACGAGGAGGCGCTTAGACATTGGATCGCTTTCGGCTGGCAGGGAGAAGAAGAACGGCGATGCCCGTGAAGGCTGCGAGCGACAGGTAGGGGAGCGGCAGGCCCAGAACGGTCATGTCGGCGCTGGAGCAGGATGGACCTTGTCCGCAGGGCTTGATCGCCTCGGGGATGATCCCGGCATAGAGCAGCGAGTGGAAGGCGGCGACGAGCCATCCGAGCGCGGCGACGGGCAAGGCGTAGCGCCAGACGGCGGCATCGTCGCGGAACGTCGCCACGGCCAGGATGACGGCGAGCGGGAACATGAATACGCGCTGGTGCCAGCACAGATGGCACGGCGTCTGCCCCATGACCTCCCCGATGAACAGGGCCCCGGAGGTTGCGGCAAGCGCGATCATCCAGGCAGCGAACAGGCGCCCCCACGCGTGACGGCTGGCAGGGATCTCCTGATCCGATGCAACCGACGACACCTTTGGGGGCAGAGCATGTCCGAGCATGCGATGTGACCCGCTCATGCCTTATCCTCCCGGATCGCCCGCCGGAGCTTGGCAAGCGCGGTGGCCTGATCCTCGTGGTAGTCGATCAGGGTCACGAGCTCGCCCTTGGCATCGGTCACGATCACTGACGAGGTGTGGTCCATCGTGTAGTCGCCGCCCTCGGTCGGCACCTTGCGGTAGGCGATGCGGAAGGCCTTGGCGGCCGACGCGATCTCCTCGGGGGTACCGGTGAGCGCGACGATCCGGGGGTCGAAGCTCTCCATGTAGGTCTTCAGCAACCCGGGGGTGTCCCGCTCCGGATCGACCGTCACGAACGCGACGTTGAGGCGGTCGGCGTCGGGCCCGAGCTCCTTGAGATGCTGGCTCATCTCGAACAGCGTCGTTGGGCAGACCTCCGGGCAGTGGGTGAAGCCGAAGAAGTACGCTGTAGGCTTGCCTTTGAACGTGTCCTGCGTGACGCGCTCGCCGCGGTGGTTCACCAGCGAGAACGGTCCGCCGATGAGCGGAGCCCCCGTGGTCGTGACGACGGTGGGTGGGCGCTGGCCGAGCCACTCCGTTCGGAGCCAGCCAATTGCGATCCCGGTCCCGACAAAGATGACCACGGCCACCAGTCCCCACGTGACCCACCGTATGATCCTGAGAGTGGATGACATCGCGTTGCCTCAGTGGTTGTGGTGGGCGTTGGCTGCGGCGGGGGCCGCCTGCGCGCCGATGCCGCCGACCTGGTATTCGATCTTGAGCACCCCGGCCTTCTCGAACACGAGCATGCCCTTCACCGTCTCGCCTGGCTTCAGGCCCTGGCGCAGATTGACGAGCATGGCGTGCAGGCTGCCCGGCTTCAGCTCCACCGTCTGACCCGGGGCGATCTCCAAGCCTCCGGTGACGGGTTCCATGCGGGCGACGCCCTCGACGACCGTCGACCGATGCACCTCGAAGCGTTCGGCCACGACAGTGGAGCCGCCGACGAGACGGTCAGGCTCCGAGCCTGTGTTGGTGATCCGCATGTAGCCGCCAGCGACCTTTGCGCCGCCGGGTGTCGCCCGGGACCAGGGCGCCTCCACCACGAAGGCGCCGGCACGATAGGTTCCAGGGGCCTGGGCCATCGCAGACGGCATGCTGCCGATGGCGAGGCTCGACAGGAGGGCAACGAGAAATCGCTTCGTCATTTTGGAGTCTTTCGCCCCTCGTCGGGGTGCATCATCACATTTGCAATCAGGTGTCGTGGCCGTCCTGGAACTGCACGAAGGGGCGCCGCCGAGAGGACGGGTCCAGAGAGACGGCTTTATTGGATTGTCCCAAGGTCGATGGCGGCCATGACACAGATGGCCGGCCTCGGCGCGCAGCGACAGCCGCGCGGCTTCCGGCGCTTGGCGCCGGCGGTGTCCTTAGGCTTGTGGGGGCCGGGAGGGCGGAGCCTGGGCCAGCGTCTCCAGAGCGGCATCATCCCCGGGCACCAGAGCCTGTGCAGGGCTGAACCAGCGCAGCATCACACTTGCAGTCGAAACGCCCTGGAGGATTGTTGCATGACACAAGGCCGCAAGCGGACAGGCCTTGGGGCCTTCGGAGTTGGATGGCCATGCCGGCGCGCAGCACTGCACCGCGGCCATCGCCATGTCATAGGCTGCGGAGGTCGGATCCATCGTCGCGTCGGCCGCCGCCATGGGCGCGATCATCCCACGCGCTGCCGCGGGGGCGGCGAACGGGGCAAGCACGACGGCAACGACCGCGAGGATCGGGAGCAGACGTGTGATGGCGAGCCACGGCTTCATGCCGCGAACCTCTCACACGAAGCCGGAATTGAAAAGCGCGGCATCGTCACGAGCCCGTGACAAATCGCTCCCCGATTACCTTTGATCAAGTGATCAAGCGTTACCGGCTCGGCTTCATGTCGGCCGAGTGGACGTTGCGCTGTGGAAAGCTGGCGACCTTCTCGCCTCTGCCGGTGGTCGGATCAATCCTGTAGAGCGCGCTCTCCCCGCCGTAGTTGGTGGCGTAGAGCGTACCGTCCCTGTCGAAAACGATCCCCATCACGCTCGGCGGCACATTGGAGTAGCGCGCCACCTCCTTCAGGGCGGCGGACTTCGGGTCGAGACGGTAGAGAGACGTCGTGGTGGTCGCATACATCGCGCCATCCTGAGGGCTGGTGGCGAAATCCATCACGTCCTTGCCGCCCTGGAACGGGCCGATCTCAGTGAACACCCCGGTTTGGGCATCGATCCGGTAGAGGCGGTTCTCCATGACCCCGCTGGCGTACAGGGCGCCGTCGGGTCCCGGTCCGAGCGCCATGACCCGGACGGTCTTTTCGAGAGGATCGCCAATGGGCGTCGCCTTCCCTGTGCCCGGATCAACGACTGCCAGTTGTGACCTGGAGTTCTCGTGCCGCATCGAGTCCGTGACAGTATAGAGCCTGCCGTCCGCACCAAAGGCGAGAGGGGCCGAGCCGGGATAGCCGAAGCTGCCGACCACCTTTGTTTCGCCGGTCTTCACATCAAGGGCGAGGAGGTCGGTTCCGACGCCACCAGTGGAGTAGATGATGGAATCAGCTTGGGCACCGAACGTGGACGTGAGGAGCAGGCCAGCCGCCATGATAAACAGGCGCGAGACGGATCGCATGTCACCCTCCTGACCGGAACAGCACAGGCGAGGTTACACCCACTGACCTTCGCACGGAAGCTGCACCGGCGCCTACATCAAGGGCTATGCCGCAATGGCCCGTCGCAACGTGGCGAGCGCGGTTGCCGCATCCTCATGCAAATCAATCAGGGTGAAGAGTTCCCGCTTCGCATCGGTCTGTTAACCGTTTGCTTTCTGGGGGACCCCGATAATCCGTTCCCAAGATGTGGGGGGACGTGCCGTCGATCCGATGATGATTGAGGTGGCATGGGGTCGGGCCCCGACACATCCCCGTCAGTGGCCTGTGGAGGACACAATGCGACTTGCTGCTGCCATGCTCTTGGCCACCCTTGCATACCCTGCCGTGGCGAGCCCCTTTGATGCCTTGCCGGAGCAGTATGACGAGACGATCAACCCGGCCTTGCAACATGTTGGCTCCGACCTGCGCGTCCGGCAGACCAACTGCGTGGCCTCTAGCTGCCGCTTCGCGGCGCGCCAAGTCGAGGTTGAGGTGTCCGGCCCTGCGGACCGCCCCGCCACCGAGCGGATCACCGTCGCGGCCACCTTCCGCAAGAACGATGACGAGGCTGCCACGAACCTCCTCGATGATGCCCTGACGGTGGTCGGGGCGACCATGGTGGCCTACGACCCCGGGATGGCGGCGGAGCGCCGGGGCGAGGTGTTGCTCGAACTCGGTGAAGCCGCACTCGGAGTTGGAGAGGCCCATCTGGACAGCGCCGACGTGCACTACGCCCTCTCCTTCGACAATGTCAGCGGTCGTCTGGAGATCACGGCTGCGACATTGCGGGCCGGACATGGTTAACGATACTTCCGGAACGAAACCGGGTGCGACCTGTTAACTCTTGTTTAACTTCCGCCTTGAGATTGCCCGTCTCGCTGTGTCAGGTTTGATGAACAAAACCTTAACGGCACAGCGGTGGGGCAATGCGGCAACCTTTCTTCGGGCTTCTGAACGGTCGGCCCTTTTCCCGGAACACGCTTTGTCTCTCTGCCTTTGCCTTGAGCTTCGCCCTGATGGGCGGCGCAGTGCACGCGCAAACCGTGGCTGCCCTGCCGACCGTCACCCAACCCGTTGCGAAGGTCGGCGCTGCCAAGCCGATCCTGGGCTGGATCCGCTTCTGCGAGCAGAACCCGACTGAGTGCGCCGTCGACCCTGCCGAGCCTGCCGCCATCGATCTCACATCGACGGACTGGCAGACCCTCATCCGGATTAACCGCCAGGTGAACGCCGACATCAAGGCGAAGACCGACAAGGACCATTGGGGTGTCGACGACCGCTGGGACTTCGCCGAGGACGGCTACGGCGACTGCGAGGACTACCAGCTCGTCAAGCGCAAGCGCCTTGTCGAGGCGGGCTTCCCGCGCCGGGCGCTGCGGATGACCGTGGTCATCGACGAGGAAGGCGCCGGGCACGCGGTCATGATGGTGCGCACCACCCGCGGCGACTTCATCCTCGACAACAAGCGCAACGCCATCCTGCCATGGCACAAGACGGGCTACGTCTACATCAAGCGCGAGGGCGACGATGGCATGGCCTGGGCCTCGCTCGGCGGCCGTACATCCCCAACCATGACGGCCAACCAATAAAGGCAGCCGCTGCCTCTCGCACCCCGCTCGGCAGTTCCGCGGCTGCGGCGAGGATGGGGAGCACGACCGTGACGCTCTGAGGAGGGTGCCATGCCCAGCGAGCCCGAAAGGACATGGCGGGAGCCGCATGGCATCGCAAGTCACAGCGTCCTCAGGGCAAATTCTCACATGGATCAGACTGGACATCATGCGGTCCTGCCAAGCCCGTGGTGGACGGCCGCCCACTCCTGTTCATGATGCCCGCAGCAGGGGTTGACCCTCTGGCCACTAGAGGCCTTAGCCTTCTCTGAAGATTGGGCGGGTTGATCATGAGTGAGAGCGTCCTTCGTCTGATGCTGGACACCCACAGGGCCAGGAAGCTCGGCGGGAAGTCCATCGTGCAGCGGCGGCAGGCGCGCTTCGCCGAGATGGTCGCCTTCGCCCGCACCCACTCACCTTATTATCGTGAGCTTTATCGGGGCCTGCCTGACCGCGTCGATGATCCCGTCCGCCTGCCGGTCACCAGCAAGAGCGCGTTGATGGAGCGGTTCGACGATTGGGTGACGGACCGAGAGGTGACGGGAGATCAGGTGCGTGCCTTCGTCTCGAACCTAAACCTCGTAGGCGAGCGGCTGTTGGGCAGGTATCTCGTCGCCACCACCTCCGGCACCACCGGAACGCGCGGGATCTTCCTGATCGATGATCGGAGCTTGGCGGTAACGAGCGCCATGGCGCTGCGGATGCTGCGAGATTGGCTTGGCATCAGGGACGTCCTCCGGATCATGGCCGGGGGCGGGCGCACGGCGATGGTGATGGCAACCGGCGGACACTTCGCCTCCGCGGTCGCTGCGGCCCGCCTGCAAAAGGGTCGCTTAGGTCGGGCCCGCGCCGTTCAGGTCCTGTCGGTGCACACCCCGATCCCGGAACTGGTCGCACCACTCAACCGCTTCCGTCCGGTTGTGGTTGCCCCATACGCCAGCATGGCGGCGCTCCTGGCCAGCGAACAGGAGGCGGGCCGCCTCAACATCAATCCGGTTCTGGTGGCACTTTCGGCGGAGGGGTTGCCATCGGATGAGTATGACCGCATCGCACGAACGTTCGACACCAAGGTCGGCAACTCCTACGCTGCAACCGAATGCCCGTTCCTGAGCTACGGTTGCGAGCATGGCTGGCTGCACGTCAACAGTGATTGGGTCGCGTTGGAGCCTGTCGATGCGGACCATCGGCCCGTGCCGCCAGGAGAGCCGTCCCACACCGTGCTGGTGAGCAACTTGGCCAACAAGGTGCAGCCGATCCTCCGCTACGATCTCGGTGACAGCGTACTGCAGAGGCCGGATCCTTGTCCGTGCGGAAACCCGCTTCCGGCGATCCGGGTCCAAGGACGTGCTGCCAATGTCCTGACCTTCCCGGCCACCGACGGCCGGTCGGTGACAGTGGCGCCTCTCGCCTTCGGTGCATTGGCGGCCCGGATGCCGGGGATCCAGGCCTTCCAGGTTGTTCAAACTGCCCCCGCCAGTCTCCGCGTGCGTGTCCGGTATGCTGCTGAAGCGGATCCTGATCGGGTCTGGCAGGTCCTGCACGCCGAACTGATCGGTCTGTTGGCGGCCCAAGGCGCGGCGCACGTGCGGATCGAGCGTGCGGAGGAGCCGCCGGAGCAATCACGCGGGGGCAAATTCCGCGAAGTCATCCCGCTCCGTTAGGCATCAGCAACGAGGGGCGCCGACCCGCTCGTCAGGTGTTCCAGCGCGGCTCTGCTTGGTCCGCTTGATGTTCCCGTCAGCCTTGGCCGCGCTAACTAGAAGCTGGGAGCAACCCGCGAGGGGCAGGGGCCGCAATGTGTTCGTTGCCTGGCGGTGCTTGGATCGCGAGCCTGAACCTTGGAATATGGGATGATCTCTTTCTTCTCACCCTACCGCCACGACTTCGTCCGCATCGCGGCCTGTGTTCCACGGATGGATGTGGCCAATCCAAGCTTCAATGTCGAGCGTACCCTGGAGTTGTTGCGCCATGGCCATCAGGAGCGCATCGCCCTCATGGTGTTCCCGGAACTCGGACTGTCCGCCTACTCGATTGACGATCTCTTCCATCAGGATGCCTTGCTCGAAGCCGTCGAGGCTGCGATTGGCCGCGTCGTAGCCGACAGCGCCGATCTGTTCCCAGCCTTCGTGGTCGGAGCACCTCTCCGCTCCAGAGGCCGCCTCTACAACGCGGCGATTGTGATCCACGCCGGACGCATCCTCGGCGTCGTGCCCAAGGCCTACCTGCCCAACTACCGCGAGTTCTACGAGCGACGTTACTTCGCCCCCGGAGCGGAGGTCCGCGGGCAGACCATCACCGTTGCAGGGGTCGAGGTGCCCTTGGGTGTGGACCTCCTGTTCCGCTCCACGGGCAGTTGTCCGTTCACGTTCCATGTCGAGATCTGCGAGGACATGTGGGTGCCGCATCCGCCCAGCACCGGGGCGGCGCTCGCCGGCGCGGAGATCCTGCTCAACCTTTCGGCCAGCAACATCACCATCGGGAAGGCCGAGGACCGACGCCTGCTGTGCGGCTCCCAGTCGATGCGCTGCGTCGCGGCCTATGCCTATTCGGCGGCGGGCCCCGGCGAGTCCACGACCGATCTCGCCTGGGACGGTCATGGCGGCATCTTCGAGGACGGCTTTCGTTTGGCCGAGACGGAACGCTTTCCCGCAGGCTCCACCATGGCCGTGGCCGACGTGGATCTCGGGCGCCTGCGCCAGGAACGGATGCGGCGTGTCACCTTTCGCGATTGCGGCGACGTCCTGAAGGTCACACCGGACGACTTCCGGGTCATTCCGCTGTCCATCGACGCACCGGATGAGCCCCTCCCGCTCCGGCGTCCCGTCGAGCGTTTCCCCTACGTCCCGTCAGATCCGAGCAAGCTCGCCGAGAACTGCTACGAGGCCTACAACATCCAGGTCCAGGGCCTCGTGAAGCGCCTGCAAGCGACCCGCACCGAGAAGGTCGTGATCGGCGTGTCGGGTGGTCTCGACTCGACGCAGGCCCTTCTCGTGTGCAGCCGCGCCATGGACAAGCTCGGGCTGCCGCGGACCAACATCCTCGCCTACACGCTGCCGGGCTTCGCGACGAGCGAGGGCACCAAGGGCAACGCCTGGGCCCTGATGCGGGCGCTCGGCGTCACCGCCTCGGAGATCGACATCCGCCCGGCCGCGCGGCAGATGCTCTCCGACATGGGGCATCCCTTCGCGGCGGGAGAGCCCGTCTACGACGTCACGTTCGAGAACGTGCAGGCGGGCTTGCGGACCGACTACCTGTTCCGGCTCGCCAACCACAACCGCGGCATCGTCGTCGGCACGGGCGACCTGTCCGAACTGGGGCTGGGCTGGTGCACCTATGGCGTCGGGGACCAGATGTCCCACTACAACGTCAACGCGTCGGTCTCGAAGACCCTGATCCAGCACCTGATCCGGTTCGTGGCCGCGTCGGGCGACGTCGACGAGACGACCGCGGGCCTCCTCCATGCCATCCTGGCGACGGAGATCTCGCCTGAACTCGTGCCGCAGGATGCGTCCGGGCAGATCCAGTCGACGGAGGCGATGATCGGCCCCTACGCGTTGCAGGACTTCAACCTCTTTTATCTCACCCGCTACGGCTTCCGGCCGTCCAAGATCGCCTATCTCTCGTGGCACGCCTGGAAGGATGCCGGGGCCGGCTCCTGGCCGCCGAACATCCCGGAGAGCGCGCACAGATCGTACGAGCTTCCCGAGATCAAGCGATGGCTGCGGGTCTTCCTGAGCCGCTTCTTCACCAGCCAGTTCAAGCGCACGGCGATGCCGAACGGCCCGAAGATCTCGTCCGGCGGCTCCCTGTCGCCACGAGGCGACTGGCGTGCGCCGTCCGATGCGGGACCGGGCGTCTGGCTGGAGGAACTCGACCACAACGTGCCGGATGACGACGCCGCGCTATCCCAGAAACGGTGAAGCCGCGCCTGCCAGGGCGCGGCTCTGGTGTCTTGATCCGGAGCGGCTTCGTCGGCGAACGTGCGCCTACCCGCCAATAAACGCAAGCATCCGTTTCAGGACGGAGCGCTCGTCGCCACCTGCGGCCGGGGCCGTCGGCTCAGGCGCTGCCGCAGGCGCCGAGGCGGCCTGCCGGACCAGTCCGCTGGCGCGGGTCTGGCCCACGGCCGGCTTCTGCGAGGCATAGGCCAGCGCCGACGAGGGTTCCTGCCTCGGCTTGCCGTTGGCGGCGAGGATGATCTCCTGCGGTCCGGCCGCCAGGGCCTCCGGGCGGCTCACGTCGCCAAGACGGTTCCGGGCGCTGGCGTCGACGGCAAGCGAGGCACCGTCTGCCGAGGTGTCGCCAGCAAGCGCCTGCCGGAAGGTCTGGTGCTGGCCGCCATCGTCGTAGACCAGCTTGATCGGCTGCACGCCCTTGGCTACCAGCTCGGCGACCTCCTGCTCGTCCTTCTGACGCTTCTGCGCGACCGCTGCCATGACCGAGGCGTTGCCGCCGAACGCGTATTGCCGGTTGGCCACCGAGACCTGCGGCTCCTCCTTCGCCACCTCGAAGATATCCGAGCCCTCCTTGAGGTTCTTCCAGAAGGCGATGTTCGGGTCGTAGCGGTGCTTAGCCAGGTTCTCGGCGGTCATCCGGAACGGATAGGACTGGAACTGGAAGCCGCGCTGGCCGCTGGCGAAGGACTCACGCGCCAGTGCGTAGACCTCGGAGATGGCTTCGTCCGTCATGGCGAAGCAACCCATCGACGAGCACGAGCCATGCACCATCAGGTGCGATCCCGTGCGGCCGTGGGCGCGGTCATACGCGTTCGGGTAGCCGAGGTTGAACGACAGGTAGAGCTGCGAGTTCGGGTTCATGGCGGCCGGGGTGACCGTGTAGAAGCCTTCCGGCGCCTGGCGGTCGCCCTCGCGGACCTTCGGCCCGAGCTGGCCCGACCAGCGGCACATCGGATAGGTCTTGAGCAGCGCGTACTTGCCGTCACGGCCGCGCTTCCAGACCTCGATCTCGGATTCCTTCTTGTACGACCGCATCAGGATCGGGTCGCTCTTGTCCATCCCCTTGCTGGCCATCAGGGCCATCGTGGCCGATGGGATCGGCGCGAGGTGCTTCGTCGAGCTCGTGGAGACGCCCTCACTTTGGCAGGCGGCGAGCGCGAGAACGAGGCCCGCGGCCATTGCGATACGCTTCATCATGGGGGACCCCGCATTCCTTGACGACCTGCCCGGACGTTGCTGCCGGACAGTTCCCCGATTTGTCTAAATGGTTAGCTTTAACTCTGTCTTACTGCAAGAAAGCTGTCTTATCGTAAACAAGGCCCATCAGAGGTAGATGTCGCCGCCACCTCAGTCCTTCCCGTGCTCAGGCTGCTGATTAGGCGACCTTGAGGTCGCGGCGGGCGTCCTTGATGATGGCCCACGACGACTGGAGGAACAGTCCCGCGATCACGACGGCAACGACGAGGTCGGGCCACGGCGTCGCGGTCCAGGCGACAAGGCCCGCGGCGATGATCACCGCCACGTTGCCGATGGCATCGTTCCGGCTGAACAGCCACACGGCCCTGACGTTGGCGTCCCCGCTCCGATGCGGCAACAGCACCCAGGCTGATGCCACGTTGACGACCAGTGCGATCACCCCGAACAGGCCCATGATCTCGGCCTCGGGCTGATGCAGGACGAAGACCCGGTAGGCGGAGGTGACCAGGATGCCGAGGCCGAGGAGCCCGAGGAAGATGCCCTGGAGCAACGCCGACCGGGCCCGCCAGACCAGGCTCCACCCAATGGCGAGAAGGCCCAGGAGCGTGATGGTGCCGTCGCCCAGGAAGTCGAGGGCGTCCGCCTTCAGGGCCTGGGATCCGGAGACGAACCCGGCCACGATCTCGGCCAGCCCATAGCCGACGTTGAGCACGACGACGATCCACAAGGCGCGTCGATAGGCCGGGGTGACGTGGGAGTAATCCTGGATCTTGTCGTCGTCATCGTCATCCCCGCTCATGCTGTGGATCTCCTTTGAGTTGGACGTTGCACATGACGAAGCGGCTTCGCGGCAGCGCCGGGAGCCTGGCGCTGTCGATCCGCAGGTCCTGCTCGGGCACGTCGTACGCCATGCCTCCCGCGAGGAAGCCCAACGCGATCTTCATCAGTTCGATGGTGATCCATTCGCCCGGGCAGCGGTGGGTCACGTGATACTCGCCTCCGCCTTGGGGAATGAAGTTGAACGGGCTTTGGTCCCACTGCCGGAACCGCTCCGGCCGGAACTCTTCCGGCCTGTCCCAGGTCCGCGGATCGCGGTCGGTGCCGTACAAGTCGAGCATGACACTGGTGCCCCGCGGGAAGTGGTAACCGCTCCAGTCGAAGTCATCCCGGACCCGCGCCATCACGGCCGGGAAGAACGGATAGAGCCGGCGCACCTCCTGCACAACGAGGTCCGTATACCCGGCATCATCCTGAAGTTTCTGCCGGCATTCGGGGTGGAGGTGCAGCGCGTGTGCGGTGAAGGTGATGAAGACGGAAACGGCCACCGTCGGGCGCAGGAGGTTCAGCATCGCCACGGCGGCCACGCGGGCGGGCAGCAGCGTGCCGTCCAGCCCCCTGTATGACGCGATGACATGAAGCGGGCTCTGCTCCGGTGGGCTGAGACGCCCGGCCCGCACCTGCTCGACGATGCCCCCGATCCATCGCTCGGCGCGGCGGCGGGCCAACCGCGACCACAGGTGCCTCGGCCCCACCGAGCCCGCGGCATCGAACATCGCCACCAGTTGCCGCGTCCGGCGGATGACGTCCCCTTCGGCAAGCGGAACGCCCGCCCAGGCGCAGACGGCGCGGGTGAGGATCGGGTGGAGCTCGGGATACAGGACCACACGGTCCATCGAGGCCCACTCTCGGGCCCGGGCCCGCCAATGATCCGCCACAAGGTCGCCCAATCGCCCGATGCTCTCGGGCGTCATCAGCGAAAGGAACATCCGCTTGCGGTGCCGATGGTCCTGATCGTCCAGGCCCTGGATGCCGCCCTTGCCGAGCAGCGTGGCCCGGATCGGCTCCGGCATGGCGCCACGCCGGATGAACCGGTCCGGGTCGTAGAACAGCCCGGCCGCATCCGGTCCGGTCATGCAGATGGTCCTGCGGAGCATGATCCGGGTCTCGAACAAGTCGGTGCCGTGGCGTCGGCAGCGGTTGGATATGAAGTCGTAAGGCTCGCGGAGCAGGGCCAGGGTGCTGTCGAGACTGGCATCGCGTGGGATCCGGCGCACAGGCAATCTCCGTTCAGCCCAGCGAGGCCATGTCGCCGAAACCCCTTGTTGCGGCCGTCTCGGACGGGAATGCGCCCTGCTCGGCCCGCAGCGTCCGCCGACAGGCGGGTGTCAGGCGGGAATGATCCTGGAGACGAACGTCATCATCGCTCATCCGGAGCGCCTTTCCTGCGCGCGCGCGCCGGGACGCACCGGCTCTGCACGAGATCCGAGAAAGGCATCGATCACGAGCAGGGCAACACCCGCGGAAATGAAGACGTCGGCGATGTTGAACGTGAAGAGCCGCCAGGCCATCGGATGCAGGTCAAGGAAGTCGGTCACGGCCCCATCCGCCGCCCGGTCGATGAGGTTCCCCAATGCGCCTCCGGCGACCAAGCCGAACGCGGTGCGTTCGCCCGCCCCGCGGGCCCGCAGCGCGAACCAGATCACGACGGCGGTCGCCAGCGCCTGCACGAGGAGCAGGATCGCGACCCCGGTATCCGTGTCCGCCGAGAACATGCTGAAGCTGACGCCGCGGTTGAACGCCAGCGAGAGGCTCAGGAAGGGCAGAAGCGGCTCCACCGCGTCCGTCAGGTGGATGGAGGCGAGGAACTTGGTGGCGAGATCGGCGGCGGCCGTGAGCGCGATCAACCCGAAGACAAGGACAGCCGGTCGGGTTTTCATGGCGCATCCCTCCCGACAGGCTTCGTCCCTTGCAGGAAGGCTAGGTTTCCGAAGATCGTCCTGCGGCGGTAAACCTCGCGGACGTCCTCGAACCCCGCCTGCCGCATCAGCACGGGCAGGAGGCCTTGGAGGTTGTCGCGGGTGTTCGGGAAGCCGTCGAAGACCTGCACGGGGACATAGGCGAGCCGCATCAGGAGGTTGTCGGGGGTGGCCCAGTCCGCGATCACGATGCGACCTCCCGGGCGCAGAACCCTGTAGGCCTCGGCGAACGCGGCCCGTTTGGTGGGCTGCTCCAGATGGTGGAAGACGAGGCTCGACACGACCGCCGTCGCGGACCCGCCGTCCAGCGGCAGGGCGTCCGCGAACGCCTGCTCGAACCGGATGGCCAGGCGTCCCTCCGCGGCCTTGGCCCTGGCACGGCCCAACATCGCAGGGTCAGGGTCGATCCCGATGACGGTAGCTTCGGGACAACCCGACTTCACCATCGACGCAAGCGTCCCGGTCCCGCAGCCGAGGTCGACGACCACGTCGCCGGGCTTCGGCGTGATGGTGGCGACGAGCCGTGCCTTCCAGGCGTCCTCGGCGAGGAACCGGGCGATCAGGCCGTCGTAGAAGCCCGTCAGGCTGTGAAGCCCGAGCGCAGGGACGTACGGGCGCGGGTTGGATGTCATGCCATCCTCACGCATTGCCGCGGAAGCCGAGCAGGCGCATGGCGTTCGCGGTGACCAGAACCGTCGCGCCGGTGTCGGCCAGGATCGCCGGCCACAGGCCCGTGATGCCGATGATGGTCGTCACCAGGAACACCGCCTTGAGCCCCAGGGCCACGACGATGTTCTGTCGGATGTTGCCCATGGTGGCCTTGGAAAGCGCAATCATGCGGGCGATGTCGAGCACGCGGCCATGCAGGACGGCACCGTCCGCAGTCTCCAGCGCCACGTCGGTGCCGCCGCCCATGGCGATGCCGACATCCGCCGCGGCGAGCGCCGGGGCGTCGTTGATGCCGTCGCCGACCTTGGCGACGACTTTGCCCTGGGCCTTGAGCTCGTTGACGATCCCGAGCTTGTCCTGCGGCAGCAGGTCGGCCCGGGGCTCCACGCCCAGCGTACGGGCAATCGCCGCTGCGGTCCGGGCGTTGTCGCCGGTCAACATGATGGGCGTGATGCCGCGGGCCTTGAGGGCCTTCAGGCCCTCCAGCGCATCCTCCCGCGGCTCGTCGCGCACCGCGACCAGCCCCACTGGCGCGTCGTTCACCAGCAGGACCGACACGGTCTTGCCCTCCTCCTGCAAGGCACCGACCCGGGCCTCGGCCTCGGGCGAGAGCGGTGCGATGGCCGCGGCGGCCTTGGGCGACCCCAGGAACAGGCCACGGCGCTTGAACCGGCCCTTCACCCCCTTGCCGCCGAGCGCCATGACACCGACGGCTGGCGCGACCTCGATGCCCTCCGCCTGCGCCCGGGCCACGATGGCCTTGGCAATAGGATGGGAGGATGTGGCGTCCAGGGCGGCCGCATCCTCAAGGACGTCACGTTCGCTGGCCTCGCCGAGTGCGACGACATCGGTCACCTTGGGGCGTCCCTCCGTGAGGGTGCCGGTCTTGTCGAGGGCGACTGCGGTGACCTTGCCGAGGGTTTCCAGCACGGCACCGCCCTTGATCAGCAGGCCGCGTCGGGCACCCGCCGCCAGGCCGGCCGCGATGGCCGCCGGGGTGGAAATGACAAGGGCGCAGGGGCAGCCGATCAGCAGCACCGCCAGTCCCTTGTAGACCCACTCGCCCCACGGCTCGCCGGCCAGCAGCGGCGGCAGGATGGCCACGAGGGCGCCGACGACCAGCACGGCGGGGGTGTAGTAGCGCGAGAAGCGGTCGATGAAGCGCTCGGTCGGCGCCTTGGCCTCCTGCGCCTCCTCGACCAGGCGCACCACCCGGGCAATGGTGTTGTCCTGCGCCTCGGCGGTCACCTGGACGCGCAAGGTGCCGTCGGTGTTGATGGTGCCGGCGAACACGGTCTCGCCCTCGCCCTTGCGCTTCGGGGTGCTCTCGCCCGTGACAGGGGCCTCGTCGATGGCGCTCTCGCCCGACACGATGGTGCCGTCGGCCGGGACGCGGTCGCCGGGACGGACCGCGATCACGTCGCCGACGGCGAGGGTCTCGGCCTGAACCTCCTCCAAGCTGCCGTTGCGCTCGATGAAGGCGGTCTTGGGCACCAGGCCGGTCAGGGACCGAATGCTGGCCCGGGCCCGGCCCGCGGCGACGCCCTCCAGCAGCTCGCCGATGAGGAAGAGGAGCACCACGATGGCCGCCTCCTCGGTCTCGCCGATGATCACCGCGCCGACGGCGGCAATCGTCATCAGAGCCTCGATGGTGAAGGGAGCACCGGCCAAGGCGGCGGAGATGGCCCGGCGGGCAATCGGGATGAGACCTATGGCCATGGCGGCGGTGTAGAGCCAGGCCTCGTAGCCCGGCAGGAGCGCGGCCAAGCCCCAAGCGGCCGCGAGGGCCAGCCCGCAGAAGAGCGTCAGCCGCCCCTTGGGGGACCTCCACCAGGGGCCATCCTCGGCCGCAGTCTCATGATGAGGCCGAGCCTCCTCGCTGATGGGCGAGATGCCGTAGCCGAGGTCGCGGACCACCTTCTCGACCTGCTCGCCCGTGCTGGCTTCCGCCACCCGCAGGCGCAGGGTCTCGGTGGTCGTGGTGATGCTGATGTCGGACACGCCCGGCACACGGGTGAGCGCGGTCTCGATCTTGCGGGCGCAACTTCCGCAATCCATGCCTTCAACGCGGTAACGCAAACGGTCGGTCATTGCCAAAAATCCGATTCGGTCCTATTTGCCGGCAGGCTACAACCTCTAGCGGTTAGAGGTTCAAGAGGTTTCTTCGATGGATCTGGCGATTGGCGACCTTTCGCGGCGGACTGGGGTGAAGATCCCGACGATTCGGTACTACGAGCAGATCGGCCTCCTCCCTTCGCCGGTCAGAACCGAAGGCCAGCAGCGGCGCTACGGCCCAGCCGAGGTGCGCCGCCTCAACTTCATCCGCCACGCCCGCGAACTCGGGTTCGAGGTTGATGCCATACGGCAACTTCTGGGCTTGGCGGATGATCCTACCCGGTGCTGCGGCGAGGCCCATGAGATCACAAGGGCCCATCTCAATGAGGTGAACGACAAGATCGCCCGCCTGACCGCCCTGCGCGACGAGCTTGAGACCATGGTCGCCTGTGACAATCGGCTGGTTTCCGAGTGCCGGATCATTGAGGTTCTGGCCGATCATGGTCAGTGCGAACACAGCAAGCACTGACCTTTCGTTGATCCTGTGTGGAAGCGGGGCGACGATGGCTGGCAGATTTCGCCATCAATGGATGGGTGAAGTCCTTGGGTCGGGCGCGGATCGCGGGTTGCGCTTTCGGCAAGGAACGCCCGGCTGGCGTCCGAGCCTGCGTTACCACAACCGCCTAAGGCAGCCTGCCGCAGGCGATCTGAAGGACCGCCAATGTCATGCTCCGACAACATCTTGGTTGCGGTTGAACGCTGGGCAGCCTCGACGCCGCGGAGACTGCTTCACAGGGTTTTGGGCGTCAGCATTGTCTGCGTCTTCTCCCTCGCCGCCAGCCCTGGCGGCGCGGCATCGAAGGCTGAGGAAGAAGCCCTCGCCAGTCTATTCCTTCGAACATGCTTGCGGTACATCGACGACGTTTCGCAACTGCCACCTCTCCTTGCGTCCGAGGGGGGAAGGCGCGTCGAGAGTCCCGCCGAGAGCGCAGACAGCAAGCAAGGGCCGTCCGAGGTTGAAACCTGGGTCCTGAGCACCGGCGGGCTTCCGACCCTTGTCCATCTCAAGCGAGGGATCCGGGATGGCCGGCGGTTCGCCCTGTGCTTTGCAAGGCGGGAGAACACGGACGTGTTTGATATCTCCGTCGACACCATCACCCGATCAGTTCCGGTCCGTCCAATCCGGCCGTCCAAGGAGGCCTTCACCATGCGCGCATCGTTCATGGTCGAGCGGAGCGGTCCTCTCCTGGTCGAGGTTTCGGCGGCCCAAGGACCGCTTGTCCGCTTTACGATGATTTCCGCGACGAAACTGCTTGGAACCACTCCGTGACAACCATGCCAAATGTCCAACAATCCAGTTGCCTCTGGGGATGTGGATAGGTCCTGGGTTCACCGTGGTCGCATGCCCCAAGCCAAGCATCGATCAAGAAATTGTTCCTCGGGGAAAGGCCGTCATGGACATTATGTTATGTGAAGTGGTACTGGCAACAGGATTGCTGACGAGGTTCCTGGGTTCAGTTCGATGCTGGATCATGGACCACGCCAAAGTGTGCGTTTCCTTCACGTCATGTTGGCCAAGGCTCGCTGGGCCGATGGTTGCCTGAAAGACAATCACATCGACTGCTGCGCTCTCCATCTCCTGTCCTGATGTCAAAGATCGACTACCGCCGAAATGCTCTCCGCATTCTGTTCATCCTGGTGAAGGGTAGCCGACCAGCCCCTGGCGAGGCAGTTGATGGCTTCGATCATGTGTTTCGCGGCGAGACCAAGGTCCAGGCGCTCGATTTTTGGGTACGCTATCCCGACTACTTGGCCGACGAACTGATCTCCCTCTATGAGCGGACAGGCCTCGTCGAGCATCTCACGGCCGCGGAGCAAATCTTTGCCGATGAGGAGCCAGATCTGCGTCGGGTGCCCATGTTGCGTCTGTACTTCGGCGCCTATGAGCCGCTCGACACGGTGCTGGGTTATCTGAAAAGCAGGGGTCTGATCCTCCCCAGGTCGCGCTCCATGGAAACAGGCAAGGACGAGCATGACTTTCTGGTGAGTGAGAAAGCTCGCGAGCTTATCCGGCAAATGGTGTCCGAGGTGCAGGAGCTTGCCTGGTACGATCAGCGGGTTGACCTTGTCCTTAAAGTCTCCGACGGCCGGGGCGGCTACGCCCTCAAGAAGCGGCAGCACGAACAAAAAGAATATCACGACGCGGCCCATGGGGATCTCATCCCAACAACGGCCGAGCGGGTCAGGCGGCGTCTCGCCGACCTGCTCGGGAGAGGTGGTTAATGGCAGACGAAGCACGCCGCATCGACGCCGGAACGCTGCTGGCGGAGATCGCAACGAAATCTGGCCGCCCGGCCGAGGACGTCCGGGCGGCCCTGACCCGGCATGGTGTGTTCTTCCGGCCGTCCCTTGCCGTTCCGAAACGCCTCTGCATCCGTTCGCTCCGGTTCACCGGGATCAAGCAGGGCGAGAAGGCGGCCGGGCCCATCGATTTTACCTGGAATGACCTCGGTCCGGGCCTTTGGGCCATCACGAGCGGACGGAACCTGCGGGGCAAATCGACCGTGCTGGGCATCATTCGCTGGTGCCTCAATGGCCGGCGGGGCGACGCCGTCCCGGGCGAGATGAAGGAATGGTTCCATACTGTCGAGTTGGGCTTCACGCTCGATGATCAGGAATATGAAGTCGAGATCGCCGATGCGGTCGCGGGGACGGGCACCCTATGGCGGGTTGATGGAAGCACGAAGCGGAGCTTGGCCTCCTTTGCGTCCGAGGACGAGTTCGAGAGCACGATGTCGGACTTCTTCATGGGACAGCTTGGGCTCCAGCCTATTGTCTCTCACGTGGTGCAAGGGGATCGCAGCATCGATCAGCCCCATGATTGGGTATGGTTGTCCGGAGCCCTCGTGATCGAGCCAAACCCGACGGTTCTGTTCGGCGCGGTCGCGACCGGCGGGTTGGCGACCCGAATGATGCAGATGTATCTCGGCGTGCCTTGGACAAATGCAAACAACGATATCGTCGCCGCACAGGGCCGGTTGCAAAACGAGGCACGGCAGACCTCAGCCGCCTTTGACCGGACGCGCGAGCGCCGGCAGGCGAGGATCAAGGAGCTGGACGCGGAGATTACGGATCTTCAAAGCAAGCTCAAGGCCCTGCCGTTGGAGGACGATCAGCGAGCCGAATTGCGTCGGGAAAGCGCCAAGTTCGCGGAAGCTGAGAAGCGCCGCCGTTCCGCGCTCATGCTTCTGGGCAGCATTGAGGCCGATCTTGAAAGCGCCAAGGATGCTCATGCACGGGCTCGGCGGGACCTGCAGGACTTCAAGGACAGCCGGGCTGCAAATTACGTGTTTCGCTCGTTGGAGCCGGTTTGCTGCCCACGATGTGACGAAGTTTTCGATGAGGTCCGGCGGGCGGAAACCCGCAATGACCATGTCTGTTTGGTTTGCGGCACGCCCGAGGAGCCGGAAGCGGATCCGGGGACCCTTGAGGAGAGCCTCAGGGAGGCGGTAGCGGATGCCGAACTTGAACTCGCTCGCCAACGCCAACGGCAGGAGGCGCTGACGAAAACAATTGCGGATGCCGGCGAAGCGATGGACGACGCCGAGGCAGCCTGTCGCGTCATCCAAGCTCGCCTCGCCGCCCCATCCGGGCGCCGGGACGTCGAGATCGACATCCTCCGGAAGCAGGCGCAGCGGGAGGAACTGGCCAAGGAGGACGCCGCAGCGCCATCGCCGAATGGTGACCTGGGCGTGCTTAAGGCCGCCGAGGAAGTGACCAAGGAAGCATACCGGCCTTTGCAGGACGATCTCCTTTCGGAGGTTTCCGAGTTGATCCAGGATTACGCGGTGCGCTTCGGGGTCGAAAGCCTGGAAAGCGTGAAGCTGCTCGGCAACACGAACCTGAGGTTGCACAAGGGCGGGCCGCCCGTCTACTTCGGCAAGCAGACGGCTGGGGAAAGGGTCCGTTTGAAGGTTGCTGCGACTCTTGCCATCATGAAAGTGGCGCAGACGCGGGGACTGGGCCGTCATCCAGGACTCCTCCTGATCGACTCCCCGGGAGCGAATGAGATGGTGCCTCAGGACTTCGACCGTCTGATCTCAGGCTTGGCCGAACTCAGCGGCGAGATTCCCCACCTCCAAGTCTTGGTCGCCGCGGTGAACAGCGAAACCATCCAAAACCATGTGCCACCAGAACGGCGCCGGAGCGCCGCGGGCGATGAATACCTCTGGTAGCCGGATGAGCCGTCTTGACCAGGCAATGACGGTCGCGCTGCAAGCAGGACGAACGCCGTCATCCTCCGTTTTCGGTGGCCTGTCCGCCGTTCTGGCCGAGGTTGAGGTGGTTGCCCAATCGCCGTTCGCGGCCGAGTTTGTGACGCTTGTCATGGACGAGGCGGATGCGGTGGATGATGCCGCGCCTGAGTTTGTCACAGGAGTTATCGAGCGGCTTCAAAATGATTTCGCCATCAGCTCCATCGTTGACATACTGGCGGACCGACCGCCCTTGCCGCCCATCTTTGAGCAACGTTGCTTCAGGACTTGGCTCAGGTTGGCCTCCTCACGGGAGGCGGCGGTAAGTGTCAGGACAGCCGCCTTGCGGGGCGCGCTCCTCATGAAGAGGGGGAGCCAACGGCGTGCCCTGGAACTCGCCGGCAGGGTGGCGGCCAGCGATCTCGACGATGATCCCCATTACCTTGCCCATGCCGCCCGGATCGGTGGACTTCTCCACTCTGAAACCCCGAATGGCGGGATCGTCGAATTCTTGGAGGCTCTCCGGGACATCGATGGCGCGGCAGACGAGGCCGCGTTCGAACTGGGATTGAATGAGGTTGCCGCGGCGTTCAACGGCAGCGGCACGGACGAGATCCGCGGCCACTTCGATGCGGCACGGTCGTGGTTTGAGATCTCATCCGCCAAGCGGGAGTCCCGCTCCGACGCAAAGGTCCTGTCGCTTGCCATTGGCGTGTTAAGCGACTTCCACGATGATCGCCCTGTTGCCTCACCCGAGCGTCTGGACGAACTCAGCCGTGAGGCGTTCGCCTATTCGGCCTATGCTGGCTATCAGGCCGACTTTCTCCAGGGCCTGAAGGCAGCCCAAGTGGCGGCCTGGGCTTCGTTGTCGTTTCGCCTTCACACGGTCGTTGAAAGCCTAGCCCAACCGGGGTGGCTGGACGCGGCGCAGGTCATCGAAAGCGAGTTGCTCACCGTGTACACGGCAAGCAGAACGATCTTTCGGAAAGGGAGCGACGGCGGGGTTGAACGCATCGTCAGACCACGGATCGAGCAGGAAATCTCCAAGAACCGGTCTCAGCTCTTTGTTCTCAGGGAATGGCTCAGGACCAAAGGGATGACTGAACTTGGTCCCGCGGCCGCCGGACTGTTGGAGAGGGCAGAGGCTGCGTTGATCGGAGACGTCACACCGGACCCTAAGATGGCGGCGACCGTGAGCCCCACGGTCGCCGCCATCTTAGGATCGGGCGATCTGGACTATGAAGCCCAGCAGAGGATCGTCCAAGAGGTTGTCGCGGCATCGGCCTCTCTGGAACGGAGGCAAATATCGCCTCCAATGGCCGAGGCCCTCCACCGGATTGATCAAGCCTTCCAGGAAATTCCGGAATTCAGGTCAAACCCGGAGGTGCGAGCCCTCGTGCTCTCCGTCGTTTGGAAGACCCTGCTATTTCTGGAGGGGCGGCTTGACCCAACCATCGGGGTCGACCCGACCGTGAAGTACCTGTTCCTTCTCCCCGACCAACCCGATCCGCTGGAGAAGGAGCTCCAAGCGGATTTCATGAGGTTTATGCGGACGGCGAAGTTTGGCACGGTCGATGAATGGCGTGGCATCGGTGGCGGGCGTGCCGACGTCGTGCACCAGCTGAACGGGGTTAGGTTCGTGACAGAGGTGAAGCGGGAGCTAGAGGATGCCTCTTTCCCCAATCTCCTGAGGTCCTATGGTGACCAGACCGCGCTTTACCAAACGACCAACATACCCGTCGGCATCCTGCTCGTCCTCGACCTGACAACCCGGGATGGCAAGCCAGACCACTTCAAGCAGCTCTACAAACCGATTGTCGGGGACCTCTTCAATGACGGCACCACCCGCGGGGTGCTCGTCGTCAAAGTCCCGGCCAGAAAGATCACGCCAAGCGGTGCGACTGAGAAAGCGAAAAAGCTCAAGACGGGGAAGGGGGCTACAACGAAGCAGAACCGAAGCGGGAGCACTCGGAAAGGGAGCAAAGCAGCTCCGCGCTAAGCCGGGCAATGGGATCTTGGGCTCACCCGGCCGACTTCCGGGAAGACTTGCCACAGTCCCTGGAGGGGAAACGAGGAGGAGACGCAACAAGCCAGTCACGATCCCCGATAAGAGAACGGCGCACCTCAGGGCGCGCCGTTGCAGTTCCAATTCCGGTCCAGCCGCTTTTCCCTCGTGCGCTGTCCATTCGCACGGGCAACGCCGTTAACCTTGGGCTCCTGTGCGGCTTTGCGGATCTAAGTCCTTGTGCCACAATAATAAAGGAGGAGAGCCCATTTGGTGGAAAGTTTCGCAATATTTGCTGGTCGATTTCTCATTTATTGCGTGACTGTCCATAATGGGATAGGATCAGACGTCCAGGTTCGCCACCGACAGGGCGTTCTCCTGGATGAACTCGCGGCGGGGCTCCACCACGTCGCCCATGAGCTTGACGAAGAGGTCGTCGGCGTCCGTGGTGTCCTTCACCTTCACCTGCAGCAGCGAGCGCACGTCGCGGTCCAGCGTCGTCTCCCAGAGCTGCTGAGCGGTCATCTCGCCGAGGCCCTTGTAGCGCTGGAGCTGCAGGCCCTTGCGACCGGCGGAGAGAACCGACTGGAACAGCGAGAGCGGACCGTCGATCTGCATCTCGTCGTTCTTGCGCACGAGCTTTGCAGGCTTCGCGTACACGTCCTGTAGGGAGGTGGCGCGCTCGTCGAGCTTCTTGGCCTCTTGGCTGGCGATTAGCGCCTGGTCGAGAACGGCTGTCTGCGTCACGCCTCGCATGGTGCGTGAGAAGACATAGCCTCCGTCGCGAACCTCGCCGGTCCAGCCGCGCTCGAGTTCCTCCGAGATCGCATCGAGCCGCCGGGCGATGTAAGCCGCCTTGGCAGGGCCTTGCTGCGGGTCCTCGGCGACATCGGGACGAAGGGCGCCGGCAATCGCTGCCTGCTCCACGATCTTGCGGTCGTATCGGGTGTGCAGGCTATTAAGGACTTGGCGCACGAGACGCGACTCATCGATCAGGCCTTTGAGCTGATCGCCCTGGAACGACACGCCGGTTTCGAGCTGCAACGAGGCGTTCTCGATGCCTTCGCCGATGAGGTAATCTTCCAGCGCGCGCTCGTCCTTCAGATAGATCGAGGACTTGCCGCGGGTCGCCTTGTAGAGCGGCGGCTGCGCGATGTAGAGGTGCCCGCGCTCGATCAGCTCCGGCATCTGCCGGAAGAAGAAGGTGAGGAGCAGGGTGCGGATGTGCGAGCCGTCCACGTCCGCGTCCGTCATGATGATGATGCGGTGGTAGCGCAGCTTGTCGAGGTTGAATTCCTCGCGACCGATGCCGGTGCCGAGCGCGGTGATCAGCGTGCCGATCTCCTGGCTGCCCAGCATCTTGTCGAAACGCGCGCGCTCCACGTTGAGGATTTTTCCGCGCAATGGGAGCACGGCCTGGAAGGAGCGGTCGCGGCCCTGCTTGGCGGAGCCGCCGGCCGAGTCGCCCTCGACGAGGAGGATTTCGCACTTCGACGGATCGCGCTCCTGGCAGTCGGCAAGCTTGCCGGGCAGCGACGCAATGTCGAGGGCGCCCTTGCGGCGGGTAAGCTCGCGCGCCTTGCGAGCGGCCTCGCGGGCGGCAGCGGCTTCCACCACCTTGCCGATAAGGGTGCGGGCTTCCTGCGGATGCTCTTCGAGCCAGTTGTTCAGAGCCTCGTTGACCACGTTCTCGACGGCGGGGCGCACCTCGGACGAGACGAGCTTGTCCTTCGTCTGCGACGAGAATTTCGGGTCCGGCACTTTCACGGACACGACGGCGGTCAGGCCCTCGCGGCAATCGTCGCCGGTGAGCGAAACCTTTTCCTTCTTCGTCATGCCGGAGGATTCCGCATAGCCGTTCACCTGGCGGGTGAGCGCTGCGCGGAAGCCCGCCAGGTGCGTGCCGCCATCCCGCTGCGGGATGTTGTTGGTGAAGCAGAGCACGTTCTCGTGGTACGAGTCGTTCCACCAGAGCGCCACCTCGACGCCGATGCCGTCCTTCTCGGAGCGGATCATGATCGGCTGCTGGATCAGCGGGGTCTTGGCGCGGTCGAGATAGCGCACGAAGGCCTCGACGCCACCCTCATACATCAGCTCCTCGCGCTTATGCTCCGCATGGCGCTTGTCGGTCAGGATGATGCGCACGCCCGAATTCAGGAACGCCAGTTCGCGCAGACGATGCTCCAGGGTGTTGTAATCGTACTCCACCATGGTGAAGGTTTCCGTGGAGGCTAGGAAGGTCACTTCCGTGCCGCGCTTGCCTTCAGCATCACCGACGACCGCGAGAGGCGCGACCGCATTGCCGTGCTTGAACTCGATCTCGTGCGCCTTGCCGTTACGGTAGATGCGCAGCTTGAGCCAGCTCGAGAGCGCGTTCACCACCGAGACGCCCACGCCGTGCAGGCCGCCGGAGACTTTGTAGGAGTTCTGGTCGAACTTACCGCCGGCATGCAGCTGGGTCATGATGACCTCGGCGGCCGAGATGCCTTCGCCCTTGTGGATGTCGGTGGGGATGCCGCGGCCGTTGTCGGTGACGGTCACCGAGCCGTCGGCGTTGAGCGTGACAGTAACTTCCGTAGCGTGACCGGCGAGCGCCTCGTCGATGGCGTTATCCACCACCTCGTAGACCATGTGGTGGAGGCCCGAGCCGTCGTCGGTATCGCCGATATACATGCCAGGCCGCTTGCGCACCGCATCAAGGCCCTTGAGCACCTTGATCGATTCCGCGCCATAGGCGTCAGCATTCACGTTGATAGCAGGTTCGGCCATTTGGGATCCTTCGGAGCGCAGCAAAGGGGGTGAGGCGTGCGCTCGAGTTTTGATTCGTCAGATCAGTTATTTAGGGACGAATGGTTGAAATTTCACCCCCACGCGCCTACGCGCGCGTGAAAAGGGCCAAAAAATCCACGAAAAACCACCGAATGAGGAGATTCCTGAGGAGATCTTAGCCTCAGGCGCTGATGGCTGCTCAGCGCGCCGCAACGGCAGCCGCGGCTCCTGCCATGACCGTGCCGGTGGTGCGGTTGAGAATTCGGACCGCCCGTGGGCTGGTGAAGAGCCGGCGAGCGCGGGCGGCGAGAGCGATGTAGCCGGCAAAGACCACGCCGAGCACCGTCAGGGTTGCCAGGACGAGTTCGGTGAAACCCAGAAGCGTGATCCGGGTGAGATCCAGGAAGGTGGGCAGGAGCGCCAGGTAGAACACCATCACCTTCGGGTTGCCCATGGTCACGGCGAGACCGGCCATGAACAGCTTGGCCGGGTGCTCCGCCTTCACGTTCGCCTCGACCTCCTGGCGTGCCGCAGGGGCCGTCCAGAGCTTGTAGGCGATATACAGGAGATAAGCGGCGCCCAAGTATTTGATGATCAGGAACACCCCGTGGAAGGTCTGCGCGAGGGCGGCCAGCCCCAGAATGGCGAAAGACAACCAGACCACGTCGCCCAAAGCGACGCCGATGCTGAACGCCACCGCACCTTTGGGACCGCGCCCCAGCACCCGCGCCACGATGGCGGCGATGCCCGGCCCCGGCGAGGCCGCGGCGATGAACAGGGCTGAGGAGAAGAGCAGAAGGCCTGCGAGATCCATGGGGCTCACCCGAAGACAGGAGCGTCGTTGCCGCTCAGCATAGAACGATCGGCCTTGAGGCGCTATTCAGCTCTTGTGATGGGTTCGATCACGCCGGGGGAGACCTGCAGCACGTCGGCACGGCCCTGAAGCTCCGCGAAGAGGCTTGGATCCGCTCCCGTCATCCAAACCTGACCGCCCAAAGATTCCAGCGCCGCGAAGAGGCCGGCCCGGCGGCGGGGATCGAGATGGGCCGCCACCTCGTCCAGGAGCACGAAAGGCGCGATGCCGCTCATGCTGGCCACCAGCTGCGCATGGGCAAGCACGAGGCCGATGAGCAGCGCCTTCTGCTCGCCCGTCGAGGCCGTGTTGGCCGGAATGTCCTTGGGGCCGTGGCGCACGAGCAGGTCGGAGGCCTGAGGCCCCACGAGGGTGCGCCCGGCGGCCCGATCGCGGGAGCGGTACTCGCGCAAGGTGGCGCGGTAGCGGTCCTCGGCATCGACTGCCGGCAGGGTGGCCACCAGGGTGTCGAGTTCGCCTTCCAGACCCATCGTGGCAAAGGGGAAGGGGGAGTCCTCCGCGCGGGTCTCCAGGATGAGGGCCGCGAGACGCTCGACGGTCTCCCGACGGGCGGCCGCGACCGCGATGGCGAGTTCCGCCACCTCGCGCTCCAGGGCGTCAAGCCAGAGGCGGTCGTCGGGGTTCTCCTCCAGCACGCGGTTGCGCGAGCGCAGCGCCCGCTCAAGGGCATTCACCCGGGTGCCATGCTCCGCGTCGACCGCGAGCACGAGCCGGTCGAGGAAGCGGCGGCGGTCGCCGGCCGGTCCGCGGAACAGGGCGTCGAGATCGGGGGTCAGCCAGACGATCCGCAGGTACTCGGCAAAGGCGGTCGGCGAGGAAGCCGGCATCCCGTCGATGCGGCATATGCGCGAGGCGCGTGCCGTCTCGCTCTGCGGCTCCAGGCCGGTGCCGAGCCGGTGCTCGCCGTAAGGCGCATCGAGGGTAACAGACACCGCGAAGGAGCCTGGCCCTTCGTTGCGCGCCATTTCGGCGAGTTCCGCGCGCCTCAGGCCCCGTCCCGGCATGAAGAGCGAGATCGCCTCCAGCACGTTGGTCTTGCCCGCGCCGTTCTCGCCCACCAGCGCCACCAGCGGGCGCGAGACGGTAAGGTCCAGGCTCGCATAGGTGCGGAAATCCTGGAGGATCAGACGGGCGATTCGGGAAGCGGCAACGGGGGCGGAGGACATGCGCCCCCTTCATTCAGGAGCGGGCGCGAAAGATCAAGCTTTGGCGTCTATACAAGCGTCATCCCAGGGCCGCGCAGCGGAACCCGGGATCGTGCTCCGGACGAAGCGCTTGAACCTCGACTGTCATTCCCGTGAAGGCGGGGATCCATAATAGCTGGCGGCTCTTCATTCTGCGATGCTGGTGTATATGGATTCCAGGCTCCGCTGCGCGGCCCCGGAATGACAGTGCTTTGTTCTGAACACGATCCCGGATCGCCTCCGGCGTCCGGGATGACATGTGTCAGGTTACTTACACCCGCATCGGCATCAGGACGTAGAGCGCAGCCGCGCCGTCGCGGTCCTGGATGATCGTGGGGGAGCCGGGATCGGCGAGCTTGAACACGGCGGTGTCACCGTCGAGCTGGGACGCGATGTCGAGGAGATAGCGGGCGTTGAAGCCGATATCGATCGACGCCGCATCGTAATCGACCTCGAGCTCTTCCGTCGCGCTGCCCGAATCCGGGTTGTTGACGGTGAGCGTCAGGCGCCCGTCACCGAGTGCAAGCTTCACGGCGCGGCCGCGCTCCGACGAGATGGTGGAGACGCGATCCACCGCCTTCGAGAAATCGGCGCGCTCGACCACGAGAACCTTGTCGTTCCCGGCCGGTATGACGCGCTGGTAGTCCGGGAAGGTGCCGTCGATGAGCTTGGAGGTCAGCACCACGCCGTCAAAAGTCAGCCGCACCTTGGCGGAGGACAGCTCGATGGTGATGTTTTCCGAACCGTCCTCGACGAGCTTGACGATCTCGGCCACGGCCTTGCGCGGAATGATGACGCCGGGCATGCCCTCGGAGCCGTTCGGCGCCGGGATCTCGACGCGGGCAAGGCGGTGGCCGTCAGTGGCGACGGCGCGCATGACAATGGTGCCGCCCGCATCCAGCGTGTGGAGATAGATGCCGTTGAGGTAGTAGCGCGTCTCTTCCGTCGAGATCGCGAACTGTGTCTTCTCAATCAGGCGCTTGAGGTCGGCGGCCGCGAGCGTGAAGCGGTGCGGCAGGTCGCCGGCGGCGAGATCCGGGAAGTCGCTTTCCGGCAGGGCCTGCAGCATGAAGCGCGAGCGGCCGGAGCGGATCTGCATCTGGCCCATATCGGGCGTCATCTCGAGGGAGACCTGCGCCCCATCCGGGAGCTTTCGCACGATGTCGTAGATCATGTAGGCCGGGACGGTGGTGGAGCCGGCCTCCGTGATGTCGGCCGGAATCGTCTCGGTCACCTCGATATCGAGGTCCGTAGCCTTGAGGCGCAAGGAGCCCTCTCCCGCCCGCAGCAGGATGTTGGAGAGGATCGGAATGGTGTTGCGGCGCTCGACGACGCGGTGCACATGCCCCAGCGCCTTCAGCAGAGCGGCGCGCTCAACGGTAACTCTCATAACCTTCGACACCCGGTTTCGGTGAAATTCTTGGCTCATGCCCGCCCAAGGTCAGCCTCGAGCGGGGCAAGCAGGGCAGCAAGATTGGCTTTTGTCGGCGGAGAAAGCAAGGCCGGGGCCGTTCTGGCCCCGACGCCGGGGCAGACCCGGCCTCGATTGCTTTACTCCTGCAGCATCCTCTTGAGGAGTTCGACCTCATCGGAGAGCGCGTGGTCCTCGCCCAGAGCCTTCTCGATCTTGCGCACGGCGTGGAGCACCGTGGTGTGGTCGCGCCCGCCGAAGCGGCGGCCGATCTCGGGCAGGGAGCGTAACGTCAGCACCTTGGACAGGTACATGGCGATCTGGCGCGGTTTCACCACGGCGGCGGTGCGGCGCTCCGAAAGGATGTCGGAGCGGGAGACGTTGTAGCGCGAGGCCACCAGCTTCTGGATATCCTCGATCTTGACCCGCTTGGGCTCCCGGTTGCGCACGAGGTCGCGGATCGCGGTCTCTGCCGTCTCCAGGGTGATGGCGGAGTTCGTGAGCGTCGCGTGCGCCAGCAGGCGATTCACGGCGCCTTCAAGGTCGCGGCCATTGGCCGTGATGGAGCGGGCCACGAAAGCGATCACGTTCGGCCCCACCTCGAAGGTGGGATGGATCGTCTTCAGGGCCTCGATGCGGGTGGTGAGGATCGAGGTGCGCAGGGCCTCGTCGAGGGCGCTGACCTCGACCACGAGGCCGCCAGCGAGACGTGAGCGCACGCGCTCGTCAAGATTCTCCAGATCCGCCGGCGGACGGTCGGCCGCAATCACGATCTGGCGGCCCGCATCGATGAGGGCATTCAGGGTGTGGCCGAATTCCTGCTGGATCTGCTTGCCCTGAATGAACTGCACGTCGTCGATGATGAGCAGGTCGATCCCGCGCAGGCGCTCCTTGAAGGCGAGCGATGTCTGCGCCTTCAGGGAAGCGACGAAGCCGTACATGAAACGGTCGGCCGTGAGATAGATCACCCGGCGGCCTTGGGCGCGCACCGCATGGCCGATGGCATGCAGAAGATGTGTCTTGCCGAGGCCCACGCCCGCATGAAGGTAGAGCGGGTTGTAGATGGCCTGACCATTCTGTGCGTGAGCGACCCGATCCGCCGCCGCATGGGCAAGCGCATTGGAGCGGCCGACGATGAAGCTCTCGAAGGTGAGGCGGGGATCGAGCGGAGCGCCGCCGAGTTCGCCGCCCTCGCCACGCTCCTCATGGGAGGAAGGTGTAGAAGGAGTCTTGATCTCATGACTCATGCTCGGCATGGCCATGGACGGAGCAGAAGCCGGACGCGGCGCTTCACTCACCCGGCGCTGGGCTGCAGGATCACGCCCCATGGTGCTGCGCACGCCGATGGAGACCCGCTCCACATCACCGGCTTCAGAGCGGTAGACGGCCAGCACGCGATCAGCGTAGTGGGATTCAATCCAGCTCTTCAGGAAGCGCGTGGGGACGGTCAGATAAGCGCAGCCCTCGATCACCGAGTCCAGTTCCAGGCGCCCAAACCAGCTGGCGAAGATATCCTCGCCCAGTTCGGCCCTGAGACGGCGTTTAACCCGCGCCCAAACTTCAGACGCCGATTGCTCGCCCGGAACATCCATGCCGTTCTCGTTCGGAGCGGCAAAGGTGCGATGGTCTTCGCTGCGATACATCAATGTCCCTCCACGAGGCTTCCCCCTGTTAAGGCTGGAAAACCCCCACGCATGTCCCGTTCTGAACACCAAGGCACAGATGCCTCACAGGTTATTCAGAACGTGGCGCCCCCAATTGTACTAAAGATTATTTGTTCGGTTTTAAGTGGAGACGATCGTCGTCTGTCATCCCCTTGGTCTTCACTCAAGGTCTGGCAAGTTTACCTCGCAATAAAGGACGAGTCTGCGCTTGCTTCGTGAGAGAGTGAAACAACAGCTTATCCCCGCGCATGGTGTCTTTAGTTCAGGCTTTGAGTGATTGACTTAACGGCGAGCCGTTGAAGCAAATTGACCTTACACAGGGTGCGGGAGGGCGTGCAATACGGCTGAGTCGAGTCTCAAGTGCCCGGGAGCATCCGATTGCGTTCACAGCCTCGTCCACAGGTTTTGAATCTGGGCTGTAAAGTGCTGACTCTTCAACTGATTCACTGTGTCATCACAGCCTGTGCGCAGGCCCGAAAAAAGAGTTTTTGCGCAACCTTGATTCAGAACCGATTCGCTCCGAATCGAGGGTGATTCTGATGCTTCGCGATGCTTTGCCTGCTAAGCTGTTGAATGCGCTTCATCTTTTATGTGCATTTTGAATCTGGGCTGTTGAGCTTCCACCCTGTCATGCGGGGATAAAGTCAAGCTGCCATGTGGATAAAATTCAGGCGTAGAATCCGGCTCCGAGCACGAAAAAACCCGGCCTTCCGGCCGGGTTTGATCCGTGATGAAAAGACAGCTGTGAGGGCTGCTTTTTAGGCGCTCAGCGTCTTGATGCGGCTCGCGAGGCGCGAGACCTTCCGCGACGCGGTGTTCTTGTGCACGATGCCCTTCTGGGCCGCGCGCATCATCTCCGGCTCGGCGGCGCGCAGAGCGGCTGCGGCCTCGGTCTGGTTGCCGGACGCGATGGCCTCTTCAACCTTGCGGACGAAGGTCCGCATGCGGCTGCGACGCGACTTGTTGATCGCGGTGCGCTTCGCGATCTTGCGGGTCATCTTCTTGGCGGACACGGTGTTGGCCATGGCCCATCCTCGTTCTTTTTAAAATCCCGATGGCCAAGCTCAAGCCCATGGGAGAGCTCCGGCAGCGATCGGTTGATTGCATGGAAACCGAAGAGCCCGCGGGACGCGCGGGCTCATGTGAGGCGGCTTATAGACGTGATGCTCGCGAACGTCAACGTCCGCAGGCCTTTGCGCGTCAAAAAAGCGCCAGAAGGCCCTGACGCCAGGGATTGGCGGGGTCGAGCAGGAGCCTCAGGGCCATGAGGCTCGACACCACCACCAGGAGCGGACGGATGAGCCGGGAGCCCAGCCTCATGGCAAGCCGCGACCCTACCTGAGCGCCCAGGAGCGAGGCTCCGGCCATGACGATCCCTAAGGGCCACACCACCGCGCCTGTTGCCGCATAGAGAAGAAGGCTGCCGAAATTGCTCGCGAAATTGACGAGCTTCGTATGGGCGGTGGCCTTGACCACCCCGTAGCCGAGCAGCGTCACGAAGGCGAGCATATAGAAGGAGCCGGCGCCCGGCCCGAAGATGCCGTCATAGAACCCGATGGCCACGGGCGCGGTGAGGCCGAAGGCGAGAGCCGTCATGCGGGCATGGGCATCCTCGTCCTTCATCTTGCGCGAGAGGGCAAAGTAGATCGCCATGGCAATCAGCATGACCGGGATCAGGACCTCGAGCACGGCACGCGGCAGGAACTGCACGCACAAGGCCCCGGCCACGCTGCTCACGAACGCCACCAGGGTGAAGCCCCAGGCCTTCCTCCACTCGATCAGGCCTTTGCGGCCGAAGGTGTAGGTGGCGGAGGCGGCTGCCACCGAGCCCTGCACCTTGTTGGTGGCGATCGCCTGCGCCGGATCGAGGCCGGCGAGCAGAAGAGCCGGCACGGTGAGAAGCCCGCCGCCGCCCGCGATGGAGTCCACGAAGCCTGCCAGAAAAGAGATCGCGGCGAGCGCCGCGATCATGTCGAAGCCGAGGTCGAACACGGTTAACCGTTCTTGAACTCGGGTGCGCGCTTGCCGACGAAGGCCGCCATGCCTTCCTTCTGGTCGGCGGTGGCGAACATGGCGTGGAACAGGCGCCGCTCGAAGCGGATGCCCTCGGACAGCGACACCTCGTCGGCCCGGTTGATGGTCTCCTTGGTCATCATGGTGATCGGCAGCGACATACCGGCGATAGTGTCGGCCGTCTTCATCGCTTCGGTGAGGAGATCGGCCGCCGGCACCACGCGGGCAACAAGCCCCGAGCGCTCGGCTTCCTCGGCGCCCATCATCCGGCCCGTCAGGCACATCTCCATGGCCTTGGCCCGGCCGATGAGGCGCGTCAGGCGCTGGGTGCCGCCCATGCCGGGCATCACGCCGAGCTTGATCTCCGGCTGGCCGAACCTGGCGTTGTCCGCCGCGATGATGAAGTCGCACATCATGGCGAACTCGCAGCCGCCGCCGAGCGCAAAGCCCGCCACTGCGGCAATCATGGGCTTGCGCCGTCCCGACACCTTCTCCCAGCCGGAGAAGAAGTCGGCCATGTAGGTGTGCGGATAATTGAGTTCCGCCATCTCCTTGATGTCGGCGCCGGCCGCAAAAGCCTTCTCCGAGCCGGTGATGACGATGCAGCCGATATTCGGGTCCGCCTCGAAGGCATCGAGCGCCTGGTTGACCTCGCCCAGGAGCGTGGAATTGAGGGCGTTCAGGGCCTGCGGCCGGTTGAGGGTGATCAGCCCCACCTTGCCGCGCGTCTCTGTGAGAATCGTCTCAAAAGCCATGTGACATCTCCTGCTCGATGATGGGACACCGGTAGGCGAGGGCGCATGACCCGGCAAGTGAAAATCCGGGAGCTCTGTTTATAAGATCAGGAGCGCTTCTGGCATTCCGGGCAGTAGAAGGTGGAGCGACCGGATTGCACGAGCCGGCTGACCGTGCCGGTGCAGTCGGGCGTGACACAGGGCTCGTTCTCCCGGTCGTAGACGCGGAAGGAATGCTGGAAATAGCCCAGCGAGCCGTCCACCTGCGCATGGTCGCGGAGGGTGGAGCCCCCGGCCTCCACCGCCTCGGCCAACACGTCGCGGATCACATCGGCAAGCTGGCGCGCCTTGTCGGTCGGCTCGCCCTTCTTGGTCACGAGCGAGCCTGCCGGAGCCTCCGGATGGAGGCCGGTGCGGAACAGGGCTTCGCATACATAGATGTTGCCGAGGCCCGCGATCAGGCGCTGGTCGAGGAGGGCGGCCTTCAGAGGCGTTCGCTTGCCCGCGAACAGCCGGGCGATGGTCTCGCCCGAGAGCTCGTTGCCGAGGGGCTCGATGCCCATGCCGGCAAAATGCTTCGAGGTCTCGATCTCCTGCCGGGGCACCAGATCCATGAAGCCGAAGCGGCGGGCGTCATTATAAGTGACGGTGGCGCCGTTGGAGAGCCCGAACACCACATGGTCGTGGGCGCCGAGGCCCCCGTGCTCGTGATGGAACTCCCCCGGCATCCGGGTGGCGCCATCCTTCGTCACGAGGAAGCGGCCGGACATGCCCAGATGCATGACCAGCACCTCGCCGGAGGAGAGATCGGCCAGGAGATACTTGGCCCGGCGGCCGAGCGCCTTGATCTCCTGCCCCTCCAGGCGCTCCCTAAACCGCTCGGGAAAGGGGAAGCGCAGGTCGGGGCGGCGCTGGGTCACCCTGGTGAAGCGGGCCCCCACCATGGCGGGTTCCAGGCCGCGGCGCACGGTTTCGACTTCGGGCAGTTCAGGCATCAACCATCTCTCGGCTTCTTGAGGGCTCTTACATAGCCATCTGGCCCCGCTTCCGCTATGGATCGCGACAACAGGTACAAGAGGTTGGACCATCATGACCGACGAGAACACCCATTTCGGGTTCCAGTCCGTGCCCCTGGGTGAGAAGCAGGGCAAGGTCAACGAGGTCTTCCGTTCGGTGGCCGGCCGCTACGACCTGATGAACGACCTCATGTCCGCAGGCCTCCACCGCCTCTGGAAGGATGCTCTCATCTCGACCTTACGCCCGCCCCGCGACCGGCCGTTCCGCCATCTTGATGTTGCCGGTGGCACAGGCGACGTGGCCTTCCGCATCCTGGATGCGGGCGGGCCGCTGACCCGCGTGACCGTGCTCGACATCAATGGCGAGATGCTCAAAGTCGGAGCCGAGCGGGCCGGCCACCGCTATGAGGGCCGCATCGACTTCGTCGAGGCCAATGCGGAGGAACTGCCGCTCGAGCCCAAGACCTATGATGCCTACACGATCGCGTTCGGCATCCGGAACGTGCCGCGCATCGACCGCGCCTTGAGCGAGGCGCACCGGGTGCTGAAACCCGGCGGGCGCTTCCTGTGCTTGGAGTTCTCCAAGGTCGACGTGCCGGTGCTGGACAGGATCTACGACGCCTATTCCTTCAACGTCATTCCGCGGCTGGGCCAGATGGTGACGGGGGATGCGGAATCCTACCAGTATCTCGTCGAGTCGATCCGCCGCTTCCCGCCGCCGGCAGCCTTCGCGCGGATGATCGAGGAAGCGGGCTTCAAGCGCGTCACCCATCGCACGCTCACGGCCGGTGTCGTGGCCATTCACTCGGGCTGGAAGATCTAAGCGCGTGATCGGCAGCCTCTTCCATCTCGCCCGCAACTTGCGCGCCGGCTTCGTCCTGGCGCGCGAGGGTGCGCTCGCGCTCGTCGATCCGAGTGCCCTTCCTCCTGCTGCCCGGTTCGGCTTGAAAATGGCTCGTCTCGTCGAACGCCCTCAGGCGGGCGACGGCGCGGCGCGGCTGTCCAAGGCGCTGACGCTGCTCGGGCCCTCTTACGTGAAGTTCGGCCAGTTCCTGGCGACCCGCCCCGACATCGTCGGCGTTGCGGCCGCCCGTGACCTGGAGCGCCTGCAGGACCGCATGCCGCCCTTCCCGCGGGCGGAAGCCGTGCGCATGGTCGAGATCGCCCTCGGGCGTCCGATCGACGTGCTTTTCCTGGAGTTCAGCGAGCCGATTGCCGCCGCGTCCATCGCGCAGGTTCACAAGGCCCGCATCCGCACGGCGGACGGCGAGGAAACGGTGGCCGTGAAGGTGGTGCGGCCCGGCGTGCGCGAGGGCTTCGCCCGCGATCTGCAGGCCATGCGCGCCGCCGCCCGCCTGTTCGAGCGCGTGGTGCCCGATGCCAAGCGCCTCAAGCCGCTGGAGATCGTTGAGGCGCTCGCCCGCTCCGTGGCCGTCGAGATGGATCTGCGCCTGGAAGCAGCGGCCGTCTCGGAACTGGCGGAGAACACGAAGGACGATCCCGATTTTCGCGTGCCGAAGCCGGAATGGGATTTGACCGCCCGCGACGTGCTCACCACCACCTGGATCGAAGGCATCCGCCTCAACGATCTCGCGGCCATTGAGGCAGCCGGCTTCGACCGGGTGGCGCTCGGGCGCACGGTGATCCAGTCCTTCCTGCGTCACGCCATCCGCGACGGCTATTTCCACGCCGACATGCATCCCGGCAATCTGTTCATCGATGCGGAAGGGCGCCTTGTCGCCGTTGATTTCGGCATCATGGGTCGGCTCGGGATGAAGGAGCGGCGCTTCCTGGCCGAAATCCTTCTCGGCTTCATCCGCCGCGATTACCTGCGCGTGGCGCAGGTGCATTTCGAGGCAGGCTATGTGCCGCCCCATCACTCGGTGGAGGATTTCGCCCAAGCCATCCGGGCCATCGGCGAGCCGATCCATGACCGGCGGGCGGACGAAATCTCCATGGCGAAGCTGCTGACGCTTCTGTTCGAGATCACGGCGCTGTTCGACATGGCAACGCGCATCGAGCTCGTCATGCTGCAGAAGACCATGGTGGTGGTGGAGGGCGTCGCCCGCAATCTCGACCCGAAGCTCGACATGTGGACCACTTCGGAGCCTGTGGTGCGCGACTGGATCGAACGCAACCTCGGCCCTCTCGGCCGGGCCGAGCAGGCCGGCCGGGGCCTGTGGACGCTGGCCGGCGTGATCGGCGACCTGCCGGATCTGGCTTTGCGTGCCGAGCGGGTGCTCAACCAGCTTGAGGACGTAACGGCCCGGGGCGTGTCCCTCAATCAGGACAGCGTTGCGGCCATCGGCCGTGCCGAGGCGCGCGGCAATCGGTGGGGGGTGGCGGCCTTGTGGATTATCGCGGCCTCGCTGATGATCATGCTGTTGAGAGGCTTCGCATGACGGCGCTTACAGGCAGACGCATCCTCCTCGTCATCGGCGGCGGCATCGCGGCCTATAAGTCTCTCGACCTCATCCGCCGCCTGCGCGAACGCGGCGCCTCCGTGCGCTGCATCCTGACCAACGGGGCTCAAGCCTTTATCACGCCGCTCGCCACCTCGGCGCTCACGGGCCAGCGCTCGCACACCGATCTCTTCGACCGTGAGGACGAGGCCGATATCGGGCATATCAAGCTCGCGCGCGACGCGGACATCGTCGTCGTAGCCCCCGCCACCGCCAATCTCATGGCGAAGATGGCGGGAGGGCATGCGGATGATCTCGCATCCACGGTGCTGCTCGCCACCATTTTGCCGATCCTGATTGCGCCGGCCATGAACGTGCGCATGTGGCTGCACCCGGCAACGCAGCGGAACCTGAAAACCCTGCAGGCTGACGGCGTTCATGTGATCGGCCCCAATGAGGGCGCTATGGCGGAGGCCGAGTTCGGCCCCGGCCGCATGGCGGAGCCTTTGGAGATCGCGGCGGCTGTCGAGCGCCTGCTCGCGCCCTCAGGTCCGCTCGCCGGCAAGCATGTGATCGTCACCTCCGGGCCGACGCACGAGCCCATCGACCCAGTGCGCTACATCGCCAACCGCTCCTCCGGCAAGCAGGGCCACGCGATCGCGAAGGCTGCTGCCGAAGCGGGAGCGCGCGTCACCTTGATCTCCGGCCCCGTGACCCTGCCCGATCCCGGGGGCGTGACGGTCGTACATGTGGAGAGCGCCCGTGCGATGCTGGAGGCCGTGGAGCAGGCGCTGCCGGCCGATATCGGCATCTTCGCCGCCGCCGTGGCCGATTGGCGCGTGGCCAATGCGGGCGAGCAGAAGATCAAGAAGAAGGACGGTGCCCTGCCGAACCTGTCGCTCACCGAGAACCCGGACATCCTCGCCACCATCGCGCATCGGACCGAAAACCGCCCGCCTCTCATGGTGGGCTTTGCGGCCGAGACCGAGAATGTGATCGAGCATGCCAAGCAGAAGCTCGCGAAGAAGGGCTGCGACCTCATCGTCGCCAACGATGTTTCGGCCGAAACAGGCGTGATGGGCGGCGACAGCAACACCGTGCATCTGGTCTCCGCATCGGATGTGGAGACCTGGCCGACTCTCTCAAAAACTGACGTTGCGAAAAAACTCGTCGAGCGCCTAAGCGCGATGGTGGGAGGCGGTAAGCCATGAGCTATCGCCTGCGCATCCAGCGCCTTGCCCATGCGGATGGTCTGCCGCTTCCGCGCTATGAAACCGCCGGTGCGGCGGGCATGGATCTCGTTGCCGCCAATCCGTCCGATGCGCCAATCATTTTGCAGCCAATGCAGCGTGTGCTCGTTCCCACAGGCCTCGTGTTTCAGCTCGAAACTGGCTTTGAGGTGCAGGTGAGGCCGCGTTCGGGACTGGCCTTTAAGCATGGCGTTACGGTGCTCAATGCGCCGGGCACTATCGACGCGGATTATCGCGGCGAGGTGCAGGTGCTGATCGTCAATCTGGGTGCGGAGCCCTTCACCGTCACACGCGGCATGCGGATTGCTCAAATGATCGTCGCGCCCGTCATCCAGGTGGAGCCTTTGGAGGTGGAACAGGTCGACGAGACGCCGCGCGCCGCCGGCGGTTTCGGCTCCACGGGATTGGGGTAGAGCATCGTGCGGAAAAGTGGACCCGGTTTTCCGCCCGAACGATGCTCTCATTCAAGAAGAAAGCATCGGATTGATCCCAAAAGTGCAAGTCCACTTTTGGGTCCGATGCTTTACGGAGCATCGCCATGAACTTTCTCTCACGCCGCTCGCTTCTCGCTATTGCTGCCGTCACTGACATCGCGCTCCATGCCCGGCCGATGCCGGTTTCCGCCAAGGCGCTGGCCGCCCGGCACAACCTGCCGCCGCGTTATCTGGAACCGGTCCTGCAGGCTCTCGTGCGCCAAGGCATCCTAAAAGGGGTGCGCGGTCCGCGGGGCGGCTACGAGCTGGCCCGCGAACGGCGGCGGATCACGGCGGGCGACATCGTGCGCATCGCCATGGCGGCCCTGGAGGAGGATGGCTCGTCGCCGATCCCCGAATCGCGCTTGGCCGAGGCGGTGGTCAGCCCCCTGGTTCAACGCGGCACCGAGGCTTTTTTGAGCGAACTCGACCAGGTGACGGTCGAAGACCTGTGCCAGAAGGCCCAGGCGGAATCGGCCGTTGAATCGGCTTCAGCAGTCGATTTCACGATTTGATATGTGGAATATTCCAAATATCGACACCTGCTGCGGAAAACGATAAGCTTTCTCCGATCTGAAGGAGGATCTCATGGCTGACACCCTCAATGCATCCGGCGCCGGCACGAAGCCCGGACGCGGCCGCATCTACGGCTCGATTACGGAAACCATCGGCAACACCCCGCTCGTGCGTCTGAACCGGCTGCCGCAGGAGCATGGCGTCGACGCCGAGATTCTCCTCAAGCTTGAATTCTTCAATCCAATCTCGAGCGTGAAGGACCGCATCGGCGTCAATATGATCGAGTCCATGGAGGCTGCCGGTCACATCAAGCCCGGCGCGACCCTGATCGAGCCGACCTCCGGTAACACCGGCATTGCGCTGGCCTTCGTGGCGGCGGCGCGCGGCTATCGCCTGATCCTGGTGATGCCCGAGACCATGTCGCTCGAGCGCCGCAAGATGCTTGCTTTCCTCGGAGCGGAGCTCGAACTCACCCCCGGTCCTCAGGGCATGAAGGGCGCCATTGCCCGTGCCGAGGAACTGCTTCGCGAGATTCCGGGTTCGGTGATCCCGCAGCAGTTCAAGAACCCGGCCAATCCGGAGATTCACCGCAAGACAACCGCGGAGGAAATCTGGAACGACACCAACGGCCAGCTCGACGCCTTCGTGGCGGCGGTGGGCACCGGCGGCACGATCACCGGCGTCGGTCAGGTGATCAAGCCGCGCCTGCCTTCCTTGAGGGTGATCGCCGTGGAGCCGGAGGATTCGCCGGTGCTGTCCGGCGGCCAGCCGGGCCCGCACAAGATCCAGGGCATCGGCGCGGGCTTCGTGCCCGACGTGCTCGACCGCTCCGTGATCGACGAGGTGGTCACGGTGGGCAACCAGACCGCCTTCGACATGGCGCGCAAGCTCGCCAAGCTCGAAGGCATTCCCGGCGGCATTTCGACGGGCGCCAATGTGGCGGCGGCCCTCGAAGTAGCCTCCCGGCCCGAGTTCAAGGGCAAGCGCATCGTCACGGTCGCATGCTCCTTTGCCGAGCGTTACATTTCGAGCGCGCTCTTCGAAGGGCTCTAAGCTCTTCATCCAGCGAGACAACCAAGGGCGGCTTCCGGGCCGCCCTTTTTGTTGGCGCAGGCTCCAAGCTTGGCCAGAACTTCCCCTGATTCCTCGGGTTCTCCTTGCGACGTACGAATTCAAAGGTTTTCAAGGAGTTCATCATGGCGGACCGCAAAGCTCCCCATTCATTGAAAGACCAAGATGCGGACCAAATCCGCAACGAGCAGCGCGGTGGGAGCGACAGCCCGGTCGACCCCAACCGGGACGGCGGCATCGAAGGCAACGCCACCTTACGACGTGTGTGGAGCCAGCCCGGCGGTGAGGCCGAGGCCTATCGCCAGGGGCAAACCGGCCAGACCAGCAAGGCTGGACATGACGGGCATGACGAACTCACGGCTGCTGAAACTCCTGAGGCGACCAAGCACCTGAGCGACGCTACCCTGTCGCCGAAGGACAAGGATGCGACCGCCGAGGCCATCGAGCGGGCGACGGCCGTCAACGGCAAGGACGAGGGCTGACAGGAGAGCACCATGGGCAATGCAGGCTACGGCAATCACACCGAAGACACGAAGCAGGACGTGGAGTCCAAGCGGCTCGATCCGCAAGGCGAAAAGCAAGTCTCGTCCGACAAGCAGCCCGGCGGCAAGCAGCCGGCGGCAGGCCCTCACAGCAAGCCGTCGCTGACCAACCCGGACTCGACCCCTGGTACCGGCGCCCTGCCGGATGCGGGCGACCGGGACGCGACCGATTCCACGAGTTCATGATGCGGAGACGGCCATGACGCAGAACAAGGATTCAGGACCTCGCGTCCCCACCGAACGCCCCGATCCGGAGGTGGCTGCCCGCGATCCAGGACCCGGCGCCCAGGACCGTCCGGGATTTGATCTCGGCGGTGCAGTAGACCCGTCCAACAAGACCCAGTTGGGATCGGGGACGATCCCAGGCGGCCCGAAAGGCAGCACTACCGGCGGGACCGACGCCGGCGGCCGTGCGACCGGGCTCACCGATCCGAGCGGTTCGCGCTCCCTCGGCAACGAGGGTGATTCAGGCTCCGATTCCGGCGGCGGTCCGACGAATGGGTCAGGCGACCCCGGTTAAAGACAAGCAGAGGAAGCAACGATGGCAAAGCCCGACAAGAAGTCCAACCAAGCCACTGACGAAGATATCAGCGCCCCGCGTCTGACTCCGCAGGGCCGCGAGAACCCCGAGGCCTCTGGCGAGGATTCGACGAACCCGATGGGCGAGGGTGCCAAGAAAGGGCAGAGCGACAAGGCAGAAGGCTGAGCTCAGGCCTGTCGGCAAACATCGAGGGGAGCCGCACGGCTCCTCTCTACAATCCTCCGTCCCTTCCGTAGACCCGAAAGCCTTCACGCTCGCAGAGGCGATCGTAGTAGCGCTCGACCTCCCGCAAATCCGGCCGTTCGAGCGGGATGCTCTTCCAGCGATGGACCGACAGGCCGATGACGATGTCGGCACAGGTGAAGGCTGGTCCGGCGATATAGGCGCCGGTGCGGGCAAGCTCCCGGTCCAGCACCTGAACGGCGGAGCAGAACGCGCTCCATGACACAGCGATCTGCTTTTCATCCTGGAAGTTCGGGTTCTTGCGGACCGTCGCCTGGAAGACATAGCGCCAAGTGTTGTTGAAGTCGGAGACCTGCCAGTCCATCCACTTCTCGACCTGTGCCCGTCTGGCAGGATCAACAGGCAGCAGGTCATCGCGGCCTTCGCGCGCCGCGAGGTAGCGGACAATGCTGTTCGACTCCCAGAAGAGCTGGCCTGCATCCTCAAGCACCGGGATCATGCCGACGGGATTGAGCTTTTGAAACTCCGGGTCGGCGACGGGCCGTGTCCCGCCGCCCCAGTCGATGCGCTCGAACGGGAGGCCAAGCTCCACGCAGGTCCAGAGCACCTTCCGGACATTGATGGATCCTGCATATCCGTGAATCTTCAGCATGCCCGCTCCTGACCTTTGTTCATGAAAAAGGCCGCTCTGGGAGCGGCCTTTCAACTGATGCCTAACGCGCTTGCGTTTTAAGCGCTCAGGGCTTCCTTCGAGCGCTCGGCGCGCTTGCGATCGTTCGGGTCGAGGATCGCCTTGCGGATGCGGATCGACTTCGGCGTCACCTCGACGAGCTCGTCGTCCTGGATCCAGGCGAGCGACTTCTCGAGGGTCATGCGGATCGGCGGCGTCAGGCGCACCGCCTCGTCCTTGGAGGTCGTGCGGATGTTGGTGAGCTTCTTGCCCTTGAGCACGTTCACCTCGAGATCGTTCTCGCGGTTGTGCTCGCCGATGATCATGCCCTGATAAACCTTCCAGCCGGGCTCGATCATCATCGGGCCGCGATCCTCAAGGTTCCACAGGGCGTAAGCCACGGCCTCGCCGTTGTCGTTCGAGATCAGCACGCCGTTGCGCCGTCCCGCGATCTCGCCACGATAGGGCTCGTAGGCGTGGAACAGGCGGTTCATGATTGCGGTGCCGCGGGTGTCGGTCATCAGCTCGCCCTGGTAGCCGATGAGGCCGCGGGTGGGAGCGTAGAACACGAGGCGCTGGCGGTTGCCGCCGGAGGGGCGCATCTCGACCATGTCGGCGCGGCGCTCAGACATCTTCTGCACCACGACGCCGGAATGCTCCTCGTCCACGTCGATCACCACTTCCTCGATCGGCTCAAGGAGCTGGCCGGCCTCGTCCTTCTCGAACACGACGCGGGGACGCGACACGGCAAGCTCGAAGCCCTCGCGGCGCATGGTCTCGATCAGGATCGCGAGCTGCAATTCGCCGCGGCCCGAAACGTAGAACGAGTCCTTGTCGGCCGCTTCCTCGATCTTGAGGGTCACGTTGCCTTCCGCTTCCTTGAACAGGCGGTCGCGGATCATGCGGCTCGTGACTTTGTCACCTTCGGTGCCGGCAAGCGGCGAGTCGTTCACGATGAACGACATGGTCACGGTCGGCGGGTCGATGGGCTGGGCCTGGATCGGAATGTCGTTCTCGGGCGCGCAGAAGGTATCGGCCACCGAGCCCTTCACGAGACCCGCGATGGACACGATGTCGCCGGCTTCGCCCAGTTCGATGGGCTGGCGCTCAAGGCCGCGGAAGGCCAGGATCTTGGACACGCGGCCAGTCTCGACCACCTTGCCCTCGCGGTCGAGAACCTTGATCGACTGGTTGGGCTTCACCGACCCGGAGGTGATGCGGCCGGTGACGATGCGGCCCAGGAAGGGATTGGCCTCCAGCAGGGTGCCGAGCATGCGGAACGGGCCTTCCTCGGTCTTGGCCGGGGGCACGTGCTCCAGGACGAGATCGAACAGGGGAGCCAGGCCCTCGTCGCTCGGGCCTTCCGGCGACTTCGCCATCCAGCCGTTGCGGCCGGACCCGTAGAGGATCGGGAAGTCGAGCTGCTCGTCGGTGGCGTCGAGCGCCGCGAAGAGATCGAACACCTCGTTGATGACCTCCGTGTGGCGGGCATCGGGACGGTCGATCTTGTTGATAGCGACGATGGGCTTGAGGCCGATCTTGAGGGCCTTCGAGACCACGAACTTGGTCTGCGGCATCGGGCCTTCGGCCGCGTCCACGAGAACGATGGCGCCGTCGACCATGCTCAGGATGCGCTCCACCTCGCCGCCGAAATCGGCGTGGCCGGGGGTATCGACGATGTTGATGCGGGTGTCCTTCCAGACGACCGAGGTCGCCTTGGCAAGAATCGTGATGCCGCGCTCCTTCTCGAGGTCGTTCGAGTCCATGGCGCGCTCTTCCACGCGCTGGTTCTCGCGGAAGCTGCCTGATTGCTGGAGGAGCTTGTCGACAAGGGTGGTCTTGCCATGGTCGACGTGGGCGATGATGGCGATATTGCGTAGTTTCATTGGGGTCTTTCAAAGCAAAGCAGCCCGGCTCGCGGCAAGCGTGGCCGCGCCCCTGGCTCGAACCGGGCGGAAATCTGATGCGCTGCAATATAATGATAAGAGAGCGGCGGCAATAGGGCAGCTTGTCTTCTGTCTGTTAAAGACCAACCAGCACCTGTGGGCCCGCAGCCGTTGGGCTGCGAGCCTGAAGGTGTGTCGAGGGAGGCGTGTCATGCAGCCCGGCTCGATGTGTGTGGTGAGAAGTGAGAGCCAGACTGCTCGTCACGCGCGGTTTGTTTCAGCGGACCTGGAGGCATGCCAGGATCGGCCACCCGCGATCACAGGGGTGCGAAGCCTGCGGCGGGACCGCTCCCCGTCCCCCTCTTGCGACGCCTCGCGAGCGCGCCCCTCATTGGACGAGGATGAACACAGATATAGCCGAGCTTAGGAGAATTGTCAAGAACAAAATAAGAACATATGTCCAGGTATCTTCCCTCTCCCCTTTGCGGGAGAGGGTGGCCTGCGAAGCAGGTCGGGAGAGGGGCGGTGCTCGACCAGACTTCCCCTCTCCCGGCTCACTCCGTTCGCCACCCTCCCCCGCACAGGGGGGAGGGAAGCTCGCGCCCTCTCCTGCACGCGATCCCGGATCTCCGCTGCGCTTCGTCCGGGATGACGGGGTGGGGAGGCAGAGGACGATGTTATTCCCTGCTGCTTCCGTGGTGCAAAGATCATGGGGTGCGGTCATGATAGGGGTCCCAAGACGATTGAAGTCATGGGACGAGAGCCTAAATGGTTGACATTCCCCGCTCCTTCGAAGCTCTGCATGGTCACCAGGAAAACCTTGAACACTCCTTACATGCTCGGGCTTGAAGGTCTCGCGGCAGCCATAGGGCAGGCCAGTCCCTGTCGCCCCGTGGGTGAGATCGTGCATCCCACATGCCAGCCTCCCGACGGGAGGCGCAGGCCTCATGCACGATAGGGTCGTTCCCAGCCCGGATTTTCTCACCGGGGGCGGTGAAATGGGCGCGCTCATGCGGGCTCATGACTGGTCGTCCTCGCCCCTCGGCCCACCGGAATACTGGCCGCAGAGCCTGCGGGCCGTGGTGAGCCTGATGCTCACGTCGAAATTCCCCATGTTCATCGCCTGGGGGCCGCAACTCGCGTTTCTGTACAACGATGGCTACCGGCCGATTTTCGGCGCCAAGCACCCGCATGCGCTTGGCCTGCCGTTCCGCGAGGTCTGGTCCGAGATCTGGCATGATATCGAGCCGCTGGTGACCAAGGCGCTGGCCGGGGAGGCGACCTTTCACGAGGACCTGCACCTCGTGATGGAGCGCAACGGCTACCCGGAAGATACCTGGTACACCTTCTCCTACTCGCCCGTCCGCGACGAGACGGGTCAAATCGCTGGCATGTTCTGCGCCTGTACGGAGACCACCCGGGAGGTGAAATCCCGCGCGTCCCTCAAGGCCGAGCAGGACCGACTGCGCGAGCTCTTCCAGCAGGCGCCCGGGTTCATGGCGATGCTGCGCGGCCGGGAGCATGTGTTCGAGCTGGCGAACGATGCCTATCTCCAGCTCGTGGGGCACCGCCGCGACATCATCGGCAAATCGGCCCGGGAGGCCCTGCCCGAAATCGAGGGACAGGGGTTCTTCGAGCTGCTCGATCAGGTCTACACGTCCGGCAAACCGTTCGTGGGGCGAAGCCTCCGGGTCGGGCTGCAGCGCAAGCCGGGGAGCCCTGCCGAAGAGCGCTTCGTGGACGTGGTTTATCAGCCCGTCACCGACAAGGAGGGGCAGGTCACCGGCATCTTTGCCGAAGGCTACGACGTCACCGAACGGGTTCAGGCCGAGGAGAGCGTGCGCGAGAGCGAGGCGCGCTTCCGCAACCTTGCCGACAATGCGCCCGTCATGGTCTGGGTGACGGAGGCGGACGGCACCTGCACCTATCTGTCGCGCTCCTGGTACGAGTTCACGGGCCAGACGCCGGAGACCGGCCTCGGCTTCGGCTGGCTCGACGCCGTCCACCCGGATGACAGCGGCTGGTCGGGTGATGTCTTCCGCGAGGCCAATGCCAGACGGGAAGCCTTCCAGCTCGAATACCGCCTTCGCCGCGCGGACGGATCCTATCGTTGGGCGATCGACGCCGCCGCCCCCCGCTTCAGCGAGGACGGCACGTTTCTCGGCTATGTGGGCTCCGTGCTCGACATTACCGAGCGCAAGCAGGTGGAGGAGCGCCTGCGCGACAGCGAGGCGGAGTTCCGGGGCGTCACCAATGCCACGCCGGCCCTCGTGTGGACCGGCTCAAGCGACGGCAGCATCACCTACATGAACGAACGCTGGTACCAGTTCACCGGCCAGCGCGTCGAGGATGCGCTCGGATCCGGCTGGGCCAGCACGGTGCATCCGGAGGATGCCAGGCGGATTCTGCCGTACTGGCAGCGCTGCATTCGGACCGGCGAGATCTACGAGGGCGAGATCCGCTACCGCCGTCGGGACGGGGAGTATCGCTGGCATGCGTTCCGCGCCCTGCCGCAGAAGAGCCTGGACGGGGCCATCGAGAGGTGGTTCGGCGTCAGCGTGGACATCCACGAGCGCAAGCAGTGGGAGGAGCACCGCGAGCTTCTCATCAACGAGCTGAACCACCGGGTGAAGAACACGCTCACCATCGTTCAGTCCATGGCGTCGCAGAGCCTGAAGCAGATGAGCGAGGAGAACCGTCCCAAGGTCCAGGCCTTCGAGGATCGCCTCTTCGCCCTGGCGCGGGCGCATGACGTTCTCACCCGCGAGAACTGGGAAGGAGCGGAGCTTCGCGAGATCATCAACGAGGTGGTCGAGCCCTATCTCCGGCAGAAGACCAAGCATTTCGAAATCGATGGACCGCGTCTTCGCCTGATCCCGCGAACGGCGCTGGCCATCGCCATGGCGATCCACGAACTGGCGACGAATGCCGCCAAATACGGCGCGCTCTCCGTCTCGTCCGGGTGCGTCTTCATCACCTGGACGGTCACGTCGGACAGCGCTCCGCATCTGGAGCTGCGCTGGCAGGAGCGTGACGGCCCGCCGGTTTCGCCACCGTCCCGCCGGGGCTTCGGCACGCGTCTGATCGAGCGGAGCCTGGCCACCGACGTGGGCGGCGACGTCCGGCTGACCTACGAGCCTACCGGGGTGGTGTGCGTGATGGATATTCCACTGACGGATGAGGGCGGGATGCTGGAGGCTCATCCGCACCGCTAGGCGGAACGCTCCCGGCGGGCCTGTCAGGAAAGATGCAACACACACGAAAATGGCCGGGACGAGCCCGGCCATTGTGCGTTAGCGGATTTTTCTTACAGTCCCAGCTTCTTCTTGCGCTGGGCCAGCGTGCGTAAGCGGAGCGCGTTGAGCTTGATGAAGCCTGCGGCGTCGCGATGGTCATAAGCCACGGCGCCTTCCTCGAAGGTGACGAGGTCCTGGTCGTAGAGGGTGTAGGGGCTCTGGCGGCCGATGAGGTGGACGCCGCCCTTGTAGAGCTTGAGCGTCACTTCGCCGGTGACGAATTCCTGGCTCTTGTCGATCATCGCCTGCAGCATCTCGCGCTCCGGCGAGAACCAGAAGCCGTTATAGATGAGCTCGGCATATTTCGGCATGAGCTCGTCCTTCAGGTGCGCAGCGCCGCGATCGAGCGTGATCGACTCGATGCCGCGATGGGCGAGATGCAGGATCGTGCCGCCCGGGGTCTCGTACATGCCGCGGCTCTTCATGCCCACGAACCGGTTCTCGACGAGGTCGAGGCGGCCGATGCCGTTGATCCGGCCCAGCTCGTTGAGCTTGGCCAGGAGATCGGCCGGACCCATCTTCCTGCCGTCGATGGCGACCGGATCGCCCCTCTCGAATTCGATCTTGATGATCGTCGGCTTGTCGGGCGCGGATTCAGGACCGTCGGTGCGCGAATAGACGTAGTCCGGCACTTCCATGGCCGGATCCTCCAGCACCTTGCCCTCGGAGGAGGCGTGCAGGAGGTTGGCGTCGACGGAGAACGGCGCTTCGCCGCGCTTGTCCTTGGCGATCGGGATCTGGTGCTGCTCGGCGAAAGCGATGAGCTGCTCGCGGGAGCGCAGGTCCCATTCGCGCCAGGGGGCGATCACGGTCACGTCGGGCTTCAAGGCGTAGTAGCCGAGCTCGAAGCGCACTTGGTCGTTGCCCTTGCCGGTGGCTCCGTGGGACACCGCATCGGCGCCGACCTTCTCGGCGATCTCGATCTGCTTCTTGGCGATCAGCGGCCGGGCAATGGAAGTGCCGAGCAGGTACAGGCCCTCGTACTGGGCGTTGGCCCGGAACATCGGGAACACGTAGTCGCGCACGAATTCGTCGCGCAGGTCCTCGATGAAGATGTTTTCCGGCTTGATGCCGAGAAGTTCGGCCTTCTTGCGGGCCGGCTCCAGCTCCTCGCCCTGGCCGAGATCGGCGGTAAACGTCACCACCTCGCAGCCATAGGTGGTCTGCAGCCACTTGAGGATGATGGAGGTGTCGAGGCCGCCCGAATAGGCGAGCACGACCTTGTTCACGCGCTTGTCGGCCATGGCAAAGGTTCCAGAAAGAGAGGGTGTCAGCGGCTTAGCGGGGATGTTCTTTTCGTGCAACGGGCAATTATCAAGCCGCCATGATCGTGCTGCATTCCTGCCCGGAAAGCCTGAGGCTGCCGTAACCCAGCGGAATGGACTAGGCCTTCCTATGGAGCGAAGAGCCGGCTTCGGGAGTTGGCTTGGTTCCCTCTGGGTTTTGTCGTTGTGAAGGACGCCCATGCACCGTCAGCCGGTTCTCGAATTCTGGTACGAGTTCGCCTCAACCTATTCCTATCTCGCGGCCATGCGCATCGAGGCGGCGGCGGAAGCGGCCGGGGTGGAGCTCGTGTGGCGGCCGTTCCTGCTGGGCCCGATCTTCAAGGCGCAAGGGTGGGACAACTCGCCCTTCAGCCTCTATCCGGCCAAGGGCCGCTACATGTGGCGCGACATGGAGCGGGAGGCGGCGCGCCTCGGGCTGCCCTTCTACCGGCCCGAAACCTTCCCGCAGAACGGGCTGCTCGCCGCCCGGGTCGCCCTGCTCGGCTCCGACCGGGGCTGGACTCCGGCCTTCACCCGGGCGGTCTATACGGCGCAATTCGCTGAATGCCGCAACATCGCCGACCTGCAGACTGTCACGGATATCCTGACCGCCTTGGGCCTTGATGCCGAAACCGTCCTGGGCGAAGCGGGGGCTGAGACCAACAAGATGCGCCTGCGCCGGATGGGCGAGGAGGTGCAGTCGCGCGGCCTCTTCGGCGCCCCTACGTTCTTCGCCGAGGACGGGGAGATGTTCTGGGGCAACGACCGGCTCGAACAGGCGCTGGATTGGGCCGTGACCCAGGCGCGGCGCGGGCAGGCGCCGGGCTGAGCGGCCCAGGCGGGCAAAAGCCTTGAAAGCCTTGTGATCCGGGGCCAATTGGGTTAAGACAACCCCCAATCCGACAGGACAGTGACGGTTTCGATTGTCAGGGTGCGTGTTCCGCGCCCTCGCGGCGTTCCGAGAAACCCTGTCGGACCAAGCGTTTCCATCCGCTGATGATACGCCGGCCTGCTTAAGATGAGCAGCATGCCCGGGACATGGCCCTGAAGGGGCGTCTCAGGCAGCGGCGGCTGGAAACGGCCCGTTAACACGAGCCGCCGGCGTTGCCCCTTGAACGAGGGCCATTCAGGAGAACCTATGTCTGCAGCTTTGCAACAGCCGAGCCGTGAAGATTTCGCGGCCCTGCTCGAAGAATCCTTCCGCACGAACGAGATCAGCGAAGGCTCGGTCGTGAAGGGCAAGGTGGTCGCGATCGAGAAAGACGTCGCGGTCATCGATATCGGCGCCAAGACCGAAGGTCGCGTCGCCCTGAAAGAATTTGCCGGCCCGAACCGCGACCAGACCGTGGTCGTCGGCGACGAGGTCGAGGTCTATGTCGAGCGCATTGAGAATGCGCTGGGCGAGGCCGTCATCTCCCGTGACAAGGCCCGCCGCGAAGAGTCGTGGGTGAAGCTCGAGAAGGCCTTCGAGGCTCAGGAGCGCGTCAACGGCACCATCTTCAACCAGGTGAAGGGCGGCTACACCGTCGACCTCGACGGCGCAGTGGCGTTCCTGCCGCGCTCCCAGGTCGACATCCGCCCGGTGCGCGACGTCACCCCCCTCATGGGCGTGGCTCAGCCGTTCCAGATCCTCAAGATGGATCGCCGCCGCGGCAACATCGTCGTGTCGCGCCGCACGGTCCTCGAAGAGAGCCGCGCCGAGCAGCGTTCCGAGCTCGTGGCGAACCTCGAAGAGGGTCAGGTCATCGACGGCGTGGTCAAGAACATCACCGAGTACGGTGCGTTCGTTGACCTCGGCGGCATCGACGGCCTCCTGCACGTCACCGACATGGCATGGCGCCGCGTCAACCATCCGTCCGAGGTCGTAACCATCGGCCAGACGGTGAAGGTGAAGATCATCAAGATCAACCACGAGACGCACCGCATCTCGCTGGGCATCAAGCAGCTGCTGGCCGATCCGTGGGAGGGCATCGCCGCCCGCTACCCGGTCCAGGCGAAGCTGAAGGGCCGCGTCACGAACATCACCGATTACGGTGCGTTCGTTGAGCTCGAGCCCGGCATCGAAGGCCTGATCCACGTCTCCGAGATGTCCTGGACGAAGAAGAACGTCCACCCGGGCAAGATCATCTCCACCTCCCAGGAGGTTGAGGTCGTGATCCTCGAGGTCGATCAGGTGAAGCGCCGCATCTCGCTGGGCCTGAAGCAGACGCTCCAGAACCCGTGGGAGGCTTTCGCCGAGAAGCACCCTGTCGGCACCGAGGTCGAGGGCGAGGTCAAGAACAAGACCGAGTTCGGTCTGTTCATCGGCCTTGAGAACGACGTCGACGGCATGGTCCACCTCTCGGACCTCGACTGGAACCGTCCGGGCGAGCAGGTCATCGACGACTTCAAGAAGGGCGACGTCGTGCGCGCTCAGGTTCTCGACGTGGACGTCGAGAAGGAGCGCATCTCGCTCGGCATCAAGCAGCTGGCCGGCGATCCCTTCGCCGAGGCTGGCGAGCTGAAGAAGGGCCAGATCGTCACCTGCGAGGTTCTCGAGGTGAAGGACGGCGGCCTGGAAGTGAAGATCGTCGACACCGACCTCTCCACCTTCATCAAGCGCAACGAGCTCGCTCGTGACCGCGCCGACCAGCGCCCCGAGCGCTTCGCCGCCGGCGAGAAGCTCGATGCCCGCGTCACGCAGTTCGACCGCAAGGCCCGCCGCGTGACCGTCTCCATCAAGGCCCTCGAGGTCGCTGAGGAGAAGGAAGCCATGGCTCAGTACGGCTCGGCCGATTCGGGTGCGTCGCTCGGCGACATCCTCGGCGCCGCCCTGAACAAGGCCGGCAAGAAGTAATCAAGCCTCGATCTTTCGAGACTGATGGATCCCCGGGCCGCAAGCCCGGGGATTTTTGTTGGAACACTGCGCAAAACCCTCTCCCCTCTGCGGGAGAGGGTGCCCTGCGAAGCAGGGTGGGAGAGGGGCGGTGTTCGTGGGTACGTACGCCCCCTCTCCCGGCTCGCGCTGCTCGCCACCCTCTCCCGCAGAGGGGAGAGGGTCATAGCGCGCCACATATTTGCGGTTCAGACTCTGAGGATCCCGCACAGCTTCGCGCGGGTTTTTTGTTGGCCCCCTGTCTTGCCGCCCTATCTGACTTCGCAGCGCATCGTGCGGAAAAGTGGACCCGGTTTTCCGCATAAAGCGATGCGCTACATAAGAAATTGAGCATCGGGTCAATCCCAAAAGTGGTTTCCACTTTTGGGTCCGATGCTCTAGGGTGCTCCCCCCGCACCCGGTGCGAACCCAGCGCAATACGATTTCGAGAGACCAAACGATGTCCATCGATGCCGAAGCCATTGCCGACCGCCGCCGCCTGCGCCGCAAGCTCTCCTTCTGGCGGGTGGCGGGATTCTCCGGGCTGATCGCTGCCGTTGCGGCCATCGGCTATGCCGCCGCCGACCGGGCCGGCTATGGGGGGATTCAGAACCAGATCGCCCGCATCTCCATCGACGGGGTGATCACCGGCAACCAGCGCCTCGCGGACCTGATGCGGCGGGTGGGCGAATCGAGCACCGTCTCCGGCGTGGTGATCTCCATCAACAGCCCCGGCGGCACCACGACGGGATCGGAAGAGCTCTTCCGCAACATCCGCCGTCTTGCCGAGAAGAAGCCTGTTGTCACCTTCGTGGACGGCACGGCAGCCTCCGGCGGCTACATCACGGCCTTGGCCACCGACTACATCGTGGCGCGCGAAACCTCGATCGTGGGCTCGATCGGCGTGCTCTTCCAATATCCCGACCTCACGGGCCTCATGGGCCAGATCGGCGTGAAGGTGGAGGCGGTGAAGTCCGCGCCGCTGAAAGCCGAGCCGAATCCTTTTACGCCCACCTCGCCGGAGGCGCGGGCCGCCATGCAGGCGGTGGTCAACGACACCTATGACTGGTTCAAGACTCTGGTGCGCGAGCGCCGTCGCCTGAACGAGGGCGAGCTCTCCACCGCCTCCACGGGTCAGGTTTTCAGCGGCCGTCAGGCTGTGCCGCTCAAGCTCATCGACAGGATCGGCAGCGAGCGCGACGCGGTCGCCTGGCTCGAGCAGGAAAAAGGCGTGGCCAAGGACCTGCCGATTCGCGACTGGGAACCGAGTTCGGACCGGGACATCTCAATCTTCGCCATGAGCGCGACAATGGCCGACCTCTTCGGCTTCGAGCGGATTGCCGAGGCCATGCGCCGGACATCGGCGCAGGCGGAGATCGCGCGGCTTGACGGCCTCCTGGCGGTCTGGCAACCTTTGGAAAAATAAAGCAACGTCAAAGATATAGCTCATCCATGATAAAATCCGAACTCGTGCTCAAGATCGCTGAGCAGAACCCGCATCTCTACCAGCGCGACGTGGAGAAGATCGTGAACGCGATCCTCGACACCATCGGGGATGCGCTGGCCCGGGGCGACCGGGTCGAGCTGCGCGGCTTCGGGGCCTTTTCGGTGAAAAAGCGGGATGCCCGCACGGGTCGCAACCCGCGCACGGGCGAATCCGTTTCCATCTCGGAAAAGGTCGTTCCGGTCTTCAAGACGGGCAAGGAAATGCGCCAGCGTCTCAATGCTCCGACTCCGAAGGTGATGAAGGCAGCGGCGGCCCAATAGATCTCGCCAATAATTCTCGAGAGGTGTTCGTGATTCGCTTTCTGAAGGCGCTCATTCTCCTGCCGGTCGCCATCCTGATCGTCCTGCTCGCCGTGGCGAACCGGGCGCCGGTGACCCTGTCCCTCGATCCGTTCTCCCAGGAAGCGCCGGAATTCGCCTTCCAACTGCCCCTGTTTGCCGTGATCTTCGCGGCCGTGATGCTGGGCGTGGTGATCGGTGGCACGGCCACTTGGTTCGCGCAGGGCAAAAACCGCAAGTCCCGCCGGCAGCTTCGGCGCGAGACCAGGCAGCTGCGCTACGAAACCGAGCGCCTGAAGGCGCAGACGCCCTCGAACACGAACCTGCCGGCCACTGTTCCTGCCCAGGTTAGAGGTATCTAAGACAATCCCATGCGCGTCATCACCTCGGCCGAGATCGATCGGGCTCTCACCTTTCCTGTCCTGATCGATGCCCTGGCCGAGGCCTTTCGCGGCAGCATGGTCACGCCGGTCCGGCACCACCACGAGATCGAGCGTCCGGGCGCCCACGGCACGCTCCTGCTCATGCCGTCCTGGACCGGACCCGCGATGCAGGACGGCTTCCTCGGCGTGAAGGTCGTCACCGTGTTCCCTGAGAACGGCGCCAGGAGCCTGCCCAGCGTGATGGGCTCCTATCTGCTGATGGACGGCAGCACGGGCGAGCCGGTTTCCGTCCTCGACGGCGCGCGCCTCACCGTCTGGCGCACCGCAGCCGCATCGGCGCTGGCCGCCCGCTATTTGGCCCGCGAGGATGCAAGCCGCATGGTGATGGTCGGCGCCGGGGCGCTGGCGCCCTTCCTCATCCGCGCTCATATGAGCCAGCGGCCGATCCGCGAGGTGGCGCTCTGGAACCACCGGCCCGAGAAAGCCGAAAGCCTAGCAGACGAACTTGCGCGTGAAGGCCTGCCCGTCACTGCCGTGACCGATCTGGAAGCTGCCGTGCGCGGAGCCGATCTCGTCTCCTGCGCGACGCTCTCGACTGCGCCCGTCGTCAAGGGCGCCTGGCTGAAGGAGGGAGCGCATCTCGACCTCGTGGGCGCGTTCAATCTCAAGATGCGGGAAGCCGACGACGAGGCCCTGCGCCGGGCTCAGGTCTATGTCGACACCCCGGCGGCCAAGTCGGAGGGCGGCGACGTGGCCTTGGCCCTGCACCGGGGCGCCATCACCGAGGATCATATTCGCGGCACCCTGACGGACCTGTGCCGCAGCGCCCCCCATCGCGGCCCTGCTGTGATCACTGCCTTCAAATCCGTGGGCACCGCGCTGGAAGATCTGGCTGCGGCGATGGTGGTGTGGCGCTCGCTGGCGAAATCGGTGTAAAAGCACTCCTCATGGATAACTTGGTGAAAATCTGCGGGCTCTCCACACCCGAGACCCTCGATGCCGCCCTGAGCGCAGGCGCGGACATGGTCGGCTTCGTGCGCTTTCCGAAAAGCCCCCGCCACGTCAGCCTCAATCTCGGCCACCGTCTGGCCCTGCAGGCCAAGGGCAGGGCACAGCGCGTCGTCCTTCTGGTCAACCCAGGCGATGAGGACATTGCCCAGGCCGTGGAGGCCATCAACCCCGACCTGATCCAGCTGCATGGGAGCGAGACACCTCAGCGCGTGGCCGAGATCCGCTCCATGGTGAAACGGCCGGTGATGAAGGCCCTTGGCGTCGCGGAACCGTCCGATCTCCAGGCGCTGAGCCCTTATGCCGGCGCCGATCACATCCTGCTCGATGCCAAGCCGCCCCGCACCGCCGAGGCTCTGCCCGGCGGCAATGGCGTTTCCTTCGACTGGGGGCTCCTGAACGGGCTTGACCCCAAGGTTTCCTTCATGCTGTCAGGAGGCCTCAACCCCGACAACGTGGCGGAGGCGATCCGGCTCACGAAGCCCAGGGCCGTCGATGTGTCGTCCGGGGTGGAAAGCGGACCGGGTCTCAAGGATCCGGCCAGGATCGAGGCCTTCATCAGGGCCGCCCGGACAGCATTCGCTGCTGCCCATCACTAGAATTAGGACGGCACGTTCGCTTCCAGGCGTGCCTTAGCTCTTGAAGGCAGGACAGGCCGTGTCAGCTCAAGCTCAACCCAATTCCTACCGCACCGGTCCCGACGAGCGCGGACATTTCGGCCAGTTCGGCGGACGCTTCGTCGCCGAAACCCTGATGCCGAACATCCTCGAGCTGGAAAAGGCTTATGAGGAGGCGCGGAACGATCCGTCCTTCCATGCCGACATGGCGAGCTACTCGACCCATTACATTGGCCGCCCGAGCCCGCTCTACTATGCGGAGCGCATGACCGAGCATCTCGGTGGGGCAAAAATCTACTTCAAGCGCGAAGAGCTGAACCACACCGGCGCCCATAAGGTGAACAACGTGCTGGGCCAGATCTTGCTTGCCCGCCGCATGGGCAAGAAGCGCATCATTGCCGAAACCGGCGCCGGCCAGCACGGTGTTGCCACGGCGACGCTCTGCGCGCGCTTCGGGCTCGAATGCATCGTCTATATGGGCGCGGTCGACGTGGAGCGGCAGAAGCCCAACGTGTTCCGCATGAACATGCTCGGCGCCAAGGTGGTGCCGGTGCAGTCCGGCACCCGCACGCTCAAGGACGCCATGAACGAGGCCCTGCGCGACTGGGTCACCAACGTGGCCGACACCTTCTACTGCATCGGCACGGTGGCAGGTCCGCACCCGTATCCGGCCATGGTGCGCGACTTCCAGTGCGTGATCGGCCAAGAGACCCGCGAGCAGATGATGCAGGCGGAAGGACGCCTGCCGGATTCGCTCGTCGCCTGCATCGGCGGCGGCTCCAACGCCATCGGGCTGTTCCACCCGTTCCTCGACGACAAGGACGTGGAGATCTACGGCGTGGAAGCCGCAGGCCACGGCCTGTCGAACCTCCATGCCGCCTCGCTCTCCGGCGGCCGCCCCGGCGTGCTCCACGGCAACCGCACATACCTGCTCATGAACCAGGATGGGCAGATCGCCGACGCCCACTCCATTTCGGCCGGCCTCGACTATCCGGGCATCGGCCCGGAGCATGCCTGGCTGCACGAGATGGGCCGGGTGCAGTACATCTCCGCCACAGATGACGAGGCGCTCGACGCCTTCCAGCTCTGCTCGCGCCTCGAGGGCATCCTGCCGGCACTCGAGCCGGCTCACGCGCTCGCCAAGGTCGTCGAACTCGCCCCGCAGAAGCCCAAGGATCACCTGATGGTGGTCAACATCTCAGGCCGCGGCGACAAGGACCTGTTCCAGATCGCCGAGCATCTGCAGGAAAAGATCGTCTGAACCCTTCCTGTCATGCCCGCACTTGTTGCGGGCATCCACGTCTTTGCAGCCGTTCAAGACGTGGATGGCCGGGACGAGCCCGGCCATGACGCAGGAGGCTTCCTTTGGAGGCTGTGCGTCGAACCGGTTTCGCCTCGCCTCTCTCCCATGCTAAAGACGCAGCCCATGACCCAACGCATCGAAGCCCGTTTCCAGAAGTGCCGCGCTGAAGGCCGTGCCGCCCTCGTCACCTATGTGATGGCCGGGGACCCGGATCCCGAGACCTCGCTCCAGATCCTCAAGAGCCTGCCGAAGGCCGGCGCCGATATCGTCGAGTTCGGGCTGCCGTTCACCGATCCCATGGCCGACGGCCCGGCGATCCAGGCGGCGGGCCTGCGGGCGCTGAAAGTCGGTCAGGACACGGTTAGGACCCTCGACCTCATCCGCCGCTTCCGGGCGGAGGATCAGGACACGCCCGTGATCCTCATGGGCTATTTCAACCCGATCTACGTCTACGGCGTTGACCGCTTCCTGGTTGATGCGAAAGAGGCCGGCGTCGATGGCCTCATCGTCGTCGACCTGCCGCCGGAGGAGGACGATGAGCTCTGCCTGCCGGCGCTGAAAGCCGGTCTCGCCTTCATCCGCCTCGCCACGCCGACCACCGACGACAAGCGCCTGCCGGCGGTCCTCACCAATACGGCGGGCTTCGTCTATTACGTGTCGATCACCGGCATCACCGGTGCCGCGACCCCGGATTTCGGCAAGGTCGCCACGGCCGTGGAGCGGATCAAGCGTCACACACCCCTGCCCGTCGTGGTGGGCTTCGGCGTCAAGAGCGGGGCGCATGCGGCTGCTGTGGCGCAAGGGGCCGACGGCGTCGTGGTGGGCTCGGCCCTGATCGATGCCCTGAAAGGCACCCTCGATGTCGAGGATCGCGCAACGGCAGGATCCGTCGAGGCGGTGACGAAACTGGTGAAAGAGCTGAGCGAGGGTGTGCGCTCAGTGGCAAAACGCGCCGCGGCCTAATACATAGATGCAAAGCCCCTCATCCTGAGGAGCCGCAAAGCGGCGTCTCGAAGGAGGGTCCAGAGAGCGCCGGAAACGCCCTAGTCCTTCGAGACGGTGCTACGCACCTCCTCTGGATGAGGTCTGACCGGGTGCTGACAGGAAGGTAGAGCGATGAACTGGATTTCCGAAGTCGTCCGTCCGAAGATCAAGACGCTCTTCAACAAGCGCGAGACGCCGGACAATCTCTGGATCAAGTGCCCGGAGACGGGCCAGGTGGTGTTCCACAAGGACGTGGAGGCGAACCAGTGGGTGATCCCCGGCTCCAACCACCACATGCGCATCTCCGCCACGCAGCGCCTGCAGCTCATGTTCGACAACGGAACCTGGCTCGACGTGGCCCTGCCGGAAGTGGCCGTCGATCCGCTCAAGTTCCGCGATGAGAAGAAGTATATCGACCGCCTGAAGGACGCCCGCGCCAAGACCGGCCAGCAGGACGCGTTCAAGGTGGGCTTCGGCCGGGTCGAGGACCTGCCCATGACCATCGCGGTGCAGGATTTCGGCTTCATGGGCGGCTCGCTCGGCATGGCGGCCGGCGAGGCCTTCATCAAGGGCGCCGAGACGGCCCTTGAGAAGAAGACCCCTTACGTGCTCTTCGCGGGATCGGGCGGCGCACGCATGCAGGAGGGCATTCTCTCCCTCATGCAGATGCCCCGCACCACGGTGGCGATCCGCCGCCTGCGCGATGCGAAGCTGCCCTACATCGTCGTGCTCACCAACCCGACCACCGGCGGCGTGACAGCGTCCTACGCCATGCTCGGCGATGTGCATCTGGCTGAACCGGGCGCGCTCATCGGCTTCGCCGGCCCGCGCGTGATCGAGCAGACCATCCGCGAGAAGCTGCCCGATGGCTTCCAGCGCGCCGAGTACCTGAAGGAGCACGGCATGGTCGATGCGGTGGTGCATCGCCACGAGCTGAAATCGACGGTTGCCCGCCTGTCGCGTCTCTTCACCAAGGCGCCGGCTGCAAGCGTTGCTGCGGCTCCCGTTCCGGCCGTGCCTGAGATCACGGCTGCGGCTGCCGAGTAAGCGAGACCAGGGCAATGAATTCCTCCGATGCGCTGATCGCGCGCTTCCTTGCCCTGCACCCAAAGACCATCGATCTCTCGCTCGATCGCATCCAGCGGCTGCTCGCCCAGCTCGGCCATCCGGAGCGCCGCCTGCCGCCGGTGATCCATGTGGCCGGCACCAACGGCAAGGGCTCCACCATCGCGTTCATGCGGGCGATCCTGGAGAGCGCGGGGCTTGCCGTCCACGTCTATACCTCGCCCCATCTCGTGCGCTTCCACGAGCGCATTCGCCTCGGCAAGTTCGGCGGCGGGCAGTATGTGACAGAGGACCGGCTCGTCGAGGCTTTCCGCCGCTGCGAGGCGGTGAATGCGGGCGCGCCCATCACCGTGTTCGAGATCACGACAGCGGCGGCCCTGCTGGTCTTCTCAGAGGAGCCCGCCGACGTGCTGCTGCTCGAAGTGGGCCTCGGTGGGCGGTTTGACGCCACCAACGTGATCGACCGGCCGGCTGCGGCCGTCGTGACCTCTATCGGGCACGATCATGCGGAATATCTCGGTACGACCCTGACGGCGATTGCCGGCGAGAAGGCCGGCATCTTCAAGCGCGGCTGCCCGGCGGTGATCGCCCCGCAGGATTATCAGGAGGCCGACCAGACCCTGCGCGACGCAGCCGAGCGCATCGGCGCCGCGCCCCTTCTCGTCGGCCAGCAGGATTTCTCGGTGCATGAGGAGGGCGGGCGCCTCGTCTACCAGGACGAGAAGGGCCTTCTGGACCTGCCGCGCCCCAAACTCATCGGCCGCCACCAGTTCATCAATGCCGGCACGGCCATTGCAGCGCTGCGCGCTGCAGGGTTCGAGGGATTTGAGACGTCAGCCTTCGAGGCAGGCCTCACCCGCGCGGACTGGCCCGGCCGCCTGCAGCGCCTCAACCGGGGTCGCCTGCCGGAGATCGCGCCGTCCGGCTGCGAGATCTGGCTCGACGGCGGCCACAACCCCGATGGCGGCCGGGTGCTCGCTGCCGCCATGGCCGACCAGAGCGAACGCTCGGACGCGCCCCTCGTGCTGATCGCCGGCATGCTCGGCACCAAGGACTCTCAGGCCTTCTTCAAGAATTTCTCCGGGCTGGCCCGGGAGGTCATCGCGGTGCCGATCTCCGGCCAGATCGCCGCGCGCCCGGCGGAAGAGGTCGCGTCCATCGCGGCAAGCGTGGGCCTCACGACCTCGATCGCGGCCAGCGTCGAATCCGCTCTCGCGTCGCTCCACAACTACGTCTGGGACCGCCCACCTCGCGTGCTGATCTGCGGCTCGCTTTACCTCGCCGGCGAGGTGCTGGCGGCGAATGGGACGCTGCCGGAGTAAAGCCCCACATCGTCATCCTGGACGGCGCAGCCGATCCGGGATCGGGTAAATCAGCCTAGCACTGTCATCCCGGGGCTGCGAAGCAGAGCCCGGGATCCATAACCACGACAGTATTTCAGCTAGCACCGTCAGCGGTTATGGATTCCCGCCTTCGCGGGAATGACAGTGCCGAGGTTCACACGCCACTCTCGTCCAACGATCCCGGATCTTCGCTGCGCTTCGTCCGGGATGACGATGCTTAAAGAAAAGGGGCCTTTCGGCCCCTCATCGCTTCCTTGAGATCTGACTGAACTTAGGCCGAAGCCTGGATCCAGCGGGAGAGCTCGCCTTTGGGGGCGGCGCCGACCTTCTGGGCAACGACCTTGCCGTCCTTGAACACCATCAGCGCCGGGATCGACCGGATGCCGAGCTGGGAGGAGATCTGGGGGTTCTCGTCCACGTTGAGCTTGGCGATCTTCACCTTGCCGGCCATCTCGTTGGAAATCTCTTCCAGAGCCGGGCCGATCATGCGGCAGGGACCGCACCACTCGGCCCAGAAGTCGACCACGACGGGCTCGGAGGATTGCAGGACGTCCTGCGCGAAGCTTGAGTCGGTCACCTTTACGGTCGCCATACCATCACCTTTGACGTTGAACGCGACTCAATGACGAGCCGCTCGGCTATAGGGCCAAGGTAAGAACCGCGTATCAGGGAATCAAGCAAGGGCGCCGGTTCTCACGCCGCTTTGATGAGGGTAAGTGCCGATTCCAGCTCCGGTTCCAGAAGCTCGTGGATCACGGGGCCTGAGGTCCAGATCAGGAAGGTGCGGATCTGCTTGCCCGGATAGATCTCGGCCAGGAGCCTCCGGTAAAGGGCGAGCTGCGCCACGTAAGATGGCGGCGGAGGCTGGCCGGGGCGGGGCGGGCGTGCCGTGGTTTTGAAATCGGCCACCAGCACCTCGCTGTCGAGCACGGCCAAGCGGTCGATCTGGCCCGAGACCATGAGTGTGCCCTCAACTGTGAGCACACGTCCGGCGATGGGTGCCTCGGCCCGCGAGCCCTGGCCGAACAGGGGCTTCAGGTCCGGATGGTCGAGAACGGCGAGAGCATTGGCCAGAATCGATTCCCGCAAGTCGCCTGCGAGCCGTGGGGCGCGGGCCTTCACGTAAGATCGCGCCATGCTCTCCCGGTGCTCCGGCGCCAGAGCCGGCAGGCGCTCCAGCAGGGCGTGAACCAGGGTGCCGCGCAGGCGCGCCTCGGGGGCATAGGGTCCGTCGCCCGGCCGCGTCATGCGGTCGGCGGCGCCGAGCGCGCTGGAGGGGCGGATCGGGGGCAGGGGCTCGGGCTCCGAGGCTGCCACCGCGGTCAGCCAATCCGGCACGGCGATGGGATCGAGCAGCGGAACGTCCGCCTCGGCCGCGAGCGTGCGTGCCAGGGGCGAGCCGTCGCGCCATACGGAGACCGGGCCATAGGGGGCTTCGTCGAGCTCCAGTCCGCCGGCTTTGGCGACGAGACCCTGGCGGATCATCTCGCACCAGGCTTCCTGCTTGGTCTCGTTGCCGTTCGTCCGGTAGGGCGCGATCACCAGCCGGTCCTTGGCGCGGGTCATGGCCACGTAAAGCAGCCGGTTATGCTCCTCGTGACCCTTCGCGTGCAGGGTCTCGCGCGCCTGCGCCATCACGCTGGAATCGGAGGTCTTGCCCGGCGCCCAGACGGGGATCTTCTCAGCCCCTTTGGTTTGCAGCTGCAGCAGCGGCGGATCGCGGCCTAAAACCTCGCATCCGTCGATGAGCACCACGACGGATGCTTCCAGGCCCTTCGCGCCGTGCACGGTCATCACGCGCACTTCGTCGTTCACGGAATCGAGGTCGCGCTTGATGGTGTGGTCGGCGGATTCGAACCGGCTCAGGAAGTAGGTGAGCGACGGCGTTTCCGTCATCTCGAACTGGTGCGCAAAGCACAGGAAGGCATCGATGGCATCGCCCGCCTCGCTGCCCAGCCGCGCCACGAGCAGCGAGCGTCCGCCGCGGGGGCCGAGCAGGGTGGCGAAGAAGCCGAAGGGACCATGAACTTTCGCGAGCTCGCGCCACGCGTTCAACGCCTCGCATCCGCACTTCGCCTTGGCGTCGCCAGCTTCCGCGTGACGCGCCAGTGCCGCGTGGAGCGATTCCTCTTCCGAGCGGCTGGCGGCGATGCGGATGAGATCGTCGTCATTCAGCCCCACGAGGGGCGATTTCAACGCCGTTGCGAGGGTGAGGTCATCGTCGGGCAGCAGCGCCGCGCGGCCCGCGGCCACGAGATCGAGCACGGCGATGTGCTCGCCGATGTTGAGCCGGTCCGCGCCCGCCACCGGGACTCCCGCCTCTTTTAGCGCGCGGATCACTGCCTCGAAGGCCGCGCCGCGCTTGCGCACCAGCACGAGAACGTCGCCGGCCTTCCACACGCGGCCCATCTCGTCGCCCTTGGTGGTCCAGCATTTCACGGCCTGCGCGATGCGCCGCGCCACCACCACGGGGGGCGATTGCTGTTCGGGCTCGTCGACGGGCAGCACCCAGGCTTCGGGCTCCTCCTCCTCGGCCGGCGTCTCGACGGGCCACAGCTCCACGAGGCCCGGCGCATGCGGACGCGCGCTTTCGTGCACGGTGCCGACCGCCTTGTCCTCGAAGGACAGGCCCCTGAAGTGCCGGTCGACCGCGAAGGTGGCGTCCACGGCCGAGAGCACGGCCCGGCCTGAGCGGAACGACATGGTGAGCGACACGTCCTCGAAGGCGAGTTCCGCCTCGCGCACCTTCTGCGACCAGCTGCGACGGGTCGTCTCGAATTCCTGCGGAGCGGCGCCCTGGAAGCCGTAGATCGACTGCTTGGGGTCGCCCACCGCAAAGAGCGTGCGCACGCGCCCGCCTGCCGCACCGGCGCCTGCGGTGAAGTCCTCGGTGATCTTGCGCAGGATCTCCCATTGCTCCGGGTTCGTGTCCTGCGCCTCGTCGATGAGCACGTGATCGATGCCGCGATCGAGCTTGTAGAGCACCCAGGCCGTGTCGCCGCGCGAGAGAAGCGCCAGCGTCTTGTCGATGAGGTCCTGGAAGTCGAGGGCGCCAAGCCGCATCTTCGCCTGCTCGACGCGAGCGTGAATTTCGGCGGCCAGCGTGAACAGCGCCCCCGTGCGCTCGGCGGCGCGCGCAGCCTTGCGCTTGTCGATGAGCGAGCACACGCGCTCCTGCTCGCGCAGCAGTTCGTCCTTGAGGCTCTCGCTCACATCCTTGGTAAGAAAGGCCGAACCTTTTCGGGGCGTGCCGCCATCCGTGAGAAAGACCGAGAGGTAGTTTTCAAGCTTCTCGGAAACTTCAGACGCTTCTGCTGCCGCAATGAGAGATGCGGCCCGCTTCTGGTCCGTTGCTTTTCCGCCGAGCAGTTCCTGGGCGATGGCCGGCCAGCTCTCCGGCTTGAGACCGCCTTCCAACATGGTGCGCTCAATGCTCTCAAGCGTCTCGTCAGGCTGCAACCCGAGTTCCCTGCGTAGACGCATGGGACCTGTGGGGTCGTGCAGGAACGTCTTGCATTTCAGCGCCGCATTGATGGCCGAGGAGAGCGCATCGCCCACCGCATCGACGCTGATGATGTCGAGGGCGTCGGCGAGTTCCGGGAAGCTGCCGCTCGCCGCATCGGCCATCACGTTGGCGGTGGCCTGCGCCAGCATCTCGTCCGTCTGGCTCTCGTCGAGCACGGCAAAGCGCGCCGGCACGTTGGCCTCGAAGGGCACGAGATGCAGCAGCCGCTCGCAGAAGGCGTGGATGGTATCGATCTTCAAACCACCCGGCGTTTCCACTGCGCGGGCAAAGAGCGTGCGTGCGAGCTTCACCTGTTTGCGCGTCGGCTTTTCGCCTTCGAGTTCCGTGAGTTCCTGGACGAGGCTCTCCTCATCGAGCGTGACCCAGCGCCCGAGACGCTCGAAGACGCGGATCGCCATGTTGGCGGCCGCCGCCTTGGTGAAGGTGAGACACAGGATGCGGCCGGGCAGCGAGCCTGCGAGCAGCAGGCGCACGACGCGATCTGTGAGCACCTTGGTTTTGCCGGCGCCTGCATTGGCCGACACCCAGGCGGAGGCGCGCGGGTTGGCGGCGCGGCGCTGCGCGTCCTTAGTGTATTGCGGGATGACGAGATCGGTGCTCATTCGAAGCCCTCACCGCCGCCGGCGCTGGCAAGCGACCATTCCTTCACCCGCGCCAAGTGATCGTATTCCGAAAAGCGCCGTGCATATTTCGGGAAGGGCCTTGAGAGATAGGCGGCTTCGCCCTTGGCGTAGCGCACGATCATCCCCTCGAAGCGGCGGCGATGCTCTTCCACGATCTCCGAAACAGGGCGCGTTTCCTTGCCCGACGGCCCGATCTCGCGCGGCTTGATCGGTTCGCGCCCACCGGTGGTATGCACGTAGATGAGATCCGGCGTGTCCTTCGCCTTGGGCAGGCCCTTGAAGGCCCCTTTCATCAGCATCATGGCTTCCAGAGTGAGCTGCGGCGAGAAGCCGGCATAGACCTCTTTCACACCGGGAGGCTGGCCCGTCTTGAAGTCGATGATGGCAAAGCCGCCGTCGCGGCGATGCTCGATGCGGTCGGCGCGAGCCCGTAAGCTGAAGATGGAGCCGTCCGGCAGCGGGATCGACAGGGAACCTGAGCGCTCCGCATAGACATCGACGAGCGTGGGACGGCGCGCCTGCTCCCACACCACGAATTCTGTGGCAAGCCGCGTAAAGCGCGGCCACCATTCCGCGTAGAGTTCGGGATAGGCCTCGGCGATGTCGGCGAACTCGACCTCACCGAGCCCTAGAAGGATTTCCAGCGCATGGGCGGGAATGGCCTTCGGGTACTGCGTGGCGAATTGGCCGAGCACCTCGTGAATAATCGTGCCGCGATCCGCCGCGCTTGGGCTGACGGCAATCGCATCGAGCGCATCGAGCTTGAGGATGTGGCGCGCGAAGATCGAATAAGGATCGCGCACCAGCGTCTCGATCTCCGTGACGCTCAAACTGCGCGGGAACAGCGCCGGGTCGGGCTTCGGCCGCGGGCGCGGCAGCGGAGGCGCGGGCTCAGGCGTGTCGAGGGTGCGGGCGAGGCGGCGATACATTTCGCCCGCCTTGGTCATCTGCTGCCACGTGTCCTTGCCGGTGAAAGCCTTGAGGCGCTGCAAGAAGCGCGAGGGCACCATGGGCGAGCCATCGCGCTTGTGGGCGCGCGTGATCACCACGTCGTGCGTGCCGAGCGCCTGCACGAAGTCGTGCGCCGTCTGGCCGATGCGCCGCTCGGGCGGCATCAGGCCGACGCGCGAGCGCATCGGCCGATTGAGGAACGCATCCGTCACCGTGCGCGGCGGCCAGGTGCCCTCGTCCAATCCGCCGAGCACCACCCGGTCGACGGAGAGAAGGCGCGCTTCGAGAAGGCCGAGGATCTTCAGGCGGCGATGCGTCGAGCGCGGCGAGGGGCTCAAGGAACGCTGCTTGGCGAGCGCGTTGAAGAAGGTGGGATAATCGACAAAGCGACCGCTAAGCGGATGGCCTTCCTCCGCGCGAATGTCGGAGTGTTCCAAGTCGTCGAAGAGCGCCGCGAGCGCTTCTCTGGAAGCGTCTGCGTCAGGCTCCTCCGGTGAATCGTCAGGATCGGCCCAAAGCCATTCGACCGCCCGGCGATGGTGCTCCACCAGCGCCATCAGATCGAGCTTGCCCTCGCCGTGAACGGCGGGTGTGAAGGTGTCGAAGGCAACGCCGAGGCGCTGCAGCAAATTGTCGGCGAGATCCCAATCAGCCTCGGCGAGGCGCTTCACCGGATGCGGTGCGCGGCGGTCGCTCTCGGCGCGACGGCTGGCGAGCGCTGCGCGGATGCCCTCGATACCGAGCGCGGGCGCGGGTCCGCGCAGCACGCCGATTTCGAGCACGCTGGCTGCATGCGCGACGGTTTCACGCGACAAGCCCAGACGCACCATCGGATGCGCCAGCAGCGCGAGCAGCCGCACAGGCCGCAAGTCATCGGCCGCTGCTTCCGCCGCGAGCCGCGCGAGGCGTCCGGCCGGGGTGTCGGAGAGCGGAATGCCGGCGGAGTCTTCGACGCTCAGGCCCCAGCGGGCGAGTTCCGCCGTCACGCGCGCAGCGAGAGCGCGGTCGGGCGTGACGAGGGCTGCTGTCTTGTGCGGATGAGCGATGGTTTCGCGCAAGGCGATGGCGATGGACAGCGCCTCTTCGCGCTCGTCCGCCGCTTCGATGATGGCGAGGCCCTGGCAGCCGCTGTCGCTTAAGGCAACACGATCTTCGTTTGAGATCAGCGACCAGCGATCTGTGGTGTCAGCCGGGCGGAGGGCCTCGGAGAGGAGATGATTGCGGGCCTTTGCTGCTTCCGGCAATTCGCCCAGGATCGTGACGACAGAGCGCGGGATGCGCAGGTGCTTGTCGAGGAGGCGACGCAGGGATGCCTGCGGGTGGCTGTGAACCGGATCGGTCTCGTCGTCGCCGTGGCCGCCGATGGTGGACCAGCTCTCCTCGTCGAGATCGGTGTCGAGGCCGGGCAGCACGATGGCGCCTTTCGGCAGACGCGCGATCACGCCCATCAGGTTCGCGGTCGCCGGCACCGAGCCGGTCGAGCCCGCCACGATGATCGGATGCTCCGGACGCTCGCGGGTGAGTCGCCGCGCTTCCGCCTCCAGTAGCGCATTGCGGCGCTGCGCCGGGTCGCTCGCCTGCCGCTCGGCCAGAATGCCAGGCCAGTATTCGCTGGCGATCTGCACGAAGTGGCGGGTGATCTCGAAATATTTCGAATAGTCGGCATCCACCGCCAGTTCGAGGGCGTGCCAATCGATGCCTTCCGTGGTGAAGGCATCCATCAGGGTCTCAAGATCGCCCGCGAGGTTCACCGCATCGGCGGGCGAAGCCGGCACCATGAAGGGCACCTCGGGGCCGATCTGCAGGAGCGCGCGATCCACCTCCGCCGACCAGCGCTGCACGAGCCGCGTGAGAATGAGGCGGCGCTCCAGGGGCGGGATCGGAGGTTTCAGGCTCGCGGCCTCCTGCAGCGGCGTGCCTTCAAGCCCCGTCAGCTCGAATTCGGCCTCGTCCGTTTCGCCAAGCGGCACGATGCGCGGCAGGAGCTGCGCCCGACCATCGCCGCGCTCGGCCAGCAGCGCGATCAGCGCGCGGGTGGCGCGGCGGTTGGGAACATAGATCGTGATGTCGGCAAGAGCCGCGGGGTCATCGGCCAGGGGGCCGACGAGGCGGCCGTCGAACAGCGCGTCCACCAGGGTCGGCAGGAAGGCGCAACCCGGAGGAATGGAAAACACGCGCGGTACGCTCGACACGAAGAAACCTCATCGCTTGCTGGCGGCGAGGCATTTTTCGGCCTCGGCAATCGCCTGCGGCTCTCCAACATGCAGCCACTGCCCCTCCAGGCACAAGCCGTAGAGGCGCTCCTTCGCGATGGCACGATCATAGAAGGCGTTGGCGGAAAAGGCTCCATCGGGCGTGCCGTGGACGAGTTCCGGCTTCACGACGGCGACGCCCGCATAGGCGAAAGGAGCGCTGTCGTCGGTGCCGCGGCGGCGCAGCCGGCCGTCCGAATCCTGGTGAAAATCGCCGCGGCCTTCGAATCCGATGCTTGTGGATAACGGCGCGACAAGCATCAGGATGTCCATCCTGTCCGGATCCCAGGCCTGCACCAAGCGTAGCAGATTCGGCTCTTTGCCTTCGATCCAGAGTGAATCGGAGTTGAAGGTGATGAAGGGATCATCGCCTAACAGCGGCAGGGCCTTCTTCACGCCACCGCCGGTTTCCAGCAGCTCGTCGCGCTCGTCGGAGATCACGATGCGGGGTGTCTCGCGGGTGCGCAGGTGAGCCTCTAACATGTCGGCGAAGTGGTGGACGTTCACCACCACGGTCTCCACGCCCGCATCGTGCAGCTTGTCGAGGGCGAAGTCGATCAGGCTGCGGCCCGCCACCTTCACCAGCGGTTTCGGCATGGTGGCCGTGATCGGCAGCATGCGCTTGCCGAGACCTGCAGCGAGGACGATGGCTTTACGGGGTGCGCGCGGCGAGGTCTGGGACAAGGGGCTAACTCAGGATTCAGGAGGGGATTCATCCACGGGCGGGATGAGCCGCGGCAGGTGGGTCTCGTACCAGCCTTTGAGCTTCCCCAGGGCCGGATGGGCGAGGTTACGAATGAGGTAGGATTCGATCCGCGGCAGATGCTTGAGGTAATGCGGCTTGCCGTCCCGCCGGTCGAGGCGGGCGAAGATGCCGAGGATCTTGGTGGCGCGCTGGCCCGCCATGATGGCATAGGCGCGGGCGAAGGACGACACGTCGAAGCTCGGGTCAGCGGCCTTCCGGTCGCGGGCATAAAGGCCGATGAGCTTGAGTTCGAGCTCCGGCGGCACGGTCACGCGCGCATCCTGGAGCAGCGAGGCGACATCGTAGGCGGGCGAGCCCAGCACCGCGTCCTGGAAGTCGATCATGCCGACGCGCTGCAGACCTTCGCGTTTAGGCAACCAGATGAGATTGGGCGAGTGGTAGTCGCGCAGGGTCCACGTCACCGGCGCGGAGAGAACCTCGCCCAGGGTCTCGGTCCAAAGATTGACGAACTCCGCCCTGACCGAGCCCGAAAGCTGCGTGCCGATGATGTGCGGCACGTACCAGTCGAGCAGCAACTCCACCTCAATAAGAAGCGCTTCGAGATCGTAGGCCGGGATCGCATGGTCGATGCCCTCGGCCACCGGCAGCACCTGCGGCAGGGTCTGGCCATGAAGCTGCGCCAGAAGCCGCGTGGCTTCCGCATAGCGGTCCGGGATCGGGCCGTTCTCGTCGGTTACGGGCTCGGCGCCGAGATCCTCGATGAGGAGGAGGCCCGCCTCCAGATCCTCGCCGTAGATGTAAGGCGCGCTGAAGCCCAAGGCCCGCAGGCCCTTGTCCATGGCCACGAAGGCATTCACCGTCTCGGCGAGCTTCGCAATGGTGGTGTAGGGCTTGCCGCGCCGCACGGCGGGACCGACCGGGCGCGGCGGCGAGATCATCAGGAGCGCGGTCGAGCCGTCGGGCTTCACGAGGCGCTCATAGGAGCGGATCACGGAGGCGTCGGCTGTCATGGACTGGCGGCTGGCTTCGCCCCAGCCGCAGCGCTCCACGAGATTGCGATAAGCCTTCATGCGCTGAAGCCTGGACGCGAAGGCGCCGGTGCCGGTGAGCATGACGAACCGGCCCTTGCCCTGGCCGCCGGGGGCGAAGTCGAGGCGGATGTCGAGATGCTCGGGCTTCAATGCATCCTCGGCGCGCTCCGGCCACTCGACGAGCGAGATGGCGTTCTCCGTCATCTCGTCCCAGCCCAGCTCCACCAGCTCGTAGCTGCCGGACAGGCGGTAGAAATCCGCGTGGACGATTGAGCTGCGTGGGCCGTCATAGACCTGCATCAGAGTGAAGGTGGGGCTCGGAACCTCGAGGTCCGGATCGCCAGCGAGAAGGCGCACGAGGGCGCGGGCGAGTGTCGTCTTGCCGGCCCCGAGGCCGCCCGAGAGGGTGACGAGATCGCCGGGCTTGAGCTCCTCGGCCAGGATGCAGGCGAAGCGCTCGGTCGCCTCGTGGTCGGGAAGCGTGACGATCCATGCGGCCTGCAAAAGATCCTGCTCGGGCATAAGGGCCGGTCCATTCACCATCGCTGTTCCTACTCGGCTGCGATGGGAGTTAGCGCAGATTGCGCCGATCGGCCATCGGATGGGGTCTCGTGCCGCTCGTTCGGGAAGATGCAGGTGACGGTGGTGCCCATGCCCGGCGCGGACGAGATGTCGATGCGCCCGCCGTGCAGTTCCACGAAGGAGCGCACGATGGACAGGCCGAGGCCCACGCCGCGGTGGCGGGTGCCCAATGTGTGGCTCTCGAACCGCTCGAAGACACGGGCTTTGACCTCCGGTGGGATGCCGCGGCCTTGGTCCTTCACCTCGAAGATCACCTCAGCCTCGCGCTTGCGGGCCGAGACGCGGATGGTCTGGCCGGGGGAGGAGAAGCCGACCGCATTGGAGAGCAAGTTGAACAGGATCTGACGCACGCGCTTGCCGTCGGCGACAAACGTACCGATGTCGTCCGGGGTGTCGATGACGAGGTTGAGCGAGGACTCGGCAAGCCGGTCCTCCAGCCCGCGCATCGCAGCCTCGATGGTGGAGCGGATGTCGACGATCTCAGGAGTTAGCTCGAGCGAGCCCGTGTCGATGGAGGCGAGATCGAGAATGTCGTTGAGGATCGCCAGCAGCGCCGCCGAGGAGCGCATGATGTGATCGGCGTAGTCGCGCTGGCGCGGATTGAGCGCGCCCACCGTCTCGTCGCCGAGAAGCTGCGTGAAGCCGATGATGTTGGTGAGCGGCGAGCGCAGCTCGTACGATACGTGATGCACGAACTCGTCGCGCAGGCGCGAGGCGCGCTGCAGCGCATCGTTGCGCTCAGTGAGTGCGCGCTCCACGTTCACGCTCGCGGTTACGTCGGTGAAGCTCAGAAGCGTTGCGCCGTCAGGCAGGGGCTGCGCCGTGCAGTCGAGCGCTGAGCCGTCATGCCGCTCGATGCGGCAGGACAAGCCCATGCGCATGTCGGCCAAACCCGCCACCGCGCCGCGGATGTCGATCCAGGGCTCGTCGCGCGGCGCCAGCGGACGGCAGGCCTTGATCACCGTGTCGATATGCGGGTTCGCGGCCGTCATCTCGGCAGCGAGGCTCCACATGTCCGCGAAAGCGCGGTTATGCAACTTGAGGCGTCCGTCCGAGCCGAACACCGCAACGCCTTCCTTCAAGGTGTCGAGGGTCTCGCTCTGCACGCGGGTGAGCGAGTGAACCTGCGAGGCCAGCTCGAAGCGTTCGCTCACGTCATCGAAGAGATAGGTCACGCCGCCTTGCGGATTGGGATTGACGACCACGCGCAGGGTCCGCCGGTCGGGCAGGTGCCACCAGGTCTCCTGCTGCTCGACGGAGCGGTAGCCCTGCAGGAAATCGGCCTTCCAGGCGCGGAAATCCGCTTGCTCGGGAAGCTTCCTGCCTGCGCGCAGGCGGTCGAGAACTTCGCTGTCAGACGGGCGTGACGCGAGAAACGCGGCATCAAGGCCCCAGAGCCGCTGATAAGCGGAATTGCTGAAGATGAGGTTCTGCGCGCCGTCAAAGATCGCAACCGCCGTGGGCAGCTGATCGAGGGTGCGCACATGGGCGTCCATCTGGCGCTGCAGGTCGGTGCGGACTGCCTCCAGCTCCGACACGTCGACAGCGATGCCTGCGCTGCCGCCGGTGGTCGGGCGTTCGATCACGTCGAGCACGGCGCGGTGCCCGGCGACGACGGCCGTTACACGGCTGGAATACGTGGCGCCGGATTGCCGCTTGCGCCGCGCCTCCTCGCGGGTCGGCGCACTGAGGAGCTCAAGAGAGCGGCCGATAGCATCGTCGAGATCGCGGGCTTCGACTGAACGCAGATAGGCCTGGTTCGCCCAAAGGAGCTTGTCGTCCGCATCGCGAATCCAGAGAGGATAGGCAACGTCGTCGAGCAGCATCGTCATGGAGCGCAGATCGCTGCGGGCGGTCGCCAGTTGGCCTTGAACCTTCAGGAGTTCGGCCCGGTCGCCGGTCACGTCGCGCAGGCGCAGGATCGCCCGGCCGCCGATGGTGCGGCCTTCCACGTCGATATATCGGGTGCCGGTGCAGCGCGCGGTGAGGCGGAAGGCCTGGCCCCGCAGCTTGAGCTGCTCGAGAGCGCTTTCCACGGCCGCCGCGTCGGCGGGCGCAAGCCAGGTGCCGAAGGCCAGGGCCCGCTGGGCCGGCGCATTCTCGCCGATGATGGACGGATCGCCCTGGAAGCGCGGTTCGCCGTCACGCCCATGCCAGCTCACGAGCAATTGGCGCTCGGACCCCATGAGAAGCGCCGCGAGATCGTCGGCGCCGCGCAGGGCTGCAAGCTCGTTTCTCAAGGAGCGCTCGATCCGCACCACGCGCTTCTGCTCCCGCATCAGCAGCAGGGAGGTTGTGGTGGAGAAGGCCACAAGGCCCATGAAGAGGCCGAAATAGACGGCGTTGTGCAGGTCGAAGCTGTGCAGGAAACCGAGGAGGTCGGTGGCCTTTTCGGTGATGGGTGCCAGCAGGTCGTCGGCCAGGGCGGCGTGGGATGTGCCGGCGAGCAGCATCAAGGACAGGGACGCACGCGCGGACCCGACGAGACGGCTTTTCCCGTCTCCGCTGCGGTCGTGTCGCTCCCCAAGCCCGGCCATGCCGTTGCTGCCCTTCCCGTGTTGGCGGCCTGACAACCAGGCCAAGTTGGATCAATCCCCGGCTGCGTCTTCCGACGCCGCAGAGGTCAACCGTCTACGCATGAACGGAACTGCCGGCGCAGGTTCGATGCCGAAGCACAGCCGGTCGATTCGTGTTCACCTTAGACTACCCCTGACTCCGCCAGGAAGAGGGTTAATACCCGCTTAAACTTCCTTTGGAGAACCTGTGCGCAATTCGTCGAACCATATTGCATTCGGGTCACACACATGCCGGTGCGACACTCTGTCGATTCGCTTGCCGGCAGACAAAGAAAAAGCCCGGCGGAGAGCCGGGCTTTCGGGTGGTTCTTAAAACGAGTGGCCGATCAGTAGCGGTAGTGATCCGGCTTGAACGGGCCCTGCTCGGACACGCCGATATAGGAGGCCTGATCGGGGCGCAGCTTGGTGAGCTTCACGCCGATCTTTTCGAGATGCAGGGCAGCGACCTTCTCGTCCAGGTGCTTGGGCAGGGTGTAGACCTTGCGCTCGTACTTGCCCTGGTTGGCGAAAAGCTCGATCTGAGCCAGCGTCTGGTTCGTGAACGAGGCCGACATCACGAAGGACGGGTGGCCCATGGCGTTGCCGAGGTTCACGAGGCGGCCTTCCGACAGCAGGATGATGCGGTGCCCGTCCGGGAACTCGATCTCGTCCACCTGCGGCTTGATGTTGTTCCACTTGAGGTTCTTGAGGCCAGCGACCTGGATCTCGTTGTCGAAGTGGCCGATGTTGCAGACGATCGCCCGGTCCTTCATGGCGCGCATGTGGTCGAGGGTGATGACGTCCTTGTTGCCCGTGGCGGTAACGAAGATGTCGGCGCGGGGAGCCGCGTCCTCCATGGTCGTGACCTCGTAGCCTTCCATGGCGGCCTGAAGGGCGCAGATCGGGTCGACCTCCGACACCAGCACGCGGCAGCCGGCCTGGCGCAGCGAAGCAGCCGAGCCCTTGCCCACGTCGCCGAAGCCCGCCACCATGGCGACCTTGCCGGCCATCATCACGTCCGTGCCGCGGCGGATGCCGTCGACGAGGGATTCACGGCAGCCGTAGAGGTTGTCGAACTTGGACTTGGTGACCGAGTCGTTGACGTTGATCGCCGGGAAGAGGAGCTTGCCCTCCTTCTCCATGATGTAGAGGCGGTGCACGCCCGTGGTCGTCTCTTCCGACACGCCCTTGATCGAGTCGGCGAGGCCAGCAAACCAGCCCTTCGGCTTCTCGGAGAGCAGGCGCTTGATGAGCGCGAAGAACACTTCCTCTTCCTCGGAGCCCGGCTTGTCGAGGAAGGCGGTGTCGCCCTGCTCGGCGCGCAGGCCGAGATGGACCAGCATGGTGGCGTCGCCGCCGTCATCGAGGATCATGTTGGGCATGCCGCCATCGTGCCAGTCGAACAGCTTGGCGGTGTAGTCCCAGTACTCCTTCAGGGTCTCGCCCTTATAGGCGAAGACCGGAATGCCCGCGGCCGCGATGGCGGCGGCGGCGTGGTCCTGGGTGGAATAGATGTTGCACGAGACCCAGCGGATGTCGGCCCCGAGAGCCTTCAGGGTCTCGATCAGCACCGCGGTCTGGATGGTCATATGAAGCGAGCCGGCGATGCGGGCGCCCTTGAGGGGCTGCTTCGGGCCGTATTCCTCGCGAACGGCCATGAGACCCGGCATCTCGGTCTCGGCGATCGAGATCTCCTTGCGGCCGAACTCAGCCAAGCCGATGTCTTTGACGATGTAATCCTGTGCCATGATGGCCTCTCTTCTGCACCAAATCCTGAGTGAATTGGCGCCGTCTCTACCAGAGAGCCGCGGCAGAGGCAATCAAGATATAAAGATGTCTTTATATGTTTCTCGGGCTGGTGCTCGGGGCTGTCATTCCGGGGCGAGCGTAGCGAGAGCCCGGAATCCATAAAACACAACATCTCAGGGCAAAGCGAGCAGCGTTGCGCGTCATTCTTTTACCGTCAGCGGTTATGGATTCCGGGCTCGGCCTTCGGCCGCCCTGGAATGACAACGTGAGATGCTGTGAAGAGAGGGGGTTACTCGTCCTCGCCGAACCGGTTGGCGAGGAGGTCGTCGATCGCCTGCAGGCAGGCCGAGGCATCCACTCCCTTGGCCGTGACGGTGATCGTGGTGCCCTGGGCGGCTGCCAGCGTGAGCAGGCCCATGATGGAGCGCCCACCCACCGTCTCGCCGCAGCGGGTGACGGTCACGTCGGCGTCGAAGCGTTCGACGGTCTGGACGAACTTGGCCGAGGCGCGGGCGTGGAGGCCGCGGCGGTTGATGATGGGCAGTTCCCGGGCCATGGCACCTTCGGGCACGACAACCGGCGGGCAGTCCTGATCGAGGGTGCTGTCCATGCTGGCTACTTTCCCGAGAGAACGCGCGAGGCGATGTTGATGTACTTGCGCCCTGCCTCCTGGGCATGGGACACCGCGTCGATCAGGGGCTCCTCGTCGCGCACGCTGGCGAGCTTGATGAGCATGGGCAGGTTGATGCCGGCCACCACCTCGACGGAGCCACCGTTCATGCAAGACAAGGCCAAGTTCGAGGGCGTACCCCCGAACATATCCGTCAGAACCACAACCCCCTGGCCCGAATTGACCCGGCACACGGCGTCCATGATGTCCTTGCGCCGTGTCTCCATATCGTCGTCGGGGCCGATCGTGATCGTTTCAAGCTGCTCTTGAGGTCCCACTACATGCTCAAGCGCCGCCTTGAATTCCGTCGCGAGCTGCCCGTGGGTGACGAGCACCATTCCAATCATAATGTTACAGGTCCGAACGCTCCAAGAGCGGAGCCGCTATTTTGTGCACTGCGAAGCCAAGCGCAAGAGCAATGAGAGCAAAAGTTCATCACAGTGTCACGACCGTGTCGCAAACACCACTCAGGCAGGCCACAGCAATATCCGCAGAGACTGCTCCGGCTTGCATGCGAATGCGAGGGACCATGACGCCGCAGAGGGCGACCTGCCCGTCCTGCTCGTCCGGGTAGCGATCCAGGCTCTCGCAGAGATCGATCAGAAGACGGATGACGGCGGCCCTCTCATGAGGCTGCCGGACGATCCCGAGGCCGAACACCTCGATGCACCCGCCGAGCGGCTCGACCGGCTGGGCGACGAGGCGGCCGTGCCGCGCTTCGATCCTGGTCCGATCATCGCTGACGAGGCGCCCGAAACGGCCCATCTGGAGAGCGCGGGACACCACCTCGCGGGCCAGCGTCGACTTGCCGGAGCCCGATGCGCCCCGGATCAGTAGCCCGGCTTCTCCGATGAGCACGCAGCCCGCATGGATGGTCTGGGCGTCGCTCACGTACCGGTCTTTCTCGCCTCGCGCCGGTCGCGGTCCTTATCCTTCTTTCCCTGGTTCCTCTTGGCCCTGCCGCCCTCGATGGGGAGGCGGATGACGAAGCGGGCGCCGAGACGCCGGGGCTCGCCGTTCTCATCGGGTGCCCCAAGCCGGTTCTCGGCCCGGATCGTGCCCCGGTGCGCCTCGATGATCTGGCGGGAGATGGACAGGCCAAGGCCCGAGTTCTGGCCGAAACCCTGTTCCGGGCGGTCGGTGTAGAAGCGCTCGAAAATGCGGTCGACGGCATCGGGCTCGATGCCGGGACCGCTGTCTTCGACAAGGATCTCCACATCGTTCCGGCGCCGGCGCATGGAAACCCTCACGGTCTCGTCGGGCGGCGAGAAGGAGCGGGCATTGTCGAGCAGGTTGTTGAATACTTGGCCCAGGCGGCTGTCGTGGCCGAGCACCAGGAAGGCATCGCGGTTCTTGGCTGCGTTTTCAATATTCAGCGTGATCAGCGGATCATGCTCCTGGCGGCGCTCATTGGCCACCGACACCACGGCTTCGAGCAGGCGCACCATGTCCACAGGCTCCGCATCGGCGCGGGCGAGCTCCGCATCGAGACGCGAGGCATCCGAGATATCGCTGATCAGCCGGTCGAGGCGCTTCACGTCGTGCTGGATGATCGAGAGAAGCCGCCCGCGGGATTCGTCGCTACGGGCGAGCGGCAGGGTCTCCACCGCGCTACGCAAGGAGGTGAGCGGGTTCTTCAGCTCGTGCGCCACGTCCGCCGCGAAACTCTCGATGGCGTCGATGCGGTTGTAGAGCGCCTTGGTCATGTCGCGCAGGGCGCCAGACAGGTGGCCGATCTCGTCGGCGCGGGCCGTGAAATCGGGGATCTCCTGGCGCGATTTCGTGCCCCACCGCACCCGTTCGGCGGCTTCCGCCAGGCGCCGGACCGGGCCGGCAATGGCGCCGGCCAGGAACAGCGACAGTACGATCATCACCACGGCAGCCACCAAGAAGACCTGGAGCAGGGCGAAACGCTCGGACGCGATGATGGCGTCAATATCGCCTTCCTGGGTCGAGAGCAGGAGAGCGCCCTGCACGGTGCGGAAGCGCTGGATCGGCACGGCCACGGACACGATGGTCTCGCCGCGGGCGTTGACGCGCACCTCGCTTGCCTGCTGTCCGGCATAGGCCTGCTGCACCTCCGGCAGGGACTTGCCGTTCACCGGTCCGGCCTCCTCCTGCACCGGCCGAATGGTGCGCCGGAACATCTTGCGGATGCTGTTCCAGGTGCGCTCCATGGCCGTCAGGGTGTCCTCGACATTGGCCACCGGAGGGAGATCCATGCGCAGGATGTCGCCGCGGGAATAGAACGACCGGGAATCGAGAAGAAGCATGCCCTCCCGGTCGAAGATGCGGGCGCGGGTCTTCGTTGGTGTCACCAACCGTCTCAGGAGGGGCGCGACACGCTCGGGGTTGATGGAGAATTCGAGGGAGGAGAAGGCCTCGTCGTTGAAACGCTCCGTTTCTCCCGCCTGCATCTGCAGCAGCTGGTCCGGATCGATGGTGATGGTGTTGGTTTCCACCGTGGCGGAGCCGGCGATCGCGCCGGCGATGATCTCGCCCTGGGTGAGCAGGCTCTGCACACGGGCCTCGATGAGGCCTTCGCGGAACTGGTTGAGATAGAGGAAGCCCACGAGCAGGGCTACAAGTCCGGCAAGGTTGAGCACCACGATCCGGCGCGTCAGGCTGGACGAGGCGCGCTGCACGAGCATGCGGCCGAACTGCTTCAGCCGCTCCAGGGTGCTCTGTGGAGCAGGCGGATCGTCGAAACCCGCCTCGGCGTGGATGGGGTCAGCCTTCATGCCACTCGCTTGACCCATGACCCGATGAAGGCATCGGACCATGACGGTCGTTTCAGGTTGCTTGCGCCTTCAAAAGCGTCAGGCTTCCTTGAAGCGGTAGCCCACGCCGTAGAGGGTCTCGATCATTTCGAAACTCTGGTCAACCGACTTGAACTTCTTGCGCAGGCGCTTGATGTGGCTGTCGATCGTCCGGTCGTCCACATAGACCTGATCGTCATAGGCCGCATCCATGAGCGCATTGCGGCTTTTCACCACCCCGGGACGCGTGGCGAGCGCCTGCAGGATCAGGAACTCGGTCACGGTCAGGGTCACGGGCTCGCCCTTCCAGGTGCAGGCGTGGCGCTCCGGGTCCATCTTGAGCTGTCCCCGCTCCAGGGCCTTCGGGTCGGCCTCCTTGGGGGCGCTCTGGTCCTTGGGGGCGAAGCGGCGCAGCACCGCCTTCACGCGCTCGACCAGAAGCCGTTGCGAGAAGGGTTTCCGGATGAAATCGTCGGCGCCCATCTTGAGGCCGAACAATTCGTCGATCTCCTCGTCCTTGGAGGTCAGGAAGATCACGGGAAGGTCCGATTTCTGCCGCAGACGGCGCAGCAGCTCCATGCCGTCCATGCGCGGCATCTTGATGTCGAAAATGGCGAGATCCGGCGGGGCATGCTTGAGCCCGTCCAGGGCGGACGCCCCATCGGTGTAGGTCTGGATGCGGTAGCCCTCCGCCTCGAGGGCGATGGAAACAGAGGTCAGGATGTTGCGATCGTCATCAACAAGGGCGATCGTTGGCATGAACTCTTCCTTAGCTTGGCACGGACGAATGTCGGGTTTTTGCCCCGTGTGACAACGCAGAAGGCCTTAGAACGTCCCCAACTGCGCCTTTGTCGTGGCATAAATATGGTTTTCCCCGGGGCGATGACCAGGGTGGCCACTGATAGTGGGGTCTAAGGGGAGGCGCTTCAACCGGAGATGAACGGTGCATGACGGATCGGACAGGATTCCTCCGCCACGCCCCGCGGGCCGGTCGTCAGGCCCGGGAGCGCCCGGTTTTCCGCAAGGGAACTCCTGTCAATCATACGAAAGAACTCCCCCAAAGCCGGAAAATCCTTGAGTTTGGGGCTGTTGGATGTCTGTTTTTGACGAAAATAGAATGCAATGAAACGGCTTGAGTTGACGGCCTCGTCAGCTGACCTAAAGAAGGTTCTATGTTCAAGCGAGACGGCAAAGTTTCGGCCGCATTGTTTGATCCACCCCATGTGACGGCATCGGACGGCGGCACATCCGGCTGCGCGGTGACTGGCAATCAGGAGACATTTTCCGTGGAAAATATCGGCGTCTTCAACAGCGCGCAGGGCGCTGAGGCCTTTGGCCTCCGCAATCTCAAACGGGTTTACTGGAATCTCGAGGCGCCCGCACTCTACGAGCAGTCCCTGACCCGGGCTGAGACAAAGCTCGTGAAGGGCGGCGCACTCCTGGCTGAGACCGGCATCCATACGGGCCGCTCGCCCAAGGACAAGTTCGTGGTGCGGGACGATGCGACGGAAAGCACCGTCTGGTGGGACAACAACGGCTCCATCACGCCTGGCCATTTCGACACCCTGCTGGCCGACTTCCTCGCCCATGCCGAGGGCAAGGAGCTCTTCGCCCAGGACCTCTATGGCGGCGCCGACCCAAGCTACCGGGTCAAGGCGCGGGTCTTCACGGAATTCGCCTGGCACTCGCTGTTCATCCGCAATCTCCTGATCCGCCCCGAACAGGGCGAACTCGCCGATTACGTGCCCGGCCTCACCATCATCGACCTGCCGTCCTTCAAGGCCGATCCGGCCCGCCACGGCTGCCGCACGGAGACGGTGATCGCCTGCGACTTCAAGCGCAAGATCGTGCTCATCGGCGGCACCTCTTACGCGGGCGAGATGAAGAAGTCGGTCTTCACCTATCTCAACTACGTGCTGCCCTCGCAGAACGTCATGCCCATGCACTGCTCGGCCAATGTGGGCAAGGAGGGCGATGTCGCCGTGTTCTTCGGCCTGTCCGGCACCGGCAAGACCACGCTCTCCAACGATCCGAACCGCATCCTGCTCGGCGACGACGAGCACGGCTGGGCCCCGAACGGCGTCTTCAACTTCGAGGGCGGCTGCTACGCCAAGACCATCCGCCTCTCCCGCGAGGCGGAGCCCGAGATCTTCTCCACCACCGAACGCTTCGGCACGGTGCTGGAGAACGTGATCATCGACCCGACCACGCGCATTCCCGACTTCGACGATGCGTCGCGCACGGAGAATACGCGCTGCGCCTATCCGCTCGACTTCATTCCCAACGCGAGCGCCACGGGCCGCGCGGGCATCCCGAAGAACATCGTGATGCTCACCTGCGACGCCTTCGGCGTGCTGCCGCCCATCGCGAAGCTCACACCGGCCGAGGCCATGTATCACTTCCTGTCCGGCTACACCGCGAAGGTGGCCGGAACGGAGAAGGGCGTGAAGGATCCGGAGGCGACGTTCTCCACCTGCTTCGGCGCGCCGTTCATGCCGCGCCACCCGTCCGTCTACGGCAACCTGCTGCGCGATCTCATCGCCAAGCACCATGTGGATTGCTGGCTCGTCAACACGGGCTGGACCGGCGGCAAGTACGGGGTGGGCCGGCGCATGCCGATCCGCGTCACCCGCCGCCTGCTCACCGCGGCGCTCGACGGTTCTCTCTCCCGCGCCGATTTCCGCCGCGACCCGTATTTCGGCTTCGCGGTGCCGACCTCGGTGCCGGGCGTCGAGCCGCACATCCTGTATCCGGTCAAGACCTGGCAGAACAAGGCGGAGTTCGCCGAGACCGCCAAGCGCCTGATCGACATGTTCAACGAGAACTTCAAGCGCTTCGAGGGGCACGTGGACTCCGACGTGCGCTCCGCTGGGCCGCAGACCTCGATCGCGGCCTGAGAGAAGTTATCTCTTCCCTGAAATGGTGTAGAAGGCGGCCAGCGGCCGCCTTTCTCGTTTGGTGCTTCCGATGACCGACACCCATCCTGACCTTCTGGACGTTCTGTCCGCGCGCTTGGGCAGCCAGCATGTCATCCGCGACCCGACCGCCATGGAAGCTTATCTCGTCGAGGAGCGGAAGCTCTATCGCGGCACCGCCCTGGCTGTCGTCCGTCCCGGCAGCACGGAAGAGGTGGCCTTCGTCGTTCGCGAATGCGCGGAGGCCGGCATCGCCGTCGTGCCGCAGGGCGGCAACACGGGTCTCGTCGGTGGCGGCGTGCCGCACAAAGGCATCGTCCTGTCGCTCGCGCGCCTTGATCGCATCCGCGAGGTTGATGCCTTCAACGCCACCATCACGGTGGAGGCCGGCTGCATCCTCAAGGCGGTGCAGGACGAGGCCGAGAAGGCGGATTGCCTGTTTCCCCTGTCGCTTGCCTCCGAGGGCTCATGCCGGATCGGTGGCAACATCGCCACCAATGCGGGCGGCGTGAACGTGCTGCGCTACGGCAATACCCGCGATCTCGTTCTCGGGCTCGAGGTCGTGCTGGCCGACGGGCGGATCTGGAACGGGCTGAAAGGCCTGCGCAAGGACAACATGGGCTATGACCTGAAGAACCTCTTCATCGGATCGGAGGGAACACTCGGCGTCATCACGGCAGCGGTCTTGAGGCTGTTCCCACGGCCGAAGAGCCGGACGGTGGCCTTCATCGGCTGCGCCTCGCCTCATGCGGCGCTCGATCTCTTCGACACCTTTCGCCGTCGCACAGGCGACCAGCTGACGGCCTTCGAGTTCATGCCGCGTTTCGCGCTGGAAATCGTGCTCAGGCATGCGGCCGGCGCCGTACCTCCGCTGTCGGGCGAGCACGAAGCCTATGCCCTGATCGAGCTGTCGTCGCCCGATCCCGAGATCGACCTGCGCGAGCGAGCCGAGGCCGTTCTGGGTGAGGCCCTGGAGGCCGGCACGGTTGAGGATGCGGTCATCGCAGCGAGCGAAGCCCAAGGCGATGCGCTCTGGCATCTGCGCGAAAGCCTGTCCCATGTGCAGAGGCTCGAGGGTGGATCGATCAAGCATGACGTTGCCGTGCCCGTATCCCGCGTTGCCGATTTCATCGTCACGGCCACTCAGGCCTGCGAGCAGGCGCTGCCCGGCGTGCGTGTCTGCGCCTTCGGGCATTTCGGCGACGGCAACATCCACTTCAACCTGAGCCAGCCCGTCGCCATGGAGAAGGCGGCTTTCTTAAACCAGTGGGAGCGGTTCAACCGCATCGTCCACGACATCGTGCATGGCCTGAACGGCTCGATCTCCGCCGAGCACGGAGTGGGTCTCATCAAGCGCGACGAGCTCGTGCTCTACAAGGATCCGGTGGCTCTCGACCTGATGCGGACCTTGAAAGGGGCCCTCGACCCGCACAATATCCTCAATCCCGGCAAGGTCCTGGCCTTGGAAGCGGATCTGCCGTCCGCTCTGCCCGCCGGCTCCTAGCTCCCTGCGAGGAACCGTCCGTTCTGCCTTGACCGGCTGTTGCCCGTGCCTAGGATAGCACGGCCGGGCTGAAAAGGTGCCGGCCAACGACGATAGGGAAGGAAGCCCCGTGGCCTCGGTCGAGATTCACAACATCCAGAAGAACTTCGGAGCCGTATCGGTCATCCAGGGCGTTTCCTTCGACATCAAGGACGGGGAGTTCGTGACCCTCGTCGGGCCGTCCGGCTGCGGCAAGTCCACGTTGCTGCGCATGATCGCCGGGCTGGAGAACATCTCCGGCGGCGAGCTGCGCATCGGCCCGCGGGTGGTCAACGACGTGCCGCCCAAAGAGCGCGACATCGCCATGGTGTTCCAGAACTACGCGCTCTATCCGCACATGACGGTCGCGGACAACATGGGCTTCTCCCTCAAGCTCAAGCGCGCGT